>Ga0247778_1000153_pt1 | contig 119966 bp, 94 predicted proteins | sample UWRJL049202B5_FD_179939 | JGI IMG/M metagenome (GOLD analysis project Ga0247778, IMG submission 179939) | Plant litter microbial communities from Arlington Agricultural Research Station in Wisconsin, United States - UWRJ-L049-202B-5 | ecosystem: Environmental > Terrestrial > Plant litter >... | reverse complement strand
AATAATATTTTTTTTTTTTTAGGATTTTAAAAATTTTTTAATTTATAATAATTTATAATAATTTATTCTTTTTTTTTTGTTTTATTAGAATCCAAATTATGTTTTTTTATTAATAATTTATATTATTGATTAGAATATTTTTATTTTAGAATCAGTGTTTCAAAAAAAAATTCGGTAATTTAAGTACAATTTAAATTATATTTAAATTATATTTAAATTATATTTAAGTGAGTTTGAATAAGGCCTAAAAAGGCTTGAATTGAATTGAATATTTTGAATATTTTAAATATAATTTAAATAATTTTTACATGATATAATTATATATTTTATATTAATATTTCTTTTATTTTTTAATATTTTTTTAATAAAATATTATTCTAATCAAATTGAAAATTATAAAATTATAAATTTTATTAAAATTTTTGACTTTTTATCAATTTCTAATATATTTAAATTTTTGTATATTAATTTTAATCATATAAATTTAGAATTGATATTTATTATCGATAATTATCTAAAATATTTATTTGTAATAAAAATTTACAATAAAAAAAATTTAAGAAATTTAATTTTTAATAATAAAAGTCTCTAAAAAAATCATATGAAAATTATATAATATATAATTTAAATATTATTTAAATCATATTTAAATTATATTTAAATAGTTTTAAATAAGTTGAATTGAGCTACGGCCTCTACTTAATTCAACTATTTACATTTTATACACTATTTAGAATAAATCCAAAAAATTTCCGAAATGTTTATAATTTTTTTTAAAAATATAATACCCAAAAATCCTGAAAAATTTCGTAAAAATTATTATTTTGTTTTAATTATTATAAAATATAAATTTAGACCATTAAATAAATTAAAATCTTTGTTTTATTTAATTTATAAATTTAACCATTAGATTATTTTTAAAAAAATTTAAAATATAAAATTCTGATTTTTCTAATTAATTCTATATTAAAAATTTTATTCTAGTTATCTCAAAGTATTTATAATACTCCTATTAATCCTATATTTGATAATTAAATTAAATTTTCTAGACCAATTTGAAAAAACCGAAAATTTATATTTTATAGAAAGTTTATAATAAAAACTAGAAAATTATATGTCAAATTATATATAATATATAAAATTATTTAAAAATAAATAAGCCCCCTTATTGTTTTAAAAAAATTATTATACCCCAATTTTTTGATAATAATACTATTAGTTTTTTATTTAAATTTTAAAAAATCTAAATAAAATAAAAATTAATTCTTAATACTAATTATTATTTTATTGAAATATATTATTAATATTTTATCAAATAAATTATTATTAGTAAAATCAATAAATATTTAATTAATAATAATTTTTTTTTGGAATAATAAGATTATTAAAAATTTAATAAAACATATTAAATATTTTGTTCGGAATTTTTGAGTTTAAAAAATATAAATTTTTTTTTAAAAATCTTAATTATAACAAAAAAAAAATTCTTTTTCCGAGATTTTATTATTAAATTTTATATTAAAATTTTTAAAACTAAAATACTGAAAAATAATTGGTCTAAAAAATTATAAAACAAAATAAAAAATAATCTCAAACGATTTTTTGCCAATTAATAATAATATATCTAAAATAATTTTAAAATTATTATTTAAATTAAGTTTATTACTAAATTTTAAATCAATTTTTTAAAAACCTCAAAAATCGAATATTGTTAGACTTTCACAATTATTTAATTTGCTCGGCCTGTTTTTTTATCGTTTGAATTTATTTTTTTGTTTTTAAATCTAATTTTTTTATATTAATATTATTTATATATAAAACTCCAACTATTTGATATATTAATTTATTTATGTAATTTTTTTAAATTTTAATATATTTTTGATTTTGATTTATTTTTTATTACTTTCCGTAATAAATATTTATTTATTAAATCGGGATTTTATTTTTTATTATTTTGAGAAAATTTTTTTTATATAGAATTTTTTACTTTTTTTAAATATATTTTTTTGATATTTTTAATTTTTAATCAAAAATATTAATATTAATATTTTTTTTATGTATATAATGGATTTGATATATCAATTATATTATATATCTAGAATTGATTTTTTGTTTATATTAAAAAAATTTATAAATATAGTAAATAACCTAAATAACAAAAATATATTGAGCTCCTATTCTAATAATCCAAATGACTTTTTGGTAAATAGCAAAAATAAGCAGATTAAATATAAATATATTTTTTTATACGGATAATATCGCTTGATTATATTTAATATTTGATAATATTATAAATAAACGATAATAATAAAATTATCGGGGACATGGGGATTATATAAACATTATTAATTATAATAATAATATTAAAGAAAATACTTATATATATCACGAATATGAAACGAATAATAAATTATTTTTTATTAACTCTTTTACTCTTTTATATATATTTAATTTTAGCAAAAATATCTTTTATCTAATAATGAGATCAATTTTTAATAGTCCAAAAAATATAAATCGTTAAGTGCGGGATAAAATAAATAAAACAAACCAAAATTGTTTATTATTCGAATTTTAAGAAATAATATAAATTTTTAACATTATTTATAATATTTAATTTTCTAGTATAAATGTTTATATTTAACATCGATTTTAAAAAAAAATTATATTAAAAGAAGGGGAAATATTTTAAATATATAAAACTTTCGTAAAAAACTTTTCGTTAATTATAAAAAAAATCCCTTTTAATTTAAATTTAAAATTAATAATTTAGAAAAACTTTTAATTTTTAATCAAAAATTTATTTTTGTTTATAATTATATATTATTTATTTATTTCTATACTCTTATAAAAGTTATTAAATAAACAATTTATATTTTGTAATCAAATAAATATTTTAAGTTTCAAAATATATTATTTAAAATTTTAATATAATAATAAAAGATTTCTTGAAAAAATTACGTTAGAAATATAAATAAAAATATTTTATAAGATAATACGAAAAGTTGGAAAAAACTAGATTTACACTACAAAATATAAATAATATATAAAAGACGCCGGATTTATCGATATAAAAAAAGTTTTTTATAAATAACTAATCAATAATTAATTTATTAATAAATATAAAAAACACTAAAGTGATTTTATTTAAAGGATTTTTTATAAAAACTCAAGTTAATTTCAATAATTTTTATATCCTGATACTTAAATATAACAATACAAGAAATATAAATTTTTTTCGAATTATAAAAAAAGAAATTAAAAATCTAAATATTTATATATATATTTTTATATAAATATTTTTGAATAAAAATTAAAAAATAATATTTATAATTTACGATTAAACGTTTAGATAAATTATAGTTTTATTTATTTTCTTCCGATTAAAAACGAATTTCAATTTATATAGAACAAATAAAATAACAAAATAATAATTTAAAAAATATTGCAATAATCTAAGAATTTAAGCCAAAAAGTTGTATAATATTTTTTAATATAATCTAATTTTATTTGATTTATAATAATTTAAATCAATTCGGAGATTTAAATTATATAAAACGTTTCTTATTTTTCGTTTTATTTTTTTTGTTTTTATTTTTATTTTTTTATTTTTTTCTTAAAATTATTTATAATTATATTAATAATATTATATTTTTATTTTTTATTTTTGAAGATAATTAGTACTAAATATATAATTTTATTTAAATCTAAAAATATTTTTATACGAATATATAATTTTTTTTTTATAATATTAGTCGTTCGTACTAAATTTATCTCGTCGATATTTCTCCCTTTCCTTATTATAATCTACTACGATAATATATCCTATAACCTCGACGATAAGTCGACTATCTTAGTAGTGGGCCACTCCCTAAAGTAGGCCATTTTCCCCACCAAAATTAGCCGATTTTGGTGTTTATAACTTTTTAATTTGTTAATAAAAAAGTCTAAAATTACATCGATAAAATATTTTGGCGTCGCTAAATTCACTGTCCGTCGCTGGCGTCGCTGACTCGTTGCTAGATTATTGTTAATATCACTAGTATCGCCAGAAAAAAAAATTATAATTTTTAACCAATAATATTGCCCCATTTTAGGGCAATTCAAATATATTTTTATTTTTATAATAGCTGCAAAATTACAAAAGTTATAATTTTTTTAATAAAATTTAATAAAATTTTAAAAATTAATATTTTATATATTAGGCACCTAAAAATGTATAGTTTTTTTTATAAATCTCGGTAAGGCTCCCACGTTATAAAAATTTTATAAAAAAATTAAATAATATTAAATTTAATTGTTTTAAACAAAATTTAATTTTAGGTTTTATTTTTAATATATTATAATAATAATAATATTAATAATATTTAAAAGATTTAAAAGATTTAAATAAATATTTTTTAAAAACTGGTCACGTAATATAATTGATTGCTAATATTCCTAATATTGGAATATCGAAAACAATATTTTTATAATTATTACGATTACTGGGTTATTGCTGGGTCATCGCTGCCGTTGCTGCAGGTGGCGACCTACTAAATATTTTACCGATGTAAAATTTTGGAATCTTTATATAATATCTAGCTTATATACCAAGTTTGATAAGATTTGTTCTTATATAAATATAATAATTAAAAGTTAAAATTGGATTTTTTAATTTATATATAAATTTTATCAAAATATGGATTTTTAACACTTTCAATTATTATAATTATTATTAATCAAAAAAGTTTATTAAAAATATTGTATATTATTTATACTAGTGCAGTACTCAGTTCTAAATTTTATCCAATTTCTATTTACAGTTAGTTCAAAAATTAAAATTAAAACTTTTACTAATAAAATTTTATATAGGGAAATTTATAATGCAAATTAAAATCTAACCGTAATAGGAAATACTTTTAAATTTTATATTTAAGCATATATCAATATAAATTATTTATAGGATTTTTAATAATTTTTTTATTAATAATAATTTAAATTATAAAACATTTATAAAATTTGTTTTTTTGGTATAACTTATATATAAATTAAAAATCCTAATTTTCAAACTTTATTTATAAAATTTACGACCAATAAAATTCTACTAAATTAAACCCTTAAAATTGAATTAGTATGAAGTATTTTTTAGGAATTTTTTAATATATAATATTATTAATTGGTTGTGGCGTTATAAAATGCTAAAATCGCTTAATTTTGATGTAAAAGGTGGCCCACTACTAGGGTGGTCGACTTATGCTCCGGAGCCTAGGATAGGAGGTCGAGTTCCGATGGATCCCAGCACACGTTCGGAATACCAGGCAACGAAGCTGCGCCATCAACAAGGCTGATACCAACTAACGCCCAGAGTACAATTAATCTAATCTTTTCATCTTGTTCAAGACAATCAGATCAAACAGCACCGAATATAAATCTTAGCACCAAGAGGCGGCATTTATACACCATTAAACTATACATTGTTTAGTTGTCACATTCTTCGACTCAGTCAATATTCGCATCATCATTTCATAACTTTCCTTGACTCGAATTTGAGAATAAATGTAAGGCCGCATGGGGATTTCTAGTACCTAATACCTTTCTCTCAACCCCTAACCCAAATCAATAATCAATTTGCTTTAACCTTGGATGCTTCAAGTCTTCCAAGTCCAAGCCCATTAGCATTTGTGCTTCTCTCGTATGACCCCTTGTAAGCGGCACATCATCCGTGTTTCTTTCCCACCCTGTATGTCCCGCCCCCTCATACGCCATCTTTTGCAGCTGCAAATAGCCATCTTGGACCCAAGTCAAGCGAGCATGATGCTTTCCCAACCACCGTTGCACCAACCCTACAATGATATCGACTGTCCAGCCGATCATGATTAGGATGGCGGACATAATCAAGATGATCGTTACACCAAGCATGTTGAAGTTCTGGTAGCCGGCTACGTTGAGGATGAGCTGGCGCTTGCAGATGCTTTGCCCGACTTTATCGTCCGGTTTGGGCTTGATGATTCGCCCACCATTCTCAACCACATTGATCGGTCCAGTGGCATGTTCTAATACTGAAGCTTGGAGGCGAGCGAGCCCGATGGCGTTCCAGGATGCCAGTTCGATGGCCCATTGATTATCGGGCAACTTGCCAGTTTGGAATAGGCCTTGAGTGGTCTCTTGCGCCTTTAAATAAGAGGGTTCCATTCCATCTGCGATTTTGTCCATGCCGGCAACTTGCATGCCCATCCATATCGACTTCAATGTTTCGACTTGGATGGCAGAAAGCCGGATGCTTGATAATTCGTTATAGAGAGGTATGGTGGCGTCTAGGGGGGTGCAAAGCATGCTGTTTGTTGAGGCTAAGCTAGGTAGAGCAGGATTGCAAATTTGGAATTGGTCGACGCAGCCCACGGCAGAGATAGGATGATCTGGTTCGTAGACCGGCCTTAGATGTTCAACTGAGATGTTAGTTTTGCTAGTAAAGTCGGTAGCCAGGTCGATATTGGCCCCAAAGAGTGGGTCGGAGTTTTGGAAGTAGTAATTAATGTTGTTTTGGGCAAGAAAGAAAACGGTGACATCGGCGTCGGTACGATTGAATTCTGGGATGGGGACCCAGCTGTTCTGAAAGCCGGCATGGGTGTATATGCCTCTAGAGGGTGTCAGTCAGTCCGAGCGAGGTACTTGATGAATGATCAAAGGACATACTGAACGTCATAGCCTCGATCCATAAAGATGTTATGACCATTCCAGCGATACGTGTAGGCACTCGAAATGGCAGAATCATTGACTCCTCCAATGTTTACCTCAACGAAAGGATCTATCACCGGATCTGAAGGGTTGCCAAGGGTCTCGTTTACTACCGTAGCCCATTGTCGAAGCCGAAGAGGTGAGCATGTTGTTTTCTTCCGGACAACAATTCGTTCCTCCGGAGGTGCATTCAAACCAAATATCTCGTGAGAATCCAAATAGCCTGTGTCCATACTCATAGGTGCGCTATGATTATAAGAACATGTTTTAGCACCGAAAGGACAGTCGGCTTTTGTATCAGTGTCCCATTTGATCTCCGGCACTTTGTACTTATCACAGAGCCGAGAGTTAGCAGCTCCTCCCTGGTAGCATGTTCGTGCGTAGTTTTGAGCGCTATGTGTATCATTCAGCGTTTTGATTCCCCATCCCACCAGCTGATCAGGCTGATCGCTGGAGAATTGCCATAACCCGCAGTTGGGCGAGCGGACCAAGAACGCCGTGCCAGCAGTTTGGGTGACTTGCGAGGAAAATATAGCTGCTGCGGTGACGACGGCCGAAATGATTATCGCAACGATCACAAGTAAAAGTGTCCAGGATCGCCAAACCTTCCGGCGTTCGTGTCTTCGCCAGGCCCAAGACATGCGTAAGAAGACTAATGCCGTTCCCAAGGCCGACGAAGAGTTTTTGAGGGCGGCTTGTTGCTGGTAGAAGAGGGCATCATGTGGCTTATCGCTTGCTCGGAGTTGATGAAAGATATAACGAATAATCGACCATGCTGCATGTCCTGCTGCTGTGACGAGTGTAGCTAGGAACGCAACGAGAATTGCGCCATTCTTATTCGTCAAAGTAAGTGTTGTTCCGAGTATCTTTCCGAGGGAATGATCGACCCATAGGCCGGTGTAAATGTAACTTGAAACCATAACAAACAATGAAAGCTTGTCTTGTCTTGTAGAGTGGAATCCGAGAAGGTACTTGGTATATACTAGCTAACAAGCGGTGAATAAAGCCATCAGGATCAAACCGAAGGATTTCCGGCCCCAGCCTCATATTGAGCGCTACTTCTCGAATGTGGATAGCCAACACTGGTGGTGTCACTGGTGGTGTAGAAACTCAAGCTCTGAGCCTATGAGAGAAATGTCTTAGTGCCGTCAATACGCCACACGGAACTTGCCACAACATTGGGCAGGAAGAGAGGAGGACAAGTGGTTTATATTCCTTTTTCTTCTCGTATTTGAAGACATCGCGCACTCGGAGTATTCACTAAGAGCCAGTCGACCAGGACACGGCTGACTGGCGAAAGAACTATCGTCGACCGGAGCACCTACCTCCGCAAGTCCTTGCTTGGCGAGACCCAGAGTCGAGAACGCAGCGAAACTGCCGAGCTGCGCACAGCCACGCCACGTTGCGCCGGCTGCCTCGATCGTCAAGTTTTGAACTCCTGCCCCGCGAAGTCTGACAGCCTGTTTCTTCTCTGGCACTTATCTTCTTTCATATCCGCCAGGAGATAGAACACACACCGGCGCAAAAGTTTGGAGCATCATTCCGACCTCTGTGGGCTTTGCCTAGTTGACCAATTCCCGAGGTGAGCGCCGGCACCCAAAACACCGGGTTATGCAGGACTACACCAACGCAATGGACGCCAAATCGCTTCCGGAGTACGTCTACGAGCCGCTCTGTGCTCCCAATGCCGTTCGGGTTCTTGCTCTCAAACCTGCTCTTGCTTTCGACGACCCGCTGAGATGCGACATCACCCACTACAGTCGCTCTAAATTCCTTCGCAATCCCGATAATACCGCCCACTACACGGCCGTGTCATACACCTGGGGAGAGCCCGTATTCTCAAAACACATTATCTGCAATAATGAGGCCTCGCGGCTTAAAATTACACCCAGCGTGGATTCCTTACTTCGCTATCTGCGCAAGCAGCATGTGTCTCGCCACCTGTGGATTAACGCAATCTGCCTAAACCAAGCCGACTGAAAGAAGAAAGCAGCGCAAATCCCGCTCATGGGAGAGATTTACGAGCAGGCCAAGAAGGTTCGCATCTGGCTTGGCCCTGGAGATGCAAACACCGCGAAGGTCTTCGCATTCCTTCGGGCTGCATCTCCAATCATAGAGGGGGCTCCTGACATGAACGACTCTGTTGTAGAGCTGGCGGACGATGTCTTTGGTGACCGCTCGGTCGAAAAGATTGAGATGTTCTTTTCGCGGCCTTGGTTCACCCGGCGCTGGGTCCTTCAGGAGGCCAAGTTTGCTCAGCAGACCACAGTTCATTGTGGTTACGATAGCATGCCGTGGCCGTGGTTTGTGTCTGCCATTGGTGTATTGCGCGCCACCACTGAGGAAGGGAGCGAAAAGTTCATCTTGACTGATCAGGCTCTGGAGGCACTCAAGATCATCGACCGCATATCGAGCGTAGACGAAATGCACAACAGCGCAGTGATCTGGGAATTCCATGCTTGTGGCTGCAGGGATCCAAAAGATCGACTTCTATCGCTCTACGGATTCTTGGATTGGGACGATAAAGAGGTCCCTTTTGAGTACGACATCCACTGGACAGACATTTATCGTCGGTCAGCTCTCTCGGTTTTCCAAAACGACCTCGCCCGAGACCGCGGGGGCTTTCTAAGATTTTTTTTTGCTTTCCCATGTCCTCGTCTTTGGTTCTCTCAAAGGAGGCCCATCTTGGGTTCCGGATTGGTCTCGCCCTCGACAACATACCAAGTTTCACCCGGCCCCGTCGATAAATCCCTTTTACCAATCCAGCCGCGCAGGGGAGACGGTGTATGAGCTTGGAAGAACTCGCTTCGAGATTGGATTCTCACCTAAGCTAGATACTCAGGAATTGACTCTAGAGATTTCTTCCGGTTTCTGTCTTGTTCAGCAGCCCATTCTTAAGCTATCGCCTGGTTTCAGTTGGCGAGATGCCATCAGTTCCTTGTCCTTCCTTGGTCCTTTGTCTAGTTCGCATCGAAGTACCACCTGTGTGGATAGGCTACTCTTTCTAATGTGCCAAATGGCCCATTTACTAAATCCCGTAGGAGTTCCCTTAGACTACGTCGAGAAGTACGCCTCAGGAGCCGAGCGAGAGAAGTATTCTGGAAGATCGCACGACGTCACGATCTACCTACTCTTCCATGACCTTCGAGGCATTGTGGGTCAATTTGAAATCGATAATCATCAGTGGACCCCGCGGGAAATTTACGTTCTGGAGGCAGTTGGACAGCTTTTTGAAAGTTACTCGCTGCTCTAATTACCTGAACCGGTCAACCTCTTTGGGTTCGGACCTCAGTCGATTCAAGTCGGCGACCTAGTTGCACCGCTGTCTCTAGGTCCAGCTCGTGCAGAGTTATCAGACCTCTTGGAGGACCACATAGCCGATAGGAGAGACGCAACTGCTCTTCGACTCGTTGATGCAAACGACCTTACAACCGAAGGCAACGACTTTACGAGCCCGGTCGCTTAACTCTGGGCAGTTCAGGGCATGCAACATTGCAATTATGTACTAATCAGTATTTAATTAGGAATACACCAGCTATAATACTCCATGAGTATATAAACCTAATATTTTTACTTCAAAATTAATTCATTTATTTATTCTTGTAGTAAAGTTTCTTATTCTTTAGTAATAGCAGCTTTTATTTCAGTCTCAATAATAGATTACCTATACCTCCTATATAAAATTTGTTTTATGTATCTCCAATATTTTTTTATAAAATTTATATTAAAAGACGTAAAAAAATAAAATATAAAAATAATTTTATATATAATCTTTCATTTGGTACAATAATTGGAAATACTTTTATATCTATATATAAAATTTCTATTATTTATAAAAAAGGATTTTGTAGCAAACTTCAGGATGTATATATCAATTATAAAAATTTCTAAAATATCCTGGATATAAGGAGTTAAAATCTAGGCTAAATAATTTATTTATTTAAACACTCCTTTTTTTTTAATTTTTTCCAGGAAAAAAATAAAACTTTTATAGCCAAATTTTACCATGTTTTATATATTAATTAATAAAATTTTTCCTTTATAAAACTAAAATTAGACATAAATAAAATAACAATATTCTCCTCTTTTTTTTATAACCTTTTTTTTGCAAATTTTGTTTTTTATTAGAAAAGTTATTTTATTTGACCAAAAGATTTTTAATTATTTTTTATACTAAAATATATAAACAATAGTTTATAATAGTCGGCCAATTATTTGTGTAACAATCAAATAGGGTTTTTAACAAATTATATAGCAATAATAATCCCTCTAATAAAACCTTTTTTAAAAAATAAAAAACATACAATTCAATTTCAATTCTTTATAAAGAGTAATATAGCCTAGGATTTTATTCTCCTATTTCTTATTATAATATTTAATAATCTTATTAATCCGCTTATTTATAAATCTTTGGGAATATTTTTTCCTGTTAAGATATATCTTTTCTAAAATGGGGTAAGCTAGAATTTTATAAATTTTTCTTTTATAAAATTTATAATTTAATACAATTTTCCAAATTGGTATTTTGGTTTGTTAATATAATTAATATATAGTTTTCTTTATTTTTAATAGGGATTTCATAATTTTTAAAATACTCGAATTTGGGTAGAGGGGTCGTAGGAAACATTTTTAATTAATTTAAGTATAGGTGTGTGGGTGCCCTGAACTGCACAGACTTAAGCGACCGGGCTTGTTAGGAAGCCAAGGCCTAAAGCTCAAATTCTTGGGCAATGTTTCTGCTCCTTCAGTGAGAAGGAAGAGATATACAACAAGGGTTTCCAGATCACAATTGTTTAGGAAGAAGTGGACTCAACTCGTTTTCCCCATCCAGAATGAATCCAGGCGGGAGGCGACTGACCCAAGGGCCGACCAACTAGCGAAGGGAGCTCGAGAATTATTGCATTGAATAGCCTATAATACCTTATGAGGAATATTCTAAGTCTCTTTGAAACATAGAGAAGCCGCGATTTCAATAGCGCTCGACAAAAAAACGTAACAAACAATTTTCATAGAAAAAACAGACGAATTGAGAAGCGAATTCGGTTGTAATATTTATATCTTGGGACGGAGAAACGGAAAATTCTTCAATTACATATCTAGAGATGGACCTTCCTGGTCGCTTAGTTTAACAGAAATCGTGAGTGGCGTTCTTTTTAATCCAAAACCTATAATCTAAAAATTTGTAAGATCAGAGTTATCCTAAGGCAGAAAGGTATACGAAGGTCTCGGCAAAAAGTCCCGCCGTTTAGTAGACGTAATCTCTACAGGGCCCGAAGTCTATTATAAACTCCTATAAATAATGATTCCTATAATTTCGATTTTCACCCCTTATAGTAATAATGATCTTTAGGATAATAATCGTTTATATAAAGAGGCCGATCAATATTAATTTTATTAATTTATTGTTTCTATTTTTGTAAAATAAGAAATAATATCAAAATCAGATATTGAGAATTCAATATTATTAGATTAAATAAATTTTCATTTTATAATTATTATTTTTTACTTCCTGTTTCTTCTTCTTCCTTCTTTCTTTATATTCATTTTTATTCCTCAATTTAATTATTTCTTTTATATATTAATAAATCTTTCTTTATATTAGTATATTCTAATAACGAAATTATTTCTCCTTAAACTATTTCTTAAAAATAAAATTTCTTTTTATAATAATCTATTTTTTATCTAATTCCAATATAATTTAATAATATTCAAATTAAATGAATTAAAAGGTTACAAAAGTCTATTAATCTTTTTCATTATATAAAATCTAATTCGATTGATTATTATAATAAGAAATATTATTTTTTATTATAAATATATCTAGCCTAATACGGCGATATTATTTTGTAAATAAGAATAGTTTCGGAATTAATATTATTTATTAATATTTTCACCCATCGGTAAAATTTCTAGGAGGTCGCTACCCGCAGCGACCATAGCGACGAGCTAGCGACGACCCAGTAATTGTAATAATTGTAATAATATTGCTTTCGATGCTCTAACTGCAGCGACACTAGCGACCAGCCGCGTCACGTGACCACTTTTTGGCTATATTTATTTAAATCTTTTAAATACCTAGGTAGGCCTATTTAGGTAGATATTATATTATAATACACTAGTATATATATATATATAATAACCCAATTTAAGACCAAATTTTATTTAAAACAATTAAATTTAATATTATTTAATTTTTCTGTAAGGTTTTTATAATATTAAAAGTCTACCGAGATTTATAAAAAAGCCGTATATTTTTAAATATATAATATACAAAATATTAATTTTTAAATATTTAATATAAAAAATTAAAAATTTATTAATATTGATACTAATACAAAAATAAAAATATATTTGAATTACCCCAAAATGGAATTATATCATTGGTTAAAAATTATAATTTTATTTTTTAGCGATACTAGCGATGAACCAGTAATATACTAGCGACGCTAGCGACGGATTCAAATTCTAGCGACGCTAGAATATTTTACCGATGCCAGTCGATCTTTCTTTTTTTTTATTCTTTTATAAATATTTATTTTTCGGCTATATTTAAAAATAGTTTATTGACCTTTATATTTTTTCCCAAATTTTTTTTTTCAATATTTTCTTTTTGAATTTGATATTATTGTTTTTATTGGATTCGATTTTTATTATATTTTTTCGTATTTATCCAAGTTAGTTTTTATTTTGTAAACTTCTTTTTTATAATGGTTTTATTTTTTTTATATATGGCAAGGACTTTTTTTATTATAGGTAAAATTTACCCAAAATATGAATTCTTATTTGTTTTTTTATTTATATATAATAATATAAAAATATAAAATTTCGTTAAACTTCCGCTAGATCTTTTTGTTTCCTCTTACTCCATTTAATTGAATTAAAGTTTCATTAATCCAAATCACCTTTTTTTTTAATTTTCCAAAATCCAATATCACGTTAATCTTTTTTGTTTATTTTTTTTAAGAATTTAACTTTATTATCCGTTTAGTTGAAGAATAATTTAAATTTTTCAAAATAATATAAATAATATAAAGAAAGATAATCTTTTATTTTTTTAATTTAATAAATATTTTATTCGTAATTTTTAATAATTAAATTTTGAATAACAATTCATTCAATTAATTTTTTGATTGATCTATTAATAAGAGATTTTCTGAAATATTTCTTATTAATTATATATTATAAAAAAATAAACTTCGAAATCTTAAGATTAAAACCTTATTACTCGATTTTTTTATTTAAAAAAAAAATAATAATAATAAAATAAAAATTTTAAATTTTAAATAATAAATTCGTAATTTTTTTTCTCGAATTAGAAATGAAATTATAAATAATTCAGGTGATAGAAAAAGTGATTTTGACCTCTTTTTATTTTTATAAAGATTCCGTTATCAGGGAAATATAATATTAGATTTAGCAAAAGAAAAAAGAAAAAAATTAATATTGAAATCGGGAAATTTTATTATTTTCTATTTGGAATGAATATTATATCGTTAATAGTCCCTAAAATCCAAGGAATTTTTTAACGAATAACCCTTATAATTTAATAAGATAATATTGATATTACAAAAAAATTATAATAAAATCGACCCGATATCGTTCTATAAGGGATTATGGTAGACTACGGGCCCTATAAGGGGCTATATCTATTAAACGGCAGGATTTTTTGCCGAGACCTTCGTACACTGGTTAGCTTCTTAAAACGAAGTACCAAATCTCTGTTTTATGAAAGCCGGAAAGACGAGATAATCCTACAATAAGAATTGAGGATTTTCAGACTGGAGATATAACAGATACTGGGGGATAGATTGGTGGGGTTGAGTGTTATAAATATAAAGGTATTGGAAAATGGATCAGAATTAACAACGAGCAATGGGGTACCAATGACAACTAGCAATCCGTATATTATTTTTTGTGGTAGATTTGACCGTACGGTGCTCATTTCTCAGTGCAGCAATAACTTAATTGTGAGAATGGTTTTAGCGAACCTAGGAAGGTTTGATAAGGGACTTTGCTGTATATCGTGAAAGGCAAAAAGAGGTTTGCAGCCGAAATCGTTCCGAAACTTTTATATAATAATCTCTTGCTTTTAGTTACCTCCAGTATTAGAACTCCAATTCTAATACCCTGGTTCGAGCTTTTTTGTTGGCTTCTTTTTTGATTAGATTTTGCTCTACTTTAGCGGTCTGTGCTTTCTGGGCTCCACTTTTCGCCTTGCTGAGGCGTAAAACGGCTGCACACATCTGTTCGTCATCAAAGTGTGCAGATTAGATTCGGGAGGATAAGGGACAGAGAACAAAAACAAATTTATGGATAAATTAAGGATTTCAAGCATAGTCATATTGTTGGGAAAAGAGATATTTATGCCAGAGAAACAGAGAACTGAATTATTATAAAACTCACGATAGACCAGTCACTATTCTATCGTCAATACAGTACTTGGGCTAAGCCGGCCGCTATGCCCTTCCATAGATCCTTTTGTGCATTCGCTGAGCTTCTAAGGGAAACAGCCTATTCTTGGATGCGTTTCATCCCTGGGATTACTTGCTGAAGTAACTTTTGTAAACCGTCGTAGAAAGTGGTCCATGATATATCGACAATAGAGAGGTGAAGAATGCGGTCAGATAATCGTTGCTAATGGGCCATATCTCGCCCCAATTGGTTCGATGTTTTATACAAACTCGCTTCGAAAATATGCAGATACTCGGCTCTGACAAGCGATGGCAGAGATTCGACGACTGGTCTTGAATTGCTAGCGTCGGCGACCGCAACTATTTGCAAAGAGCCTCGAGATTTGTTGTATTCTTGAATTGCGGCAAATTTGGCGCGTTGTAATATATTGAAGGCCAATTCGGCATTCGAAAAACAGAATTTCTCGCTTACGATTGTTTCGGCCAGTTGAGAAACGAACGTACGGGTCTACTGGGTGCCAAATGAAGGTCTGCCAAAAGCAGAAATGTGGCTGATAGCAATCTGCAGCTACAATATTATACTGGGCTGCAATTCGGCCAAATAGCAATTTAAGAGTAAAGGATCTAATAGATCCAATTGTAGTGATATTTGCTTTATCCGAGCCTGGAATAGACTGCGAAATATCTCCCACTATACATCGGCATAAATTTTTTGTGGCATCTCAAGTCTGGGTATCTAACAGAGATTGAAAACTAGGGTGAAAATGCCACAATTAATATTATTCCCCTACTGTATGCATATCAATCGCACTATTAGGAGGGGCTCGAAATGCTCAGATTTTACGCGTATCTGTAACTTATATGACCAAACTGGTAGGTGGATATTTCTAGATAAATGTATATCCAGAAATTCTAGAAAAAGAGTTTTGCAGGGGGTATGAGTATCCGGAGTCAACAGGGAATTGTAGTGGTTAACCTTTCCAAATTAAGCATTAGCGAATGCGATATTCCAATAGCCCGCCGAGCGGTGAAAGAGAGGTATCAAAATCATCTCGAAGTCGCGTAATCGCAATCGAATATATACTGGAGCCTGCAACGAGCCCTGACGCCGATGAATACTAATGATTGCGATGTCGCTGCTCTGGAACATCTCCCAAAACGAACATCAAAGCGTCATTATTGACACGTTGCCCCAGCAAAACGGTCTTCTTATCTTTAAGAATTTTTTCTAACGCTTCTGTATCGCCCTTGTTGTTTTGCGGTTGCTCGATCTCTTGGGTGAGATCGATAGAAGCAACGAGAATTTTGTTGTAGCTGGGCTTGGGATTTGCGACTGCTGGGGTATTGGTTCTGATATTTGTTCGACGCTGAACTGGCTTTAATTTGTAGCGCGTAGCTTTTTCGGGTTTTTTATTTAGCTCTTGGGATCTGGTGATAGACAATGTATCGAGTTTGCGTATATCTATACTATGAAATGATAGTGTCTTGATCTCGAAAGTGGCATTTTTTGTCGCCAATGTTTTCTTTGGAGTTGGGGGTTTAAGTAGAGATGAAGATTATATTGTTGGCTCCGTAGGAACTACTTCTGGGGTCGGCATGGGAGATATTGGGGTTCTCGGCTCCGAGGTGCCTATAATATTCGTATGGGCTAAAAAAGATTTTAGATTTGGATCGTCGAAATCTTCCGTATCTAACAATATAAATATTCTTTCTCTTTCCTCTCGGTCTTCCCAAAAAGAATCTTCGTTATTATTGTTGTTCGAATCTTCGTGGTCATAGTAGTTGCTGTTGAGTTTATATTTATACCCATAGTCCCTATCATCGCGATGTAACGTACCATCGAAGTCGTTATTGCTTTCCCTTATTATAATATTGTCCGAGAGAAAATTATTCGGTATATTTCCATTATGCAATATCTCGAATGGTATAGGAGTTCGAGGAAATGAATTACAAACAATTAAGCGACCGATTTCCAGAGATGCTTATAATAAATTAATAAGAGTATTGGCAATCAAAACGAAGATTTGAAATATCAGGAACTTATATCACGGGCCGGTCTGTCTCGTTTTCGATCCGGCAATATTGGGGTGACTTGACAGTGTTTTAGCATTGTATGAGACTCACTGTGGATGGACGGAAGGCGACGTCTGCGTTGACATCAAACAACGGTATACGTTCGTGAGTAGAACCTCCTCCAGCCGCGGAATGTCGAAATGTTCAATATTCGTCGGAGAGCCTCGTTCCTCCTAGGGCGTTCCAGCAGGTGTCGCTGTTGCTGCAGTCCGCGAGTTGTTTTGCTAGAAGTGCGTCTCCCGGAAGGGCAATGTTTTCGCGGTCTGTGTGCCCCTCGGGCTGCTCGGAAGAACCTTGTAATTGAGCGGCGGCTGGTGTGTGTATGTCCTCCTCTCCCTTGAAAGATGAGATTGCTTCAATGAGGCCATTGATGGACCAGGTATTCGCCCTAGGCTCAAGCAGTCCATCAAGGCGACGAGCTTTCGATGCTTGGTAGGCTTCACGGGCTCGGGGGAAGTTGGGACAAACACTGGCAAGTTCCTTCAGGCGTTGCAAGAATCGTGGAGATTGCGACTTCGTAAACCGGTGGATGCTGTGAGGATGGATTCGTAGACGTTGTATTGGCTTTCTGGCTGGCTGCTGGTTGCTGGCTGCATCCGCGCATCTGTAAACCCAGCCAATCGCCCCGCAACACTTGGGTTGGTGTCTCTCGGAGTCACATCTCGGCGTATGTGAATGGTTCTGTGCAGTCGATCTATGAAGCGGAAGTTGGGAATTGGGAAATTGAGAGGGAAAGATGCGAGCGCAATCGTGTAAAGTTCACAATCGCAGAGGAGGTGCAGGTGCGCACATGCGCACGGGGAAGTTGTCGTTGCCGTCGCGTAAATCGTGCGGACACGGCAGTTCGTGAGATCACGTGCAGAGGACGTTACACGCCTAAAAAAAGGGGGACGATAAACAACATTTGCTGCACGTGACGTAGATCCATCTTGCAGGATTCACGTCTTCTGCGCGATGACCCCTCCAGCGATTGACTACAAAAAGGACGTATAATATATTGGAACATACATTGTTTATCTCCTTCCTCGCTGCTTGCTGATGCTCAATGATACATCCGCCGCTATTCAGACCATCACTCCCTTCCCTCCTTCTGTGCCGCGAAAAGCTCAATACTTCGGTCTTGCTCCTTGAGTTTCAACTCTTTCTCCTACACTTGCCCACAACCGGCGCCCAGGCGGTTTAAAGCCATACCGCCTCTCAAGACCAGAAACACCAAGAGCCTCCCCTATGCGGACCACTGCTCCAAGTTTTGAGGTAGAATCTATGCAACGTTATCCTATTCCAAAAATGAGACAGAGAAGAGGTCCTGCAGCCTGGGGATGGTAGCAGGACCCAGGGAAAGGCGCGCTCCTGGTGGACAGGAAAGGCGGCACTTCCTGTGGCTAGGAGCGGTTGAATAGGCAGGAGATGAATGGATTTTCTTTTGCACATTGATCTCCTATATGCTATTCTCCTCCCATTTTAGCCGTTGCCCCCTGAGGGCCGTAGTCAAACATTTCCTTTTTTGGCGAGAAAGCTTGAGGATCGGCCCGTGCAGGGGACTAGGAGCGGGCCGATCCGGCAGTAGGAGTTAAGGGATCTAATCCTGTTAGACGGACGAAAATCGGAGACTTCGAAGGGTCGGGGAGTATTGAAATGCGCACGCACATGAATTAACTGCCCGCGATGGTTACTAATACATCTGCCTTTGAAACACGCAAGTGCGTGGTACTGTACCGTTTGAATACACAAATGAACCTCGACATGACCTGTCCTGGTGCTCCTGCTTTTTGTAAAGCGCCCGCCCGCCAACTAGAAAAGCCGAGAATGATTCCGCCTTCTCGCTGCGTGTTGCGTACTCCAACACATACCTGGGCATTCATTCACATGTTCATTTCATTTCATGGTAGGCGGGTGGCTTCATGTGAAGGGCTGCGCGGGTCATGTAAGGATGGGCGTCGCTGCAAAAGCGGATCGCCGAACCGTTCTCGTTCTCGCTGCACGATCGTAGCGCGCTGAATGATATACGGGGTGGGGTGGGGCATTGAGAAACTGGGCGTCTGTCATTTGTTTTGGTTGCAGCTGTTTCTTTTTGGGCTTTTCTTTACGGCTCGTGTTTGTATCGGCGGGAGCAGAAGCTGTAGAGGTGTCTGGCTGTTGGGGAAAATTGATATCTTCTGAGGTGATTGTAGTCGTTGCTGATGCCCAAATATCATGGTCCTTTGGGATACTCGCCGCGGTGGAAGACCAAGTGCTTTGGGAGTTGAAGGTTGGGGCGAGAGAGGCTGGGATGGGGGTGGATGATACGGTGTATTTTCTGCTTGAGGGTGAAGAAGTAGCGAGAAACATGATTGCAGTGAGGTCTGCGAAATCGCGGGTTGCGTTCTGACGGTATGGATGAGAGGTATATATGATTTAAAAACGAGCTTGTGGTAGTCAGGAGATGAGTGTTTAATCCTAGGTTCCTTGAGTGATTCACTTGTATTTGATGAATGTCCAATTGGTGATCTCTTGCTCAATCAAAGGTTGCAACACGCTTCCCCCTCCTACCCCAATGGTGTTTCCACCACAGCCTCTCATTTCTTGCCGTTCTTAGACTCCCATTCAGCTTGGTCTCTGTCCCTCATCTGCTTCACAAGATCCTTCACTGTAGAGAAATCAGTATGCGATTGAGTGGCGAGGCACAGAAACTCAAAAACGACTCCGAAAAACTCAGGATTCAGAAAGGCGGAAGAATGGGGGCTGAATACGACATACTCTCCTCGTGGCCCTCGTGATCTCCAGGCTTGACTCCATACGACAGGTTAGAGAGGTGGCCCTTGAAGCCGGCATAGCGGAAAAACTGAGCTTGACTCTTATCCTTCGGCTGGACGTTCGTGGGGCTCTCAGATGGTTGCTTTGAGGAACCTGGCGTTTTGTAATATTTTGTTGTTTTGGAAAGTGTGGGGTTGATTGGGTTTTGGTGGGTGGACGAATAATTTTGAGAAAAGAACCCTAGTAGATCTTGTAGATCGTTCTAGAGAGGTATGATGAAATATTTGTCGTCAGTATATTTCAGCACTGCCACCCCTTTAATTAGCTGACCATGATGATGTGAGCCAGAGTTATGCATATGGACGGAACTACTCACGAAAGATCAGACAGACCAGTAAGCCCGCGACCAACATCCAGTGGGGTGTTTGAGTCACTCTAGTCGTGGATCACGGTAAGTGAAGCAGTGGAAGATGAAGATCTTGGAGAATTTGGAAGTTGTACCAGCCAAACCGGGAGACAAGAATTGGTGATACGAGATAGTTATTGAAATGTTCCTAAGCGATCTATTATGCCATCTCTGGACTTGAGTATACCCTGTCAGGCTTTTCAATTGATAAACATCATCTTCTTTCGCCCATGCTGAACCACGCCTGTCTTCTAGCTTCTCTAGAACAGTGTTTTGAGCCTCCAAGTCTGTCTCAAAAGTCCCTGATATTCGTGAGTCAATGAAATATAGCCTGATCATTCCAAAAGAAACCCTACGCTGCTGTAGCAATGATCTATGAGCCAGAAGAACTTTAATGGTACCGGCGGCAAGAGAGCCAATCCCGAAGGTCAGAGCGATTTGAGCTTCTGCTGATAGGGACACTTTTAGGAGAAGAGATTAGCCAGGAATTGAGGATTGTTCGTTAGGGGCGGAGGGGCATACTTGTGAGAGCCTTGACAGCGTCAAACAAAAACGATTTGATTTTTGAATCTGATTTGCAAAAAGAGTTAAGTAAAGAAGCATGAGATAACTGGGGGAATAAATACATGTCCATCCTCCAATTTGTTCAATAAACATACTCCTCGTATTTAATGCTTTGATTAGATGCTTTTACCTTCAAATCAACATATAATTCACGAAATCTGAATAGTTATTTCTAGGTGCGATGCCTGATAATATCAGGCAATAATTCTTAAGTGCTCTTTCCTAATTCGGATTCTGCATGAATGCCTAAATATCTGCCTGATTAGACAAGGCTGGCGGCTGCGCCTCAGCCGCAGACCTCATCTCCCTCGGAACATCACTTCTCGCAGCAATGTATTTTTACTTCAAGCAGAAGAGACTTGAAAGCTGCTTAGATACAGAGGGATACCATGCTAACTTGTCCAGAATGTTTTCAATGCTGCTTCCTTTGCTTGGAAGTCCTTCAGGTCCCAGATTGTCACACTTGCGAGCTTCTTCGCGCTGAGCACAGGAAACAGCATCACGCCAATTCCAGCCAGAACGACAACATCAGCGGCTTTACTTTGCCCCAGTCGAATACAACTGCTATAGAATTCATAGACTTAGAATTACAAGCTGCACAGGAAGTACTGGAGAGTGTTCGTAACACCCCTCATCTTTTCCAGCCTCGTGGCATGAGCAAAACTAATTGCGAAGACGCAGTGCACCGATGTTGCCTTGCCTGGGCCAATATCATCATCCATTAGTCCTCCAATTGCAAGAAGACGGGAGTGGACGGACTGCGAAAATCGCGATTTCGAAAAATGGATCACAAGCAAACCAAAACCCACGAAGCAGGAGAAGGAAGGATTTGCTAGCAACCATACCAACCTCACCGTCTCGCAAGTGCAGAATAAAATAAATAACTGGAGGAGCGGACGAAATATACAGAGGAAGCAAATTTCAAGACCAGAAGGCAGAGGAGAGAGACGACGAGAGGTGATCCCAGGGACTGAGACCGTTCTGTCAGAATGGTCTGAAGACGTTTTTCAATTCTTTGATCCCGCGAAGGCACCTACAGAATTGCAGACGAGTAGGTTTGATCTCGATCTGTGGAGCTTCATGGGTGACAATATTGACCTATAAAACAGAGCAAAACAATATAATTGAGCGCGATGCCGTTAATCTGTTTACCGACATACCCAACGACATATTTGAGGCACTGTCAGTGGAGGACGAGAAGCTCATCACACGAACAGGCTCGCCTGCATCGTCTCTGATGCGATATATCGAGTCCTCGGAACTGGAAGCCGATCCTAAGGATATCGAGATGACACTGCAAAGGGCAAGCCATGAAGAGCTTGGGGCTGAAACCCAAAATTCTGAATGCATGCGCCTACCGTCGTTGAAACATCAAACTTCGAGCGAGATTTTCACAAAAGGGCCAGAGGGGGATAATACTATTACAGAACAGAATAGAAGATGTGATAATTGTAAACAAGAAGACCTTGAAGTGTGTGCACCAGAATTAAACTAGCTAACAGAGCTAATAAAGAGCAGTGCGATGGCGACCTTCCGTGTGGCCAATGCGACAAAGCTAACAAGCCGTGTTCAAATTGCTTACTTTCCCCACATAAAATCAGAACATTAAATCGTTCCTTCAAGCCTTACGCCTTCGATTTCTCGTGGATGACCAGGATAGGGTCTTTACCTACAGTGGCAACACCAGCTACGAGAGAGGCTATACCAAAAAAGGCTACCAGCGGTGACGAAAAGAGATCTAATATATCCGGCCGGATGCGGCACAGCAAAGAAACACAGTCGACGGCTGCTGCCAAATCACCAGGTCCTGTCCAAATTCCACGAAAGGCACAGTCAGTTGTATCTGCTCATTCATCATCTCATTCCGTAGGATCGACTCATAGCGCTCGATATAGCGTAAAACTTCAGCGTCGTATGTCTGCTAATAATCGACGCCACTCTGCGGCGGAGGTTCGAATTGATGCCAAGATTGCAAGACCTGCATCAGTCACTTCCATCAAAAGGAACTCGGCTGGGACAAGAAACGACGGGAGAGCGGAGTACTACCCCTGTTTGGTGTCGCAATGCTCCGAGATCCTGGCATCCCTCGATGAACTAGTCGCCCATCGTGAAAGTTTCCATTTTCTGAACCACTGTACATTCTGCTACAAATCTTTCAGGGACTGGAACCGCTGGCATAGCCATGAGCGAGCGCATATCATGGAGAAATTAGACAAAGAGTGCGACAACATATTATGGAGCTGTGGAATCTGTGGTACATTTGGGCTTCGGAAGTCTAGAAGATATATGCATATCCGTCATCACTGGGAGGCCCGAGTAGCAAAAGACGATTGGAAAGGCTGTCCGCAGCTCATGCCGTTGAAGGGCGTCGATGCTCAAGCTTTGGAGAGCATGTCTTTTGAGGTCTTTCAGATCACGGCTGAGCATCTTCTTTCTGCATATGCTCAGAAAAGTGAGGCCAATAGAAGTGAATCTAAAAATCCCCAGACACACTCCGCTGTTTCGCCGTCAAAGTCAAAGATACCAACCGTGGGCTCGGGAGAGATAGCTGCGGAAACTTCGAGGCCCATGGTACACGGCATGTTTGCGTCGTTGCGGCGCAGACTCCCGCTGTTTCGTTCTGGTCCACCATAAGAAGGCCGCCGAAAGCCTGTGAATATTGAAAGCTCTTGAAAGTTTCATGACTTGACCTCGTGCGCCATTGCCACCATTGTTTAACTGCTTTGCTTAGTAGCATTAAACCTCTAGTATGTAGTATTTAATGAACGGATCTATCGTACTAGAACTCTCAGTTGACGGAAACGTACTGAAAGAATGCAATCATTTTTCGGGGATGAGTCTGCACTTTGCTTTCCCTGCCATACCGGACAAAACCGGGACAAAACCATGACAAAATCTGAACGGCGGCTGATGTTATTGGTTGTTGAGAATGCGGCAGACGCTAGGCTGCAGCGGGTTGTCAGGCAACTTGGGTAGCATGTACATAACCTGAACAAATCCTCATGTAGTGACGAGAGAGATGCTCAAGACTTTTCTTTATATAAGGCTGCCGACCATGCTCGGACCGTTGTCTACATTCTTTGCCTTCCCGTTCCGTCATCTTCAATTCCAAGTCGACCTGATGCTGGAACGACCATCAGTCATCTCATTCTTGACATCTCGCTTGCTCAGAACCTCAAGTCCTCCTGATGTTCTGCACAACTGCAGGAGCAAAACGCAGACTTCGTTCCCACGATGTCAATCCGTGATATTTCAGTCGAAATTATTCGACTTGTGTTAGATTATTCCAGTCGACCAGCGGACATCCTCTCTCTAATGCTAACTTGCCGTTCCTTATACTTGCTTACTCGGCCTCTCCTCTATGAGAGCATTAATGGACCACGCCTCTAGCTCTTGATAAGAACCTTTCTACACCGCCCGGAGCTTGGTGCGTACGTCAAGCGTCTTTGTCTCCGAGGTGGCGATTTATGGGCTGGTTCCAAGCTCACTCGGACCGATTTGGAAAAGCTGGTGCAGAGAGGCTCAAAATTAATCGAATTGTCGGCGTGGGATACCTGGCTTTCTATCTTGGAAAGGGATGACATCCTTTCGGAATACCGTGAGGCTTTTACAACGCTTGCTCTATCATACTGCGAAAATTTACAGACATTGGTTGTGGGGCATGACTTGTGCTACACCCCACAGTCCCTGGCACTAAACGTCACTGAAGGAGAGACTCCTGGACGGACTCTATCTATTTTCGCCCTGGCAAACATGGACGACTTAAGGGCCGTCGAGCTTCTCCGCAGTGACGCTCTTGGGACCGTGGCGCCCTACACTTCGCCACTTGTCGCTCGTCTGTTTTCTCTCCCTGGAGTTGAATCGCTCAATTTGACAGTACGGGAATTGCCAGACGCCACTGATGACTCCCTTCTACTCAATACAACGGCTCCGTTGTTGACCATGCTGGTGCTGCAAGACAGCAAGGTCAGCGAACGTGCGATTGGCACCCTTCTACATCCGGCGCCGAATCTTACGTCTTTGCGCCTTGCTCTTGTGAGAGATGCGAATCCTCCATTTTTGTCTACTGTCAGCAGCTTTCTGGATTTGCAATGCTCTGATGGCCAGCATAGTCCACTCACGGGTTGAAGACGGCCCTAGCGCTGTTTATCTGATGTGAAGCAGAATTGTGGAACACCTCGCGATTTCTATCCGGTTCGTCTCTTCCACGGCCCTTGGAATATCCAATGGCGGTGCGTCCGAATGCGGCCGTGGTGCTAACGGGGACTGGACGGTACTCTGGGGTATCAAGGGCTCAATTGGATCGTTGAAAAATCTCACAGCTCTGAAAAGCCTGGAAATCCCTTTACCTCTACTTTTGGACTGGTACGTCAATCAAGCGAAGCCCTTGGCTGAGCTATTGTCGGACTCATTGGTGGAGTTGCGCTTTCGAGCCGATTTGTCTCATTGGGGCCTGTTCAAGTGGGATGTCCTAGCAGTGCTTGATTTGATCGACTGTTACGCCACATGTGGAAAGCGGGGGAGTCTTAGAATTATTCAGTACATGCTCTTAGAAGAAGGCATCACGGATAACGAAGCAGTTTTGGAGAGAATGAGGGAAACTTGCAGTGGAGTCGGCATTCGGTTTGAAACAATGCGGATTTGCTGATTGCATCAAACACCGGTCACGCAAGAATTGAGAAGAGTCAGAATGAATATCCTTTGTCATTGAGCAACACATTAGATTTCGATCCTAAATTTGATATAACTGGGAAATGATAGAGTGAATGGAGTGTTGCGATCCTGCGAAGTCTCAACCTTAGGCTAGTGTTACACAAGTTTCCAGACCCCACTACAACACGATCCTTCTTCAAAAACAACTTCCCTGACTGATGCCAATTCCTTCGCATCAACATCCGCATAAAGATTTGCATCTATGCAGCTGTCTGTCCCACGGGAAATGACTTCCGAGAACTCAGAATCTACTTCTACTCCTCCTTCACCCATCCACAAGTCTCGCTCCCGCAGTAGCAGCAACGCGGACTCGCAAACGACTTCAACTTCAGCCTCAAACTCCCCTAATGCCTCAACTCCAAGTTCTATCAGCAGCGAAGATGTCGACACGGTGGAAGAATTCAAGCTTGATGACCAGCGCGAGCACAGAGGCGCCGACGAAGTGGAGACTGTCAATGGCAATGCAACCGGAATTCTGGACAAGACTCCAATTGATGCTCCATCACTTCACATCCATCTCCGTACCCTTGACGAACCGCATAACTTTCCAAAGCAGACACTGATACAAGATGGCCTAGAATGGGAACGGAAACCTTTTGAGCTAACCCCAACTTGGCGCTTAGAGCCTTCTACAAATGCTGTGGAGGTCTGCTATCAACCCGAACTCTTTCCAGCGACCCCGTTTCGGAATTCGAAGGAGCCTTCAACAAGCTTTACTCTATCAATTCCAATGATGCTTTATACTTGATACGTATTACTTTGCCAGTAGACCCAGCTTTCAAGACACGGTCCGAAGTCCCAACTATCGCCTTTCTGCTGGCAAACACGACAATACCAGTCCCAAAATTCAAAGCACACTCTGCGTCCACGGCGAATGATATTGGCTTCGAATGCGTGCTGATGGAGAGAGTGCCGGATGCGACTCCAATCAAGGACATGTGGCCAAATCTATCATGGAATGCAAAGAAGAAACTGGTTGAAGACGTGGCTGATATTCTGGGTCAGCTCTTCAACGTAAGAGCTGATGCGATTGGAAGTATTTACCAAGATAAGGGGTCTCAGTTCGGTCTCGGCAGAATTGTTTCGATGCAACTCTTCTGGGGAGATCATGTTCACCTGGATTATATTCCCCGAGGGCCCTTCACTTCTAGTTGGAACTGGCTACATACCCATCTTCAGCTTTTACTCCGCGATTGTACGACCCTACTCGCCAATTCTGACGGTGATAATGCTAAGAAAGAAGATGCTCTCGCGGCCCAATCTATCGTGCACCGCTTGCTCAAACTCCTCCCTAAGATATTTCCCATCGAGCCCGAAATCTTTGCCCTCCAACACGACGATCTATCACGCCGCAGCATACTACTTGACCATACTGGCACCCTTAAAGCCGTCGTTGACGGGGAATCTACAAGCACAATGCCACTCTACGTATGCTGCCAAGTACCCGGCTTCCTGCAAAGCACCGACCGCGAAGACAAGCCAGATCCAAAGAAGTACGGGGTACCGGAGACCGAAAACTCGCTTTACGATGAACATCTCAAGGATTACGAGCTTACGCAACTGCGGAAATATTTCCTGGAATACATGCATGCTAAGCATCCGGCTTGGGTGAAGGAGTATGAGGGTGTGGGAGTTAAAGGGGAGTTCGAGGATGCGGTTAGGATGTGCGATGATGTGTGGTCGGTGGGAGAAATTGACGCATGGTTGGATCATGCTGAGGGGTAGTATTTAGTGGATGAGGAGGGTGGGAAGGAGGAGCAGGAGACAGGATTTTGAATGTAGATATTTTTTTATTGCCACCTAGAGGGTATTTTACTTGCCCTGCACCCCAGATTGCAATTCCACGTAGTCTCTTTCTAGCAGGTTTAACGGTACTTTGGAAAAATCGGGAATATTTCTACTCCTCAGATGATGGAAGTTTCTGGTCTCAAGGACGGAATTTATCTCATTACAAAGGGATGCTTGGACCAAGAGCTATGTATTCAGAATATCTAACTATTCCAAAATAACATGTGCTGCCCAACTACCAGTGCTATCAATGTGTGTGTCAGGTTTGTAGGCGGGGTTTTCAAGTGGGTAACAGGCCATGCGAGGGCTATCTTGACAGTCTTGGGGCGAGCCTTCTCGAGCCCATAGGCACTTGCTGGATACCCCTTTTCAAGGCTGGAAAAGGAGGAGGGGCCCCTGGAAAATCTCCCGTGGGGTGAATTCCTGTTTTCTGGAGGGTCAATTCACAACATTATAGCCAGAATTCTTCATCATAACTCCAATTTTAGTATATACCAACAAGCCTGACCTGACCTGCCAGTACCGGGCCATGTCAGGCCTCATTTCTCGATAGATCAAGTCAGGTGGGACCCTCAAAGGACGGCTAATCCCCGCATTGAGAGCACTGCCAATCATAGGCGAGTATCCTGGGACTAGGAGGGCGATACTGGGAACATCATACGAGTCCTTTACTTCGGTGGTCCAATCGTATTGTTCCTGGTCTTGTATGCCTAGTATATCCTGAAATTTTAATCCTATTTTCCAGACACGTCGTTGTGTGAGGAGAGCACGTTGACACAAAGCATATGATAGGCTTTTAATTGCACAGCCCACCATATACCCGAGCGCCAGTCTGGTGATTATGGTCATATGAGTCAAGCCAAGCAAATAAACGGAGTAAAACCCTCGCAATTGAATGCTCGTTGTTGTTCCCCGGAAGATAAATAATCGAAGGTAATCTGCCCGTGTGAATTTCTTCAGCGACGTTTCTGAGATCGCGAGATCGGAGCTCATGCCCTCCGCCGACTGCAATCCATTTATCGTCGTATTGTATTTCTCGGTAACTGAGGGCGGGGAAGTTTCTAGCAAGTATTTGAGATCAATGATCAAGCTGATCCCAACGTAGATAGATATTATCCAAGATATGCATTCGTATTCTAATCTCTTCATCGCGAGAGCGTCAAGTGTTGGACCTACTGCTGGTGTAAAGTGTGATCCAAAAGACAACAAGGGACTAACGATGCTTCTTATCCCCATAAATCACTTAATACACCTCCTCCGGTCTGTTTCATCATGTAACCAATCAAGCCCAGCAAGAACATATTGTCTGATTCTCTAAATCACAACCTCGTGGCGTTGCCACCCATTACCGCAAGTAATTTCCAGACCAAGAACCTGAGTCCATTGACTTCGAAAGAGCCAAGTAGAGTTGCTAGCAAGAAATTGGTACTTATGTATGTGCCCCGTTTAGAATCATAGAAGGGTCTTACCTCTGGTTGAGCGTGCCCATCACTTACCATGTAATTGAGCCTACATAAATTCGTCATGCTCAATTGACTTCGAAGTCACGGTACTGATGCGGTGGATATTGGGGAGTTACAGATCATACGTTTTCCTGGTTGCTTAGATATCAATACATTCAACTCCTAGATTCACTGATGCTCAGGGGTCCACCAAGTCCGTGAAAAAGAAACCCATTTTTATATATCACTTGCTCGGCTAATTTTTCAGTTATTTGTTGTACAAAGTTGCGGCCTGGTCTCATTGTTTCAACACCAGGCCGCTCATAACATAATTTTCCTATAAATTAAATCGAACAATAGAATTTTCGACAACCAAAACTACTCATCCTGATTTCAACCCAATACACCTTGGTTTTGATCGAACACAATGCCTACCGCGAACATGGCTCATCATCATCCTCAGGCATACCACCTCAACTCCGCCTACTGTACTAGCGTGCGCCAGAGCTCAGGCTCCGCTACAAATAGCCCTGGATCTCCTCTTCTACCACCTCTTCTTCCGCCACCTCCCCCTCCATACCAAAAGATCCCACCCGAACAACAAAAGCCTTTCGATAATACGAGCTCCTTTTTGAATACTCCATATTCCCTTGCACCAATATCCTCTCCACCAACTATGGGTCAAACAAATTCTACCCCATCTGATATTGAACTGGGCGCCGTCGGCCCCGGCGCCGTACCGGCTGGCGTGCGCGAGCAGTTGAGACAAACTCGACACCTCCTAGGAAATTGCAGAGAAAAGCTTGCGGGACAGAAACAAAATACTTGGATGTGTCTCTTCGCGGTTTTCTTCGTCGTGCTCTTCCTGTATGTGGGCTACGACAAGTATACCAACGCCCGCAACGCCCAGTCCCTTGATCAGGCCTTGTCAGCGCTGGCCTCCCATGGTCCCACTACTCCTCAATGAATATTGAATGACTTTCAAGGTAAGTCTATTTTGTGTGAAAGCTACAAGAACAACGACTAATCTTATTGACTTTTAGAGTCTGTCTCTATTCTTCACCATCATTTGCCCTTTTTCTTTTTGCTGTTGTACAATATTACTTGAGATACCCGGATGAGCATAATTTTTGGGACTGCAGAGGTGGTGGTGGTGCTTACGATAACCGGTCGCCTATTTATGGTAGCCGATCAGTTGGTGATCCCCAACAAGTCAGTCTGGACGATGAGGTCAATTGCATAAGTGCATTCTGTTTTCCAGGATTTTGAGAAATATGTTTATGATCGGTTGTGGCAGTCGCCACCTTATGATTCCGCATGGGGCTGTCTGTCAGCTAAGATACCACGATCAATTGAGTTTTTGCATGCATATTGTTTGGTGTCTATTGCTGTGAATCGTCTATTCAATAATAATCTTGCCAATGTCATGTAAATCTATCCCCCCGAACCCAATCCTGGAGTCAAATCAACATAATTTGCAAGCTACCAAGCCACTACTTCTGGAGAGGAAAGTAGATTGATGCCTAATGATCATCGGCGCATTCTGATGGTGAATTCTTCCCTGTGGCAAGTTTGGTGCAACGCCAAGTTGTAAGCAAAGAACTTGACGTTCCAGTGGAAACTATTACTTCAAATTGACCAAGGAGGCCTGAAAGGGGTAAGGGAAGGTTGGTGGCCCAGGAAGCGTCAATACGGCCCAATTACCCCACGAAACGGAACTTAGACTAAATTGGCCCAGGTTCGTGCAATTTAGACACGGCAACATCGCTTTGCGCATCACGACTCAAATCTTCGGGTCGAGATGGAGCGGCGTCTCGGGCCTCGATGCTATCGTTACAACGGATCACGACTCCGTTTCTAGATATACAAAACGAATGCAGCAGGTTGGGTCCCTTACCCCATGACCTTCGTATCTTGTATAATGTCTGAAATATATATGGAGATGAAAAGGAACTGCACAACGACCCCCCGCGAAGGCCTACATTTGAGCTTGGAGCTATTAGAGCCAAGTATAAACTCGACCAAGTTCCCAGTTTTCAGAAGAGCGTATGGTTCCAATAAGTTTCTTGCCCAAGGGAGAGAAATTTATATCACCAGCCAATACGTTTCACCAAGGAAAAGAATTCTTCAGTAAGCAAGCATTTTGGTTCCGAGATGCGGATGACAGTTACTCGCAAGAGAACGACCGCCAATTTCACTTAAGCAAATATTCTGGGAGGAAGTCGGACACGTCTGCGCTACCTTGACCGAGGTTACAGCTGGGTTACAGCGTGATGAATCAGAGCTCCAGTAACGGCATTTACAACGATGGTTTCAAAAGTAAATCGGCGGAACGAATGAGGAGAGAAGAGAAAAGCTAATCACCTTTTTCTACAGGCGGAGAGAACTCAGCAGAATCAAATCACCGGGCACTTTCCTGCAAAAAATGCCAGAAGGAAACGAGACAACCGTCATATCAAGTGCAGAGCTACGACTTTTAGCTCCAGGACGCTCGTTGGGACTCGCCTTACCTGGTCCTTTTCATTTTCTTCCCAAGCTCTTCGAATTTTGCGGATATTCATACATCTAGAAGTTGAGACCTCACCCAAGAAGCCTCCAGTTATCGGACCTCAGTTGCGGCACTTGGAATCATGACGCAGTTGTGATTTTACGGGGCATTCCAGGACTCCATTCCAGTCGATAGCTACAAGCATTTGGAATTAGCTAAGCCAATCAGCCATCTGGAGACATTGAAACAAAGGCAAGCAGTCACCGCAAGTCTTCGAGCTGTTTCTGAGACTGATTTTCACGTATTTAGATAGCCCCACCATTGCTAGTTCGCCATGAATATTCAACAACGGATAATTTGGAAATACAAGTGGGACATATCCTGGAGGACGTAGAAGCACAGCACTTTAAAGTCTACGCCAACACCAAGGCTCCAATAGATTTTCACGAATGATACAAATGTGGACTCGTCTTCGCACCAGCACAATACGTACCTTAGATCATTATTCGAGTTGCTCAAGTTTATTCTTCCTTCTTCCTACCCTCTCCTTTCCTCCATTTGTGTTTCTATTTTGAATCATGACTGTGACCACCAGCGAGCAAGAAATTGCTCAAGATATCAATACATTTATCCATCCAGCCTCTAGAACCGATGCAATTGTTTTGTCTTGCCTATAGCGGATACTGCAACTTCTGCCCTCGACTTCTCGAATGTCCTTTCCTCCTCTCTCCTCAGGCCGACCTCCATTACTCCACCCTCCCCTTCGAAGGCTCAGTCAGACGGAGACCTAACTCTCCCAGTCTATCTATCATCAAACTACATCAGAAAATGCATGGCTGCAGAAGTAAAGTGCTCTAAATTCGCCCTAGTGAGCCCTAAATCTCGTAGAATCCAAGTAAGAACCTTCCTCCAGTTGCCACAGTAATTGTAGCATAGTCCTTTGATCGGCGTCACATGTACTACCCCTGACACAGCCACAAAATACAGACCCAACTGAGGAAGTCTTTTTCCCTTTCCTATGCATGAAGAAAACAAAGGTTCGGATCATTGTTACTAAGATTTTGGAGCTTATAAAATTGGCGGGGACATGGACTTGGAAGTCTGTCCCAACAATTGAACCAGGCATGTAAATACTGCAATGTGATGTGTGGTTGCGGGCTTAAATATTGCGAACGTCATCTCAGGAGATTTGAACGAGACTACAAATATAGATCGAGGAGTAGTATTTGAAGTTATTGAAATTGCGTCAGGACGGGTTAAGGCGAACCTTGGACCTGAGATTCCTTTGACTGGAGCGTTCTATGTTATTTCCAGTAGATATATAACTCACTTGCTATGGGAGAAAGTGGATTTTGTATAGAGATTGCTTTAAGCATCAACCCATATCGTCTGTACATACAGGCAGCCTTCATATGTATCATACCGTCTCTTCTGCTTTGAGGTTCTTTTACTTTGACGAGACACTGTCCGGAACTTGACGGATGAACTCAATACATCGTTTTCAACTACAAGACGGCATAAGCACGAAGGAGAGTAAAAGTATTAGAGTAGATATTTTATTCTAGCAGCTAGTATGGAGGAGATGATTGAGAGTGAAGAAGTAGTCTTGTATCATTGAAGCCTCTGTAGATATTTGTTGACCAAAGTCACGGGTGTGTCACCAACGGTGGGGTAGCATCTGCATTTTGTATCTACAGATATTATCTCATACTTGGCCCCGAAAGTCTCATATCCTATGTCAAAACAAGGTATGCTATCCTGACATTGTATTGGTCTGGTTGAGTTCTGATTCATCCCTTCAATGCATAGTACGCTCGAGTCTGCGGGTCCAGACCATAATACTAAATGAACTTGGGGACGAAGACCAATGGGCCCGCAGCAGTTTCCACCGATTGGGATTCCCAAAATGCATAGAATGGATGCACGAGCAAGCATATGTTGATTGGTGAAATAGCTGCCTAAGCACCCAGAAATGGGGGTGGGCTGGCACTGCGAAGCTATAGGCGTCTAGTAATGTGAGCCTTCCTTCACACTAAAAGACGGGAAGTAATATATCCTGAGCAGTTCCCCGATGCAATGATTGGTATCAATTTAAAGATTAAAAAACCCTAACTGCAAATGTTCTAATCTATTTAGCTTCTGGTCTGAAATAGAATCATATTATCCAGCATCCGCTACGTACTCAGCCTGACACATCAGAAGCTTGCCAGCCATTGCCTAGCTCTGGGGTGGCAGTAAAAGAAATTTTCCACAAAGAGCTCGCGAACGAGACAATTCGGCTCGAAAGCTCCGATGGTGAAGATGCTAAGAACCGTAAATCATCTGGCAAAATATGCCGTGTCCGTAATAGGCGCGCCGGGCAAGATGGGAAATGTGAGGTCAGTATGCCACTCAAGCTCGCAAACTTGCAGACTTTTTTGGGAAAGAAATAGGTTTCCCTTAGGTGGGATTTCCATGGCAGTACATATCGGGCAGAAGATACTACTGGTGGATGCCGAAGATGAAGTGGGACCGCAATCGCAAAATTATTGCACCGGTTGGGCAAGGCGCTTACATCCCCTCGTCAGATACCCCAGGTGCACGGTGGGTTGCCTGGCCGCAAGGGAAAGTCCAGTGAACCTCGACGAGATAGTCCCAAAGGAGCCGAGGAGAGGAAAACTCCATCTCATGATCAGTTCTGGTCCTCAATTGCTGCAGAACACTTCGCCGGCGAGTGGGCAGAAAACCGGCATGCCGTAGGAGACTGTGCAAGGAGATCCTGGTCTGGGCTGCCGACTTTGAACTATAAAGGCAGGACTCAGAGAAGCTTGTGATGGCAGTTTTGGGAGCTGATTACGTCGGCTAGTGTTCTTTCCAGGGCGATTTGGTCATCCCGATTTTGGCCTTCGTCAGGATTTCCGGCGCTCGAGGATCTGCACGACAGCAGGTGATTACGGGGTCGAAAGTTTTGAGTTTTGAAAAGTAGCATACGATTGCACTTGATTGCACTTTTGGCTATTAGTGTAGCGGGATTCTGTGGGCCCAGAATATGCTCCCAAGTAGATTGTATACACACTCGTAACACTCAAGTGCTTCCGTCAGACCATTCTGCTGCTCAAAAACATGACCTAGATAGAGTTGATTTTCGAGGTACTTCTCTGAATCTCACCAAGGCGTTTGAGTCCAAGTGTAGTGTGTTGCAGATGAGTCCTTGCCGCCGCAAGCCTAGTGAGAAGTACCCCTTGAGACCGAGATTGGTCTATCTCACAACTCATTTCAGTGTCAACCCCCTCTACTAGTCCTGCTTCTCCAAAATCCCAGACTCTCGTCAAGTTGTTGCGGGTAGTGCAAAATTTTGAAGAATTATGGAACAAGGATCGCAATAGTCCGCTTTGCATGCGCATGATTGCAATCTCTGCTCTGCCAGTTCAGGCGGGAATTCTCTGAACGTAGCATGAATCCGGGAGAATAAATCCACCGCGATAACGGATCTCTACAAAGAAGATACAGGTAGCCAAGTCTTTGTTGAAGCTGTGATGCAATCATATATTGGCGTTGATTCTCAAGCAAACAATGATGAATGACTTGTACTTTTGCGAGGTAATTCCACTGCGCGGTTAACAGCGACCTACGCTCCCACCCACTGACGCCATTGAGGATCCGGAAAACGGCTGTACTCAAACCAATGCGTGCCAGTGATTAGCGTCTGGCTCCAGTAGACAACGCAATAGTTGTGGAAAAGTCTGTGCAAGGCGTTGTGGATAGCAGGCGAGGGACCAGAGAGCGCCATCACATGGTTGTGCCAATATCTCGAGCTTGAAGATAACTTCTAATCTCAAATTCCGATATTTGACAAACTACGATTGCCCATCTCGTCCGTAATTTCTTCAACGGTGGAACCAATAGGTAATGCTCGTTGCAACAAGTTTCTGAGCCCTGAAAACCTCAGTTTCTGACCTGGAGAGGCAAATACTAGCAGCTTCACCCTGCTGAGGTGTATTTTGGAATAAAAAGTTCTCTACTGAAGGATGAGATGATTCAGTGATCTGACCCTTCGTGTTGACTAGTACCAGGCACAGGAAGGTTTGAGGAAAGGTAGAGTGTTCTCTAAGCCGGCCAGACGCAGCTTGAAATTCGAGAAAACTCGATGGTCGAGCAGATCCAGCCAACGAGAGTGGGCATTTCTAGTCCCTTCGTTTGTGCTTCGTTGAGAGTCTAGAAGGGCACGCTGTCCAGATACATGGTTGTAAATTCTAGTGGTGCTTCATCTACCACTTACAATATGTTGTTGCTTAGGTCTGTCTTGATAAGGCGCTGCAAGATTAGTCTTGCCAAAAGAAACGAATTAAAGTCGTCTTCCATTTCGGTGAGGTAGGCGTCTTGAACTAACAGTAGCAAGGGGGGATGTCGTAGAAGCTCGGGTCGAAGCAAATAAGGGTATGGAGTTTGTAATTTAGGCGCTTTCATAGATACTATGATTGAAGTTTGCAGAGAGATCCCAATGTCTGGAATACACATATTTGTGCTTGTGGGAAGGAAGGACTTGAACCTTTGAGTACTCAAGTAGCAATTTCTATGGCTCCAGAAAGAAACTCACTGACGAATGTTTCGTTTCTGCGGCTGCGGGTGCTGAACTTGCAAATTCCAGAATTTGCACCCGTGACACCAAGGCTCTTTTCATTCGAGAGTTCCATTCTGCTGGATTCTCGGGTTACTATCTATCAAGTGTAATAATAATACATGATGGGGCGGTAAATTTTGCTAGATTCGAGGTAAGAAAACTTACGAGGCTTGAAGGAAACCAACTGCAGTACCAGGGTGAATAGTCCTCAGGCAATGTCAAGAGTCAAATTATTGAGCTTCTCTTACTCCAAGCTCTGTCCAAGTATTGCTGCGTCTCTGAAATCGACCTGAGTACTTTCACAATGCGGCGATTTACAGTAGATGGGGAGAGTCCCCGCAGGATTAGTTGGGGGGCGTTGGCATAGCTAAAACCTTTATGCCGAACGGCGAAGAAAACAATTCTCCTGATTTGACTGAGAAGACGGTCGCTTTTTGTAACTGAATATGAGCAGTTAATAGTACCTCTTCGGCAGCGAGTCCACTGAGGCTGTGGCTTAAGAGGATGACAGGTCTTGCTTTCTCAATAGTGAATTTCTTATGCATGTCTATCTCGTGTAAGAGTTGGGTAACTGGCAGCGGTCTTTCTAATGCGGGCGAGGAAGAGGAGGAAGAGGAGGAAGAGAAGGGAGTAGACATGTCGTCGTGTTGAGAAAGCCTAGACATGTTATCTGCGGAAGCTGTATTAGTTGAAAAGAGCTATATTGAATGGTGAATTTCTTGGGCCGAAGGCTTGCTCACAAGTTCATCCACTTCCTTCGACACAGCCTGGACTTGTGGTATGGCTCTCGGGGGATCTTGCTCCGCGGCAGATCAACCAATTGTCCAACATATGAATACGAGAACTGCTGTCGCGGATATGCTTGAAATCATTGAGCAGCACGGAAAATGGAGATCCGCAGAGGCTGAGCGACGGTGCGTATGCACGCTCTCAAAACCTCACCCGCCAAACGAGCGTCTATCCTCGCCAAAACGCAATGGCAGGTCGGAAGAGAGGAACTGCTTTACTGGGGCTTTTCTTACGCCACGGTAATTGGTGCTACATTTGCTGCTCTTTACCCAACTCAAGTGGGGCGAATGGTGCTGGACGGAGTTGTGGATGCTCCGGATTACTACCACGGTGGATGGCGATCTGGCCTTCATGATGCGGATGCCGTTCTGGACAGTTTAGTTGCATTATGTGCGGATACTGGATCCTCTCGTTGGTTTTTTTGCTCGGAAGGTGACATTATATCGGAATTGGTCGTTGTGGTGGATTCATTGAAGCAAGCACCCCTTGCTGTGGAAGGCAATCACCATCGCGGCCCCGACATCATCACTTACTCCGACTTGATCATATTGACGCGGGAAGCACTTTATCGCCCCTTGCAGAGGTTTGCACAGCTGGCAGATGTATTAGCTGGTCTTTCACAAGGCAATGGCTCACTCTTTGCCGATCTCAAACATGTTCAGAGGCGTTTGGTCTTCAACCAACAACCATCACATAAGCCATACGACCAGCTTATCTACGATGGCCTTTACGGAATTTCCTGTTCGGACAACATTGATGTCTCAAATTTCATCAAGGAAGACTTTCGAGAATACGTTGGTGACTTACAAAACCAGAGTCGTTGGTCAGCGAGTGTTTGGGCCGAGTTCTTATTGCCATGCTAGGCGTGGAAATCGAGACCGGCATGGAGATATGACGGTCAGGATTTTACTTTACCCTATCCCGTTCCGCGTTCGTGATCCGCATGACTTCTCACCCTCTCCTTTCTAATGCATGTCAAATTCCACCGTAGCTAACAATTACTGCAGGACCCATTGCTTCGCATCCGACCCCTCCGATCTTATGGATCGGCAATTGACTAGACCCAGCAACTTCCCTGCGAAAATAAGTCCAGATCCACCCGCCTTCTCCGTTATGCCTCAGTTCAACTTACTCGTCTTAGCGCACATCACATGGCCTCACAATTTGCAGGTTCAGTCCTTCTTGAACAGAATTCTGTCGGGGTACGATATATCTGGTCCTTCACTGCTGCATGGATATTTGCTGATGTATCTTCTTGTAGCATTGTTCCTTCTCGGCGCCGTCACTCTGTACCGTACCGACAGTGCGGCATTACCTCCAAACTGGGGAGACCCCCAGCCCGGGAACAGTTTGTCAAGTCGAACGAAGACCTTTCGACATCCTGTCAAATGACGAGAAAAACCAATCATCCTTTTCTTCGGCTGATGAAATACGAGATTTGTTTCATCTGAGTTTGGCTTGGGCGGATGATGCGTTGGGTAGAAATTTCATAAAATGAATGGTCAACGTAGATGATTATGTCAATTAGTCGGGTATCATTTTGCTCATACATACATTGATTTTCCTGACGGATTCCTGATCAAGGCTTAGCCAGACTTGTTTCTTAGATATTGTCAAGAAATCAGAGTCATTGCCTTTCAGGCGCCTGATATTGAAATTGTGAGATCTTGCTTGTCACGGAAAAGAATATCACAGAAACTGCGGATCCGTTCCCGCATCTGTCTCCGTGCCTGTATCATAACTCAACTACGATCCAACAATGCCCCTATCCCCATCCTCATCCCGCCTCCAACAGCTCATTCGATTTTTCAAGAAACATATCCTCAATCTCGCCGAGCTGACTCAGACTCACCGAGTCTGCGCAATGAAACTTCGCGCCAGGCCAGGCCAAGTCCGAGTCCGAGTCCGAGTTGGACTCGTGTTGTCGCCGAAGTCTCCTGGAAATGGGATGAATGGGAAATCGCAACGAGATATAAGTTTTGTTATTGCGAAGATTATGGACGTTGCAAATGGATAATTTGCCTCGGCTTGAGTACCGTCCCTATGAAAGTATAGAGCAGATATTCTCTGTCCAGAAGATGTAAGACAGCAAAGCCAATTAACATTACCTAGGTAGCCAATCGATGATTCAGCAATCAAGGTTTACCGCAATTCCTTTTACCGAGATCTCCGCATTTTGAGATTTGAGATTTATGAAAATCCACCCGGGTCTATTAAGGCAGTGAGCAGGCCAGCTGCTGTTCATAGAATGCCATTAATATGACTTTTCGGATGTCTTTTGAAGGAAGAAATAAGCAGAGCTTGACAGCGTGTCGCTGCAGCCGTGATGTATAGGTATTATGTTAGAGCTGCACCTCCTAACAAGATAGGGGCAGGCGGGTTCGAGCTGGAGCTGAGCTCTGGCGCGATAATGGCGATGTTGCCGACAGCCAATCACATGATGGCTTGTCTGATACCACTCATCACAAACAGCAACAATGACTATGGCTATATTCCGACTGCACTTACAGTCCAGCACCGATTTCATGAATCTCAACATTGCCCTTGCTGACAGACAATATGCTTGCGCGATTGCACTCGATGGTGATGCCATGAGAGGGGTAAACAATGCAGAAGACGAGAAATTGACGAGGAAGGAAAGAAGACCTTTGGTGACTTCCCAAATCCGCGGATGATTATATTGTTCGGCGTCCTTGTCTTTACTGATACTGATATTTCGGTGTAGCCGCAGTCCATCTCTGCACTTATCCCCGTATCCATACCACATCTCGAATACGATCCAACATGGCCTCTTCCCCATCCCGCCTCCAACATCTCCCACCTGCGATCAGCTCCTTCATACAAGTATTCGATTCAGTCCTCAGCCGCGCCTTCGAGGCCAATTGGCGCACTTTTGAGCTATATCAAGATACCCAGATACGTCTCCATCGATCAGCGCCAGGCGAAAAGCTCAACTCTTACCTCTCCGCCCCAGCTCGAATGTTCGTAGCCTCGTTTCCACGCAGGCACACCAATATACTACCGTATTTCCGGACCACCAAGTCCAAATGGTCTTTATCCTCCAATGATCTGTGGAAGCGGTTGAGCCATGAAGCCATTGAATCCTAACACATTGTCAAGAGTTTGTCTCAAATATGGGCTCTCGTGAAGAAGTTGATCCCATGATGGAAAAAGCGGCCCAAAGTCGACAGCAGCGCAAGATACCGTGGCTAGGGGTTTCGTTGATACCGGAACGAGCGCCCACAGACTTCCAATATGCCATCGACAGCTTCATGCACCATTGGGGCGACACTATCCACACGGCATGGAACGTAACTAAGCCAGAACTCGAGAACACTTTTCCGCCCGAAGCTATCCGACTCCCGCTGTTCTTGCAGTACCTCAAATACCTAACTACAGCCACGTCATCTAAATTCCACCAAGTCCAATCTGCATACGAAATCGCTCGTTCGGATATGAAGTCTAGTGGTGGGCCAAAAGCACATCCGTGATCTGAATACTGCAATCGAATTCTTGCAGTTGGGTGAGGACCATAGCGCTCCGTTATCATCGCAAGGGAATATATCGGGCGAGGAGCAGGCTGTGTGGGAGCAGTCTGGGAGGGCAGATTGAAGAGAAGCATGTCGAAGAACTGAGTGCGGACGAGCAGGCACAAAAGGGTCAAACACCAGACCAGCAAAATCTACCCAAACAGAAGCTGGCAACCCCTGAGAACTTCGCGGACGATCATGATCTCTGCGATTTTGTCCAATCCGAGCCACTTCATCATCGCAAAGCATTGCCCGAAATGTTTTCTAATGATGCATTCAGTCCCAAACCGCAAAGTCCAGCTCGCCCCTGATATCACTATACGCTCCCAACTCAAACGACCTGAACCTCACATTTTTGAGCCCTCTCAAGTGCAGGAGTACAAGAGACCAAGACTTGTAGGACCCCTTCAGTGCCCCTTGCAGATCCAATGCGTGTGTGCTAATGATAAGACAAACAGGGCTCCCCTCCGTCCCCAGAAATTGGAAGAGCCGTTGAGCTCATGTCTTCGCCGCCGGCCAAATTAGGGCAACTCGTCGAAGAGAACGATAGCGACCTGGAATGTAAGGGTCGACTTACTACTACGATGAAATTATAGAATGGCATCATGGGTAATAAATCAGATAATGATCTACTCTCCGGATCCAATCTTTCCCGCAACGGTGCAAATGTCCCGGACTATTTTGATAGCTACAGCGGTGATGAGGAAATTATGGATGAAGATGAGTCTTCTCTTTCTCTCGATGAATGGGAATTGCCCATTTCCCTTAGGAATGAGTCACCGTCTCACGCTCCATTGTCCATCACGACCAAAGCCACATCCGAAGCAGCACCCGTCCCACCACTGGGGCCTGCTTCATTCACTTTTCTTCGCAGACCAGGGCGTTGGATCTGGTAGTCCGTCCGCTGCTGAGACCAATACACAAAGTCACTTCGATTCCTTCCGATATCTCGATTAGAAAGATAGAAAATTACCTCAAGGAGTGCATCCAAGAATAGCAATGTCTCCAGCTACAGTTGAAGCTCATGGATCATTTCATGTCGATTGTTTTAAAATTTGGGTTGTATGATTGTGTTCAAAGCCCACGAATTCATCGAACAATGCGAACCCGGCAAAGGCATCGAGCTACCAGACCCCATCCTTCTTCAGCGGAGATTATGAGGAATGCAAGTTTGCGGCCTGTGCCAAAATTTTCACAGGCAGCTTGTTCTGTTTGTTTGACATGAAGAGCGGAAGAATCCACATGCTCTAATCCACCAATCCTTATCTTTCTTCTCGTCTGCAACAGTGCCTCTCGTGGGACCAGTGGCAACAACTCGCCGCGACGAGCGGCAAAGCAAAAGGACTGCGTCTCAAAAGATCTCTCACATGCGGCCCTGATCGAGGCTTGGAATTTATCTCGGTGCAATGTTCATCCTGGTTTTTGTCGTGTGGGACGATTCTGAGAGTCGTTGTACGGGAGAAACGATGTTAATACATCGGTAAATTGAGAGAACAATAATGTTACGCTATTATTTTTCTAAATTCCCTTTAACGTGTATTCCAGTGGACACGCAGCTACCTAAGGATGGTACCAAGCGTGTATCAGATGGGGAAAAAGAGGTGAGGTTGTGGGCGTCGCTTTCTCTATTGCCTGCACTTTCTTTTTGCTTTGCCTTGGTCTTTTCGAGGGGTCGCCGTCTTTCGTTTCCGGAACTAGCCTGACCTTCCGTTTTACTCGGCTGATGAAGTCGAGTTTCTAGCCGCAGGAATGCTCTTGGATTCTCTTGAATTCTCTGGAATCCCTGCCCTCAATGAGTCTGTCCTGTCCATGTGCCAGCGCGGACGTGGCATTCCGGTGGCGTACTTCGTCTCCGGATCTGCCTCCCCGAGGGCCAAATCTTATCACTGCGCTGGCATACCGGATCCATTGTTCGAACGTGGCCGAGGGTTTCGTTCCATATCAATACATTGACCACAAGGATTTGAGGGCGGTAGACTTGAGCTTCCCGCCAACGCCCAATGAATGACCATTCTGGATTCTGGCTCGTATTGGTGGAATGTAAACCTTGTCATCCCTTTCATCCCTCTTCCTGATCTTGGAGGTGGAAACATCGTTAGGGTCTGGATTTGTGATTTTTAAACTCGAATTCCTCTGTCACAGACTTGACCTTATCTGGGAGTTGCACGTTGAATGGAATGCTGGGTTCTTCTATCTTTGGTCTCGGAGTTTGAATTGGTGTCTATTTGAGGATGAAAGTGGTGATATCCGTGAGTATCTCATTGACACAAGATGTTGCTGGCTCCGCGGGAATCAATGTTTTCATCTTTCCAATCTTTAACAGCATTGGAATTGATCTTCACTCAACCTACTTTTGCCCAGGTCGCGTTAGGCATAGGAAATTCGAAGCTAGGTCAGGGTAAATTATTCCCATCGAGGAAGAGTATTGGGCTGCAACACCGACACAAACGCGACGTTGAGACGTGTCTCCAGGTGATACAACTCCAACGTGGAGCATATCAATATTTCGGGTTGTTCTCCTATAAGATCAGTATTTCAGGCGCTCAAGGGGCTACGCATAGGTTGGACACCTCGGAAAGGAGAGCTACGCATATTGTCTTGGAAAACGTCAAGTATGTTTGTCAGGTATTGTTAAACTAGGTCTGGTCAGCCTAAGTCCAAATGAGGGCTAGGCTAGGCTGAGGCTGGAAGGATGAGAAACTGGGAGGATGAGAAGTTGTTTAGAGCTAAAACGGCGCTGGTTGCTGCGGAATTTAAATACTCTACTCGGCGTGGCATACTTATAGTAAGTATTCCGCCAGAAGCAGGGCCATTCCCTTGGCGAAGGGTTCAGCGGAGATGGGTGTGGCGACGGCACGCCTTTTGTTCAGGTCGGGGTATTAGAAAGTTAGAGATGAGTCCACCTTGGTCAATCCTTAGGTCACAGATTCAGTAGAGCTATGTATGGCAATGGTGCACTCTAGCCCGAGATATTCCAAGATCGAGGATTGAACAGTGTTGGGGATGCCGAGGGTGTTCTTTGTGCACACTACGTGGCCTGACAAATCCAAAGATGAAAAACTCAGCAGAGTTAGATCTGGTGACGGCTCACTTCGGGCCGAAATACACGATACAGTCGGAGACAAGTCCTCAACGTGAATACAAGGTTCTGAATGTATCACATGAGTAGGGGAGTTATCGACTCTTGTCTTACGAAATACGGGGAGGGATTTCACCGGGTTGAATATAGCAACCGCGCATTATATACATTCCCCGATCACAGTTCTTGGAGGTCGCGTAGCTCATGCTCATCAATACCTAGCCATTGCCAGATGGCGTGCCTAATCTACAACATCAACTCCTCGAGGGTCCATTACCTCTTACGAATAAAGAGACAACCGCCGCATAAACTCTCGCATCTCGTTCGAATCACCACACGCCGAAAATGCCTATTCAATGGCCTCCTGCTGGTCACTCCGACCCTGTCCATGGTCGGCCTCGATCTTCGGATATTTGCGTTTACAGGCTCCTCCGCATTTCTGAGGACCTCCTTGATACAGCACATTGGTTTACACAAATTCCTCTACGTTTCCTGAGCACTGCATATGTTTTGTGGCTCTTATTCATTCCATTAGTCATTGCTTTATAGCGCTACCCCACCTTCATATGTCATGTTGGCGTTCACAAAAGCTCCTAGTGTCTAGAGGGAGCTTGGAGCCAGAAAGGAATAAATGTTTCCTTTCGTCTTCGCTTGGGACTGTGGCGACTCGGTTTCTGGTCTTTCGTCCCCCCCCCAAAACGAGGAGGACACAACCGAAGAGGCCAGCTGACATATAAGATGACCTCGGTATAAATCTCTGCTCATCCTTTGGAGCGATTCTGAGGTGGGAGGTAGAACTGCGAGAGGGGTGGAAAATGATTGAAGAAAGAACGGAAATTATGATTACTGTTGAAGAATAGTGTTTGGAGCGCTGTAGTCACGTGGCACGTGGCCTAGGCGCTAGTGCTTATATCCTCATCTCCTGTAGCCTAGCTAGAACTATACTTCTACACATCACAACACAGTACTAGGGGACCCCTTTTAATGCATTGTGATCACACCTGTGATACCAACAAATAGAAAAACATAATACTGCCTTCAGAAATGAGATGGAATTTACAAAAGAATGAGTTTCGGGATACAGTCCTTTGAAGGAGAAATTCTTGAGTTGCGAAAATCGATGTTAGCTTTCGCTTATCCTTTGTTTTTCAGCCACCCCCTTTACCCCACATCAGCCACAATAGTGGGGCCGAATGCAACGCTATTGCAGTGCTCAGCCCAGACGGACTTGAACGCTGATGAAGGGTGTCAAAAGTAAATAAACAATAAAAACGAGTAGGGAAGAACAATTGTGATCCGGATTTTACGGATTTTACGGCCCACGAGAAGTAAGATTATTTTAATAATTCCAAAATAAATGTTGCGCCCGTTAAGAAACTTCCTCGAGGACAGAGGTCGCTGTAGGTGCAACGGCGCCGTCCCAACGTGAGCATGACTTGTGCGGGGGTCGAGCAATGCTATCCGAAAACGGTACCAGAGTTGTGCGAGCCATGTCTCCATTCGGGCTCTGGGCGGCGCAGCAACGAAAGGAAAATATAACTCTACCATCCACAAGCATAACGTGGAGCCGAAAGAAAAAAGTAATACACTTGCCGTTCAATACTCAGATGCCCAAGCTCCCAAGTGCTACAATAAGTCACAGGGATGTTTTAGGGGGAACATAGTTTAGTAATCTATTAAAATACGGTAGCTCGCTAGCTGAGATGAGCAAAGTCGGAGTTCTGGTCCTCAAACTAGCTTCTAGAAGCCTACTGTAATAAGGTTGGTTGAACCTTCGAAAGGGCTCAAAATATCGACGCCCCACTCACTGCACATGCTGGGATTGTAAGAAAATGAATCGGATCCTCTCGCCAGCGCCCTCTTCTCCATCCGCGATCCCTGATTCGGAGCTCAATATCGTGCCAACGTCGAGTATTGTATGGGATGCCGCGGGATGGCGGATATGGACGCGTGAAGAATACCGGACCCTCAAAGGGCTTCCGCAGATGAAAGTACTTCCGCCGATATAACCACGATTGGTGAAGGGAATCGTCGGCCAGATTCGTTTCCTTCCGCTATCAAGGCAGGGAAAATAACACTGCAAGAGAATGTGAGCGAATATTATTATAGGGTTTTCACCTGGACTTACGTTTCATCCTCAGGAATACGGTGGATTTCAGGGATTACTCTGCTTGATGACAGAGCGCTTTTTGTATCATCGGGCCACAATCCCCCATACTCAGTAGCATAGCTTATATCGATGTTGTCGAGCGGCTTGTTGAAATCTTCCCCCGCCGGACCTACATGCTCGAAACTCCACCCCCAAGGCCCCAAGTCCTGGTGTATGGCCAATCCCATTCTTGATGTTATACCACAGCACCGATCCAAAGTAGATATTGCCGATTCATCAAGATCCATCCAACAGCTTAGCAGATCGGCGATCAATACTTTCAATTTATTCGTGGCGTCAATATTTGGTGGTTCTCTTGCTAGTTCAATCAATTGATTGTCACATAAGAGCGTGTCGGCGAAGAATGTCGAGAAGAAATAAACCCGTGCCTTTTCCCACGCCCAAAGTTTGAATGGATCTAGTTCGCCACGATATTAGTTCCCGAAGGACATTCGTCAAGACAAAACACATACCAAAGGACTTTTGACCTGCGATCTGCGCGAGCCTGTTATACTCTGGGGATAAGAGAGACCAATCAGGAGAGCTATCCGGCATGATGCTGCGTGTCAAAATGCGACAAACCAGGCTTGCAAGCAAGAAACCGCAAGTGCGGGTATTATGAGGTTGTGGCAGGGCTTTGAAGAGCTGGGAATCTTCGTTCCAGGGATAATCGTGTTGCTGACAGACTGACTTTGCCATGGCCTCATAATCATCTTCAGCACAGCTAGTCTCGTTCCAAGTTCCTTGCGCCACTAGTCTGTCGATGTAGAATCGAAGACTGTGGACTCTCTCTTTCACGTAGCCAACCGCCCTGTTATTCAAAAGCTGGTGCTCGAATATTTGGAATTCGTCCGGCTGTGGTCGCCACAGATTGAATTCCCGTGCTGGCGCAGCTTGAGGTGCGATTTGCTGATGCTTTGACTTGCAGAGTCGCGTCATACGACGACGTGTAATGTACCAGGTGAGTGCAGTGCTGATGGCGGCGGTGCAGAGAATTGCAATGCAGAGCCAGGCTGCAAGCATCCCGTTGTGAACGTGCATTCCCGAATGTCTTGAGTGTTGTATCAAAGATAGATATTAAGGTCGAGGTCAAAGTTATTGCGAGGGTGGACAGATTGCTCCTGTAGGGATCAAGTTGATCGGGGCAGCGATAGCAAAGTTCAAGCTGAACTCGAACGAAGGTTGGTGGCGAGATTAGGTCCGTCTGACTCCCCGCCCAGATTCACGTTCGTTTTGAATTTTGGTAAATTTTCGCAGCCACCCCATCCAGTCAGTGTATTCTTTTTTTTTTAAACAAACTTAGAGTTTGCTTTGGTTCTTCAAGATGGCAAATTGTTTTTCTTTGTATCAGCAAGGACGCAATCGCAAGTGCAAACTAGAAACAAAGAGGAAAGAGAAAATTGAGCGCAGATAGAAATTCGTCTGGGAAAATAAATGATTCTGATGTTCGATTCAATTCTCTAACAACATATTCACGCATCCATTCACACTCAATTTGAGTACTGCGGGGGGCTGTAGAGGGGTGTGAGCTAGATAGATCCCAACCACCTAGCTTCTATTCGTATTCACATTCGCATTCACGTTTGCTGTCATATTCACCTTCCAGTCTGATTTGCGAGCCATACAGCTCCCAGTGGTTGGGATGTTGCGTTTTCGTGAGATGGTCCTGTTCATGGGATGGCTCTTGTTCTCGAGATGGCGCTTGTTCGCAGGATGGTGCATTTTACGTTATCGGACATACTTTAACCTTGTACTACCGTAAAGGCTGGAACACAAGCCTCCGATAATGTCTCACTTCATGTAGGAATCATCATAAATCAATCCACAGCCGTTATTTTTAGCTTCAAAATCAACATCTCACAAGGAATGAGATAATGAAATACACCAAGGAATAATTTTTCATATTTTACAGGAGTGACTCTCCCGCAAAAAGTGAGACCTCCATGGGCTTCCATGCCGAAATTTACGGTACCAGGGTTTCTCATTGTGCAGGGATAAGATGAGTGAGACAATCACGGCTGTTTTCCCACTCTGCTTCTTTGTGCTTCTGCCACTAATATTAAACGAGTCACGAGAAACTGCTCCAAGACATATATATTATCAAGATATTTTTAACTTCTGCGTCACAGGGCAAAAGATCAAGTTGTAACATGTCCTCTGCAGAGGCTCGCACTTGATAGGACCAAGACCGAAAACGCCTAAGTCTCGCGGGTACATGCTACAGTTTGTTTGTTGGAGTGCAACTGAGAGAACCATTTGGTATAGAATTGGTTTTTATTGTATGACGCTTTTTCTCAAAATATGTAATATGCAATTCGCAAATAAGTAACGTACCCACAATACCTTAGTTATTTGCTCTGATTTTAGGCTTTTGTTTGGAAGCACCTAGTCCTAACCCTCTTCCCCCACCCCCAGGTCGTCGTTCTACTTTCTAAGAAAATACACTACGGCTTGGGGTCTGAACCTTCATACCTGTACAACGTTATCATGAAGCTATCATAGGTGTGAAAAGCATGATTTCTCGATTTGACGCATTGTCGGAGACTGATGACTCTCGCGCTGCAGTGAAGGGAAGAATTGTTGGCGTCGGCGAAGAGCAGGTGCTTGAGTTTCTGGAACCTGGATGGTGGAGGTCGCTAGAGATAATTGCCTAGCGGATAGGCACCAATCAACGGTGCCGCTTGAAGTGGCGTCTCTACCGATGCTTCAACTTACCCGCGTCCTTCGATTGCGTGTGATAATGCCGGTAATTATAACGCTAATGGCTTCTACACAAATCATTGCAGTAAGATTTTGGCCACCAAATGAATCTTAGGGGTAGAGATCTTGGGTTAGTAGCTTAGACTTATTTTTCATTCGCATATCTGCTACCGCAGTTGAGGCCCAGAAATATTCATCTATTGGCAAATATCACTCAGAACCGAATGCATCACTATTAGTTCCTGACCTACTAGAATCATTTCTTGTTTTTCCTGCAAGTGAACATGAAAAGGATTCACATTGACGCAAACAGTACTTGAATGGAAGTTGTTCATGACGTAGCTATCAAATTATCGCTTGTTTTCTTTTCCAACCTCTCGTTCGCTTTTTGTATTACCTTTGCACTCCTTTGCATACCACGCATCTCATCAACTTCGAACGACTGGAAATCCACCTCAAGGCACTGGACCTCAAGAGGTAATCTCTTCCACTATTTCTTCAACCAGAGATTCTGCTCCGTCCCAAAACAACTATAAGTACGACGATCCGCCTCTTCTCCCCAAACCAAACCAGCTAATTCACTCGTAGAGCAAGCTGTTTCTCCAACCTAAAAGCCGCGTCACAGATCATCGAGGGTGCCACCGCAAATACAACTCCCATCAGCAAAATGACTGCCCAAAAAGTCTCAACCGCCATGATCGGAGATGAACACACAATTTCAAGCGAGCACCCGACCAACCTTCAACAATTCACTCTTTTCCTTAAGCTCCCCGCCGAGCTTCGATGCAAGATATGGACATACGCTTTGCCAGCCCCGAAGTGGGTTATCTTCCATTCATACACCGCATTCCAACCCCATAGCCCGAGTGGAACTGCGTGCTGGGATGCATTTTCCCAGGAGGAGGTCCCTGTGTGCTTCTTCGTCTGTCAAGAGGCGCGGGCGGAGATTCTCAAGGTATACGACACCATAAAATCGAAAACAGTGCGTTCAAGGCCCACGATTTATTGCGGTTTTAAGGACGACTTGTTTTACTTCCCAGATTCCGTGTTTATCGAGAACATGAGAAAGTTTTTGGGGGAGATAGATGCGAAGGGGAAGATGAGGCATATGTTGGTTGGGGAACATTTGATCAATCGCCATTGGCAGTGGCCAGACCCCGCGAGACATATCTACGAACTCCGAAATATTGAAGAATTGGTCGTTCTAGAGAACTCAGATGGGCGAAGGGCAACCAGTTTTGAAGTATGTGAGCGTGCTTACTCGGAGCAGAGACATCGAAAACAGGAAGTTGGCGCTGGAGGTGGCGTAGAGCTTCCGGACTGGGTTAGAAAGACAGTGTTGCCATTGGTAGAAGAGCTTGAAGCTCTGGAAAAGGCAGAGCCTACATGGAAGGCACCAATTGTGCGATGGGTTGGAACTCGATGAAGATATTTCATCCTGTGGAGCTGCTTTCGGTTCGTGCTCTGCTGGACCAAAATGGTGCAGTTTTCGATTTGGATAAATTTCGTCCAGAAGCGCGCATGAATATGACAGAACAATTATTATGGTGGATTTCAAACCTCAAAACTTGTGAACATTGCGATTCTTTGCTCTGCGTCGATCCTTCCTCATTCCCTCACTTGATAAGCACCGAAACTCGCGATTGGAAGTAGAACATAGTTTTTATTGCATGGCTTTCCACATATTTAGAAGAAGCTGCTGAGCTGGAACTTCCAATTTTATCTGCACCTCCCCAAACCACATACCGTTGACTTTTCAGTCTCCTCATACCAGCTCACCTGCCTGCCTCCCAAACTTATCATACTATCCCCAAATATGAAATAACGAAGGCATCGATTGGTTGCCTCTTTGCTTTGGTGAACTTCAAAGTCTCATGATGAGACAACGTAATGCCATACCCCGATCTGAAGCAACACGATTTTGGAAGATTCATCTCGTTCCCAAAGTTCCCAGCAGAACATTGATGCGTAATTTGAAGGTAGCATATGCCAGAGCCTCGATTTATCCAAGTATTTCAGTGGTATGAGCGTCTATAACCGCGTCGGAAGAAATTGAAGAAACGACCCATCACTACGGAAAAAGCTCCAATTATATTCTTTGTGTATTGAGGGACTACTTAAGTCGTTGGAGCAGTATCTCTTACTTCTTCTGGCCTCCTTTGTCGTTAGGTCCGGCTACCGGCGATTATGGGATACCGCCGTATGTTCGGAGGATGTTTATAGGAGGGTCAGACGCTACCCCTTCCTTTGTTCGTCAAGGAGGAAGTCATGACAGAGTGTATTCCTGTCAGAAATATAGAATGGAAGCCCGATCAAAAGTTTCTGCGATATCTAGAAAGATTTTTCGGCTCCCGGTGCTTCAACTCCGGGGGCAACTCCATAAGAAACTTCTCAATTAGTCAGTCTTCTGAGTTTCGGGAGCAGTTAGCTCATAACGCGGTAGATGTCAAAATGGTGGGACATTTCTTCTAGGACCTTGGGGATGACAGGCTGGCGCGGGAGGGGATTGTTCGCTAACAGCCTTGAAATACGTTAGATACTAGGGATGGTCATGTGTTATGTGCTTAGACAGCGAGGCTTGGTACAATATTCTGGCGTTATTGACCCGGCAGAAGTCGAAAGGGTCAACATTCGGCCCCCAACGCATGTTTTGATAAATAATAATCCTCTTGGAGAAGTGACAGCGGCAATACATAGAAAAATTGTATTTGGAGAACGCAGCCACAGATCGAGTAGTCTAGGACCTGGTACTAGAAGATGCAAGGGATATCTTAGACTAGGTTGCGCTATGGGGCCCCATGGCGGCAAAATAAAGCTATTCCCCCCACCCCACCTTCAGGAATGGGATAGGGTAGGAAAGGGGGTTGATCACGTGCACAGTCCCCTTTGACTTTTACATGTTATCCCTAATGGGCCCCTATAGGGCCCTAAATGCGTTTTGGAACCTCTATCCCCGATTAGAAATTGAGGCTCTCTACTCTATCCTGGGGAATGGGGCGGGTGTTGGGTGCTGGGCCCGATAGCACAGCCTAAGTTAGACTGCGGATGCTGATTGACAATCTGAGTACGTGTTCACCTAAATATACAAAAACCTATCTCAATGACACACTGCATAATAGAGGAACAGATAGGAATAGTGTTGTTCATGGTGATTGGAAGTTGCTAGCCTTGTAGATTTTGTGGCGTACTCGGTCCTTCGAGGGAGCGCATCTCGACGAAAGCAATAAGTGGCAGCGTGGTGTTGAAGATGGGGGCCATGAGAGGAGTAGATCTGGCGAACTGTTGGCATATTGTGAGCAGGCCATGTTTTGGTTAGCCTTTCACATCAAATCTATTTAAGATGAAACAAAACTTGGTATTCGCTCGAAGTTTTCAAATATCCCAAGATGTGGGTTTGGAGTGGCGGCCCAGTAGATCACAATTCTTTGGTGAACTAACCTCGTGGTATCACACCTGCGTATTTAATCCATAGAAGTATCCATGATCAACAACGATTCACCCTCAAAGAGTCAATGATAAAACAAGACTGAAAGAGGCCTAGTATAGCCAGTAACCAGTATGTAACCCCCGAGGCTGAGATGACTTTAACTTCTTTTTGCAACTGCCGTTTATCCACCACCACCAAACACATCCGTGACAAATCAGAGCGGCAGCCATACGAGGAGCAGCAATACCCAACGAGAAAGAAAAGAGCGGGAAGGAGCGACTTCCTAGCTATTTGGCAAATCACGCCACAGACACCTCTCATACACCTCGCAAACTTCTGGACCATATCCGACCGCGATAAGCAGTTCGAGAAGCTTCACTTCCGTGATCATGGAGAATGCAATGGCAAGGCAGATCGCTAACGCAGAGAACAAAATCGCCAGCGCCGCTCCAGAACTTGACGGCAAGGAGGAAAGAAAGAGTGAGGTGAGAACCAGCTTCTCTGGTTTTCCAAAACTCCCACTCGAGCTCCGGATAATGATCTGGCAATTCGCAAGGCCTAGCCGGAGATACGTGGAAATTAAGCATACCACGCTCTCCCAACCCAGCCGACGAGGTGACACGAAACCCCCAACTTGGCATCCTATCTGTGTTGATCCGGAACCTGCGTTATTGTTTATATGCCATGAGGCGAGACGGGAGATTACTAACAAATACCGACCACTGAAGGGTACCACACCTGGCTGTGGAATTGTATGGGTGGATTTGAGAGAAGACGTTCTCATCTTTCTACGTTCGGACTTCTATTCTTATGGAATAGCGAGTTTCGTCAGCCAGATTCCTGAAGAAATGAGGGGTCTTGTGACCTGTATCGCGGCTGAGGATAGCTTGATTTGCACTGGGTCCTTACCTGTAGATGCCACGACTGAATTGCCGTTTCTTGACAACTTGACTCGGTTTTCGGCATTGAAGGAATTGACGGTTCTTCATTTTGTGGATCGGAACGCTAGGACTTGGCAGCCTATTACTGGCATAGTACCTTCTATGCATGTATTTCTATGCATCCGTAAGGAAAGGGTCGATGAGAATATCAAGGTTGTGAAGGCCAGGAATCCGCAGTGGAAAGAGCCATCAGTAGAGACGGGATGACTGATCTGCGCACAATACAAGATAGCCTTATAGTTAGCTTCTCTTATTAAGAATCAAGCCCCAATAATTTATATTAGGTTTGGAGATTCTTCAATCTTTTGCTCAACAAATTCCCGTGCAACGCTGGCCGTTTCAGTATAGACGACAAGACGTTAATTTATTAATCCAAGTAGCAATCCGATGCCGAGCATGCCGTTTTTGAGATCGAGATATACTCCGTCGAGTTCATCATCTACTTCTATTATCTTCTCAATCTGCTTCTCTTGACCGCGGGGTTCCTGCTGCGGTAGCTTGCCCAGTGTTAATTTTCTGTGTATTCAGCACTTCAATCGTATAAAGACAGGATGAGGAGGACACATGTGTATGTGATTTCAAGGCTTCAAGAGCCTTCCACTAGTTTGGATTCCAAATAGAGGGGGGGGGGGCAAATCACATGACCAAGTTGCCACATTACACCATGGTCACGACGTTTCTCCAAGGAGATCAACCTCCTGAAACTCGAATATCATCCTATCCTCTTCGAGCTCGGAATATGCCTTTTCGGACTTGCTTTGTGACGTGTCCCCTCTCGGTACTGGCTCCGGATATTGGGAGATTCTTGTTTCTGGCTGATTTTAGATCTGGAAAATATCGAATATAGAATCAAAATCTATTTCCCCGAAGTTGACTTAGGTCCCCTGACCCTCAGTTGCAGTTGCTGTGTTTTTCAATGGTGCATCGAGTCCCATGCTCGTCAAAAATCCGGGCTTCCCATGATCGGGAATCGGAGGTCGCTTGAGCTTAATACACATTCTAGGCTGCTCTCCTAGGTGTCCTAGTCAGCAGCACTAGGTTGCGACCCGGATATGACAAGATGCCGAGGATAGAGGTAAAACATAGTTATATCAAGCATTGCGGAACGTGAAACAAGATTCTAAGTCTCCGAATAAAGCCTCTCCACAGGGGTCAAAAATGCAGATCTTGATAAAATATTCTTCATGGAGAAGAAGACGAAGAAATATGAAGTTTACAAACTAGACAGTGATAGCTGAGTTGATACCCACATATTACTCACCCTCAACCGGCAGACACTGGCAAATTTTAGTTGTCTCGCCCTGAAGAAGGATCTTCAATCTATGTGCCTCTGAGTCAAGAAAACATTATGGAGTATTGAGCCCCATTCGCGAATCATGGCATTTGGGGCAGCTGAAGGCGAGGTAGACACCAAGGCATCAACAACAACCACACCCCCCCCTCCTTTTTGATGCGCAGTTAAGACAGTGATTACAACTGCACCCTTTGCTTTCGTTTTAATTCAAGCCAAGCTTCCACCGCATTTGCTTCACATCGGCTGTACGATGCCATTCAAATGTCATGTGATGCGACAGGAAGGGCAGACATACACAATTGAAGTACGACATCAGCGTATTGACGCTGATAGATTAGCCAAATGTCAGCTGGGGGTTTAGGCTACTATAGAGCCATATACTGATGTCTAAAGAGCTACAAAACAGGAGGGAATCGAGGTTATTCACGAGGTTCGAACCACCCCTGAGCTACTCCCAATATGGTAGGCATTTGCAACCGACGCTGAATGCCCTGTAACCGGGGACAAAATCAGGGCATTCTCCCTACAGTTACAGGGGCTTTAGGGCCTGAAAAACACCGCCACACCCTGTATCCAAAACTTTTGACCGCGGCTTGCGTAGATGCATCGACTATGAATGGCCACTCAACCGTATTTCCAGAATAAAAAATAACACTGTGACAACTCATCTAGCCTGTCGAGACACGATGAATAGCACTGGAGCTCTTCCCGTAGAGACGGTTCTATTGGTACGATTGACACGTGAGCATTAGGCCCAATTAGGCTCAATGGGGGGCTGGATGCGAATCCCCTCATAAAACCCCGTAGCTAGCACCTAAGAATGGATAAGCCCTGCCAAACCTACGTATCTGATGGTATACTAATGTGATGCGCCGGGTATTAGATTAGAGTAGGCATACCGACAGGTTCCGTTCTTGAACAACCGTTCTTCGATTTTTCCGACGCGGTTTTCGGCCCTCGTCTCGATGGAAGACTTCAATAAATGGAGTAACGATAGCTTTTGAGCTCTTTGCAACCTCAAAGCGTTCGAGATGCAGCGATTCGTGGTGTTCGTTGCAGATGCTCTTCACGTCACTCGGGGATGGTGGGATACTTGGTAGCTTACCTGGCTGGGTATTGCTAGTACTGGCTCACGTGCACATCTGTACTTGAAGCTCTCGAAGATGGTGTGCATCCGAGCACGAGAAGAATAATGTGATTGCGCACTCTGGACGTCCTAAGTTTTGCTAATAACAGTGATAAGCAGTCTACACACAGACAACCGTTCCCAGACTTCGCTCCTTCGGCTCCTCTCCCGAAAAATCATCCCAAGTCTCGCTAATAATAGTGAAATGCAGACTACACATAGGCAACTATTCCCAGACTTCACTCCATCGGCGTCCCTCCCGAAAAGTCTTCCAGCTGGAAACTCAGGGAACTATTCTGAAAGCTCGGCGTCCCATACAGCGCGAAAGGCGGATGCGAGAAACCATGATCTCGTAGGCTGGGAATGCGGAAAGACCAGTCAGTCTTGTGGACTAAGAGCCTCTGGGGATTGTATTACTTACAGACATGAATCACGCAAAGTGAATCTGACCAATTCTTGCAAGGCTTGCGATACTCTGGGTGGTAACAAACTCACATCATCACTATCCGAATCCGAGGGTTGGAAAATTCGAAGTTCGGAGACTGGGACTTCGAACCAATAGAATTGTGATAGTGTAACAGACTTGGGGTATGGCCTATTGTTTAGGGAACGGCTTTCGAAAGAAATTATGGCGGTGTTTGTCCCGTCGCTCGATAAACTGGTGAGACGTCCCGTGAATATAACGGGACCATGCCTAAAAAGAATAAATTCCCAACGGGAATCCATTGCGAATTGGAGGCTCCCCCGTTTTGTCATAGCAGTGACATGCTGCACGACAGGGAGAGGTCCTTTCAGGTACCCAGGTGGTTCACGCGTCAGGCGACCATGCCAGTTCTGCCAAAGGACCCGGGACCTGATGAACTCCCTACAGTTCTCTACCGAGGTTTCTACATTCCTATCGATACTCGGATTCTCGATGAATAACAATCTCTTCATGTCGCAGTCTGCTCTGAGGGTCCTGCTCCACGAAGGCGGGCTGCGGGGACCATTGGGACCCGGATAGTACTGGCGGCCTTCGGAAGTCTGGTGGTACATATATGCAGCATCCATAGCCAAAGTCTGTATTATTGGGTTGCTGTACAAGAGCAGCGTGACTGCACGAAAGTTCATGTGGGCGTAGACAGCGTGCTGGCTGTATGGAAGAGACAAAATGATTGTGTCGATCTCGGGATTGAATACAGCTCCATCAAAAAACTGTGGTTCCCCAGATCCACTCGCGGGAAAGCAGAGAGGGATACAGATGGGAGGCATGTACTTTGGTTGAATCTTTCGCGCCTCATGATGCGCCTCTTGGTTGGCATAAGGAGATGTTGTTGTACATCTGAATTGGAATACCGACTTGTCCGTTCTCCCGCACTCAACGCGGACCAGGCGCGGAATCCGAAAAATGTGTTGCCATATCTTGCATCGGATCTCAGCTGGTAGCTCGGAGAACCTCGGAAAGGTCGCCATCTTAATTCTCGAGGGTAGCGTTTTGTGCTGGTGCGGAGGCTGAATTTGAGGACGAGATAAAATAATCGATGATTGTATCTCGATGTACTGCTTTGCGAGAAGTTGGAGTTTAGAAAGGTTCTGTCGAGAGATAATCTGCGATCTAGTGTGCTAGAAAGAAAGAAAGAAAGAGAGAAGTTGGGAATGAGGAAGAGGTTGCGCAGGTCTTGGAGCTAGTTATGGTGTCGTTGCGTTCTGAAGATCTTTGCTCGTTGCTGTGTTACACAAGACATCAGAATTTTCATAAAAAGCAACTTTGCCGCGCCACCGCCATTTTATCCCAACATGGATACCCTCGAGACACTGCCTAACAGCGAGACATTTTACGGCAAGCTAAGTTTACACATTTGGGGAAGAAGAAAAAGGGCAGAGGGCTGGAGCTGAATTGGCTGCACAGTGGCGTTGGTTGGTGCAGGCGGAGCGAGAGCCCACTTCCGCGCTGCGAAGGAAATCGGATGCTGTGAAGGATGTTGCGCTGCAAATCAGATTGGCGTTGAGAGGATGTTGCATACTAGAGAGAGGAAGTTATGTTCCAAAGAGAGGGTATGCATGTCAAAGGGCATGCCTCCCATAGTGACATGTGGCGGCATGGAGGGACTGAGGCTGAAAGTCCGAGAATTTGAAGTGAAGGAACGCCGACGTAATAATATTGATTTGCGTCTAGGGGAGGGTAGTAATCAGCTACCCTCCGAACCTCCTTGGAGGTATTCGAGATGAGTTGATAAGCTCAGGCTTTAAAGTACACAAAACACACAAAGCCCCAATGCGGCATCCAAAAACATGAGTTCCCTACTCCGCAGTCTCTTTTGCCCAAACAAAAACTCCAAATCAAGTCCAGGTCCCCCGTCCGGCGGTGTTTCAATGCCCCCGACCCAAGGAAACAATGTATAAAAGATGTTGTTGGCAAAACTTTTCACGCAATCAAATCAAGCAAGAACAATGGTCCCAGGTAGTCCAGAGCTCAGACTAGTTAGTATCTGTGCAACTGGTGACCTGCGTCCCCCAACAAGCGGCAACAGGACCAAACTCAGGAGTTGGAAATCGCCTTCCATTCGTTTCTGGTATCCTGCTTCGCCACGTGCCAATTCCACATCCTTCGCAGACTGCGCTACCTGTCCAGCGGCTGGAGATGACAGAAGATCTTGGTGACAGAGCCTGCCTCTCCCCAGGTCCAAGCGATCCCTCTCTCCATACTGTCCTATTCATAAGCAGTGACTTCTCGATTCATCTGGGCGGTGTCTGGAGAACGTTCGGGACGAGGTCGCTTCTTCGGAGAAGGGTGGTGCAGTAGAGAAGAAGTTGGCCTAGACCGTGCATGAGGAGACATTTCCTCCTCCCGATCATCCTTTTCTTCGCATTTGCTTCTCAGCAAAATGTAGTCTCTACCCATCTCCGGAAACTCAAGCGCAAGATTTGCAAACGCAGTCAGATCCGCTTCGTCGTGACGACGTCTCCAAGTGTCCACGAATGAAGCCAGGCAGTATTTCCGCAGATTACTGCTCGGCGGAGTGTTTTGGTAAACTGCTCTCACGTCGAACGCCGTCGGGTATCCTAATGGATATTTGCATGCCACGATTCGAATTTTGTCCAACAACTTGGACATTAGTTCCCGCAAATGCAGTCTTTCGGCAAGGAAGTAGAGAGGTTGTATTTCTGCCCTGCAATACAAGTCGTATGCCTCGGGCGTATCTAGGAATTCAGAGGAAGGCGGAATTTGATCTCGGTACATCCAATTCACTACCCCATCAAAAGTTTTGGTGTTATGCTCGGGTAGGTTCACAACGTTATTCGTGCCTTCCTCACACTGAAAACCCTTGTCGCAAAACAGTTTTTTATGCACTGAAAAGGTCGTGGGTGTCGGGCCGACGTTAAAGTTGATGATATCGGTACCGAGGGTTCTAAAAGATTGTTAGTTCAATAGGTATTATCAGCGACAAGGTTCTCCTCAGCAGAAGATACTAACTCTGTGCTCAATTTGAGTGGAACTAGCTGATCAAGCTGGGTTGAGCCGTCAATGGATTCGTCGGCAGATTCCTCAGAGTCGGAGAGAGGGGATAGCATGCGCTTAGTTGTCATTCCAGCCATGGCATTGCGGGCTATAGCGGGCTGGTCGGCGGGTTCGTCGCCGGCAGATTCCTGGGGGAGAGGCATTGAGGATAGCGTGCGCTTAGTTGTCATTACTCCTATGGAAATGCGGGCCTTAGTTTTGGCGGATAGTATCACGCGCTTAGTTGTCATTCCTGCCCTGGCATTACTGGCGGATCGGTCGGCGGGTTCATTGCCGGCAGATTCCCCCAAGGGAGGGATTGAGGATAGCGTGTGCGGGGTTGCCATTAGTACCGATATGCTGACCCTAGTAGTGACGTCGAAAATTGTGGGGTTGAATATCCCTCGGAATCGGTGGCAGGGTAGTTGAGCGAATATCGTAATCACTCTACGAGGTAAAGAGGGCTTGGAATTGATGGAAGTGATAGAAGTGAAATGATGGAAGTGATGGAAGTGATAGAAGTGAGGGGTTGAAACAAGCAAAAGAAAGCAGAGAGAACAATCACGCCACGCTAAGATTTGTCTGGTGCACGGACGATCCCTTGCTGAGCTTCCAACACCAACAACACCGACACCACCAACATAGAAGGGGATTTCAAGACTTCATGTTCCACCCTACACCTGCAAATCTCTCTCGATTGCCAGGCGGTCGAAAGCGAAAACGGAAATAATGCCTACGAAGAGATCCTTTGCGGATTTCCAAAATCTGGTACGGAATGCACTCCCACTCACTCTCCCTTGCGTACAATTCTGACTTGTTGTTCTTACAGGGCAAAGACCATGACTCTCCTCAGCAAACAAGCTTCGTGCCTTTACCATCAGCATCAATACTTGCCGACGCGACCCGATCCTGTATCTATTGGCAAGACACCGCAGAACCCTGCCACGAATCTCCAAGATCAACCTCGAATTCGAGCCGCCTTCTCCGCCGTCACGTATCTTTACCAACCCCCTGCGAACTTCGAAAGCTTTCCCATCTCACCTTATTAACGTCTGCGAATCTTCGAGCGATGGATCCTTCACACGTGCCCACGCTCATGTCTCCCGACAGGACAACCACGTCGGGAAGATCACAATCGTCAATCAGCACAGACATAGCAAGCGCCGATGATGGACCAAAGATGACCCTGAGAGGGCTTTTAGATTGCTCTGATGGAAAGGATCGACTGGCCCAGAAAGATGCCCTGCGTGATGCGGTGCAGCAAATCTTTGGCGGGGAACCTGCTTCGGTCATGAAGCTATCCTCCGCGCAAGCGTTCACCAAGAAGCTGTCGAAGATACAGAAACAGAATGGGCTTACCATTGCGGCACGACTGATGCCTTTTCTTCTCAAACCGGAGCGTACGGTCTTTCCAAGCTGGGAAAACGACGACAGCGTCTTGCTCTACGGCAAAGAAGTAAATAGGATGGCCCTCAAATTGTTCGAACTCGATCATCTGGACTGGAGCATCGACCAAGATTCCGCGCGCAATTCTGTCCCCTTCCCTGCCAGCGAGACTGATCCACCCTCAGTGTTCGGGGTGAAGAATCCCAGACCGAACATCACGTTTGGATTCGAGCCGAGTACTTTCGACAACGCGCAACAAAGGGCATTGTTGACCCTCGAGCCCGAACCCTCAGGCGGAATCATTAGTCCTTTCTTCACGATCCAATGGAAGGGGTTTCAAGGGTCGATGCAGTTGGCGAAAGACCAAGCGCGGCAGGACGGAGCGGACATGGTCCATTCAAGACGCAAAGTGATCGAGCGGGCTGGTGTATCCCCTAAAACCGACGAGCTGGACGCCGCGTCCATGGCTTTTACATGCGTCATCAATGCCGAAGCTGCACATCTACACATCCACTGGGCGGAAGATGTGGAGGGGAAGACGGATTGGTTGATGGCTGTTGTGAAGCGGTATCATTTGGAGGAGGAGAGTGATTTTGTGGATCTGCGGAGGGCGTTGTATAATATTTTAGACTGGGGACTGAGTGAGCGATTGGCATTAGTGAAGCAGCAAGTTGATCTGTATCGAGAGCGAGAGTCTACCTACGCCGGCATATAGCACTGAAAGTAGACCGTCATCAAAATGACAGCAAACCATTCGCAAGTCATTGGACCTCGAGTCACATGTCTCGCTCACAGCTCCTACTTGAAGTCTTTCTTGTAGCACTTTCGATTCGCCGTGTCTCCCAAATAAGAGAGATAACTTGCACCAAACACGAACGAAGTGTGCCTTTCTCAAGAATCTACATTAAGAGGATTCAACGAGCCAAGACTTGTGAAGTCGTTTTAAGAATGATTCTCCACTAGTTAGGTGGGGACAATTAAAATAATTGCCGAGGTTCTCCTTGCGGGCCGTCGTAGCCGAAACTTTAATTTTGAACCTTAACCTTAAACTTTAATTTGGCAGCACCACCGCATCTGGGTATCCACCTCACAATGGAACGCGCAATGCGCAACGCGATGCAGAAGATAAAAATTAAGAAAATAAATAGGGCTCATTTAGAATTGTCGTGAATTGCAAAATTGTAGTTTTTGGAGGGTGCCGCATTGTGGTGAAGCTTCACGAAACGAAGTTCCTTGGGCACTTCTACTTGTGGAGAAAATTGGTGGAGGGAATCCTCAGTAGAGCTACAACCTCTGGGCGGAAAGCGAGTTTCAGTGCTCTCCAAAGCCTGGAATTTTAGCAGAATTTCGCTAGAGTGGGCGGTGTAAACGATTTCAAAATTTCAGTACACTGGTGCTCAATCCTTGCTGCGGGAGCCCCCGAAGCCGAAAAGTCGTGGGGGTAGTTAAATATAATTCTGTGAATACAGGCTGTCGTCTGATCACTGGAACATTGTCTCTTGTCTCTTGCCACATCAGTAAGTTAGCAAAAATATTTCGTACTGGTTACTTGTTCTTGGCTCTGAAGTTTGGCTCTCTCGTTTCCAGGGAAACTTCATAGAACTATGTGTTTTCGCAGCCTTCGCGATCGTGGGAATGTGATTGGTTTCTCTGGTGCTATTTATACATCTATTTCACACGATCAGTATCGAGCTTTTTCCGGCATCACATTTTGTTGTTTGACTTTATATACCTCTCTCGAGCAATCTGGGGTGAGGGCTGACATGGTGCACGGGGTACAAAGCTTAATTGAGCTGCAACCTTCAATTGAGAGGAATTCAGGGGCGGCCTCGCTAAATAATAGGGGTTGAATTGTGGATCGCATTTGCTGCACGATGGAGCATCTCCAACCGGACTCGTTGTTCATCCCATGGCGTGGGTGAAAAAAGTCAGGCGTATCGGCACCAGGGAGGATGCTGGACCATCGGGACTTGTACTGGGCTCGGCCATCACTTGCATGAGTTTATAATCCTTGTGAGACGAGGCGCGACAGAATCGAGGAACAAAACCCATTGTGTTGCAAAGCTGCGTAGAACCGAAAGCAGCAACCTTACCTGCTTTCGCCTGCGCAGCAAAGCCCTTGATGTACCCGCCCGTAGTACAATGCGCAACGCGATGCAGATATTGTCAGTTAGTTAAGCAGATCTAACCCAGTTAAAACTTTTGTAGCCTGCAATTTATTTAAATATTGAATCGTGGCGCATTGTAATGCATTTGTAGAAAATGTGAAGTGCATTCTTAGGAGAAGTGCTGCCTAGATGAAGTGAGCCAATAGGCAGCATCACGTGTGGGATTCATTAAACAACTTTCCTATATCAACATACTTCAAGTGGATCTGGATCATACGGGAGATGTGCCTCTCCAAAAAGTTGATATATAATCTTTCAAAGACAAACGATGGACTGGGATACAATCTCCAAAGTGTTCTTCCACTTGGGCGGGCGTCTTTAAGTGGAGCCCAGGTCAGGAGGTATTTCAATCACGTGTGAGCAAAGATCTTTTTGATTTGAAGAGGGAATCAATTATTCATTCAATAATCTAGTATTTTTAAGTTAATCTTTTTCATTTTGCTAATTACAGTATCAAATCATATTGTACAAAATTTTTGCGTCTTGCCAAACACGTGCTTCACCCCCTCGAGCTCCGTTTTTAGCACATGGACTAACCTGCCGAGAGGCCTGACCCACCCATTGGGAGCACTGACTACAGCCGCTGTCAATCATGGAAGGAAATAATGTATGCGCAAACTACCATGCAGTGTTATGAATATGCATTCATTTGAAGTTTAACATTTACAAATTATCCAATACACCAGAACACCAGAACGCCCAGGAAACGCGAGCATCAACAACTCCGGGCATCAAACGCAGCAGGGTATCATAAAACAAAACTCCAAAGCATCCAGTTTCAACTCCTCTATCATCATCTAAATCATTTTCCACATCACCTCTTCTCCCTCCCTAAGCTCATCTATCCCTTTCGCCAACTCCTCCAATGCAATCCGTCTCAAATCAGCCTGTGTCCCGGGGGCCCCATCCATCGTCACCAGCGTCCAACGCGCATGGCACATCAATTTCAATGTTGCCGAATCCCATGTATTCTGGAAACAGATTTTGTCTTCTACGTTCCCGTTCACACCTGATAACAACGCCGTGGGGAATTTGGGGATATTAGTGTGTCGCTGATCAGCCTCGGTTCGTCTCCACGCGGTTTCTCGGTCTGTGGTGACGGGAACGGAGAGCCTGGATGGATCCTGGCGTGATAAACCCTGCTCTTTGAGGAATTTGCGCTGTGCTCTTTGTAGGACTCGTCTTGCCACAAAGCGATTATCCTGTAGTAAACGTGAAGTAGCGATTTGTTCATTGAGGGTTTTCAGCGCGTTGTTGAGAGTCTGTGTTGCAAGTTGGTATCCAGGGAGTATGGCGTGGGTGAGAGGTGCTGGAGCTTCTCCGTTATACTCGTCTTCGTACGGTGCGATTTGCCGCCTGTGTCGGTCCGAGTCAGGGAGCGGGTCTGTGAATTGTTTGGCTTTGATGTCACAGAGATCCCGGAACAGTTGCCGCCAGGTCTTGCAGCATATCTGACTCGGTGGGTCCACGCTCAGCATCCAACACAGACTGCGTACAACAATGAATATGCCACAGTCAAAGCTGTTCACGTGCTGTCGGCAGGGCTGCAAAACATTAGCAGGATTTTAAAGATCAAAGAATTTCATACCAAAACATCATACTTCCAGGGCGTATGATCTTCAGGCAAAATCTCTCCCGCAAAAGTAACCAACGCCTCTTTACACTCAACTGCAGGGTATGACGGGGTGCATGAGTCGATATGGTATACAGTTTTGATTCTAAAGTCGAACCAAACCACCGTCCAATGTTTCAACATGGCGTGGTGAAGGGGCAGTATGACCCTATTCCGGCCTTGCTGCACCAATTGACGATTCTTTTTCCCCCACTTGAGAGTAGCTGGCCCATCTGAAGGTGAGGGCGAAGGAGGCAAGACCAAGATATCACTGACTTCGAATGTTTTCAGTAGGGCCAGGACTGCATTATCGTTGAGTGGCTGTTCTGCAGCCAGGCCCTTTCTGTAGTCAAGGTACTCTTCAAAAGCTGTCTGGTGATCAGTGGCAACCGGACCGTCCGACTCCGATAGATCAATCACTGTTATACGTGGCAGCGGTGATGGTTTATAGTCCGGAACGGTTGTACTCCTTGATGCTCGGGAGCAAGAACCACGAGCAGAATGTAATTTTGGAGCCCTTTTTGGGCGGGAGGAAGGTGCAACAGACTTAGCTGCTGTTCTTGTTTTGAGCATCGGGAGACCAGGCCTTGGGTCTGATATGCCACAACGAGAAGAGCCAAGGAGGTCATCGTCTTGCTCTCGCTTTATATTCAGGGCACGACGTAAGCTTGGTTCAAAAAGGCGCTCATTAGACATACCTCACGATCCAACTTTTGTCTTTTGGAGAGGTTCTTGGAGACTGCCCCCTTTGGATTCCGTTTCCGTTTAGGGGAGTCGGGTTTGTTGATTGGGTCAAGATTGTTGATTGCTGTCCACATTTTGTTCAGAGGAACTGCTGGTACTGGAGCTGGTGGAGCTTTAGGTGTGGATGATGGTGTGGGTACTTGTAGTACGGACTTCGATCCCTTTTCAACGGTCAAAGACAAAGCAATTGGGTCATCAGTTGTTGAGGATACTTTTGGTTTCCCTAGCTGACTTCTGCGAAGCAGGTCAGAGTCAGAAGGAGCAATTGGTTGTAGAAGTATTCTACCTTGTCGTCTTCGCAGCTGGGTAGAGACTGCTAGCTCGATCGAAAGAATGGCATGCAGTAGGTGCTTCTGGTAACTCGGACGAGAAAAGCAAATTTACAACCTTCCTGCCGAAAGCCAGATCGAGTTCACCGATACGATATTCAGATTCCATATTTTGCAAACAGCTTGCTGTAATTTGGTTCGGTAGAAATTGAATCACTGTAATGATAGCCTGGGCACGGCAGCTGAGATGAGAGTAAAAAGAAAAGGAGGACGGAGAGGACTGGAGATGACTCCCAAGCAAAGTTCCAGATGAGAGATCAGCACTTACTTTCTTCTAACTGTCGTCTGTTGGGGTCCCGATGTCTTCGACTGTCCGACCGCACCTGTACTGATCAGAGCACATTTTCACATCCCATGAAAATACAGAGTACAGATTGGCGCTCAAAGGGGAAAGTTTCTATGCTGTGCAACTGCTAGATCTCGATCAAGCATGCAGTGCTGCCAACAATGCATGAGACCATAATGCACAAGGCTGATGTAGTTCGAAAGTTTATCTGTTTGGCATCAGCGTAAGCACGCCAATCGGTTCGCTGAACGCCCTGTGCTGGGGACAAGGCCTGTACCCCACATGTACCTCCGTACCTTGCATACGCGTGCGCGTGGGGAAGCCATGGTTTCGGGTGAACGCAGCCGGTGTTTCCCTCTCGCTCTCCCGCTTCTGCTTCCTTGCTTCCTCGGGGTTTTTCATTTGAGAAAATATGCCGATAAATGACAAGGCTTACAGCTCTCTGCTTGAGATTCGAACATCTCTCTTCCCCTGCAGTGGAAGCCGAAAGGGGCTGGGTTGAGACCAACCAGAGCAGATCTTTTCTGCAAGCCAAACAAAATTATGCTTGTAGTGTTTCCACGGGTTCAGCTGAGGATGAAAATATCATGACAAGTCGCAAAATCAATGGGCGCAAACTCATCTAGAACATTTGTCTAATATCTGTCCACCAACGGACGGCCCGGCAAATCTACCTTGGATTTCGCTTCAAAATCCGGTTGCATGAATGGCCGCATAAACGCCCACGGCTATCCAGTCGGAGTTCTGCGCAGTCCACGCGGTCCACAAAAACCTACCAACAACCCGGATACCCCAAGGACAGCATCTCTTGCGAAGCCACCAATATGCCGAATGTCCCGACTTGCCTTTGCAGCTCTGCTTCAAGATTGGGCTGCATAGACGACGGCTCAGAACGGATATCCCAACGACAACGTTATATGCGACGTATTATTTCGATTACCAGCAGCGATCTGCGGAAGTCGCCGAAAACCCAGATATCGAACAACTACACTCCCCTGAAACTTATCAAGACGCCCAAGGAACCTAGAACTTTAATATAAATTGCGCTTTGAAGACAAACGCCAACATCGATCTACAGAAACCATCATCCCGTTAGATGTCCTAATATGGAGATCAATAGAATTTGTTGCATGTCGAAAACACAACTCCTATGAACCCTGCTAAAAGCCACCAAGACCCCGAATGCCCTATTACGGTTCTTGCTTCACTGCACAAATTCGGGCCGCATGAATAGGATCACCAACGATGCTCCGCTATAGGCCACCAAGACGCCGAATTCTCCTAACGTGGAGGCGCTTCGCAACAACTCCCATGAACCCTGCATTTTGTAGTATCAATCACAATCCCATCACCAACGTTGATCTGCTACAGGCCCCCAATGCGCCGAATACCCTATAAGGAACTTTTGAAATTTTGCTTCACGTCGCAAATTTGAGCCCCATAAACGGTTCAGCTAGGCCGTATGAACGGCCGACTAGAATCCTGTAACCAAGTGCGGTCCGTCAAAACCATCAACGCGCCAGATATCTTTGGAGCTTTGTTTCTTGTCGCGGGATCAGGTCGCATAAGGGGCCAACCAGCCAGTTGGCAACCCGCGATCACGCAATATACACTTTCGGTACCCTTACTTCATCGATATCATTCTTCTTGACCGAATGCTCGCATATCTCCCCTGGTTAACCTGCAATTATTTTGGTTATTAAGACCAATTTACTGAGAGCTGGGATTCGATGGTATTTTTTGACATGCCTCCAAAGATCAGGCCACCAGCCTCCCGTGGGGAACGCCGACACAGTGGGAGCGATCTATATGATATATCAAGCGCCACAATAGCCTCCCGATGATCTAGAAACTACGGCGTCTCCATATTTCTGCGCGGCCTGCATGATCCGGCAGAAAATACCAACAAGCGGATACGCCACATAAGAGGGGGACGTCAGTATCCAATCGGGGAAGACGGCCTGGAAACCACCAAAAATCACAGTGTGGATTTAAAACACATCACCGTCCACTACTCGGCATCACTGGTGGTTCGCAGTTTGAGCGATCTGCACAATCGGCACAATTCCCCAGAAACCAACGGCGGGTCAGACACGGGATGTCCCCCAGGCCCCGGGCTTCAAGCCACTTGAACGATGTTCGGCTTCTGCAGCCACTTCTTGGCATGCAGAAGTGACAGCCTGCTAAGCAACGTTTTCGAATCGCATCAGTCACTTACGAATAATCATCTTGCCAACTTCGCGAGATGAGGCTATGAAGGGCTGGCTAGATTCTAAACGGCGGTCTGAGCGCTCATCGCGACGAATCGGTCGTGGTGGCGTATTCAGTCTCGTCGATCTGTGTACTCGGTCTCGTTGGATCAGAAACCAACAGCCCCCAACGGCTAGAGTTTCCGCATCTGGGTTTTTGTTTCTTTTTCGTTTCACGTCGCAAGTTCTCGACCCACTTAGGCGGTAGCCACGGTGCGTAACTGGTCGCACAATGGCTGCTGCTATGTTCCAGATCGAGATCAGGTACCTCAGTGCCTGTGGAGATGAGGAGGGAGGCGTGTTGGAGAAGATGACAGGTGGTGCGGGGTCTAAGACAGAAGGCGTAACCTGCTTAGTTTCCTGGCGTCGCGTAAAGCTTTTTCATAATATGGAATTGCGAGCTGACTTGGGGGAATCGTGCAAGGGATAATGCGATCATGCATGAGAAGTCGTCAAGTTTGGGCTGCTTGCGCAGCTTCTTGAATGCGACATGAAATGTGAGACCGCGATGAATTTTGTGATCACATTCGGGAAGACTAAGTGAGCAAAGTCGAAGTCAATAGTGGCGTGCCAAAAAGCATCAGCACGTATGATTTCGGCGAGCGAAATTCTAGAGAAGATTGAGTCTGAATTCAGATGCATGGATCAGCAATCTGATGCAAGAATCTAATAGATTCTCCTTGCATGAAGCCAGATAATTTACGCTGCACGCTGTATTACTTCCACGTAGGTGTATGTACTGCTACTTCTCTGACGCCCTACTACCCTGGCAAAGATTTCCATATGACGTGATACGAGATACTTGAGGGTTGAAACTCATCACTGCGAATCAACTGCTACAGACGTTGAATCTCTCATTGCCGCGACGAATGTTTTCGAGATTAGGAGTCAGCTGATCGAAGTTGCTAAAAGTTGCGCTACCGCCCCCCTTTCCGCTAAGCGAGTCATCCCGATCTCAATCCCGCCAGAAATTTTTCCCTTCCTCTATAATCGAAGCTGAACTTCCTGGATCAGCTTGTCGTCTGTAGAAATGGACCATGAGTGTCAAACTTTGACAGAAATACGCCATACATGGTCTTGATCAACGCGACCGATACCAGCAATATTTGTGAGCAAGAATGTTCACGATTTCCGTTGAAGCCAAAACGCTTTGACCATGCAAGGGAGCTGTTGGGCCGCACCTCCTAAGCCTCGCACTCCACACAACAACAGCCTTCACCAATCACTAATTGCCAGGGTTGCGTGATCAAGGGGAGGATCTCATCTGGCGCGATCAATCAGCAGGACCCTGCGTCTTCAAATCCAGCTGTTCGCAGCTCCAACCGCCGCGGCAACCGGCTGACATGCCGTGAAATCACAGCAGCTGGAATGCAAGGAGAAGAATCCAGGAAGCCACAACGGCGGGAACCGAGACACTACTAAATGTGATGCCGAAAAAAATGCCGCAAACTTTCCGGTTGTCTACCGGTAGACCGCTCTTGGCTCTTGTCACTTTTCCCGTTGTATATCCCTGGAAACTGCAGCCTGAAAAAGTAATAACCTGGTGAGCCTCGAGTTTTCAACCCCTGTTTTCAGCCCCCGCATTCCCCAGGATCGGTCTAGATCGACGTCCCCAAAGATCGATCAAAATGCGCACTGACCCAAATGATCGGTCATCAACTCAAAGCAAGGAGTTTTCCCAATAACAGATCAATTAATCCCAGGGTCTCACGTTCCAGCAAGGGCGCATCCGACTTCCCCGGTCGTGCTACCCGTATCCCTTGATCGGCATGCAGCGCCGAAAGCAGCAAGAAATGCTAGTCCGCGCCCCCAGTAGTTGAAACGAGGCCATCTCTACCGGAACGTTTGTCCGGATCCCCAGCAGTTGAGGGGAAAGCGATCTCCACCAGCAGGCTAGCCCGCCCCCCGCAGCGGAAACAACATGGAAGCCTCCGCCAATGACGCCACAATAGCTGCGCCACACTACCGCTCCTCGGGGGGATGTTAGTCCGGGGCTGACTGAGACTTGCGATCTTCGCCGTATGCTGGGGATCGTACACGTCGAAGACGAGAAAGAGAGTAGTGAGCTTGGGAATCTGAGAATGGGGGTTTGTTTCTTTGTAGATGCGACTGGTGATGTTTGCTGTTGAAGGTTGAAACTTAGAGTTTAGTATGCGTTGAGGGAAATCTTGTGATGGCTGCAAATCTGCTACAGTTTCTAGAGGAATGAAAATTTGAGGCCGATGAAATGCCATCGGTATTTTCAATTGATTTGCATTGAGCAAAAGCTCCCAAGCAATTCCCTATACTTGCTAGAAGAATGAAACCCCAGCCTGGCGATGACACCAGCACCTCAACCACGAGCCCGTCAAGCAAATGGCCCCAGTCAATACCTCAAGTTTCTGGAGGAACGAAAACTCAAGAATAACGATGCTACTAGTGATTCAACCCCCAGAGCCTACCATGCGTCGAACGAATGGTCCTGGCAAATCTCTCACACCTTCTGGAAGCATGAAAACTCCACACGACGATGGCACTTGCATCTCGGCCAACATGCCTCGTGCAAATGCTCCCAGCCAATCCCTCACAGCTTCCTCAATAATGAAACCCCCAAACTGACCTCAACACCACACCCAAGCATACAGACTCAAACCCCCACAATACCATTTCAAAAATCATCCATCTCCCAACTCCAACATGCCCTCACAAGTCATCCCACCATCACGACCAAGAAATTGATATCCAACAGCAAAGTGAAAGAAACCATTTCTCCCTCAGCCCACCCACTAGCCCCATAACCAAGAACATTTACCTCCCGCAAAAGAGATGAACTTCTAAGTTCACGATACGTAAGTTTTGCTCCCCCAATCCTCTACACTACATCCTTCCCGATCACTAATATTTTCTTCGACTAGTATCGAGAAAAACACCGGTTACTTCAAAACGACTAACCTAGGCTCGTGGCCTATCTCCTGGGTCGGGGTTCGCAAGATGATGAACAGCTTGGAGGACGAAACGAAGGCGGAGGCATGCTGCGAGAAGTCTCCAACAACAAGAACCAGGTTGAGAAGCAGCCCAAAAGAATCCACCCCTCTCCCTCCCCCCTCCCTCCCAGCTAAAATCCCCAAATCTTAGCATCATCTCGCCCTCAAATCCAAGTCCATAATCCCAATCCAAGTCGATCCAAAACAAGATTCCCGGCTTGCAATGCCATGCCGGGGTATTTTTTGAAGCTCTGAGGTACGGCGTGGAATTTGGGCAGGAATGGTTCAGGTCCTTGGGGACGGTTTGACTCGTGCCGGGTTGTTGGTGGTGAGAAGAGGCGTAGATGCGGGAAGTGGAGGAATGGTAAGGCTGATGGGGAAATGTTGAGTCTTGGGAGTTTGAATGCGTGCGGCTTTGAGGGTGATGGTGTGTCTAGGAGTACGGTTTTTGGAAGGATGATGTGTTTGGAGTAAACACCCCACCGACGGAATGATGAGGCATTTGGAAGAAGGCTTCCTCGGTCAAGTGGTTGCAAATGAAGAGGAACGACAGAGTGAAATTCGTTCAATTTGCTAGCTATCTTCAGTTTGCTTGTCTTGAACCATCATGAAAGCCAGAAGCGAGGCGACCATTGCAGCCTGTTCACCGTGCGGAGATGGCTACACGACATCCACCATTCTGCTGGTCCTGAAGCATCATCGGAGCCAGCGGCAGAAGTAACCCCTAAAAAATATTCCTGCCTGTGCTAAACAGCGCTCCACAGGACCCACCCAACCATGTTGCTGCTTCGCATTTCGCTGAGAGCCATTTCGTCCCAGGTTGTGGAGTCCAGAGTTGACGTGAGATCGCTCACAAGCAAGCACACGATCGCGAGCCTCAATGCCTTCCTTCGTACAGAAGGTGAAGCAGAGTTGAATAGCGGATGACTTTTGGGCCCAAAGAAAGGCAAGGGGAAGAGGAGGAGGCAGAGTCTGAGCGAAGGCGCGTAGTGCAGCGCCGGCATTCTGAGCTGCAGCCCTGGGACCTGGACCACACTGCCCAATTCCGCGCCCACATCGCCTCTTTGATCTCTGCCCATCCCGATACCAACTCCGCTTCCTCCACCAAATGACCCTTCAATATCTCCTTCAACATGTGTATGTCTTCCATCATTCCCTCCTCCAATGCCGTGTTATCAGCGGGCTTTGTCTTGCACGCCAAAGTAGCTTGTGGGTGTTCGAGTTCGAGTTCCGCCGTGGTGATTGCCGACATGGAGGCTTCTCCGTTGATGGTGATGAAGTCTTAGAACGTGGCTGGCACAACACTAAGTTGTGCGAGGAGCCGACGAGAAGAATCAAGGTCCGTGGACGGTGTATAGATCCGGGCCATGACCTCCACCATCTCCTCCTCCAATTGTACTTCGTTTTCTCGGATAGTTGCGACTTTGTCGCGTTTGTGGAGGTACTTCTGTAGTGCCAGGAAGGCGTTGGGGCTCTTCCTTCGGGTGTGCTAATGGGTTATGGGGAGGGAGGGATGTCGGCGTTGCGTTCTGAGGGGCTGAGTGCTGGTTGTGGTGTTGGAGACTTTAGAGGGGCTGGCGATGGGGGTCGGGGAGGTGAGGGTGCGGCTTGCTGTGGCTGTTTCTCGGGAAGTGGTTTGGAGGTGGGGGGGAATGCGGAGAGATTTAGCTCGGGGGTTTCGGAGACTTTGGATTTCCCTGCTTTTGATTTTGGTACGGCTTTGGCGGGATCTTGGGTTCTGCTGGTCTCTGACGAGTATTGTGCAATTCTCCAATGTGCATTCATCCAATTCGTATATCGACTCGTATTCTTTTCGGAGGATTGGCAGATGAGGGGAAGTGACGTAGGGCGGGGTAGGAAGTTTCCATTTCCACTGCAAATCGACAGTCAGTAAACGCCAGATATTCGGCAGACTTGAGCTCTTACGAGTATTTAAGATAGCGTACCACATATACATATGGGGTCAATCTTCTTTGGAATCGGTAATCCCAGCTCCAAGTACGTCGTGTGTGCGAGCGTAATTATTGCTCCCTCGAGTTGTCCGTGATCGAGCTGTATTTCTGGTTTCAAGATGTCGTATGGCACCTCACGTCTTTCCTCGTTGTGCGCAAAAGTGTCGGAAATGGAAATGGCTAGGAAATCTTCGAAAGAGTCTCGCTTACGGAGAGCTTGCTTGGGAGTATGCAGTGCCATCGTGCCATCTTGGCTTGCGGTTGTTGATGGATGTTGAACGCGTGGATTTGAAGTAGGGCGTTCAAAGAGTAGATGGAGAAGATGGAGAAGATGAGGAGAAATTCATTGAAGGCAGAGGAAATCTTGAGCGTGAGAAGTTGACATCCGCAAGCTTCTGCTTCATTTCACATCCAACGCATCTTTACTACCAGCCAGGAGCAGGCCCCACGCCCGAGGGTCTGGCAGACGTTGCCTAGCCATGGACGCCGAAGCTGACACACTTAATTGAGGATCGCAGGAGTTGGCGCATTTAACACGCATTCTCGCTCTTGAGTCTCGCTCTTGAGGGATGGTTTCGCGTCGGAGTTGAGGACGAGGTCGTGGTTGTGGTTGTGGAAATGTTTTTGTCAAGTTGAAGGCTGAGGCTGAGCTGGGACGGGAAGGCCTCAGGTACAACATGCCGGGCATGACCCCGCCATCCCGCCTCCCGCCTCCCGGTAGGTAGATTTGCCAATGTCGCGAACTTGTCCTCGTCTTCCGGAACTTAGAAACTTCATCACCAAAGTGCCACACCAAAGTGCCAGACCAGTTTTCGTGGTAAGAAGCTTCATGATTGATACGTGAGAAAAAAGCGTGTGTGCCTTATTTGATATGTTATTTGATATGATGGGGATGAACACAAGATGTCTTGAAATGTTGGGCTTTTTTCTCACATCAAATCCTGTCGCAATGTTTTCTCTGTCCCAAAGAATCTTCCCAAGTGGTGCCAACAGGTGCAAGTCATTTCATTTAATTCTTGTTTCGATGTTAACTCTTCTACTTCAATGCGCGCATGCAAAATCACGAAGAACCTGATAAGGCCAAAGAATATCTTGCAATCATCTCTCCAGTCGCATCTCATTCTGCTCCTCACTGCCGGCAGGGCCATGCGCTGCATTCAGCATTCAGCGCCTCAGTTGCCTGAATTACAGGCTTCGATGCCCTGAAACCTGCACTGAAGTACTGTGATGCACATCCCGGAGGTGCGAGCTTCTGACGAGATACCGTTGAAGAGATAAGATTTAATACTCTTGCTTAAGTTCAGCAATGGTATTAGATGCCTATTTCATAGCTTGTGTGGCACTTAAAACCAGAGGTTTTCAGACTTGCAATTAGCATATCTTCGTGGGGCTGAAGGCAATTCAAAGCGCATTGTCATGGCCCCAATCAAAGTATTTCACAATGCATCGAGACATTCTTCGCTATGATTGTATTTGCGATTTCATTGACTAATCTACCATCAATATACGTGAAGTATTAAATAAGTATCATTTTACTCTCACTTTGGGTTGAACATCGATCCAGGGAGTCTCGGGAGCGACAGATTTCTCAACACATTTCCAGGGCTTAAGCGACGCTGCTGGGGTACCTGATTGCCCCGCGAGAATCCAGCGGCGCAACACACTCGTCACATCGACATGGAACCTCTCTCTCGTATTGTGGTACTATGCAACAATCCAAGGTGACCCAAGACCTCGTGTTTGCCAATCCAACTCATTAGCTAACACCGTCACTTAAGTCCAGACCGTGCCTGATCTCCAGTCCACTAAGCCAGCAAAGGCCGAGAAGTCTCACGAGTTCGAGTGTGAGGAGACCCCCGAGGTGAAGCCTGAGGAACTAGAACTCTAGGATCAGTTCTCGGGGGGTATGAGAATCATGGGCGCTTCTCCAAATTACATCAAGAATGATAAAGCTGTGGGTGGCATTTCGAACGGGGAGGGGGCCAGATGACGAAGATGGAGACAGGAAGAGTGACGAAAATTCAAGTGAATACTTGGGACCTTTCGAGTTGATAATGAACAAGTATGCACATCTTTCCACCGGACTTTGCATCCCCGAAGTTCTTATCAAGCCGAGAGTTCCGCAGCAAAAGATCCCGCCCACCAGCCATCAGTCTAGAGACCGCAGACTCGCTTAACCCCTTTTATTTTTTCTTCTGTGTCCATCCTTGACGAGAACACAATCGTCCGAAACCTTGGGTTTGATTCATTTTGCACTTGGATCCCAATGAGTGATGACTTCTACACAAAATAATGCTTGTGGAGTTGAATCAGCCATCATTTCTGATCACTTGGATCCGAGATTTTGGTTTACAGGCAATGTGCTGTTCTACTTAAAGACATGGAGCCCCCCCCCCCCCCCAAGAGAAGGACCCGCATCCCGAACCCAAGTCTTGCCAGCAGTCATAAGGGTTATCTTCCTACTACATCTTCCCCGCCGAGCGTCATATGATCTAGCTACCCATCTCCTCCTACCTTATACTCCTCATCTCCCTCAACCCCGCTCAAATATCTTGTATAGGACTTGATCGCACTTTCAGTATGCCCAATCCCAATCTTTCATCGCTGTTCTTTGCGATGATATGATGCTGTTCATCTCTCGGAGGCATCGCCTCTTCACGAGAGGACTAGCTCTGCCTGATTTTTTCAACCCTTGCTGGCAACGATCAGGATTCCAATTTGGGAGAGAATGAGGCTCATGGTTCACGAAAGGAAGTGATGCACTTAGATTTGGGACAAGGTGTATGTGACGGGAAGTCAGGTATTGATTGTCTTGAGCCTGTGAGATCAAATAACTGAGGTACATGGATGGGGTAGTTAGTGCTATACCGGTGCAGTTGCTCTTTCTCTTCCTCTCCCTAATATGGTCTCCTTCTCTGTCCTTAATCTTTCTACCACACGTGGGATGTCATGGATACTTTGATAATGTTCTAGTAACATAGGTTGAATCTCACTGGTCTAACTTTACGTTCTTATTCTTCCCACCAATAGATCCGTCTTGGGGATAGGATAATGGGTCAAGACTGGGGTGAAATTCATTCTTTTACGGAGAATCTTGTCTTCAACATACTTGTCGGTATCTCTGTACAGGCCTTTCGGCATTAAATTTTGTTTTTGAACAGGTACTTTGTCTCTCATGCGCCGGCAACTTGAGCATGGCACGACATGGCGTAATGACTACGGGTTTCCGATTACATCGCCGAACATACCGTTCCAACTTGAAATCTGGAGCATAAACAGCAACTAGATCCGCTCGTGGTGCCATTAAGACAACTTGTTAATCAGTTTCGGCGTGAATATCGAGGCTGCCTCCTGCCGCGTTGTTCGAGGTCGCGCTCGAGTCTCGTTCGAATACGGTGTGGGCGATTCTTTTGCATTCGAGGAGGCGGGCGAGCGCTAGGCCACAGGGCCCGCCGCCGATAATGGCGATTCTTGCTTGAGAGAGCATCGTGTCTTTGTTGTAGTTTACTATGGAGTTAAGAAGTGAAGTGTGAGTTGGACTTGGGATGGTTGAGATACAGGTAGACTTTGCATTCATATATAATCTCCTGCCCTGGAAAATCTCTTGATATCAGGGTATGGCCATGGCCAATATATGTCTGGCAAATAGCTGGGATCGGAAGCTCAGAAAACTCCGTGTTTCGTGCAGCAAGTGGCTTAGAGAGTTTATATGTGTTGTTGGAACCAGCTTGTGTTTTCCCCGGACAATAGTAGCTACCCGCCGCGCTATAGACTGATCTGCTTCCAATCAGATTAGCGCTGCTCTAACGATCTAAGTTTCCAGTCCCAAATTCTCAACCCAACTCAGGTGAGGATTTCAGATGAAACCTCATCTCTACTTTGTCGTTGGGGATATTTGTAATCGCTGTGTTCTTCCCAAGCACGTGGAAGCATTGTGTCAGTTTGCCTCTGTATGCATCTCTATATTCGTGAAATCCCCAAAAAGTATTGGCTACAATAAAGAAGCAAATGCAACTTTCGTAAACATTTGAAGAAAGTCGAAACACCGCGTTTCCAGAGCATATAAACAAGAGCTGTGAAACAGTTTGCTTCCCCGTTTGCAAATCTTTTAATGACAGCTTCCAAGCGATTTGTAATGCATGACTCGATGAATGTATTATCTGCTCAGACCGCCACAATGCGAAGTGCAAAAGAAGATTTCAAGAGATCGCACTGTTTATATAGTCACTCCCCGGCAAAATGGGGTCGTTCGCGTGATATGAGAACAAGGAAACACCTCAGAACGTAAGGAGGCTTGCAGGTCGATATTGGGAAATCGAAGGAGAAGTAAATTCAGAAGAGGAAATAGATTGATCATGTATGTTCGAATGGTACTGAACGGATACAGCCGGCATCGCAGCGGGGCGACCAACGCAATACGAGGGCAATCCATCGCTGCGCAAGAACACCGGTGTTATTCCTTCTCGGCAAAACTCTCTCCTCTGAGGTATTCATAAAAATAACAAAACCCAACAGCTTAGATCAAGCCCCAATACCCCTTTCATCAGCCCGTCTCTCCAACTCAACATTTTCAACCCCAGACCTCCTACGTCTCATTATCTGTCCCTGTCCCTGTCCACCCAATCCCAGTCTCAACTTACACCTTGGAGTATGCCACGCCATCAATGCCGACCACGCAAACGCCCCAACAGCAAGAACATAGGCCGCAACCGTGAACGAATCGCCCAACGAGTGAAGAGCTACAACAGTGAGGAGTATCCCCAGAAAACTACTCAACGTCACGGAAAATATGAATACGGAGAGAATAGATATGCAGATCCCGCAACCTCTACCCTGGATATCTGATCCGCGGTAATAGGAGGTAAGCTGCCATCCTGGGGGTAGACTTAGATTTCCATGCGATCCTCATACCAGGCGACATCCCTTGTTTTGAGGCCCTGAGCAAGTCTGGATTGCAGCTTATTAGAGCAGATCCGGTAAATGTACTGGATAGAAAGGAGTTAGGGATTTACGACTTCTCAATTGAGAACAAATGTGCGAACGAGAAGTTTGATTTGGGAGGCCAGTCATGTCTTTTGTCTAACTGGTCGCGGAATTGCACTGTTACAACGTGATCGTCTTTCAATCGTCGTGCAGATGATAGTTTTTGGTTCGGTAGCGTCAGGGTTTGAGTATTGGACCTCTCCGTCTGGGACACGTCCACGGCTGAGACCTCGCCAGCATCATTGCTATTCCTGTGCAGGCTGTCGAGCTCCGAGTGTCCATTTTGTGCTACGACAAAGATAGAGACGAAACTTTTTCTACCGAGCAATTGTAGCTGAGTCTTGTGCCAGCCTTGCCAGAGAAAAAATTGTAACCCTGAGCGATAAATGGAATCGCTGCGAAGAAACAAAATAGCGGGAATGAATGTCGGCTTAATGCTTTGCGCGCCATGATTCTCGATTGCAAATGTACGAGAAGGAATGAGGATCTGAAGAGAATGTGAACGGAAGATGAACTTGAGATGAGGTTAAAATTAAGATGCTCGGTGAGGCTGTGGCTGTGTTTGGTTCCCAGGTAAAGCCTGATCACGTGTACTCTCTACAATCAAAGTCGGCCAGCACAAAGGGGGACGGACAATTGAAGCCAAAAACCGCATAGAAAATCTATTGAATACGATAACTGTCCGAAAACATCATAATGCTACTCAAACGGCGCTTCTTTCAGGTTCATTCTCGCTGGCAGTGTCACATGACCACTAAAAGCTCAACAGGCACTGCCAGGAGACCTTTCTTGCTAGCTGCAGAGATGCTGCCCTATCCAAGCTTTTGCAAACGCCTAGCAATAGGTTTAATGGAGCGAAATGGCTAGCTTTGTAAAGTGGCGGGCGACAGCTGCATGCCTCATTTTCGCCTCATTGAAACAATAGGCACAAACGGGGCAAATGCAGCACTTTTATGCCGATTAGTTCGCTAGCACATCAATTATTATGCATCTTAGTGAGGAGCCTCATCCAAGCAATACCAATACCAATACCAAGCCCCGTACAGACTACGCTCCCACACCCGATCGACGGAATTGACACCGATATTCAGAGATTACCGTTCCATCATTCCTGGTTCGGAATGTCAAAAGTCTTAAACACTTTCGACGGCCTATCAAAATTCAATGAACAAAATCATCATACCACTTGCCTCCCAGCATAGGGTACTGCTGGACGACCTTCTTAGTCTGTCAGCCTCACATTTGGTGGCACCTTTGCCCGATTCGATATCCGAGATCGCTATCTTCAGACATTCAATCCCAGATATTTTATCCATAGGCCTCGGGACATGTCACGGGGTTCAAGTGGGGCAAAAACATCAGATTCTTAAGCAATGGCGACACGGGGCACTACAATGAAAGCCTAAACACGATTTCAAAGCCAGAGTCCACGAGAACATCTTGCTTTCGCAGGACAACTTGCTTTCGCCCACTAAAGGGAAGGGCCCCTTTAGATGTGACCGTTAAGGCCCATTATTAGATAAGGCAGTCAGCACAAGTTTATTACGGCGATCCAATACATTTCTCACTATGTATTCCCACCAAGTGCGCCAGACGAGATGCGTAATCATGCAAATTCGCTTGAGTAGGATAACCGGGAGATGGCTCGAACAAATTGCTCAAGACTAAGCTGCTGGAAACGTAGAGCACAGGACTAAAACTGAGAGGAAGGTGGCGAATTGATGTAAGATTGATTATTTGACCAAAGAGAGGAGGGTGGTTGGGCTCAGTTAACTTCAGATCAACCTACTTTGATATCTTAGAGACGAAGCTACTGAAGGTTGGGTGACAGGACGTCAAGAAAACCAAGAATTGCGTGAGTTACAAGGCCTGGAAGAGTATATCATTATATGGAGAACTAATTGTTGACAAGACCATTTCAATTAAGAGCTCTAAATCTCGAATGGGTCATTATCCGCTTTGTTCCATTTCAAAATACTTTAAAGTAAGGTACTCATTACTGTTCCACATAACCGTCGGAACGCTTAAAAAATGGGGGGGATCCTTGGTTGGTAGTAGGATCTGCAGGTAAGACTATATCCGAACCCTAGGAGATAGCTCAGCACTACTACATCTTAAACGCTTATTGGCTAAAAATAGTCAGTTCCCCACTAATTACTATTTGAATTTTGAGCGTAGAGTCTTTTAGGAAGGTAGCTGGAGATGAGCCTCATCTGACGTTAGATCAAGCAAATTTGGAATTAGTCGTATGATATTCTGGTTCAATTATTGGCAGCTATAGCAGAGTTGCATTTTAAATCCGGTAACTTTCATTTAGAGGCGGCGCTCGGCTATATATATCTCGGAGAATAGCACTTGATTTAAATGCTTATATTAACACGTCCCGCATCCTCTTAGAACTCTCACTGAACAAGTTCTATCGACTTTAATCATAAGTTTCTCTGATAACTCTCCCGAAATGACGTTTATTCCCAAGCAACATGCCCCAGTTCTGCTTACAGAACGTCTAACTCTCACAATAATGGACATGGAAAAAGATTTAACCTTCTGCATTAACCTGCTCGACGCCTTCTTCTCTTAAAAGGACGCTGCAAAACGACCATGGACAGAATGAAAAGTGAAAACCTACTTCGAAAATATTGATTCCCTGTCGTTAGAAGCAGCCCCACATCTCCCACTATCAGTCCGATATATAATTCATTTAAATACACCACCTACTCCTCTTTAGTCTCCCTCAGAACCGGAACCAATAGGCGAAAGGATCGGCATGTTCAACGACTTCTACCGTAATCATTTATACCTGCAGAGTTATCCTACGTCGTGCTCAATAGTCACTCTAAACATGGATATGTATCCGAAGCTGGCAAGGAAGGGATGCGGCATTGGAGGGAGGATCTCGGAATCAAGGAGATTTGCGCTCCAGTTCAAGAGAAAAACCTCGCTTCGAGGAGGATCTGTGAGAAATTGGGGTTTGTAAGGGGTGGGACGGCGTTGTTTGAAGGATTTGGCCAGAGGTAGAGGAGTTTTTGGCGTTTGTGTTGCCTGGAATGAAGGAATTAGAGAAGCCGGTTGTAACGTTTGCTGCGAGGGAATTGCTGGATAAGGAGAATAGTAGGATCCATAAAATTTAACGAATAACCAGCCATTGCTAATCCTGTCCAAATCATTTTCTGAATTTGAAGAATTCGTAATTTTATTCACTCTTGTTCTCCTCGGTACCCGGAGCGGCCTAATCGATGAACAAGTGATCCCATTCGGTGTCGAGTTTGATATTCGTGTTAGTATTAGAGTCGATGTTGAATTCTGGCTCGGTATTTCCTTCCACTTTCTTGCCTTTGGCCGTCTATGTCTATCCTCACAGCGTGTGGTGGGCTGTCGAGCTCCTCGACGAAGGTCCCTCTCAATAAGCGACTTACACTCAATACGAGATTACTATTTCGAATGAATACTGGTGGATGTTTATGCGGATCACTCAGGTATGAGTTCCCTAAATAGGCAGCTGAAAGAGTAATATTATGGGTTCTTGTTAGTTACTATCGCTAATATAACTCTAGGTTTTAATCTGTCACTACCTTTAATGTCGGCAATGTTATACATCTTCACGGCGGGAAAACGAAAGAATAGTCCATCAGAGTATAAATTTCATATATCAAAGTTTATTCATAGCTTCTCAATGTGGGAACACGAACCCCGTGGCTATCTATTTCCATCATCTGGCATTCCTGAATCTCAAGCAAGCTACAGAGTTCACTACTTCCATTGCGGGTCATACTGGCGATATGCAACAGGTATCGTCTTGCCTGGCAGAACTTTGTTACCTCTCAAAAGTTGAGCCCACGAAGTAACCTGGAATTTCAAGCCCTTATATGGTGTGCCTTCAACGCCCGTCAAATCCGCTCCTCCGAGCTTGAATGGTTTGACATTGCCAGTCTGGGTAAGATATCCAGTCGGTGCCGCGGCTTCAGCCATGGCAGTTTCCACTGCGTTGCCGAAAGTTAGTCTCTGTGCCCAAGGTCCGTAGCCAGAGACTTTTATTTGCACTGGATTCAGGTAGTCCTGGATGTATTGCGGGTTGTTGTTTAGATATTCGCCGACGTCCATAGCCAAGTTGCTTACCGCTTCTTGTGGAGGCAGGGTCGTGTCAAGTTGAGGCAATGGGGGCTTTGGTGAATTGCTGGCAGGAGGAGGAGCCTTCGATCCTCCACCGCCTCCACCCTGCCTTTTGGCGGCTATTCCCACGGCGGCTACCATAAACACTGGTTCCATCAACGTGCTGACGTTGTTTCCAAATTGAATCGCAGCTTGAACGTCTTTTTCTTCGCCACTCCATATCATGGCACCTAGCCCAAACGCGCCTCCCGTCGCCGATGGCGGTTCAAAGTTTATAATTCTCTCCGCTAGTTCTCTATCGGCAAGTTGTTCGGCAGTTCCCATCCCATAGGGACCTATATAAACTGTCTTGTCCTCAGGTGGTATCAAGGAAACCATCGGAGCCGGAGGAATCAACTTGATGACCTGGTCCATAACATTGGGTGGCATGGCATCCTTGTACTTGTCATAGAAGTCGAAACGATTAAGCTTCTTCGTATCTGACATTACCTTCGCCGCAGTAATCACGCTAATCTTGTCATCATTGAACTGAATCGCCTGATCACCCCCATCATCGTGCCAGACCTCTTTAAAAGTGCCCGTCTCTCGACCCATCACATCTGTCCCATTCAGATTGTAGTACTTGCCACTAGAATCCTCCGTAATAACTTCTTGCCACGCAGGGCTAGACTGTCGGCCGTCAGGGTCCGTCAGAACGGCCGGATTGTCCCGCGAGTACATGTACAAATTGCTGCCATCCACCATGCCCGCTGGATCACACGATGTCCATCGTCCTAGCCACGATGCATAGTATCTGGCTCCATGATAATACAGCCCGTTTTCTTCGTCGCGCTCTTTACCCGTGAATCGGTACCTCTTGGGTGTCTGGAGTTGGCTGCGGACGCCTTGGTATGAGGTGCCACCGTATGGGTAGTACTCTTCGTACGAGAATATTTGGCCTTGATCATCGAGTTCTAGGGTCGCTGAGTCTAGATGGTTGCTCAATTGGAAGCGGAGAAGCTGGGCTGGGGGTCCGCCTGGATCTTCGCCTTGGGTGCGCGTTTCTACGAGGCAGATTCGCTTTCCGCTGCTGTCTACAAGGTGCACAGTCTCACGCTCTAGTGCTATGGTGCTTCCGTCTGGTTCGTACTTGTGGTAGAGTTCGAAGTTACCAAGATAGATTCGTTCTTTCAATCTAACTCTAGTCGTTTCTCCTGCTGCGCTTTGTCGTTCAGTGATCTTGCGCAAGCGCTGACCGGAAGAGTTGTATATGTACCATGTCATCTCCGGTGTGCCGCCGTCTTTGACAATCTGGCGCGAAGTTGCTCGAAGCTGGTCCTTGTAGTCCCATTTCATCGACGACAGATGAGGCATGGCTGTCATGAGGCCGTGAATACCTGCTTCCCCTTCATACTGGTATTTCTCAGTAATGGAACCGACGGTAGTAGAACTTAGTCGATTATTACATTTTTCGGATTCCAGTTGGCTCGGTTCATGATAGGCATATTTTCTTGTCCATCCTGTGTGCGTTGGGTCGCTGACCCGATGCTTGACCACCTGGATGTTGCCTACTTTGTCGTAGAAGTAGTATTCAATATAAGTACCCATTGCTTTGCTATCATTCGGGAGATCCAGACGGGTATGAAACTTATCAGATGCACTCGGTGCGATTGCACATGGACTTGACTGATGGCCAACAGCTTGTCCGAGATGTTCTCGTCCTGTAGCTTTGACTAATCGGTAGACTGAATCATATGTATAATCGTTGCTTGGCTCGACACGATGATTACGAAAGAACAATGTCTGTTGGGCATCGTCACGGATATGCATAATGTTCCCGATTGGGTCGTAGGTGTAGCTTAGGTCTTGAAGTAGTGGCCCCGAGCTCCCTCGTGCTTGCAAATGAGTGAGTCGAAACGTTAGTGGATCATACGAGTATATAACACGCGTGCTGTTGCCGTATTCAATCCGGGTGCGTTGGCCTCTGGCATCGTAGAGGGTATTGACAACGACGGCAGTGGTCTCTGCTTTGCCTTTCAGCTGCGATGTAACGCTTTCTTCAAGACCTCGGACATTGTACCTATATCGTGTTTTTGTACCATCTGGTAAGATAGTATGGGTCCTGCGGTTTTTCGCATTATATGCCATGCACTGTTTGTATTTGGAATCTTGCAGTGAAACATCCTGAGCCCAGTCTATGCATTCTCGGTATTCCTCCGCCAATTGATAGCCAGTTGAGACAAGGTTGCCTTTGAAGTCATAAAGTGGCGTGGTAGATACTCCTGACTGATCTCTGGCCTCTATAACCATGGTTCTTCCATTGACAGCCTCTGGCCATTCGAGACTCTCTCCATATATGGTTTGCGCCACTACTGTTTCTTCATGCTTATTGATACTCAGATTCAAACTTGTAGTGCGCCGGAGTTCGTCATATTCAAGTCGAAGTCTTTGATCTCGGTCATCCCAAGATAAAACAGTATTGCCAAAGATATCGTTAAGTACCCACCTTCGGCCATTGTCCATTCCGCTCTGACGCATCGCAGCTCCCAAGTAGTTATATCTAGCCGTGGAAACCAACCGACCCATAGAGTCTTCTACTGTGTGCTGAATGCCTTGTACATCGAGGTTCACACTAGTCACCAACATCTCCACCGTCGCTTGGCCACATTCGTCGTGCAGAGTCTTAATGGTATCGAATCCCACAAACACCTGACCCAATGCATTCGAGAAAACTATCCGCGGCGTATTCGCATGATCTGAAACCTTCCTTGTCGCACTTTGTGCTTCTCTCCCCAACTGGCCATCTTTTCGTTGATCGAACCAGCTCGGAAGATATTCCTCTGAATCAAGGTGCTCAAAGTAGCCACCGACATCTGGATCCAATCTCGGATCCGAAGCAAGAACCAAGTCATTCCCATCCCATATCTGAGTGCGCCAGGGACCCCTAATCACCTTGCTCCATGTGTGGTCTGGCAAAATGGTGGCTATAACTCGCTGTAAAGGGTCGTAGAGTATAACAGGGCTCACACCGACTCTGGTATCGCTCTCGAATTGGTGGGTCTTACTGAAATATGGTTCGAATTGTCTGACTGGGTTGCCTTTATTGTTGTAAATTGTCCAGCCAGAGCCAACCCATTGATGCCTGTCCATTCTCCTTGCCTTTTCATCACTGTTGTTGGCCAATTTGGATGTATCAAGCGACGGACTTGGCTCGGCTTGGCTTTTCGTTTGTGTGATGCGCGAGAAACCATCTGTATAACCAAATCCCACAGTAACCCTGCTTTGCTGGTCTTTTGTCAACTGGGATATATGAGTATCTCGTGACAAAGTTGAGGACCAGATGGGCTGTGGTGATGCTTCATGTCTCGTTTCATAATATGCCCAGTGATCATAAATGATTCGACTTGTAGCAGATCCCAGCAAATATAAATGATCGAGCGGCGCATCAAAGTATTCTTGTACTTTATCCTCTGATAAGTCGGGGGTAAAACCTTCCAATGAATCTCCTTCTGGGGCTTCCGGCTTGCCCAGCACGGCAGTCCCGGCAACTAGACCAATTGTATCGAATGCAACAACAGTCATGTTGCGGTTGACATCCATTACCAACCAAGGCGCCATAACCCTATAGTCATGACCTTGTATGATAAGTGGCTTAGTAGCATCTTGGTCTCGTTCTCCAGCAGTATTCCTATTACCCAGAGCATCGCACGTCTCCTGAACCAGTAGATCGTAGTTATCATAGGTGACGATAGAGTTTATGGGTTTGATTGGTGTATTAAATGGACTTTCTATTCTGCAAGAATGAAAAAAATGGGATTGGGCGTACTTGAGTTCTTCATATGGCTTGTCGTCTGGATTCGGAGATAGATATGTCCTGGCAGTGCGAGTCCACCAGTTACCGTCACTGCCTTTGACGTACCCACAAAGGGTTTCAAGCATATCCGGCACTTCAATCGTTGCCATTTTGCCGTCTGCTACGAATACATCTGCCATCTGTTGAGGCGCGATGGCCAGTTGAAGGTCAATATAAGTAAAGGCCAAGGCTTCGAGCTCTCCTAATTTCAGCGGTCCCGTGAAGTCGTTCCTGCGGTATAACGTTTGTGAATGTTGAAGAAGACGTCGATAAGGACGTCGATCATCCTCAGCAGGGCCGTTAAAAGATTCATAGGGCAGGTCAAACTTGCTTGTTGCCAGTTTCTTGAGAACTGACCGGATCCCGTCAGGAGATACTAGTCGCGACGGGTCGTCTGGGCACTTGAAATTGTATAGCTCATAGTTACGAGCCTCTGCAGCAAGGGGCACCAGCCAGTCATCTTTCAGATTAACTGCATTGGTCACACTATTCTCTGTGAATAATGCATATGTCCGTTCCTGCGCTTTGTGGTGTTTTGGTTCTAGAATCTTATCGTAGTCCAGATGCTCTCGCCCATAGCTAATTGTAACCGATTCCAATACGTTCCCGTACATGTCCGTCTTTTGAACCATAGTATGAGATAGACGGGGATCTGGAACCATGCCATATTCTGTCCAATGAAGCTGGCGATCATGGGTAGCCTGAACGAATTCGCGTGAATGTACTTGGAAGATGGCATGTTGATGCATGCCCCGAGGCTGTATCATGTCGACCTCTAAGCTACTATGATCCACAGTGTAAGGTGGTCTGGTATATTCCGTTCCGTCTAAAGCATAGACCTCTGAATGCATGGCGGAACCTCTCAAAGCTCTGTACGCTTCACGAATCTCCTTGGGAGTCAAGTCATGCTTTTCAAACTCGTCATTGCTTATCCTGATTGAATGTGGTAGGGTCGAATTTTGAATGTCGCTTGTCGTATCGCCATGGTAGTATTCTGAACGATAGAAGTCTTCAATGCGGGCCCTTGATAGCTGGACCCCAGTGTGAAACCACGTTTTCGTCAAAACTGGAGGAGAGCTTGATGCACGATCCCAATTTGTATGCTGACCAGACCATCCGTCTGGCGAAGACTGGCTCTTCAAAGATGATATCTCCTCGGTATCCAGAGTTTCGACCATTCCAAATCCGCGAAACTCCTTTTCTATGCCATCATAGTAACCGTGATGATACTTGTACTGCGTTACAAACCGGTTTTTACTGATATAATCAAAAGTTTCAGTCCGCTCTACAACGTGGACAGACATTGGAAGCCTGGTTATCCATGGATTACCACAGGCCTTATCAGCAAGATAATACTGACTGGAACTGGTATACGTGTATTTCGTTTCTGCACCTACGTTGTTTCTTGCACTCGTTATCAAATATGGTTTCCCTGTTGCCATGAGATCGACATAGCGAACTTGTGTTCCAAAGTCTGAAGCGAGACTCGACGACCATACTAAGCAAGCAGTGCCTTTGGCTAGCAAATCAACGACCTGGACGCTTGTGACGTCGCTGGTTCCAGGAAATGATGGAATTCTAATACCTTGTGTCCAGCCATTTCCACTCTGGTTGAGATAGTATCGTGTCTCATGGCCATTCAGGTATATGATGTCCGTCGTTCCTGAGCCGTCAATGTCGGCTAATCGAATTCGACTCTGCTTGAACAGGTCTTGCGATTGCAACTGGGGTGGATTTGACATGCTGACTTTCTGACCGAACCGACCATAACCAAGACTTGGCCAGTAACAGACCTCGTGGCAGCAGATCCGGACCAGGTCGTTCAGCCCGTCTCCCGTCATGTCTGCGAGAAATAGAGACACTATTCTGTCAAAGAGTAATAGTCGAGGTCCATTGTTTTCATCCATTGGCGGATGCCAGTAGCTAGGGAGACCGAAGCCATTTTCACGGAGACTTGGATACATGGTGTGGATAGTATCGTTGGTGACTAGAATATCGGCATGCCCGTCTCCAGTGAGATCAACAAACTTTGTATTTGGATCATTCCATGATATGTTAGGTATATGCTTGAAAGATTTCCAAGGTTCCCAGCCATCTATTTCGTCTTCGATATTTCGTTTATAAAAGCCCGGGGTCACTCCATCGAAGCAGACCATGTCCATATGGCCATCACCAAGAAGATCCATTATCTGGGGTGACTTAGCATTGCCAACATGGAGAGTAGGAAGTCTCGGTAATTCAACAGGTGGACCGAACTTTCCATTTCCAAGATTTGACTTGTAGTAATAGGAACCTCCTTGATGAGATAAGATTCCCGCTGCCCCTTCACCATCAAGGTCCACAAACTGATATGCCGATTCATCAATCCCGGTTGGGATACCCCTCAGGGAAGCAGGACGAAGAAAGTTTGTCTCATCGATGGCAGCCTCAGAATATTCCAGCTCAATTGGAGGCATCGCAGCTTGAAGGTAACCATTCCCTTGTCGTTTGTACGATACTTTTGTGAACGAGGACGCACACGATGCTGTAGAAAGACTCGAGCTCTTCACATGCCCATTTTGAAAATAGCCAATGTCCAGTGAAGCAACGAGTGTGTCATTTCCCATATTCAGTTCGTCAGGAAAATGGTGAAACATCAGCACACGACGACACAAACGATAAGTTCGTATTTCGAAACCAGCTCTGGAATGTGAAAAGGGGTCCGATCTCATAGACCACGAGCGTCTTTCTTGCGGTTCCGGCCATTTTAACTGGTGATCGCCATAATCAAATACCAACTCAAACATCCATTCAGAGTTGGGACTGATCCTCTGGACAAGTCGAGATATGCGATTCCCGTACTTTACTCTCTTGAGGTATCTCATGACGTTTCTGTTCCGGGCTGTTCGATAGAGCTCGTGGGACGATTCAGTATTCACGCATTCGCTATTTTCGGCTTTGTATTCGAATACCATGACATTCCCCTTGTCATCATAAGTCTGAGACGCAAGCCATTGGAAAACATGAGACGGATTTTTGGGATCGTAGACTCTAGAATTCTCATTCTCACCGAATATTGTCGTGACATTGCTTTTCGAGATAGATCTCCAATGCGTATTTCGACTGCTAGACGTAACCCAGCGTTCAATGCGAGAAAATGCAGACTCGATACGCGGACGGTATAGGTATACATCATACTTTAGTCCGTCCATAAGACGGCGCCTGGGGTTTTGACAGTGCCATTGACCACCATCTCCTCGGTCAAGCACGGGGACTAGATCTTCTGCTCCTGTGATTTGATAAATGTCCGACTCATCCTCGTCGTGATACTTGGGCAACCCAAAGTCTGTTTTCCGTCCTACGGAGGGCAAGGACAGGCTCCAACCAAAGCCATACGGTCCATTACCAGCAGCAGAATCGTAACTCAGGGTCAATGATGGAGAGAAACCTGATCTTCCTGGCGTTATAGGGAGTGGTATTGAGGCCGTCGCAGTGCCTGTTGCAGGACTTGCAGAGAATTTTTCACCGATACCGCGAATAGCACCGCCGCCTGTTGGAAGAGTGACAGATGGCAGAGATATATTTCCAGGTGTTTGGTTTGATTCTGGGGCATTTGAAGATAATGGAGCTCCCTTCCCAGTGTCTGGATCCAAAGAGACAAGAGGCTTTGCATGAGGTAGCTGAGAACCTCTAGATTCTGAAGCCATGATTGTTGTTCAGACGTAAAGCCAAAGTGGTTGAGGCTATGAAAGTCGATAGGTATGGTATATTAAAGTATCTCCATCTGCTGATACACCTGCAATAAGTGCACCAGTGGATACGCTGCCCGCAGCTTATCTCAAGGTTTCGGCTCCATGACTCAAATACTAGGGATAGCTATTATTGCTACTCCAGCAGGAGTTGTGGCTTGGGGCTGGACTAATCACGTGCATCTAGCATGATCATGGTTTGATGATGATTGGACGAGAGAAAAACAAGCACAGACTTCTATCGGATGATTGCAGCCCAGCTGAACTTGCCATATCATGATCATTCGAGGTCTGCCTTGATGGTCACTCCAGCGGGAGTTGTGGCTTGGGGCTGGACTAGTCACATGCATCTGGCATGATCGTGGCTTGATGATGATTGGACGAGAGAAAAACAAGCAACAGATTTCTGTTGGATGATTACAGCCCAGCTGAACTTGCCATATCATGATCATTCGAGGTTGCCTTGATGAGATAGGACGACTTCCCTTCCCCGCTGAAACCCCCAAACACAGATACCCCCCTCCCCCTACCAACCTTCTGTGGATTTTAATCTCTAAAATCATTTTGTACTAGCAAAGGCTGCTGCTGAATGAATCAAGTTGATTTGGACGTTTCCAGCATTCACCACTTTCTAAAATATCTCCAAGAGACAGCGATATTATCTAGCTATACAGTAAGCCTTTTAAAGTAGATAGCAGGAGTCCTATCACTTGGGTGAGTTATGAGAATGTGAAGAGGTGTCCCGAGACTGATGCAGGCCATCAGGTTGAGCATCATGTCCACTACTGAGTTGATTATCGTTCGCCTACTTCCCAATCCGCCTACTGATGCTGCTACATTTACCAACTACCTTGCTGGTTTGACCATTGATGCCTATGATCGAAATATCATTGATATCGACCCAAGCGATGCTCCCACTGGTACTCACGACCTGCCTTTAGGATCAGCGACGGGCATTCTCACAATAGCTGATGGGCAACTCTGGCCTGCAGTCGTCCAGCCTCTAGACGATGTAACGACAATAAAGAATAAAATCATTCAGCATATTGCACTTGACGCCTCGGATGTCCTTCTGCCCATTGGGAGGCTGAAAGCCGTTGCGACTGCAGTCATTGCCGTCAACATTCAATTCCCAAACCCAAACAATACTACCCACCATGAGTATCCCAAGCCGACGGGATCGAATCCACAGGCAGGGTATGATGTACGACTCGATATTAAGCGCGACGGCATTTCACTAGATGCCCCTGAGATTGAATGGAATGCCAACTATTACACCATCTCAGATTGGTCGCCTTTCTTGATTGACTATATGGGTATCGCTGCCAATGGGACTCCAGTGTTCCCTGGTTTCCCATCACTAAGCCAACCAAGTCTCTATGCGATAATTCCAGAGAAACCGTCTCCCTTGCCACCGGGTACCGCCTCCATTTTGCTGAGCAAGGATGGCACACCTCCATCATTTGATAGCCTCTTGAACGCCGTTAACGCCGTTTTGGATGTCTACAACTTGGCCACAGGGAGCAAATTGGAAAACCTCACTGAGCCTTTGACCGAACAGCAATGTGACGAGATTGCTCATGAGATTGCCTATAACCGAGCATGGTTCCCTCTACCACCAGCAATCCCAAAGAACCCTCCTCCCGATGGCAATCCCAGTGGAATAGAAGACCTGTATACAGCGCCCAGTAAAGAAAACGACCAAACGAGAAGTCAGTTTGAAGGAAATCTCACGGCATATCACGCTCGACTCAACGCCATGGCCATGAAGCTGTCCAAATACATCTTCGCTGCATCTGCAGCCATTGACGCAGAACGAACATCCACCAAGTCTACCATGGCCCAGATGATGTTCCCTTTAGATCCCGTCATCACGCAGACACAGAAGATCGCTGCAGAAGTCACAGTTGTACTAACAAGCTGGGATAATTCTTTGACAGCGCCCACGGACGCCCCCATTCATCCAAACTTCATCGTCCCAGCAGCTTATTTCTATGCTCTTGGTTACTTACTGCCGACAAATATGTCAGGAGACCGGTATAAAGCGACTATAAATGTCGACCCTGACTTTCTGACTAAAAGCATACAATGGGCTGTGAGCAATGGTGTATTGAAGTCTTTAGAGTCGACAGTCGCGCAGACAAACAACTTCTCTGTTAATACATTACAAGCCATTCGCCGACTTTCAGCATTGCTTCCTAACGTCATTCCAACCTCCCAACCCATGATACATGCCCAGGGCGTGAGAGCATTCGTAGAACTCTGGCGAGATAACGAAAAAAGTGACACCGTGTTTTGGACCACGACTGAATTTCAATCTGCAGGATATCTCAATTTGATGATAGACGTCGTTGCGGGAGGAGATACGACTTTGGCGGGTTTCATCTCTGACGCAGCTCTCGTGTCTCCACCGCCCCTGAAAAAGCTCGAGTTTGCCTATGAGCTGCCTCGGATCACTACGGTCATATGGAACACATTTTTCACCACTGGAAGTCCTCTGCCTCCCTTACCGGAGTATACTGCTCCCGGAAAGACCGAAGACCGGATCAAGGCGTTTACACGGAAACTCAAGCAGATTTTCTCTGTAGGCTGGGAAGCTCCGCGGCCTCATGATCCTTCTGCAGTCGGAGCAGTACCAAGGCTTGACCTAGATACGACCCAGGATCTTCTGGTCTCATTTATACAAAGTAGCTCATCGTTCTCATTTGATGATGACTGGAATAATGTCCAAATTCAAACAGATCTTTTAGCTTTCTCCGGCGATGAGGATACTCGTAGATGGTTAGAGCAGACTCTGAAAGAGCTCTGGACATTGGTCCATATCACCAATTTCACTGCCACAACACCTCCCAAGACTACTCTCACACTGCCTTTGCGAATGTCGTACATGGAGGCTCTGCATAGTCGAGGATTGGTCTCTGCGAATAGAATCGCCGCATTGTCAACTTCACAGTTCAAGCTGGCTACCACGGGTACTGTTATTGAACCAAATGATGCGACAACGATACATGAGCTAGCTCTCACGCTATCAAACGACGTTCCTGTCTCTGGACCTGAGCCTGCCTTTGGTTTTCGGCCTGGGAATCCAGGAGACTTGGTCAATTGTATTCCGCCTGCCAACCTCAGCCCGCTTGGACATATTCAATATCTGCAGGAAATGCTCAACACAAAATCTAATGATGTGATACTTCTCACCGCGGTCTCTGCTCGAAGAGGTGATATCGGTATCCTGCATGCCACGCAAGCGAATCTGGAAACAGAAGTACCGGAGATCGATATTGTTATTGAAAGTCTGGAAGCCCTTGGGTCAAGAGAGCCAAGCGAAGCGGATACAACTGCTCCCTCGAATGGAGCGATATACGATACTCCACTTAATCCACGCAAGGCCATCCGTGTTAGGGAAAACACCTTTGTCAAAGATAACACTTTGTTGGCTGCCATACCCATGTACTCCTCTCCTGCTGTCAAGATCCAAAATACAGCCGTGTACGACAAGCTCAAATGACTTTTTCATCCCCCAATCTGCCCTTCTCTCGACAACTTGAGATATCTCGTCCCTATCTCTGTTCCATAGGGACTGATAGGTTCCAGATTATGCGTCACTTTCGCCGTGACGTTACAGAGTTTGCAATTGATCCAACTATAGACCCCCAAGACTTTCAGAAACATGTCTGGAGGTTTCCAGTACGAGTGGATATTGGTCTTGAATATCTATGTATATCCAAGGAAGAGCAACGTATTCTCTATGGTGAAGGAAATGCAAGAGCTCAGAATGTTGTTCACCGTGAACTTCAGCTTGTAGATCAGACTCGCGAAAACCAAGGTCCGGATTTGGAGCAACTCCTCTCCGTACTTGGTCTCTCATATTGTGAGCTGCTATGCATACATAGTTCAGGATGGGTCGTCTTCAAAATCACCCCAGTCACGAGATCTATAGACACGGTCCGAGAAGCAGTTGCACCGAACATCACTCCCGCAGCTCCTGTTGTCAATGCAGCTCAAGATGGTACCGAAGTTTCCCCTGGTGCTATTGAAGGGTCTGCTCCAGTTCATTCAGTGCTTCTCCCAGAATGCCCTCCATGTTGCCTCTCTCAATGGCAAATCGCATTCCCCGGTGACAGCAATCGGGAGATCTTCTTCATACGACTGGCAGTTTTCATCCGACTATGGAGGACACTCAACTCGGGCTGTCACGGCAAGATCTCGTGTAGCCGGCTGGCCGACATATGCGTTGTGCTGAAGCTTTTTGATAGCTCAGGTCGCATAAATCCGAGATTCATCGAACAGCTGCCATCTCTCATGATGCTACATGAAATTTTCGGTTTGCCCTGGTCTGATAATTACGATCATGATGAATCAGATGACAAGGCCATTTTTACCCCTGGGAGCTCTAGAACAAAGATCTTGTCACTCTGGGATAAGTCCGACTCTGCTATTCAGGATTGGGACTGGGCGGTTCGAGCTTTACTTCACGCAGTTCGAACTCGTGCAGAGACTGAATTCAAATGCCATGACCGAGGATCAGAGTTCTTGAAGATTATTTCCTACAACTTGGATCCGCTAGCAAAACTTGCCGGCTTTTCAGATGCTAACCCATGGAATCAATCTCCTACGTGTACCATTCGCTTTGCTGAAGTCTTAACCAAGATCTATGCTTCAAAGTTTAGTGTAGGAGAGATATTATTCCTCTTTACTACAAAAGATCACCTAGATGGCGATGATCCATTTCCCATTGCATCAAGGCTGGAGACAATAGACCGGCCTTTATCGCTACCCGATGACCAACTTTGCAATAGTCTGGAGCGTCTACGTAAGCAGTTGCTTTGTGTAGAAATTTCCGACGAGGAATGCGAAACGGCAGGTTGGCACAAGATCGAATCCATCATCAGAGACGCAGGTTATTCTTCTGGTGATGGACCAGATGCGTTTTTGAACCTAGCAGAGCACTTCTTCCCCGAAACGCTCGAACACTACAGCAGAAAAGTCAGCCCCAGTAAGCGTCGATATAGTACCCCTCTCGCAATAAATCAAACGTCGCCTAAGATATGGAGTGCAGATCCATGTACTCCATTCCACTATGCCAGCAACCATAGTGGACATACAGACACGGAAGATGCCGGAGAACTTTGGGTGACCATCCCATTATGTGATGAGGAAGTGTTCCATAAGCTCCAGGCCGTCCGACAGCTTAGAGCGGGCGAGATCCTTGCGGTCAAGAACTTGTACTGGATGCCTCGAGCGGCGTTGGCACCTTTTGCGCTGTTGTTCGACAACTTTGGCCACGCCGTTGAGAGGCTGGTCCAGGAGCCATGTGAGAAAGAGCGTTTTGAATTTTTCAAACAACAGATTCTGCTTTTCCATCGACGCTGCGAGATCATTTCCGCTCATCTCGCTACGCATGTGAAAGATGCTATTTGTCGCAACGGGGGTTGTGATTGCAGCAATCGATCACATGGCGGCTATAGAGAAAACGGAAATTGCGAGAAGACGAGCTCGGAAGATGACACGCGTTTAGCTTGGGCCATTCTCAGGGGTCTCGTTGCAGACGAAAATACAGCCTCGCGTCCAGATGTCACTGGTGACCCTGGGAGAACGATGGAGGATCACCACCATCGGATTATGCTTGGAATAAGTCCTTTTCCGGAGGCGCCTTAGCCGCAATTTTAGGTCTCATTGGCACTGGTATCAAAGGAGTTGTTGAATCTGAATCTGGCGCCCAATGGACCGAGATGCGCGGAGGCCTCGATGGCTTTGGTCTTGAAAAGAACAAGTGGAATATACCGGTTCCAGGGCTTATCCCCAGGTTGCTATTGCCTGGCAAGCATAGCCCTCATGATCTATTCAGCGTCAAGAATGGGCTTGCCTTTCGTGACAGAGACGATGGGCATCTTGGCGGAGTAGAGCAATTCACCTTCCAATGGACTGGCACCCTCATCATCGATTGTGCCGGGTCATATGTTTTCAGCGCTGGAAAACCACATGCGGAGCATGGTGAGCATGAAAGACTGGACTGTAAAAATTGCAATGATTTAAAATGGGATGTAACTTTACAAAGAGGGCAGAAAATCACCCTGTTGAGTCACTCCCACAAACACTCACACGGCCCGGCGTTTGTATCCCAAGAAGTTTGTCTCGAAAAGGGAACTTACTCCATCACGGTTGAAGTTGAGCAAAAGGGGCCCAACTTTAACCACGAATATGCCCTTGAGCGCTCCACCACTGGATTTTACGTCAAATGGGAAGTTACACATGCCAAAGGACACTGTTTGGTTGTGCCGTTCTGTAACCTGTTCACAAACACCAAAGATGGTCCTCTCAACGCTAGCGTCGAAAGGCCAGATGCAGCATCCCAGTTCCAACGACTGCAATATTTCAGTTCCCTGCGAGATATACGGAGGACATATCAAAGAGCCTTCAAGGCTGTGCTGTTTGCTAAGAAATTCTGTCTAGATGCAAAGAACCGACACTGCGATATGTCGGAAATTCAGTATCTCCTAGACAATGCTCAACAATTCGAAGGCACATCTTTCTATCTGGTATCTGGAGACCAGACAACTGAGTCACCGTCTCCTGGCTCATGGACTGCTCATCATGCTTGGTTTGATTTCAACTTCCTCCCGATTGGCGATTCGTACTTCCCACCTGATGCCGCTGTCGACTCACGAGCCAATTCAAGTCAAAAAAGACAGGCGGCACTGTTTGATTGGTGGGAGCGAGTGTTTGACTATACCCAGCTACGGGAACAAATGCAGTATGCGAGTAAACGTCCAGTGTGGCTGCTATTTCAAGAAGCAAATTCGCAAATTTCGTTCCCCGACCTTGCAAATCTCATGCGACGTCTCAAAACCGATCCAGATCTGATGAACACGCTTTTAAACTATGCAGCTCCAAATAACTCCATATACACTTTGACTAGTTCAGACTTGCTCGACGAGCGTTGGACTACGAGGCTATGGCTGGGAAAAGAAAATATTCGTCATATTGCGAAAATTTTCTATACTGAGATTCTGGAGAATGCGAGACCAGCACTCTGGGCAGCGGACGACCTCGATGTTGATATAACCATTGGCGAATATCCGCCAGAATCGGGTCTCAACAACCTTGTCGAATTCGTCCAAGAGAGTATACTGAGTTCGGATGCATGTGCATCCCGCATTGGAGTGCTACGATTCCTGAATAACGGGATCCGGGGGCGTTGTCGGAACGCCTTGGTCACCTATATCACTGACCAGGGTACGCTTAAACAGTCGGATGGTAAAGACATCACCACGGCGAGACAATTGAGTGACCTTCTTCTCCAAGACGTCGAAACTCAAGTCGAGGGATCAACCACAAGGATTCTCGACGCCATCTCAGCCACTCAAAAGTTTGTACAGCGCGCACGTATTGGCCTCGAGGCAGCTTTTAAAATCACGCAAGAGTTCTCGCGCGATTGGGAATGTAAATTCGCTTCGTATGAAACTTGGGTGGCCCAAGCACGCAGACATCTATATGGCGAGAATTGGGTGCTATGGGAAGAACTCAAAGCTCTAGAGAAAGGTAGTGAGGCAGGTTGTTTTCTTGTGGATAGTCTACCAACAGAAGTAGACAATTTGATTCAGCCTGGAAGGCCCATACGAACAAAAGCTAAGCAGTTTTTGCCTAAGAAGAAAGCACTCGAGCCAGTACAAAGTAAAGAAATGGCAGTCTTCGATCAGCACACCGAGTCAACACCAGAGAATCTTACTCTGCTTGGTACGCCAGAATACCATGCCAGGCAGACACTTTTATCTGTGTTGATCGAAGGAGGAAGCTCACACACTGACACCATTGATCCGACACATGTGACAGAAAATGCAGGGCAACAACTAACAAACATTGCAAGACAATCCACCGGTTCAATTCCCATGTGGATCCAATCGGCCATTCGATTAGGTGTTCACTTTATCCGTGTAGCAGCTTCCGGTCGTCCTCCAGCACTGCCGTACAAGCCCACAGATGAGAAGGTATGCTGTGAAGCATGTGGCAAGACTCATGTTCCTTCTATCGACGAGTACTATTTCTGGCTCCAAGACACAGACGCGTACGACTCCAAGGATGTACCTCAGAACGCAGATATCAACACCTCGAGTGACGATGACCCAACGGCGCCGGCTTGGGATTCCGATACCCAGCTACCGGGCATACTTTCCTGGCCGACTCAGCCAAGTGTGGTACTATTCTGGACCAGAGTACATGCTGGAAATCTTCTGCCTCCGAGACGATCTGCTGAAGGTGTAAGACTGGACCTGCTTCCAGGAGGCAGTTCGGCTATCAAGCTTGAGTTGGAAGGACGAGCATTTGACTCGTTGTTTCTTACGATTGCAGGCCGCAATCTAGATGCCGCAAAGCCGATTGGTACAAATGCAGGCTTTCGATACGATATAGCTACCGACGCCGCAATACTAACGCCTCAGATTAAGCCTGATACATTCCCAACTAGCGTTAGCGACAAGATGAAAATTTTTTCTGGCAACCCATGGTTTGTGTACTTCAAACCCGGCAAACCACTTGCTCCCCTAACACCATTCGGTGTTTCTCTTGCGCTCGCAACGAGGCTGAAGGATGACTGCCAGTATGAAGACGCATTGAACTGGCTCCGTACTGCCTATAATCCGCTCGAGAGGGATAATTCATGGGCAACTTGCAAAAAGCGCAACGACTTGCCCAATGACAGAGCCTTGAACGATGTTCATGCGGAGCTCATTGTTACACAGGAGCCAAACTCCACATTCCGAGACTCGCCTTGTTGTAGTGGAGCTACTCAGAAACCTTCGACCTTGCGTGGTCGAGCTGTGTTCCTGGCGTATCTTGATACACTACTGAAATGGGCAGATCAGCTCTCTGAAGCAGGTTTTTCAGAAAAATCTCAGCAGGCACTGATAATGCTTGAAACTATGGATTCCCTACTAGGCAAAGCACCCAAATCTGTCGAAGCACACCCAAATCTCGCGCTCAATGCAATGACGATTAACAACTTTACGCCTTCGGCGCCGCCATTAAACCCAGGATTACTGAGACTATATGATGATGTCGAATCTAGAATCTCAATACTCCGGCAAAAATCCAAGCCCTCGCGCGCGGGACACTGTAGCCGAAATCCTTCGTTCGACCTCCAGAGTATGTCAGGTATCATCCAACCCAACCACTGCCTTACTCTCTGTCCTTCGACTCCCTGTCAGCCCTACCGCTTCACATACATCTTCCCCAAGGCCCTTGACCTTGCTTCAGCAGTTAGGCAACTCGCTAATTCGCTCGTCGCGGCCTACGAGCGCGGCGACGCAGAGTATCTCGCGGCTCTACGCCAAGCCCAAGAGCGTACACTCCTAGATCTAGGGACGTATACTGCGCAGCAGCAATGGCGAGCGGCGGACTGGGATGTCCAGGCGCTGGGGCAGAGTATGCAGAATGCACTTACGCGATTGCGACATTACAGGTTCCTGCTAGACAGAAAGAACGTCACAGGAGAAGAGGCATATCAGAGCGGAAACCAAACCTCCATGAATAGCAACTCCGGGTCCAACACAAACGAGGCAATGGCAGCGGTGTTTAATTTGATTCCCGACTTTGCATTTGGAGTTGCCGGTATGGGGCCGTACCAGTCTACTCAGATACCTATCGGGCAGAAAATGGCAGGCATGGCATCAAGTCAGGCTAAGATATTAAACACGGTTGCTTCGATTACTTCTACGCAAGCTGGTTTGTCGCTGACTCAGGCCGGGTGGCAGAGACGCAATGAGGAGTGGCAACACTCGATTGATCTGTGTCTGATTGATATTGCGCAGATCAAGCGGCAGACGTTGGCTTCCGAGAGAAGGCGGGATATTGCGCTTCGAGAGTTGAATAATCACCAACGGATGCTTGAGCATAGCGGAGAAGTACTTGACTTTATGAGGGACAAGTTTAGTCGGCACTCGTTGTTCTTGTTCTTACAGCGAGAGACTGGTCTCATATTGAAGGGCATGTTCAACCTGGCTCTCAGATCAGCGCATGATGCATACCAAGCATTCATTTTTGAACGGGCACCGACCACTTTTGGATCAGCGAGTCCATTTCCCAGCGCCGTGGAGCTCTGGAGCGGACCATTTGAAGGGGTCAACGCTGGAGATAGACTTGACTTGGCGTTAAGAAAGCTGGAAAGAGATTACATGAGCAACAACTGCAGAGAACTAGAACTCAGCAAGCGCGTTTCATTGAGAGAATCTTTCCCTAAGGAGTTCATTGAGCTACGGCTATGGGGTAGATGTGAAATTGATATCAAAGAGTGGAGGTTTGACTTAGACCACCCCGGTTTGTGGATGAGACGACTCAAAAGCGTCACAGTCAGTGTGCCATGTGTATCTGGAGCTTACACAGGGGTGCACGCACGAGTAAGGCTGGTTAGTAGCAAGATCCGAACAAGGCCGTTAGTACGACAGGCACCAGCAGATTGCTGCAAACCACAGCATATCGAGAAGCAGCATTGCTGCTGTAATGATACAAGCGATAGCAAATGTGAAGATCCGTATCTAGTCCAAAATTTTGCTTCAGAGCGATCTTCAGCTACTTTGACGGCAACTTCGCATGGGCAAGAAGATTCGGGTTTGTTCGAAGCCAACTATCGTGACGAGAGATACCTACCCTTTGAGTATGAAGGAGCAATATCCAGGTGGACGGTGGAGATGTCGGAATCAAACAATTTGTTTGACTTCCAGAGCCTTGCCGACATGGTTATCAGTTTGAACTATACAGCCAGAGAGGGGGACAACGAGCTTAAAAAGAAGTCGACACAAATGTTGGGGTTCGGTGGGCCAAGAGAGGGCCGATGGAGAGCTTTCGAGATCCGACGAGAGTTTCCTGATATGTGGCCAAAGTTTGAAAGCAATGGAACCATTGATCACCAACATCACCACAACAACCACCATCACAGGGGATCTCATGAGCGAGTAAGCCATCATCATGACAATAAATACAACCATCGTCACGGTGGAAGATGTACATGTCACTCCTGTCACCCAACACCATCACGTACACCTTCTCCGCAACAACACAACGAGTTCTTCGATTTCCCACTCCGCTTCCACCGCGGTATGTTCCCTTTCCTCGCTCCCGGCCCACCACCGATCCACGTAACCACATTATGCATCTACGTCGTTCTTCCACGCCTTCATCACGACGACATAGCCGACCATGACACTAAGAACGAGTCCGACGATACTTGCAAATGCAAAACCAGCTCATCGTCTCCCAAGAAATGTTGCTGTCCCGCCCAGTCACGCCACTTTCCCATGCAGTTCATCCCTCCAGGAGATGAGTCATGCCGAGATACCTGGCGCACCGTCGAATTAGTCCCACATCTTCCTCCTCCATGTGCGCGGTTCGCTCATGACTCCGACCTTGAGCTCGTGCAGCGCGACCGGGAGGTTTATCATTGCGAAATTGGAGACCTGGATCTTCCATCTATCGGGGCCGAGGATCGCAGATTTACGAGAGGGCTCGGTGGGGACACAGAGGTCTATGGGCATTTGAGGTTTCCACGGTCGATGGGTGTGGTGGATGAAGCCTGGGTAATGTGTGGTTTTGAAGCCGTGCCACCTGGTGGTATGCGGCGGGACGGATGTGGTAGAAAAATGGAGAGTCTAAAGCATGGGGATAAGGAGAGTAGCGCTGAGAAGTCAAGGAAGAGGTATTTCCTTGTCGAATAGTGACGAGAGTAATGGGTAATCTAAGAGGTGCTAATTGATTTGCATTGGTTTATAAAATGTAATGGGCAGAAAATTTGCGTTCAGTTGCGTTCCATTAAATTACGCAGCGACCTAATAATTGTCAAGGTTGCAGACAGCTCTTGTCCCACGCAATCCTTCGACTTTACTCGAAATGGGAAGTAAAGGCGAGAATAGGGCTGAGAAGCTGAGAGATTCAAATGACGAGGCCTCAATTGTATCTCTGCTTTCACTTTACCTTATTGCCGCTAATAACGAAAAGATTGACAGGCTTGAGTATATTTTTTATACTTGTACTTTTCGCCGTTGGGACAACGCGCGTCGTGGGGTTGGGGACTGGCGTCGGTATACGCAGGGAGATGAAGGCGTGTGTTTCTCTCCTTCTGGGCCTCCGCGATTTCCTGCTCCAGCCTCGCCATAATGCGATTCAGCGCCACGAGCATGATTGCTATTGTGGTCTTGCCAAAGCCCATGGTTATGCTGTTGATGCCCTCATGCGTTGCACCATGTGAGCGTTTCCATATCTATGCGATGGGTAGCGTTTGAGAGGGACGGGTCCGGTGTGCGAGTCCGAAGATTCGGATGTAATACGACTCCTGGTCCCAGTAATTCTATTTGTCATGACAGAAAAGCTCACATGTATATTCCTAGTCTCGTTTCGTCACTCACTCAAGGGTGTTGTTGTTCATGGCGTGCTAGGGCTCTAGTCTGCCTCGTCAGCGTGCCGTCAGTAGCCATGCGGTGATGGGACGTGAAACGAACCTCATTCACATCCTCCTGATTGATACAGAGCGCGTCTATCCACCACAGGTCGGATTTGGACGCAAAACGCCCGGGAAGATCTCGAAGTCCTTGTAAGATATTCTCAAGGCCAGGATTAATTTCAACCAGGTGGCCATCTATGATGATCCTCTCTGACTTAGAGTCATTACCCCGGACATTGACAGGGCATCATATTTCGCACTGGAATCCATAGTGGCATGGCGCATGAGGCATTCTACAGTTCGAACGTTGGATGACCTTGACCGCGGTAGAATTTGAAGTAGTCGCATCTCGTTGTTTGGCTTGAGCGGCCGGTAAGGATAGGCAGCCATGGTTTCGTGGCTGAAGAAAGTCTGGAAATATTGGTGGAGGCTGTGTAGGCTATGTAGGCTGTGTCTACCATTGTGGCTGTATTCTCCCATCATGGAAGTTAATATTTTTACAGTATTCTACCGGGGACTATAGTACAGTACGAGGTTACTGTAGCCTCTTTTTTTGTGATTTGTCTGTATTGTATATATCTGAACTGCATCAAGTGCACGACTCGAATCTGCCTTGTCCAGCCGCCGCAACCCTTGGTCGATATATTTGCTTTCTTTTCCTGTTAAGCCGAATACGAGTTTGCTATATTTAGCCTCCATGTTTTGGTTAGGTTCTGCTCCATGCCGTGTTAAAGCTGAACCCGCCTCCGCCTCATTGACTTTTATCCGCGCTGTATGGCTCGTTTCGCAGCCGCTGTACTGGTTTGGGGCGGTGGTGGCTTGGAAATCTCCAAATGTCTTATCTGCAATTGCTTTTTCTAGCTTCTAAGCAAAGAAGATTCCTAAATTATTCTCTTTCCCGTTCCACAGATCACATCAGCAGTGTGTTTGGAATATTTTCAAAATGGATTCACCAGAGAATTCTCCAGGCTGTTCAAGGGCAGTGAAAGAAAATTTATTAAGCTCCCTGTTAGATTCATCTATCAGCCTTTTGGCTGTTCTCTTACAATGTATTCCAAACCTGGAGTCCGAAAACCAAATGCGCAAACTACTCAGTGCACACCAAACTCTTCTAACGTGGAGAGAAAGCCGGTCTTCGTCCTGTAGTGGAATGAACCGAGCACTATGCGACCACAAAAACCTCAAAGAGCTTCTTCTCAGCCCTCTCGAGTCGATTGTTAGGATTTCAAGAGAATGTATGCGTCGAAGTATAGCAGAAACTTCTAGCAACTGACGACTTCATAGGCATTAGAATTGTTAATCGCAATGGCACTTCTCGAGTGGATTGGTCAGGTCACAATGCTGCAAATCGCGCACATATTAATAACATAAGATACAACGCCGAGTGTGCCTTGGAAGCAGCTGACGCTGCTCGTTCAGGGAATAGGAATGTTATGGCAGGAGAACACGCCAGCAGCGGTGGCACTCACCCTAAGCTACCCGCTGATTTTGATGAATTCCAACACAACCTCCTCTCCATAAGAGATCTCTTGGTGGTGCTGTACGAGTCTTTGGCAGATGGTACAGACCCTGGGGAGCAACCTCGTCACTGCAGGCGCAATTCAGAAACATCTGAGTTCCGAAAGGTTCGAAATCTAGGTGATAACCCTCCAGAATTCAGCAACTTTTACACGCCCTATAATAAAGCATTCTACGATGAATGCCCGTACAACAATCTGGACCCATTACAGAACGAAATCCGTCTGTTGGAAATCATTATGGACCACAGGCACGACAGTCTTGAATTCAAGCTTCATCAAAATCTCGCGCTGGATGATGTCAAGTCAATGTACATGGCCCTGTCTTACTGTGCTGGCGACCCAAAGGTCACCGAGGAAGTTATTGTGAACGGCCTCACGTTTAACGTCTTTTCGACTGCTTATGCTGCCCTCCAGGAAGTCCATCGATCGCAACAATTGGCTTTGGCAGAAGGAAAACATGTACGATGTAATATTTGGTTGGACCAGATCTGCATAGATCAGAGCGATCGTATCGAAAGATCTCACCAAGTCGAACTGATGCGCGAAATTTATGCCAATGCCGAATCAGTGATGGTATGGCTAGGTCACGATACGACTGACGGTTCTGGAGCGAGATTTTTAAGACAACAACTTTGCTTGGTCGCGGACTACCACGAACAACTACGGCGAGGTGCAGATGAGGCCCAGAAACTTGAGCAGCTGAATCTCTACGTGGTAGAAACAACGAAAGCCCACTTCCAGTCTCTTAATGGTCTGAAGCTTAAGAATACCGTAGAAGGACTGACAGCTTTCCTATCAAGTCCTTGGTGGACCAGATGTTGGGTTGTTCAGGAGTTGGTTGTAGCCAAAGAGGCTAGACTCGTATTTGGAATTAATTCTTTGGATTGGTTCTCTTTCTCCGTTGGAATCGTCATCCTCGACAAAACATTCAAGCATTTGCAGAGCATATTCACAGGCGAGCTGGATAACGGCTCAAGTCTAAGTGAAGAAAACTCGAAAACTATCGATTCTATGCTGGATAGGTACGACAGTATAGCTGTGTTCAGTTTCTTTGACGAGGTAAAAAAAATGTGGGAGGAGTCGTCGAAGCCCAGCTTAACTGTCATGTTGGAGCATTCTCGCGGACGCGAGTCTTCAGATCCTCGTGATAGGATCTTCGCCTTTCTAGGCCTCGTCGATTCTGGGTATGAAATTGCCGTGGACTATTGTCATCACAAGACTTCCGAGGAAAGTGCAAATGCTTTCAAAAATCTTCTCACCGATACAGCTCGACGAATTATTATTCAGGAAGGGTCACTAGATATACTAAGTCACGTGGAGCTCGATGCTCGAGGTGATGATAACGACTTGCCAAGCTGGGTTCCGGATTGGACGTCACCCAGAGAAGGAGATGTTCAACTTCTATACACGAACTGCTCCTCTATCTTTCAAAATTTTCCTTATATAGGGCAGAAGGCATACAACGTCTCAAAGAATACCGCCATTGTTCATTTTGGAAAGGAGATGCCCGACGGCCCGTACAAATATCTGAGTGTGCAAGGATTCATTATAGACGAGGTAGCAGCAGCGAATACATTCGGCGAACGAGAGGGGAACGAGAGTCCAATACATATGGCCGATCGATGGGAACGTATCATAGCACAGTATCAGGGCAATTATCTCTACCTTGCCCAGTGTAAGTCAATATGGGGCGCTCTATGGGAAGTGTTCACGAGGGGTCTGCTACACAAAACTAAGTACCAAAATGACCTCACCCCGGAGGGTATGGGGCAATTCGACAATGAGATAGCGAGCCGCTTGAGCGGGATGATGAATGGTTGGCGATTCTTCTGTTCTCCTAAAGGTTACCTAGGCTTGGCCACACACAGAGCTCAGCCTACTGACCTTTTGTGCATAATACTTGGTGCACATGTGCCTTATGTTATAAGGAAAAATGGATTATACTATTCACTTGTGGGGGAAGCCTATGTTCACGGTTTAATGGATGGAGAAGCAATGCGTTGGGGGGAATTAGTTCATAGAATGCAAACATTAACGATAAGTTAAGTCAAATAGGGTTTTCGAGAAGGAGAGTCAATTTATAGTATTACCAGCTGTCGGTGTTCTACAGTACTATGGGTTTACCTATGCTGTATGTTTTATATGTGTTTCTAAGATGGACTCTGCGGTCTCCTATCATTGATGGTCTTGCTGATGTGGACACAGATGGTGCTTGATGAGACTTTCCATTGCAACAACAATGAAGTGCGCATCCTGAAGACACTGAGAGATCGATACTGTACGGACTGAACCTTACAATATGAGTAGCGTTAATAGGGCAGACCGAAGACGGAGCAATAATACAGGACTCCGGCGACTACTACGACATCATTCCTAGCAGTCACACCGATATCACTCCTATCAAAGGCTAGGCAGTTAGGTATGTCTCTTGCAGCCGCGGGACTTTCCGTCAGACTAGTGCTGGGCAGTGGGAAGAGAGGAGCTTCAAGGATGAGGATTAAGTTTCGAAGGTCGTGGAGAAGAATCGGGATGGGTAGTCTGTTTATGTGTTTAATGCTTCGCGCGAGTATCATGTTCAGCTCGACTTTCATAAGAAAAATATCAGTGGAAGACTCACTGCTGGTCCGTTCGTGTACAATTATCTCGTTTATACGTTCCAGATTTGGGTTGATATAGTTTACATGCACCACACTGCAACTAAAACAAGGAAAACATTGTGCCTACCTACTTGACGGCCAATTGATTGTAGTGAGCTCCCACTTTCCGTAGCAGGGGTTGCAACCTCATACAGCTCGTGTCGGGTACGTCCAAATAAACGAGATCAAACCTTGTTGTCGGCTGGCTGAGACCCCCTATATCCTATGTAACTCGTACTGCTAGTTCATAGGAAAGTCGCTCTGTTCGGACTTGAACCATAATCTTTGTCCCAGCTTAGATCCAGTCCCAAATACTCTATGTCTTCAGGGCTTGAGTAGAATATATGACCTAAGAATTTGAGTCCCGGAAAAGAACACCTGCATTATGGAGGTCAAATCCTGAAATTTTCATCAATCGCAGGACTTGATTTGTACCAAAAGTGTTAAAAATGCATGTTGTGCTGAAACTGAAGATCCGGCGTTATAGCCTATAAACTCAACCAGATGGTCGAGTACGTTATGGTTGCTGTCATTGCTCCCGGATACAATCTTTTCGGTGTTCCAGATTTGGTTCTGCTAGACATCATGGATGATGCTCTCATGACCTGAAATTACATTTTCTCTGAGCTGAGCGGGCCAGGCAGGCAACCTATGGACAACTTGTGAGCAATCCGGAGACGTGGCGTGGGATATTCCAAAAGTATATCAGAGTAGCCTCCAGGCGCATCAATTTGATAGCCGCTTCTGCAGGGACCAATTTTGGAGCAATTTTATTACAAAACGACACCAGCATTCCGTAAAAACTCGCTTTGAGCTCATAATCCGAGGTCAAATATAGAACTAGACTGCAAGCATGCCAGACGTCACGAAATCTCCTGAGTATGGGGAATCCTGGTGAAGCGGAGGAATTCCCCCGTTTTCAACGGAAGCTGCATCTTGAAATCCCCAGTTCTAAATATCAAATTTGAAGAACGTTCATATTACTGCTACAAGATATCCACAGCACATCTTGAGAGTCTCAACTCTCCTGTCCCAATCCCACATTTTCACCCAACAGCTTCACAATGTCCGGCAATGGAGGATAGTACGAGTACTGTTGTACGTTTCACTCAGGAGTGCTTCTTTGTGTTTGAACTCCTAATGCACATTGCTCTCATTGTCTTGCAGATATATGTCTGGCAATGAAGATCTGTTATGAGCTCATCGATCATTGCGCAGATGCTCCTAGTTGTGAAAGTGAAGCGTAGGGTTGTCTGCAGGGTTCTGATTCAGTATGTACGGCGGGGGGCTTGAGATCATTTGTACGTATTGAAGTTCATTGTGAACCCCGCCGCACGTAACTCTACAATTTCCGTACATACTGGGGTCTCACTAGACGTATACTAGTTTTACTGTTTCAGGGGTAGCACAGGGGGGCAAATCACATGAGATAAACCATTGAGGATTCAGCCACTATTCTAAATTTCTTTAGAGCCTCTATCAACCTTAGTTAATTGATCTATACTTTAGTAATCTTTATTATATAACTCAAAATAACTCTCTGTGTGCTTTCCGCTCCATCCACGCTCTTGTGTAGTCACGTGCAATAATTTAGTACACTGTCAGTTCAGTGTAATCTTTAATTAAACGGACGGGTAGAAGTGGTACGTGTGGATTCTGGTATCACTTACGGCAATAGTGTGTACGTTAACACTAATTCAAAAGCTGGTTGTCTGACATGACAAGAAAGGGACAATGGGGGAAAGGCATTGAGGATGAATATCAGGCTGTGAGAAGAAAGATCAGGAGAAGAGAAATGGGCGAATACTATCCTGTCAAATTATATCCCTGGTGACATTTGCTTGTGGGACTTGCATTTAGATGCTGCTTTCACAGTACACCTAGCATACTTATAATGTAGGGAAGAAGTGGAGCATGATGCTTGAAAGAATCTTGTACAACGGCTCTCCAATTTTTCATCGATGCACGATATGGTCTTTACATCCGTACTTGAAATTGGATCGATTCGCAGGTCCAAAACCAAATGTCTTTACATTAGTGACGGCTGAATGCAAGTAAAATGTTGCTGTGTAAACCTTGCCGAGCAGCGGCAACATCAATCATTACGATAGACTGCACAAGCTGACCTTGTCTCGAGACCAGCAGAACTATTTGGACGGCACCTTCTCGCCACCATCCAATGTCCCTGGATACTCATTTCGACGGCCAGAAAAGTTTGGTGACCGGTCGAAATTTAACATTCAAGGGTTTGTCAAGGGATTGTCTCTGGTCCCGCAAAGTCATTACTAAGAGTTTCGGGCTTGAGTAAGGATTCCCTGCGAGACAGAATAAATGCGGGGGATCGAAGTTTTGAGAAATTTGAAACTCTTTAACTAGTTTTTGGATCTGGTGGATCGATGTCTTGAAAGCGATGTCACATTTTATTCTAGCATGGCCTGCATATTGAGATGTTTGATCTTTTCACTGCCGAGACATTGATCATATCAACAATTAGAGTTTCGTTTTACTGAGTCCCAAGATTTGCAGGAACATGAAACATTTTCTTCCACTTCTGAGATGCTACCTTTTACTAGATCCTCTCTTCAATCTGCTGTCTGAGCTACATCCCCTCAAACCTCTGAAAGTTAAATCACTTATTGAAGCGCGTTTGAAATTTTGTTTACTTTTCGTAAAAACAAATCACTACTTCTTGATTATCGGGAATGACAGCAGCTCTACTTACTTGTTCAGTATCTCCTTTGAACCTTTATGTCTCTCTTTCGATATCTCCCGCGAAAATAGGGCTAATAGATTTCCTCACCCTAAACTATCAGATCTTATCATACATGCATCTGAGATGACAGGTCTCTTTTGCGCAACCAGTCCATAATTCATTAACGCCCGTCAAAAGAGGTTTCAAATCTTGTCCCACACGTGACCATTGGTAAGTTTCAAGTCACCGAGATCAACATCGAGACACGCCGCACGAAGTAGCATGCTGCAAAAGAAGTCATTGTAAGAATTTCCATACAAAACAAAAACTTTCGCGATATCATCTGCTTTCTGCAGGATACTAGGCACAGAAGCCGAAGCGGGGACTGTTGCAAATCGCCCGCATAGCGGGTCGGAACGGCGCGAACCGAAGCGAACCGCATGCGTCCTGTCGCGATGGGACCAATCAATTTCGTGGACGTAAAGGATGGCCACGCGGGATTATTTCTCCGATGCATTGGTGGGTATGATTTGGAGATGAGCAGTGGGGTGTTCTGGAGGGCTCTGGGCGATTGTCGGTGATGGGAACGTAGAGGGGTTTGAAAAATTGCGGGAAAAAAAGTTCAGTTTGAGCAGACCTGTCCTTCTGATTATTTGGGGTTACATTTACTATCTTGGCGTGTAATGATGGCGAGATACGGGATTAGGGAGTGCAAATGTTGGAATTTCAGTGAGCCGAGGCTGCTGAGCGCTGATAAAAAGTCCCCCCTTTCTCCTTCACTGAATTTTCTTTCTTCATGTACACTTTTTGCTATCAAATCATGTGAGTGAAGACGCGGAACTAACATGTAGGAGATTGACTCCATTCCCACCCGTGTTAGGGGAAGATGTTGTGCCGGATACTGAGGGGTCGTTGAATAACAACTGAGAGGGAGAGGCAGATGTCAAAGAGGCGGCTTGATGCTGCGCACTCATCACGTACGTGCACTAAGCTTCCCCCTAAAGACGGTCTGCTTATCTACCCTCACTCTCATGAATTGGGGCCTTCTGCAGACGCGGATATATCATTAGGCTCCCTATAGGTTCCTCGATCTAAGCACAATCTCTCTGTGTAAAGGTAATATTTCGATATCGGAGCCCAATTCTTCCTAAACCCAACAACTTCCTTTGACTTTATTTCGCGGCTTGGCTCAACGGTTCAGTTGCAGAAGCCCCTAGGTCGGTATGTACAGCAAGTATTATTTTATTTACCCCTCGATCACGTCGTTGACTGCACCTGTAATCCCTTATAAGATGAATTTGGACCGAGTTCTATGAAAGGGTGATCGAGAGATTGACCATTGATACTGTAACTATGACCGGCTTTGGTGGCGGTAGATGTGCCCCTCCACGACTAGTGTTGCTGAAACCCTCTTTCTGGCCCCAGATCTTGGTCAGGCTTAATTAAGGGATGTTTGACCACATGATTCTCTTTAAATGACGAAAGTATAACGAACTCGCCTAGCGTGAGGCTTTGGGCTGGTAGTAAACTTGGGATAAGAATAATCTGGACGGAGTTAGTGTACTGAAGAATGAAATCCATCGACATGATATGGACCCGAAAGATGTGGGAAAGTTTAACTGGCTTCGGAGACATCTGGTTGAATGAAAGCTTCAAACTGCCAAGACTACAGGGACATATCTCATTCCGTCGGTACTTTCTCACCTCAGTTATAAACCCGCGCTTGTAGATTCATCATCGTATTCTGCAAGTCGGTAGATTGCTCTGGAACAAGGGATGAAGAAAACACAGCAATAGATGACGCAAGAAGTCCGAATCATCTCGAGGTAATAGCCAAACAGCAAAGGACGACGGCTTGGGCGTTCGCAAGAAGAAGACATTCAAGGAGACTGTGAGCTTAGGAGGTTTAGATTGATTCGGCGACTCATCGAGCAAACACTGGGGATCTAGCAACAGATTATCCTGACCGGACTACTCATTAGTAAAGTTACTATAAGACAAGGTCTATGGTCAGTTCAACCTGCGGTGTTCCGTCGCGTCCCATGCTAAAGGGATATACAGTGGCGTGAGAGCAATGACTGTCAACGACTTCAAATCTTACCGATCAGCCTATAGGCTCAAAGAGGAAGGGGGTGATGTTTCATGAGCCAACTTTTCTCTCACTTAAGCAAATCTGTTTCTCATTCCTACAAGCACTAGAGAATGCTCCTTTATGTACCCCTTTTGCTGTTCGCGGTCTTTTCTGTCTCAGCCCATCAACTAACGAATGACTTAAATGGAGTTGACCGGCAGACCATTGGCTTTACCCCCACCCGTGTCAGGGAAAGTTGATGCACCGGACCTGGAGTTCGTCGAGGTTATGGCAATGGATTGAGATTCATCACGTGCGCAAGAGGCCCCCCCTCGGTGGTAATCGTTTCAATTATCTTCACCCCCCTGAAAAGTATTCTTCTTGCTCAATGGACGTTCTATCCCAAAATTTCATTGCAGAAAGTTACTTTTGCCAACTTCTCCACGAGCGTGGGACAGCGTTCTTTCATTGCAGTATTCACAGCTTTATGAGACTGGCATAGAATGGTGTCTTCCTTTGGTACCTATTTACAGGCTTTTGTACTTGACGGGAGATACGACTTAGTAAAAATGAGAAACGTAAAGTGTTCTAGATGCCAAATTCGGAATGCACTAAAGGGGTATGTCGAAAACAAAAGTTGGTTAAGATGAAAAGCACCGAGGCAACCGAAAGGATTGGAGGGCGAACTTTTCGAAGACGCGGCGAAATGGTTGACAGGTACATGATGTTCCACTTCCCTCCTGTCTGGTCAGTGTCTAAGGTATCGTAATACAGCTAAGGGATACAAAGAGAAAGATATGGCAGTGTTGTTTCAAGAAATGTGAGACCCAAACCCATGACTCCGACTCGCTAACCCCGAGCACAGCAGCAGCGATGTCCCCGTAAAACAATACAAGGACGCCCCAAAAAGGCAATGTAATCATAAATAACATCCAACCTCAAGCACGCTTCAGTCGAGCTTTCAATACGTCAATTGCCACCCCCGTATCTCCGTCCGGACGAGCATAAACCTGCACCTTATGCCCACATGCCCTCCCACACTGCTCCTTGCCCCCCGCAATCAAAGCCTCCACACACAACCACTTACTCCAACACTCCCTATCATCAATAATCCCCACCACAGTCTCATACTGCTCATTCCTCGGCACAATAGCAGCAAGTGTACAAAACAACGTTGTGATGCTCTCTTCGTCCATCGAATGATGCGGTTCAAATGCCCGGAAGCGATCAAAGGAGTCGATCATCAGCTTTTGCCATTTCGGGAGAGCCTGGCCTTTTTTCAGGGCTTCGTTTTGCTCGCGGAGTTGGGAGAGCTCGGCTTCGATGGAGGAGATGTAGGCTTTTGTGTCTTGCTCTCCGCGTTCCGCAACGACAAACTAGGTGGTTGTTAGTGTTGTGCGCAGGAAAGGGGAAAGTGGGAAGGGGGGTACAATGTTTTGGTCATCGGCGTTGCCGGCGGCGAATGCGCGAGCTTGATCTAGCAAGGGGTTGAGTGGTGCGTGCGCCATTGCTGTGGGGAAGGTAGTGTCGTTGGCGTTTAGGTATCAGATAGTGATGGCGTCACTTTCTTCCTTGCTAAGAGACAGAAAGATGATCGCAGTTTGGAAGCTTGGTCCTGTGGTTTGCAGAAGGGGTGACAGACTGAATGGATTGATAAGTGGTCATGGAAACGCCTCTAGGTGCCAGAAGTGAGAAAACCTCAATCGGAAAACTGAAGCGTGCAACTGTGTTGTGAAGTCGGGCTGTGGAAATGAGGAGTGAATTTGAATCGTGAAGTTGACTCGTGGAGTCGGGTGAATTGTAAAGTCGGGTTGTAAAGCAGGACCGGGGAGCTTGGTCGGAAGGGTAGGTCTGAAGACTGGGTCGGAAAGCTGGGTTGGGGAAGCTGGCAGACAGGAAGCGAGTCGCCTTGAGTCAGGTAAAGCTGGGCCAAGTCATGACGGGCGCGGAAAGTGTTACATGGCGGAGGTAAGTTAAGTCAGGAGAAGCTGAGTCAAGTTAGGACAAGTTAAGTCAAGTTAAGTCGGATGAGGAAAGTGCGAGCGACCGAGGTAATTCAAGTCAAGGAACAGAGAAAGGAGGGATCGGAGCTGGCTGAACTTGACTTCCCGATCCTCTCGGTCAAACTAAGTCAGGTCAAGTCAGGTCAATCCAGACCAGAAGAGGCAAGAGGGAAGCTTGACGTAGTCGCGCTCACTCATCTGAGGTCAACAACATAAGATAAGAGCGATTCACTCACAATTCAGACAGAATTTGCTCCCTCATTTTCAAATTATTTCGATTCACTCGTTCAAACATTCACCGATTTTGCCACCGACCTCTCGATCTTTTTCAAGATCCTCAATTCCATCCAAGCGGCTGACCCATCACTCCCACACTCCGTGTCGCCAAACTTCACACTCACTACACCAGTACCAGGCTCCTTCAATATACAACCAACATGGTCGCATTCTCCTGGAAACGCTTCCAAACAGCAACCGGTCTCACCGAACGCGACCGCGACAACATCCACACTGTAAGCAGAGAGGCATTCACTGAAAATCTCGTCGACTTAGGCAGCTTCCAACTCAACCATGCCTCAAACCGCCCCAAACTTGCCCGTGCTGTCACGCACATCATGAACACCGATCCCTTCCTTCGCGCTTTGCCTGAAGCTACGAAGCTGGTTGCTCAAGAGCATTTGGGGAGATTGGCTACGACTTGGGTCAAGGAGAAGAAGGATGCGAGTTCTGCAGTGGGAAAACAGGCGGAGGCGAAGGCTAGAGGATCTTCAACGTGTAAACATTGGTTTTCCAATCTTTTCTGGAGGACTTTGCTAACTCTGTAAGCTGGATCACCTGCACCGACGACCCCGATACCTGCTGCAAGATCTCCATCCATTGAAGCCAACACCACGAACCCCGCGCTGGCATTACAAGAGAGAGAAAAAAGCCCGGCCAGAGCTGAACTTTCCAGAGTCACGGATGCTGGAGATACGGAGGACTACGGAGTATTCGCGTTGAAAGCAAGAGATCCAAATTCCGCAGCATCAACAACCGATGATCAAGGGCTTGGTGGATCCAGCAATACACCCGCATCATCTTCCAAAGAAACCACACCCGAAACGCAACGCCCATTACAAGCGAAACGCGACATCGCCGCAAGACTCTCGCATCGCCGACGTCTGAGACAAGCCCGGGATACTCCTGTCACGGGTTCGAAAAGACAGCAGAGTTTCGTAGTCCAAGATATGGATGGGGTCTCGTCTGACCAGGGGCATGCTTCATCGGGAAAGGGACTTCGTCAGCAGAGCTCGGATATTGCAGGACGGCTGTCACATCGTCGGAAATTGAGGGAAGCTGGGGGAGGGGAGAAGGGGGACTTTGATGTTGATGATTAGCGAGAATTGATGGACGCGAATGAAGTAGGTGGGGTGGGGATTCTGGACCCATCATACGGAGTAATATTTGCTGATCTGCGTCTGCACATCACAGTATCGCTTGAATTTCGGCTCGACGTTCGATTATTTCACACCTTGACCTCTTCAACAGAGAAGAACATTTCGATCTTGGGCTGGGAATATTATCTGGAGTCATCGGGACATGGGCACAAGGCAAAGGGAGACGGGACGGCACACAGGAAGGTTGCTATGGCTATGGAATGATTTGTTCTGGGAAATGTTTATTTGTGGATGGACAAATAAGGATGATAGACTTAGAAGTCGGTAACTGGTAGCATGAGCACAAGATAAGGAATGAGATAGACATGACATGGAATAACATCTCCCAATCGCCTGAAAATCTCAAACATTGCTATCTTCATCCTACTCAGGCTTTCGTATACCACATCACCCACCAAAGGCTCAATACCCCAAGCCACAAATTGCATTGAAATCTATTTCAATCATTTTATATTTGCCTCCCTTGAATCACCCCTTAGCACTGCTTGGTTCATCTGTTGAACAGGCACGGCAGTCGACCGCTGCACTTGCGTGGAATGAGATTTCCCCTGAGATGCAAGAAACTTGATTTGAATTGTTTTCAACCATTGTACAACCCATTTGAACCACTTTTATCGACGAGAATATAGAGACACCGGCTTTCATTTATTCAATTAATAGTCGCTCGATACGAGTCTATTTCACATCGACGAAGGATACGCAAAGCCGGTAATCGCATTTAAACTTTCTCGTCTCTTCCCTTTGGCTTGAACTTAGTTGCGAGAATTCAGAATTTGGGTTGAATGCAGCTACGCTGGAAACATGTGACACTTTTTGTAAGCTAAGTCAAAAGCTCTATCCATAAGTACACCTATCTCCGTGACCGCGCGGCGCAAGTAAGGTAAGTTTTTCCTCGGGTCTTTCAATATTACGAGGAGGATCTTACATAGAAATACCTAGACGATTTTCCAGACAAAATTCAGCACATACGAAAGCTGCGGTCGAATGTATTTGACAATAACGTGACCATAGGGCTGAGGTGCCGTAGCTCTCCACTGTAGCCGCGAATCACAGCCTGGAGCACCTCGTCAAAAGCCCTGAAGCAACCTCATCAGCACTGGAACAATTAATGTTAACTGTCAGTAGAGCAACGAAGTTTCAACGGATGATAATATGTCTCGGGGTTGACATTTAGTGAGTCACAATATTTCACAGGGTACATATGCTGGAGTTCCAGAATCTTTAGGCAATGCTGACCCCACCTGACGCAGAGATCCGATCCGCCAACAGCCGAGACATCCCAACATGGAACTTTGCTTCACTTCGCAAAATCCAGCCGCATGAACCGCTCACTCACAGCCCACGAACTTTCCCTCACCGACAATTTGCCGACATGTCCCGATACGGAGCCTTGGAATTTTACTTCACTTCGCAAAATATGCCTGCATGAACCGCTGGTCCGCTCACGATAACCCACGAACTTTCCGTTAACCGAGAACCACCAACAAACAACCAACATGCCGCCACGAGCACCAACAAACCAACGGCCTAGAATTCCTAAAATGTATTTTGTTGCACTTCGCTGAAACCCTTCCCACTGGGGCGGTAACTATCGTGCAGGAATACACGCCTATTCGGTCCGTCTGCTGATATGTTGCAGATCGAATTATGTACCTATGTACCTCTGATGCAGAGGAGATGAATTGGAAAAGGAGGTTGCGGAAGATGTTGAGGAAGTAATGAGAAAATTAATGATGATTCTGAGGAAAGACACCGGAGGTATGTAAAAGTTGGGTGTTTTACTGGAGTCGTGTCTTTTTATCACGGGGGTCTAATGCCGAAGATCTATTGCGAGGAAGTCATCAACAAGAAAGGGCAGCTGACTTGCACACATATGATGGAGTCGCTGGTAATCGAAAGGAGAACCTGGCGGTAAAGATTGCTTGCGACATGATTAGAGGAATGTGTGCGATGGAATCAGGAAATAGAGATATGAAGTAGGAAATGATTTGTACCCAGGCGTAGCCTTGAGACCTGGCGCTAATACAGTCGCAGTTTGATTCTATATCGCGTCGCCAACCAGAGACGGCGACGATGAAAAAAGAGGTGAAAAGTATTCAGAACGAGCTTCCTTCACAGTTCGTGAAACAGTTCCTTTCTATTGACGGCAATTCCAAACATAGCGACACCGACAGCAGCGTCATTCTAACAGCTTCGCAAGACTTCTGCCATAACGGGGACATATCAGATAATGGAGTGGGTATGCTTCAAGCTGTTGTAGACAATTGCCAGGTTCCTGGAGATGTCTCATTACTTCTATTCTTTCTCCTCCGCTTCGAAGGTCCGCTTCAAGGGTAAGCTCCTTGGAATCATGGGCTATGCAAAATCTCTCAGAGTACTTGAAGCACCTTGATTACGAGCTCTGTGCCTGTCGAAACCAGTAACTTCCAGCTGTCAAATCAGGCGATCAAGCACCAGGGGAACCTTTAAATTCATGGTAGTCAATTTCTATCTGAGCTTGGCCACAAGAACTTCCAGAAAAGTGGCAGAACGTAATTCCGCAAAGAGCACATACTGAGAAGTTCGAGGAATATGAGTCTTCTTCCTCTGATTTGCGGTTTGATTACGGTTGAATGAAATGGAACTTCCTCTTGGCCGTGTCTGACATTGTGCTACACATCGACCCTTGGTATTGTCCTGCGAGATGACGGCCATTTATTATGCCAGTGTGGAAGGATGTTGGCATTGAGGACTCAAGCAGATTGTATTCTGAGAATTGCGCCCCCAAGGCCTGCTAACGTTTCCTTTGAAGGAGTAGAAGTCACATCTACTACCAATAGTTCGAGGTTCCTTTGCAGAGGCGCTGCAGGTTTTGACACGCGAGGGCTAATCCTGTTGGGATTTGGGAACGACGAAAGATACTTTTGTAAATTTGAGGAATTTGGGGCAATGGCGGGTACTGACGAGGAGACCAAATGTCAAGTAGGGCTCAGGGGTTTTTGTGGTTGTGTGTATATTTGTGAGGGTGTAGCACTTTCAGTGCTGTAGGAAGTCTAGATCAAATTGTCGTTGTGATCTTTGCCGACGAATATCAAGCTGCTAGCCTCAAAGCATTTTCACTCGTTCTTGTCTTCGTGTTACCCGCAACTTGCGATGAAGAGAAATCGAAACGATGCTTTTGAATATGAGAAGAAAGAAGAGAAAAACAACTACGTTTAGATGTATTCCTTGGTTGATATCGCCAGCAATTCGGGACATATTCCGGCTAGACATAGTCGAGACATAAGGTAGAAGATTATGTAAACCGAGATTTTCCCTTGACTGTCGATATCAGTCGAGTCCTTGAAGACGCTACGCTTTTCCGTTACCAGAAGTCAGTATTGTCATTTAAATGCCGCAACTAATTCTAGCAGGAAAGCTAAGACTTACCTCCATGGCCCAACACAAGCAAAAAAGCGCGCTCCAAAATTGCAGTTTTGCCTCCTACGACGCCCCAGTCAGGGCAATGTACGGCTGTGGCGACTTCAGCACTTTGTGTGTGAAGTCTTTGTGTAATCTCTATGTAAGCACCCAATCTTTTACGTCGGACCCTCAAATCGTCAATGGCTATTTGCATGAATGCACAATGAGCATGAGCTTTGATTCTAAGGTCCTCAGTTAGAGCTTTGTCATTAACTCCCATGAAAACGACGGAGGCTGTGATCTGCTGTTCTCGTAGAACCTTCGCCAAGATGGGTAGGTTCGGTCCAACTGTGAAACGGCAGCATGGCTGCTAGGATCGATCCTCTCCTTTTGTCTTCCTTCAAGTTTACCGAACTCTACAATTAGACTCAGGCACCGGCAGCGAGTAGAAGCTCGAGATAGCATAATAGATACCCACACACAGAGTGCTCAGAATCTTCGGCCCGGAAGACCTAAATGATGATGCTGCAAACTTTGTGATACGGGTCTAAGCAAAATCAGTAAAACCTCCTCAGCAAAAAGCATTGTGTGCCTGCGAGCAAAAGCCTCAATACCACCGACGTTCTATCCATTGGATGACTGTCATGCGTCACACTAGCAGACTACGCCTTCAACGGGATTACTGTCTCTTGAACCAAGAGTTAAACTTGAGCGCTAAGGTCTACCAGCAGCTTTGGTTGCCCCCGAATCAACTTCTGCTTCAACAGAGACCGCGGTGGGTTGTGGTTAGAACTTTTGCATTTTCTAGGAAAATTCAAGCAAGGGGATCTATGCTCGCAGGTTTTGCTTTCGAGTCCTAAAATTCGTATGTCCCGCTTTTCAATGTTCTCCCTCGCCAGTATCAATTTCTGAAATCTTGAAGCCTTATTACCATTATGCCAAGATTAACAACCAACGGCGATGAGCATAGCTCTCGGGTCCTTCGTCGGCGTCATGACGTCTTGCTTCGATCATTTTATTTTTCGGGCACCAAATATTCGCCAGTTTGTAGTTCGTCGCCCATGCATGATAATTACTAGTTCCATCTCGAAGTCGCAGTAGCAAACGTTCTCTTCTCGTTCCACCGCCACCGGGGAATCATTTTTATCCAAACTCCTAGGTTTAATAGGGAAAAATTGGCGGAATCCTGGTTGATGGGGTAAAAGAGCAGTCGAAGCTTTTTAGGCCCCTGAATACGAATAATATCAAAATTGAGCTTAGGTAGAAGCAAGCTAAGGCGGAAAATGAAAGTATGAAAAAGCTTCTGTCTCGGTGAGTGAATAGGAATGTGTCACACCTTGAATTCTGGGTTGGAGCAAACATAAAGTTCCTCGTCTATGTGCATACTACGGTTAAAACCAGCTCTACTTTGACATTCTTCACTATCGAGAAATACCTCGGAGATACACCTATTTTGGCTTTGACTCAATCCCGTTGGCTTGAATAAGATATATAGTGTATTCTATGCGGTGATTTCGTCTGGTCGGTGTATGGTTTCAGTGTATGGGTCACTGGACGTGATTATTTTTGCTGGACGCAAGTCTACCCCCTCATTGCCATCATGTGGGTATGTAAGGCGTGGAAGGATTGTAAACTACTTCGGCTAAAGTCCAGAGAAACGGAAGCATGCTCCAGAATTGTATGGCTGCTGGAATACCATGCTGGTGTATAGAGATGCAACGCAGGACGGCTTCAAACCTTGTTGGACCACACGCAGGAGTGTTTTGCAGTCAACCTTTGCCTGTATAAATGCCAAGAAAGCGATCTTGTGGGAATCCAATTAGAGGCTGAATATAACAACAAAAGATGAATACATGTTCAGCTGCTTAGGTTGGAGGAGATTCATTTCAAGTCCAGATGGAGGATATTTTCTCTATTCCTGCCCCGATAACAAATCTGACGGCAATGGTCCGCATAGCACACCAATAGAAGATGGCATGGGTGTGAGACTGAGTGCTTTACAATATAACTCTCGCCTACACCTCGATGATAAATCTGGATACGGTATAGTGGATGAGTGCTTCTTGTACGACGTTACTTGCGCCATCATCCCCGCGGATGAACCCTGGACTTCAATCATACCCCGCCAAAACAACCAGAAAACCAAAAACAACATTCTATCAACGCGAGCCCGTACGCCCCAATATTTAAGATGTCTTTCGCAGCCATCATAAACAATTGCGCTCGTTGGGGCGCTCACGTCCACAGGGTGCATTCTCCGCCTACTAATTTAGGAAGACGCGGTACGACGGAAGCCTGCATAAAGTTGCACTTCGCAATCGTCGATCAACCCACGGTCACACAGCAGCCTGCATCGCACAGCAGCTTGCATCGCATGGCAGTCTGCATATGTCACTGGAGCCCGCGTTTTGTTGTACATCGTCCGAAATCCAGGAGGTGGGTCGCGCCAATGAGGAGCGAGAGAAGTTATTCGGAAGTATGGGAGGCCGGATCTTCTGTTCCTACTTGCCTGCAAGGTTGCTATTGTTGCTGTTGTTGAGAGCAATGTTTTTCAGTGTCAAGATTTCGTTCCGGCTGGGTATACGGGGTTTGTACGTGGGGGCGAAATTTCATCTAATAGAATGGTCGGGATGGACTAGTGGTTCAAGTTTCATGGTGTTGGAATTTCTTTGGTTACTAGCCCAGCTTCCGACGATGTATTCGAATTATGTTTTCTATCAGAATCCCCCTAGTGGGTAGACTTGCTTCCGAAGATGATTTTGGGTGACATCTTCCATTCCAGGTTTTTCCTTGTTCACGAAGTCGCGGTGCCAATACCTATCCACACACTCTGGATGTGGTATTGCTTCTGGCGCGCCGGGACACCATAGACCCATCCAATTCGTGCTTTTTGGCGATAACGGCGTAATTAGGGTCCAAAGAGCCTTCGATCTCATCCAGCGCCTTCTGCATACGCTCTTCATAGCTCATTTTGTGGGTAGTTGAAGTTGGTGAAGGGTGTCTTGGGAAACCACCG
>Ga0247778_1000152_pt1 | contig 120162 bp, 143 predicted proteins | sample UWRJL049202B5_FD_179939 | JGI IMG/M metagenome (GOLD analysis project Ga0247778, IMG submission 179939) | Plant litter microbial communities from Arlington Agricultural Research Station in Wisconsin, United States - UWRJ-L049-202B-5 | ecosystem: Environmental > Terrestrial > Plant litter >... | reverse complement strand
AAAAATAAAAATTTTATTAATATATATTATATATAAATACAATTTAAAAATATATTAATTAATAATAATTATAAAATTAAATTATAAATATTTATTTAATATTTTATATATTTTTCCTCGAAATTATATTATTAAAAATATTATTAATTTCTATTATAAAAATATAATTAATTAATTTTAATATTAAATATAAAATTGAAATAATATTAAATTATAAAATCGTTAAAAAATAAATCAAATATTTAATTAAATAAATTAATTATTTAAAAATATTTAAATTATATTAAAATAATCCAAAAAACCAAAAAAAATTAGATTAATAAAAAAAAAATCTAAATCGAAAATAAAAAATTAAATATTAAATTAAAATTTTAAAGACTCAAAAATAAAAAATAAAAAACTTTTTAAAATTATTATATTTATATTTTATATAAATATATTTAAAATAATATTTCAAAATTTTGATATTTAAAAAATATATATAAAATAAATTATAATATAATCCTAAAATTTAGTAATAAAAATATTATATAAAAAAATCAATATTTAGGAAATTATATAATAAATAATTTTATAAAAAATTATATAGATAAATCTTTTAAATCTTTAAATTTTTCTTAATAAAAACAAATTTAAAAAATTTAAAATCCCCGCTAAAAAAAAATTTATAAAATATAAAAATTTTATATAAAATAAAATTTTTATTTATTAAATAAAAATTTTATATTTAATTTAAATAATATTTTAATATATTGATATTTTTATATTTATAATAATTATATTGATATAATAATAGACTCCTTTTTAAGAACCTCAGACACAAACCCAACGCACGCGCTGAGTCAGCAACCAGAGCAATCGTTACATCTATTACCTAGCAAATCTCTGCTATAGACCCAGATCATGGAAATATTGGATTTTAAAAATAGGGAAGAAACTGAGCTAGCTCTCAGGCATACTATTCGACGGTTTTATTTTGCTCTTATCTGCCAGACGATCGGGAGTATACTGTTCAAGTCCCTAGTGCTAAGTTTCTGCACCATGTTCAGCCGCAAAATACAGGGTAGTGGGGTAGGCCAAGGCCCGTTGATAAAGCCGGGGAACTATAATAGCCACCTGTCGGCCCTGACTTAGACGGCTCAGATAATCCTCTTCGACTACGCCTGTTTTCAAGAACAGGAAGATGAGGACCAGATGCCTATCCAAGTTGAGAAAACCACCTTGGGTTCAAGTTAATTTATTTCCCTATACAACCCATTAGCGTGGATTTGCTGAGAGGGTCGACGTCAGGGGTTGAACCCCCACAATGCTTCGGCTACTCCTCGTTTAAACACCAGCCTTCTTATTTTCTCTACGAGTTGCAATCTCCGACCTAAGACTTTAATCTTATGTTATTTAACTCGAGTTAAGGCTTCTCCGAAGCCTCCGATCTTGTGTATATAAAGCCTCAGTCAGCCAGCCCTTGATTCTTCGTCGAATTCAACGACAGTTTTACACACTACCTATGTTTTATTTGTTCCCTCTTGGCGTAGCCCCTTACATAAGTAAATAATTCATTTAATTACTAAAAGAAATTAAAAATTATAGAAATTTTTACTAATAGAATAATTATAAAATTCAAAATCTAGCTATAAGAAATAACTCTCGAACTCTCGACACTAGCCTCGTTACACTTTCGCTTCTAAGAATAATCGGGCTTATTAGGTGCAATCTGGTTCAAGGAGAGCGCCTCCTTGTATGCCTCGGACATGTGATGGATATGAACGTTGTCTGGCCTCCTCACGGTCGATTTGAAGTATCCCATATCGACCGAGTTCTCCTCCTGCCACTTCAGGATTGCATCGAAGTCGCGGCAGACGTGCTTGTCGTTGAAGTTGGGGAATGGCATCTGCTGGATATCTACCCAGTAGTGCAAGATTGGCTCGACCGACGCGCTGCATGTCAGTGCTTGCAAGATAATCTCCAGACAGTGCGTCACATGTGCTCGGTGCGAAGGGGTGGGGATGTCATTGATAAATTTTCCCCCGTAGTAGTGATCGAAGTAGATTTCCTTGCGGAGATTGTCCAGACAGTGGATCTGGTGGAAGACGTCAAGTCGTCCGATATGGGCGTCATCACCAAAACCAAAATACGGTGGGTATTTTGCGGTTGTCAGCGGGTCGACGCCTCGCTTCCGGACGTCCTCGGAGGTCATCGGAATAGTGTTGATGTTGGCGAGCCGCTCCCAAGCAGCATCGACTTCTGGAGAAGGGCTCTGGCGAAAGATGGATGGATGGGGTGGTTCGGTGAAGGAACCATTACGGCTGATCTCGACAAATGGAATGTGGATCTTGTCAAAGAGAGGAGCTTCAGAGACGTTAGCCACAAACCCACATATAAGGTGGAAGGTAGCTCACAGTGCTCAGAGCTTTTGCGGAGTATTTCATTGTCAAATGGATCGCTCGGCTCCATGAGTCTGTGTCCACTGACGAGAAACAGAATAGCTGAAAGGCAGAATATGGCTATATTAAAGGCAAAGAATATAAAGCTACAGTAGAAATAGGTAGGCTCCCTTTTTCTCATGAGCGTTTCAGTGGAGCTAACGTCAGACAATTCCTCGTCGAAGAGAGCTTTCACAGCATACGCTTCGTCGTATGGGCCCGCAGTGTCATCGATGAGATGATAGATATGCTTGAAGAAGTTCTTCTTGGTGAAGTCGTGCGCCATGTTGTAGGAACTGACTTAGAAGGGGATTGAGAGGAGGAAGTGGGATGAGGGAGTAGAGGATTTGAGAGAGATGAGGAAATAGAGAGATGGGGAAAGATGAGGGGGTGAACCATTTAGCGGATGATATTTCAAACCGAAGGACGATACCCTTGGACTTTCCATCGCGGGGCCTACGAGCTCCCCCTCTCGGGCTCATCGCTAAACTCAATTCGCCACATTCTGCAAGACCGCGGTACTCATGCACTCGAGTGAAGCTATTGATGTCTCTTGAAGTCAACACCGATAAGAATCAAAGACGCCATTCGATGGGGTCTGAATGCCGGCCTGACGACCTGCTTACAATGGAAGGCTGATCTCTGTGCAGTTTCCCGTCTTGTTCTCCGTGCTGACCGCCGGAGCTCAGAAAGAGTTTGAAGATGTGTGTATCGCGAGTATTGAGTAGGAGGTTGACAGCACCCTGGACGTTCCGAAGCCCTGCATGTGCATGCAAATTATCTGCATGTACAACTAGTGCCGTTGGCGACACTCAAAAGCCCCCAAAGAAGCTAAATTGCGGACCGGAACGCCACAACAGCTGGCAATCGTAGCGCGTTACTGTACAGCCAAAGGTCGAGACCCGAATTACCGAAATGCCGAGATGCCAAACAGCATGCTCTGCGGCTCTGCTTCACTCTGCCGTCTCGCCCGAGTCGACGAATCCCAATGAAGTTGTGTTACAAGAAGTTTCTAGGGGCCCAGGTGTCTGGTTTCCCAAACTCCGCAGCAATTTGGCATTGGCAATGGGTTCGTGCGAGGGCCAATGTCATACAATGTCATACCGATCGTCACGAGTTGGTGGAGCAAGAAGCGGGTTGGAAAAAGTATCATTTCGGTCCGCGTACTGCATATGCAGCTCATCATCAGGGTTAGCTATGCCTGTAACCTCGCTTCGGACATAGAAGTCGAGGAGAAAAATGCGACCAATGCAATGGCTCGGAGCTACATGAACCTTGGACACCACCTACCCAACAGGGATAGATGTAAATATCAACCCTTGCAAACGATTCGAACAACACTCGCCTCGTATCACGATAATATCAAACTCATTCGCACGAGCGATTGTGACGATGTGGAGAACCACCCACCTGCATGTTGGTTGGATGGACTCAATGCAATGGGATTGACCAGCTGATCTAGCGTTGTACGAATGCCACCGAAGCGTCGGTGGTTGTAAGAGACAGGATGTAATCTCCAGCTTTGGAAGAAGCGGATGCACTCAATCCGAACGATGACTCTGGACTACGTGGGACACTGCATGGACGAAATGCTCTCAACCGGCCTTCTTGCTGTATCAATTACTGGTTGTAGATACACCGTGGAGAAGCAATTGGATAAGAGTTGCATACGGAGACTCTCCGTTTCCTCTTGAATTGGAGCGTGGCCGATATTCTTCTGGTAGCATAGCGACTGGAGGCCGTGGGATCCTGCATGGACGAAATCTTCTCGACCTCTCGCCGTCTCCATGACAAATAGATTGAAGATAAGAGCACATGTGCTGGTGCTGCTAAGACAAAGTATTAGACATAGTGCTCACAGCAGAAGTATAAAGACGGGCTCTATTCCCTCCCCAGATGAACATCCGACTCCTTTAATATATCCTTCCAGCTTCTCTCTACTTCTCCAATACTCAATCCAATCCCCACCGCATAACCCAATCTTAATTATGCAAGTCAAACTCCTCCTTGTTCTGGGAGCTGCGCTCTTCCCTCTATTGGAGGCTGCTCCAGTGACTGGTATGCTAGATAATTTTTATTAGTCTCGTTTGTGCTCTGCTAACTTTTCTAGGGCACCTGCAAACCAGGAGTAAGTGTTGAGATTTTCCATCCCATCAAGCATATTGTGTTACCGACTTGCTCCTTTAATCTTGATTTTGGCTTGCTACAAACCGCATATGCCACTTTCTATTGCTCCCTGAAGTCCCATCCCCCTTTTAGCGCTGTAGCGCTGTCTACTTTATTATTTGCTATAGTACTAATGCTTTTAACAGCCTCTGAAGAGGATAGCACAATGGTTCTCTATGACCATGACAAGGCGAAGCGTGAGGAGGACGCTGATATGGTGCTTTATGATCATGACAAGGCGAAGCGTGAGGAGGACACTGTTATGGTGCTTTATGACCATGACAAGGCGAAGCGTGAGGAGGACGCTGATATGGTGCTTTATGACCACGACAAGCGCGAGGAAGGAGCCTTCAATGCCGATTTCGCTGACAAGTAAATGCAAGGAGTGATTTACTGCCTTAAGTATAGGACTCAACCTTAAGGTGATTGATTGCCTGAAGTGGAGGACTTATCTAAAAGCGAAGACACTCGGCTTGAAAACTGGGACGAACCGGTAATGTTGTTGTTGCAAATTTAGTTAGGGTTAATTTGTTTATCATTACAACATATTATCAGGTTTCTTGAATAGCTAATGTGATTCTAAATTTTTATACTTCGTTGCTTCCTAATCCGTAAAAATAAAATACAGTATACTAATATTTGAAGCATTAGGTCCATATTCCTTATATTTTAATTTGAGCTATTGTGTAAATGCCAAATTGGGTCGAATATTCACGGCAAACGATTGCTTGACAATTATGCTAATAATAGTATCTATTGCTGAATGGATGACTTAGGTCATTTCCTTTGGAAGCAACACGTCCAGGTTAAATAAAGTGACCATCAAATTTAGCTGTACAACTAGCGCGTTTTGCATTAACAAGGTGAAAAGGGCGTTAGGGTACAAGCCGTAAGTCAGTTTGCTAGAGGTGATTGAACAGAGTGGAAAATATTGTCGTCGTGAGGAATCCAGAAAGATTGCAAAGGAGAATGGAAGGGTGTTGAACTTGCTTCAATACATGCTTATCTGACTCTGAGACACAGACTGACGGCTCGCTTGTGTATCTCCACTCCTATTTCTGTTCCGCATAAATTGTGGCCAATGAAGATAAGCTGAAAGCTGTAACCACGAGCCCAGATCCAACAGGCTTTTCCAGGCGGGGCAATCTAGCTGGTTCAAGGTTTTGTGAGCTTAATGGCATCTCAGCAGCCCTTACAACAGCTTTAGATGGGAAATGTCAAGTTTATAATTAAATCGAGATTTTTGCCTTTTCCAAAATTCGCAAATATCAAAAAAATAAAAAATAAAAAATATCTTTAAGGCATGGCCTTTTTTGCGCCGCAATCTGAGAATCCGCGCTCACGTCAAGGAGGAAGTACGGCAGACCACATCGGTTATGGAGATGTTAAGACATTCTCGTGCTAAAATTTTGAGACTATATGATAGAATCCCTAACGACGCCCTCCACAGGCAACAGGCCTCCGACGGGAGGCTCTGGCGGAACAATGGCAGGTGTCAAGGGCGGTGGATGCGAAAGACCGGTTTTCATGGGAGCCTGGGCTGGGGCTGGGGCGAAGGGCAGCGCTGCGTACAAAAGTGCGCGCTAGTCGCGTGGATAGTAGATATCTACGAAAGTGCATAGGTGGACAGTAGAAGGATGTGTGACAAGTACAATCCAAGATAGGCTTATAAGCCTCTTTGCTCAAACACTCACCCAAAAGAAGGTCCGCTCTACAGCTTGAGAAGATTACGAGAATACATCAGAGCTCAGAATCACACTTCAAATATCTTCAAGAACTCCAGTAATTTCATTGTGACCCATCGGGCTCAGAGGTCTCGGAACAAAGGGAGGTACTTCAAGTATAGCGCCTTTTAAAACAGTCACCGAATGATGTAAGACAAGACGCCGAAACGCTTGAGCCAACTATTGAAAATCTGCCTGGCGGCGCGGGCTTCCTGTTTGGCGTTTCGCCAGGCAGAATTAAAGAATAGGAATCAAAAAACTTGGGAATTCGCAGGAAAGGAGAAACCAAATGTTGACCTAGTGACTCTGGCGATCGATCCCTTTGAAAATCTCCAAATGAAAACATCTTCTTAATAGACACTGTGAACGTCCCATTCACAAACCTATCCAACTCATCATCCTCTCAGCCGATTGTTAGCAAAGCTCATTCCCCGACTACTGCTGCTGAAACCGCCCTAGCATCCTATAAGTACAAAAGTTAACCTCCCAACAAATCACCCTGATATGTCAATCCGTGAAGGTTCCGAGTCCTCTATCGACTCCCCGGCCACCTAATTCTCTGATTCTACAACAACAGTATACCCACTTTCGGGCTCGTCTCTAATCTCGAATTCCTGTATACAAGCCAGGGACAATCATCGTGGGACATGATACTTTTCCTTTCTTTAAATGGGATTTATATCGAGCACCTGAAAGAGTGGATTTCCACCAGTGCTTGGACTCATTGGCAACCTTTCATCATTATCTATCTTGGAGTTGACTGTAGGGTAGGGTTTGAGGTTGACAATTTGTCGTCTGTTATGTGTGTTCTAAAGAAGAACATTAATCATGAGATTCTGCGAGTTAGAGTATATCGATTGCATGCATCTTTCGGGCTATTTCGACATGCGTTCCATTTGCACCATTCCAAAAATTCAATCCAGTGTTGGGGCGTTTTAATATTATTCCTGCAGACCTGAGAGAATGGGAGAAATTATACGAAGTTTAGCATGTATTCCGCATACGAAAAGGCTTTTTCCAAATCAGGAAAATGCCATGCGATGAAAAGTCGTATTGAGAATCCAATCATTGACGTTCAATGGGACAATGCAAGGCGATGAATAACAACGCCGCAAAGCTTGTCAAGTACAGTAAACCCCTGGACATCGGAATCTTCCCGTCAACCAATATACTTCTAATTCGTCTGTTGAGTTCTTCTGTTCATAAAACCCCCTGCATCGGCGATAATATGGTTTTTCGGAGAGGGAAAAGCGTCTGCATGTCATGTACACAGCTGAAGTCATCATGCAGTTTATCCCGAAATGCTTCAATGACGCCGTCGGAGTCGGCGTTAAGGCAGCTTCTGCGCTGCGTACATATAGATGAGCTCCCCCTCATCATTGCTTTCCCAGATTCCATAAACACTTCAAATTCTCCTATCATCCCACCACCCTTATTAAAAAATGCCAAAACGAATCCTCCTCACCGGCGCCAACGGCTTCCTGGGCTCCCACATCCTCTCCCAACTCCTCACCACGGGCCACTCCGTCCGCGCCATCGTGCGCTCGCAATCCAAAGCCCTAAAACTCGCCGCCTCATTCCCAATCTCCTCTTTCCCCAATCTCGACTTCGCCATCGTGCCGGACATCACTGTCCCAGGGGCATTCAACGAAGCTGTGAAATCCGACCCGCCTTTCGATATCTTGATCCATACCGCGAGTCCGTTTTTGTATGGTGCTATAAGTGACAATTCGCAGTTTTTGGATCCGGCTATTAAGGGGACGTTGGAGGTTTTGAGGGCGGTTAGAGAGTATGCGCCGAGTGTGAAGAGAGTGGTGGTGACGAGTAGTTGTGCGGCTGTGGTGGATTTCTCTGCTCCTTTTACGAGTATACCGCGGAAAGTGTACAATGAGGGGGATTGGAATCCGACGACGAGGGAGGGCGCTTTGAGCGGGACGCCGAGTAATGCGTATCAGGCTAGTAAGAAGTTTGCTGAATTATCTGGTTCGTTGCCCCTTCTCCGTTTTTGTGAGGAAGTACGTACGTACGTACTGATGAGATGGAAAAAAAGCATGGGAATTCGTAGAAAAGGAGAAACCGAACTTCGACCTCGTAACGTTGCAGCCGCCCATGATATACGGTCCGCTTCGCCACTCCATAGATTCAGTGCAAGAACTCAACGAGTCGAACTTGAGGATCTACAAGCTGTTCATCAACTCGAAAGAAGATGCGGAACTGCCGCCCAACGGACTGCATATCTACACCGACGTCCGCGATATCGCACATGCGCATATTCTCGCAGCTACAATCCCGGAGGCTGGAGGGCAGAGGTTCATTATTTGTGAGGGGCAGGTTTCGTCGCAAGAGATTTCGGATTTGCTGAGGAAGAATATTCCGGAGTTGGAGAAGCGCACGCCAAAGGGTACGCCGGGGTCGAGGATTGATGAGAGTTTGTTTACGGCGAGTAGTGAGAAGGCGGAGAGGGTGCTGGGGTTGACGTATAGGAGTAAGGAGGAGACGTTTGTGGAATTGGCAAAGCAGCTGCTTGAGATTGAGAAGAAGGAAGTGGTGTAAGTGAGCTTGAAGCGGATGCATATCCCAGATATATAATGAAGGCGCATTTCTGGAAAGCGCGTAGACACCCGAAACGAAAGCAGAAGAAGCAAAGTCAATGCGCTTCCATTCGGCCACTAAATTAATAGACTATCCTCGATGTGAATCTCAAATCTACCGCTAAAAGTCTTGCGCTTCGTGAGATCTTGTCTGAAATCCACAAACGTAAACACCCAAACTCCAAGCACAATGGTATCACCCCAATGTATCTGGTGCCGTCTATTCGCGGTCGGCTTTCCACAAACCGTATGGACCGGTGCAGTTCTTCCACATCTTGATTGTTCCGTCTTCACTGCCAGTGGCGTATAGTTTTCCGTCGGGGGAGAAGGCGATGCTCCAGATAGGACCATGGTGACCTTTGTGGACATCTGCGAGAGTCAGAAATGCTTCACAAACAGTCAGTATTACATACCGATTTCTTCCACGGTGTCAAAATTGTAAACCTTGGCCCAAGTGTCCTTGAGTCCGCCGGTAACAAACTTTCTCTGCACGGGGTGAAGAGCAACGCTTGCGACTTCATACGGTAGATCAATACTCTTGATCAAATGAGTGGCTTTCTCTCCTCCATAAAAGTACACAGTCTTGCCCGCAGCGATACACAGAACTGGCAGACCCTGGCCAATATCATTCGGCTCGGGTCTCGTCGTGGTGAACTCGCAGGAACCGATCTCTCCTTGAACGGGCTTCTCCTGGAGAACAGCGCCTTGGTTCTCCAAATCCCACCAGCGAATCTTCTTATCATCCGCGACGGTGACGAGAATGTTAGGATGCCGAGTCCAGACAATGGCCTTGATTGTTCCTTTGTGAACTCCTGCGCCAATTTCGAAACCCTGTTCCGCCTGCATCACTCTCTCGGATTCACTAATACCGTTTGCGTAGGAGGAAGATTCGGGATCGAATTTACTAAAGTCAAAGATGCGAAGCTTGTTCTCCATTCCTCCGGTTGCGATGAGGTTGGTGGAGGTTGGTGGGAATGCGATGGCTCGAACGGTGTGGTTATGCTGGAGGGAGCAGAGGGTTTCGCCGCTGTGAGTATCCCATACTCTCCTGGGGACTTGTTAGCACTGCAAACAGGTGTGCGACTGCGGAACGTACGCAGTGAAGTCGGCAGAGGCGCTGGCTGCTGTGTTGGCATTGGCGGAGAGTCGAGCTTGGTAGATTGCGCCCTTGTGTCCAAAAAAGGTACCGATCCTGAAAATGTAAGTAATCTGGAGTCGCATTGTGTGCAAGAGCCTACCAATCACCAGTTACACCATCTCGCAGCATAGGTTGGTTGTCTGTGTTGCTGTCAGTCCTTGGTCGTGCCCCCGCCCTCCGCAGAACGTCAACGCACCCTTGCAAGCAGAAATCAGATAATAGATATCCCCATCATCAGCCCAGTCGGAGAAGCTCAAATGCGTAACGGGTCGTGAGTGTCCGTGGCACGTCAAAGGAACGTAGCTGGGTCCTCCCATGATTGCGAGAGGATTGTATGAACGAGAGATTCGAGGAGTTGAAACCTCGGAAATTTATTTTAGAACGGGGGTTCGCAGCAGAAACGAAGGAGCTATTTCCGACGGCGCAAGGAATGATCGTTCGAGGGACCGAAGTATGAAAGAGTCGTAGCTGGTGGGAATACCCGTGTTATCGTCGTGTTTAGTCGTAGTGCTAATGTTGTATGGTATGGTATGGTATGGTATCGTAGCAAGGAGTAGATCGAGAGGGGGAGTAAGAAGATTCGTGACAGTCGTAAAATCGTTACAGCAGCTCTGTTGTTGCCGTCGTGTTTGCGGTGAATAGATGCTGGTTCCAAAGCTGCCCAAAGTGAAAGACAGAGAGACGGAGAGACAGAGCAGCCTTTGAGGGTGAAGAAAAGGATACAAATCGCACCCTGGAGAGAGAACCAAGGGAGAAGCAGAAATGACGGCGACGGCAACCAAGAATGACGGACACAAGACTCGCGCTAAAGTCCGGATGTGGGATAGTCTGATACCCCAGCCCAGCACCCAGCCTTGAACGTTAGATAAGGATCACGTGGCACCCGATAAGAAATGGCAGAGGCGGGACTTTCACTAAGCAGCAGCAGCAGAAGAAGCACATGGAAGGAAGAGGCAACAACGCAAACACAATCCACCCACAACACCTTCTTTAGGGGGAATATACAAGTCGGCATCAATACGCAAGAAGGCATAGAAAGAAAATATGGCCGAATATAAACTGTCTGCGTCTCTTGCCGGCCATGAAGACGATGTGAGATCTTTCCCAAAGTCAACAAACCCCCGCCTCTTCCTGGAACCGGCGATATCTCGTAGCTGATTTACTAACCTCCATCTCTTCCCAGGTCCGCGCAGTCATATACCCCGACCCCAAAGCAGTCCTTTCAGCTTCACGCGATGGCACAGTACGATTATGGAAGCTCCTCTCTGACAACCCGCCACTCTTTGATGCAACAATATCCTCCAATGCAACCAGTTTTGTAAATACCGTAGCCTACCTCCCTCCGAGCCCTCAATTTCCCGAAGGTCTGGTTATATCCGGTGGAAAGGACACTCTGATTGACGTACGGCAACCGTCCAAAGTTCCTACAGACAATGCGGAGGCCCTGCTTCTCGGACATAGCGCCAACGTCTGCGCGTTAGACGTAGACCCAGCGGGGAAGTTCATTGTCAGCGGAAGTTGGGATGCAGAAGCCCGGATATGGCCAGTAGGGAAATGGGAATGCGAGGCTGTTCTTGGGGGTCACGAAGGTTCTGTTTGGGCGGTTTTGGCATATGACTCTGAGACAATCATCACTGCCTGCGCCGACAAGTTAATTCGAGTGTTCCATACCAGCGGCAAGTTACTACGGACCATTCGAGGCAGCCAGGAGCCTGTGCGAGCTTTATGTCGGATACCCAAGGGACACCCATCTGGGGCTGAATTCGCCTCGGCCTCCAACGACGGCATCATTCGCCTCTGGACGATCCAAGGCCGTGAGGTGGCACAGCTTCTAGGCCACGAGAGTTTCATTTACTCTCTTGCAAGCTCGCCTTCTGGGGAAATCTTTAGCTCTGGTGAGGACAGGACTGTAAGGGTATGGAAGGGCACCGAATGCATACAAACGATTACACATCCAGCCATTTCTGTCTGGGGTGTGGCTGTTTGCGCGGAGACTGGGGATATTGTGTCGGGGGCGAGCGATAGAATCGCACGTGTATTTACGAGGGACCCAGATCGTGTGGCAGATGCAGAGACGACCAAGTTCTTCGAGGATTCGGTCAAGGAGTCGTCGATACCACAGCAGCAATTGCCCGAAGTAAACAAGGAGAAGTTGCCGGGGCCAGAGTTCTTGGTTCAGAAGTCTGGGACGAAGGAAGGGCAAGTGCAGATGATCAAGCAGTTGAATGGCTCTGTGACTGCACATCAATGGTCTGCGGGTCAGCAACAATGGATTAACGTGGGTACGGTGGTCGATGCGGTTGGAAGCAGTGGAAAGAAGGTATGCAATTCAGTTCTTACTTATGACTGTATACTAATGGCATCAGGTTGATTACCTCGGAAAGGAATATGATTACGTTTTCGACGTCGATATTGAAGACGGCAAACCTGCTCTGAAACTTCCGTACAACTTATCCCAAAATCCTTACGAAGCCGCCACGAAATTTATCGAAAACAACAAACTTCCCATAACATACCTCGATCAAGTAGCCAATTTCATCACCACAAATACCCAGGGTGCGACACTTGGTCAGTCACAAGAGCCAATTTCAGCTCCAGATCCATGGGGCAGCGACAACAGATATCGACCAGGAGGGGACTCAGCACCAGCATCTACGCCTGCTCCCCCGAAGATCATCCCACAAACAGCTTACTTGAATATTCTCGTCGCACGAGTGCCAGCAATACAAAAGAAAGTGGGAGAGCTCAACCAAACGCTCATCGCAGACGGCCAAAAAGACATTTCCCTAAACCCCACCGAACTCTCTTCTCTCGCAAGCCTTTGCAAACACCTGGAAACGTCCGGCGCAACGAAAACTTCGCAATCTATCTCCGGCGGTCTCGAACTAGCAGTGAAGCTGGTCACGCAATGGCCCTACAAAGATCGTCTCCCTGGTCTGGATCTTCTTCGCTTGCTTGCCGTTGCGCCGCAGACAGCTACGTTCTCACATCCTCGGGGTGGGAATATTATTGATGTGTTCTCTGCTGGCGCAACTGAGACGGAAACACCGGCGGAAAATCATATCATGATGGCTGTCCGCGGTTTTGCGAATTTGTTTGAATCGGCTGAAGGACGGACTCTGGCGGTTTCCGAGTTTGATAAGATCCAATCCCTCGTCACGACTGCGATCGCAAATTCCACGAACAGAAATTTGCTTGTCGCGGTGAGCACTCTGTACATCAATTACGCCGTTTATTTCAAAACAGAAACACCGGACTTTGACCAAGTCCTCGCACTCATTGATATCCTTGGAAAGATCTTAAGCACCCAGAATGATAGCGAGGTTGTGTATAGAAGTTTAGTTGCGCTTGGCACTGTGTTGAGTCTGGATGCGGAAACGAAGAGTGCAGGGAAGGATATCTATGAGATTGAAAAGGTTCTGAGTGGGGCTGTGGCCAAGGCGAGTGATCCCAGGATCAGGAATGTCTCGAGGGAGATTGCTGCGATCTTGAAGAGCTGAGGAGGAGAGGGAGAGAGTGAGATGTGAAATTAGATGAGGAGATGAGACATGAATACTGAAACCAGCATTTGCATTTTTGGTGGGAGCCTTTGCAAGCATTGGCTTTACGGGCATAGTTAGCAGTTAACATTCAACGAACGCGGAAAAGCAATAGATTTCACTTCAACACTGTGTTACATTCTTCTCAGGAAATTTCTCTCCGCCGTGGAGAACTCTCAAGCGTTGGCACGCGCATGCTGATACGGAAGAGGCCAAACTATTAAGCTTGGGACGGAGATGTAATGGCATTAGCTATGAAGCTATTTGTGCCCCTTGATGTCCTGCGTGACATGCCAGCATATTTACCTTTCATGAGCTCAGTAAGAGTCTCACCTATTCAGTCTAATCTGCATCTTCTCCGTGCGTGAGGCCTTCCTCAGACTCTCGCAACTCCTGGCATTCCTGCCATATGGGTATCATCTCGCCAGCTCACAGAGGCGCTTCATCAATCATAACACAACTCCCAACCTTCCCTCAAGGCTTCCCATCCTCCACCTTCCTCCGCCAATATATCTTCGTATCCGAGAAATCATGTCTGATTTGCGGGAAATCGGTTGATTCGTAGTCCTTGACCATTTCTTCTAGTGCTTTGGCCGTCTCTTCCGCCGTCTCTGACCTGCAGAGTAATTATCAGTATGGTTTTGAGGATAGAAGGGGAGGGGAAAGCGCACAGATTGAACCTCCCGAAATTCTCCACATCTGTTCCGATGAACACGGCTGGTCTTTTCTGCTCGCTGACTTTCTTGTATACGTCTGCGTAGCAGTGGATGGCGTACACTAGACTGCTTTCCCCGATATGTCCGAATGCCGCTGGATCTTCTACGACGCTGTATCCGAGGTCGTGCAGTAGCTGCTTGTCTGTGTGTGTGAATTGGGGATCTTGGAAGATGGTTGGGATTTCCTTTTCAATTCCTGTTTCCAATTAGCCTTTGTCTTTGTCCAATGCCCTAGGAGGACAACCTACCAAGAGCCGAGCAGATAGTGCGCAAAGCAACAAGTTGCGTAAAAGCCGCCCTCCTGCCCTCCCGCCTCGCACTCTGCAAACTCCCCAACCCCAACACAACAACACCCTCAATCTTCTGTTCCCCAAGCTTCTCCAGCTCAGTCTTCAACCCAGCACACGCATCATCGCTCTCCCACGCCTTGCCCCAATACGCCATCTCATCTCTCATCTCCTCCAACGAGCGATTGACATACTGGCACCCATTGACCTCGAAATCCCCAGCATGCAAATTCCCCTTCCCCTTCGACACAGTAGAACCTCGCGTCCGCGTCCGCGTCCGCGGCGTATCAACGACGTGAACCCATCCCTCGTCATCAAGGATTTCTTTCCTCTTCGTGTGTACCACCACTTTTTTCTTGTCCCCCGCGCTCGCAGCCGTAGCTGTGCCTTTCTTCTTGCGATTCGTATGCGGCATGTCGTCCGTCTGGAACTATTTTTTCCTCTTCTCCAGGATTCCAAGTTTAGGGCCAGCGGAGTTGAGGTAGCATTCGCGTATGTACTGTACCTGCGCGTGTCTTTCAAAGCAATGACACAGCTAGGCAAAACCAATATATCGGATTTGGGTATTTTCCTGCAACTGCAGAAAAATGGTGGTGTGGTGGGGAGAAGTGGAGTTATTTTTAGATGTTTGTTGTTTATCCGGTGGGCAGAAAGAATTCACCGCCTTCGCTTGGACCAAGGGCAGAGATTAGAGATAACGCAACGCCGCACCTGCGCCGGATATGATAGCGAGGAACCGACAGTGACCCGTGGATTTGGAACTCCAAGCGCTGAGATGTGTGATGGGGTTATTTTGTTGGGGAGAAAGGAGAGAGAGGGCGCGTGGGAAAGGGGATAGGAGACGATAATGTCATGTTGGGGTTTGTGATGGGCAGATCAGACAGACGCTCCTTCACGAAGAGGCCTCCTTTCTGGCCCATTGCCTTACGCCGAAGATGGCTTTCTGGCTTCTAGAATGGTACACCTGCCGGACGTCGATTCAAAACGAGGCTCTGGTTTTAAAGATAGAACGTACAGCTGCGGGATGGCAGCTATCTTTGATACTCAGGGCAAGCAGACAAGGCGATCGTGCCAGAGTGGTTGCGCGATATCTGGATGTGCCGGCCTGAGATGCTATCTTGAGCATATCCAGATGCAGTGAGATTGACACCTTGATCTGGCTGCAATAAGCTTTTGAAGCCTCCAATCGGTTTCCGAAGAAGTTCATGGTTGCAACGGTTTGCACCCAAAGCAGCGATTCCATCTCTTGCTGTAATTATCCACACTTCTAGAATACAAATCTATCAAGCGATAGTGATGATAATCATACCAAGCCCAGCGGCTACATTTCCATGCCATGCCATGCCATGCCTCAAAGCAGCATCGGCACTCCCCACCGTCCCTGTTGGGTTTTGGCCCCTACAACAACGGGCTACACCAGGGAAATCCCGAGCGCATACAGCCACCAAGCGAATGGCTAGTTCCCCTGCCATCTCCTGCTTCTTCCCCCTCATTCGCCGCAGGCCAACATGAAGAGTCCCTGGACCCTGGCCGCAGTCTGCAAATCACAGCAATCACTACGCCCATTGCAGGCTAGATTACCCGTCTCTGCCTGGGGCCATAGGAGGGGAGCACTGCCATTGGCGAACCGCGACGTGCTTACAGCCGCCCAGATTCTGCGTGCATGCAAGTGTCAGCGTTTCCCTCACCCACCAATGTGTGTGTGCGAATGCAGGAGAGGGAGAGGGCGCTCCAGCTCCAGAAGCTGGTGAACAAAAACCCGCATCCTCGCCCCCAGAGGGCTTGGAAAGCGGTTGCATGCGAATGACCTTGACTTCAGCTTCAGCTCTTCCTTCTCGACGACCTCTGTTCTGCTTCTGCTTCTCTTCTTGCTCCATCATATACGATACGATACTGGATATCGCATATCGAACGTGCAGCACATCTTGATCTCGATCGCAATCGCAATATATCACAGCAACCATGTTTTCCCGGAGTTTAACAGCCCTTATCGCAACCGCAGTCTTGTGCGGTGAGGTTCTGGCTCACACGGTCATCACGTATCCGGGATGGAGAGGAGACAATTTGATTACGAATGATACCTTTCCGTATGGGATGCAATGGATGTATCCTTGTGAGTACTTTTTCTCGTTCGATTTGGTACGATTTTCAGCGTTGCGGGATCTGCGGGATGGGTTGGTGGGATGTTTGGAGTCAGCGAAACGGAGCATCGAAACGAAACATTTCATATTCTCTTTTTTGCAGCAATTCAACAATGCCATCTCCTATTCATATTTTTCTACCGAGATCTATTTTCCAACGTCGACATCTCTCTACTAAGCCCATATTTCGCACAAATCTAACCAAATCTTCCAGGTGGCGGCATGCCCACAACCACCAACCGCACTTTATGGCCCACAACAGGTGGTGCGATCGCTCTTCAGCCCGGATGGTTCCAAGGCCATGCTACCGCATTCTTCTATATGAACCTCGGCTTTGGCACTGACGGACCCGGCGGCGGTCCACCCAACATGTCTTTCCCAATGGTTCCCGTCTTTCAAATCGTTGGCCCAAGCAAGAACCCATACCCAGGGACATTCTGTCTTCCTCAGGTACCGCTACCGGCGAACACTACGGTCAAGGTTGGGGATAATGCGACGATTCAAGTGGTGGAAACTGCGGTGCATGGAGCGAGTTTGTTCTCGGTAAGATCTTTGACAAAAGGATTTGAAGAACAATCACTGATCCTTGAAATAGTGCGTTGACATAACCTTTGCGGACCCCAAGGACGTAGCAGAAGTTAACGAAACAAACTGCTTCAACTCGTCCGACATATCCTTCAACAACGTATTTTCCATCAGCACAACCGGCAGCTCCTCTGCTTCCCGCATCTCGTCGAGTTTATTATTACCACTAGCAGCTGCTGTCATGATGGCGTTGCTGTAGGATGATGAGCTTGTCAACACTTTACCTCGGGATTATTTGGAAGTAAAAAACGGAAGGAGTTTGTAGATACCACACCCCACCTACCGACTCGTCAGCGGTATGGATGTACATTTTTTGGCGTTAACCGGTTGGCGATATACCGATTGTAATATTTTTCTTTTGTGTCTGTCTCTCAGCACGAAACTGGGGAAGGGGGTTAGGTTGGGTTGATTGGCATACTATGGAGTTTTGGTTTCATATGTTGTGGATGAATGTATTGCAGTGGATGAGAAATCGAGAGATGAATGAAAAGACATTTCAAATCATGATTTGCAGCCATCGTGAGAGTGCCTGAGGGGTTTGTTACATGTTGAATGACTCTGGCAAGTGCTTGAAGCTCGAGTAACCTTCCACAGACTACTTTAGTCATATCCTTTCTAAAAGTATTGCAGGCCCGTCCGAGTTTTGATTATTTGTTCGCCAAACGTTACAATCCACTGTTCGCCCCTTTTCGCATGATTTCGCATTGCTGGAATCAACTCCCACCTCGCCCCGCAGTTGACAACTGAAGTGAAGTATCCACCAACTTCAACCTCGAGAGTTCCGCGCTTCCAATAAACTTCGCAAGGCTGTCTTCATTCTTCAATCTCATCACCCAAACACATGGTCGCTATCCACGAGTTGGAAGTCCCGTGGGTAAAAATCTTAGAGGGCGCGCAAAATGGAACAGTTTATCCTTGGACTGCGCAAAGTGCGCGAAGAATTATCCTACGATTCCTGCACATTTTGCGCGATTTCGCTCCAAAAGCGTACTTCTTTCAAACTCTGCGCGCTTCCCGAAATCCCACATAATCCCCACACAGATTCGAGAGCCGGCGCAGAACTGAAGTGTTGACTCTTCAGCCGCGCAAAAAGCGCAAAGACTTACCCTAAAATGTCCATGTATTCTACGCAGATGGGGTCCCAAGGGGGAAATTCCTCAAACTTTCGGCGGCTCCCAGAGATTGCTTAGAGATTCGAGATTCCGCTCAGACCAACCCCATTGTTGAAATGGTTACCGAAAATCCGTAATTCATTGCCTTTCGCGGTTCAAATGTTTTCTTCAAATGGCAGCCCAGAGGCTGAATTCTACGAGTTTTGCGCGCCTCCCACATTCTCCGTCCAGAATTGGGGGCTCAGCGGAACTAGAACTACTAGTTTGATAGTCTTCGAAACTGCGTAATTTATTGCCTCTGGCAGTTCAAATGTTTTCCTCACATGGCAGCCCGAAAGATAAATCCTACGAGTTGTGAGCGGAGTCCCAAATCCCCACATAACGAAGTAAAGCCTGGTATACATGCAACGCCGAACAATCATCCCCCTGGGCCCCAAAGTTCGCAATTCATCAATGCCTGTATTTCGGATGCTTTCCTCAAATTTCGCTCTACGCTTCAAAGCCTACGAAGTTTACGCAGAGTTTGAGTGCCAGCTGGACTCCGCCCGCATTTGGGTTCGGTCAGAGTATGATACTTACCACTATAGTTTCGAAAAGAGCAAGATTACTTAATTAGCATCTCGGAAGAGTTTCGTAAATTGTGTAGCCCGAAGTGTAAAGCCCTCGAGGTTTGTATGGAGTTTTGGTTGCGACGGCCCTCGGTGTTCAGATTTAACTCGGCAGGAGCCGCGGAAACTGGGATGGTTAAACCAATAGCTTCGAAAATTGCGCATTTCTTCTTGCTAAAATCTATCAATGCTTTGCGCAATTTGCAGACCGAAAGATAAATTCCGCGAAATTTCCGCAGAGGCGCAACTCACACTCCCACGCCTTGGACACCCTGGGGTCGGCTCACTCTGCGAATATCAAAGCCTTCAGCTCGAAAAGTGCGCAAACCAATCTCCAACTCGCTCTGATACTTTTACTCAATCAAGGGCTTGAATTATCAGGGCAGAGAGTTTTACGCATCGACTCAAATCACTGGGCTACTGGGCAACTCTACGGACCCGCGCAGAGCACAATGCCCGGCGCTGTTCCCGCCAGCTTTGAGGAATTTGATGCCCTGTCTAGTTTCTCACTTTTCTGCACTTTTCGCCTCGATAGCAATGTTAAACTGGCATTTCCAACTGGAGCTTGCGCGTAGCCTTCTTCTCAACTCTCCATCTTCACGCCGTAGACAACATCTCATCAACACTTCTACCCGGCGTGCCCTTCGGAGTGCGTGCGTTCCCCCAGCTCAGGAGTATTCTTCCTCGACATATTTACAATCTCCTGTGCCGAGATCTGCCCATGCGGTGATGGACAACAGTAAGGCTCGAAGAGGGATCATTTGTAATGTCGATCACAAACCGCTGACTTCAGATCATTTCACCTGATCCTTTGCCACTGTCTAACCTGTGGCCATGTAACAGTTCGCTGACAAATTTGTTTTGAAGTGTTATCGGCTTGATTTTTAGGCGATTTTATAGATTTGTCAACGCCTCCGACTCTGCACATCCCAATGCAAAGTCTCGTCCACATGAAACAAAAGCCACTGTCCATGCTCATTGTAAGCAGATGAGAACTAGGCTACTTCCATGTTTCTAGAACTTAATGAAACCGACAAACTGACGAGGGAGCCGGAAGTCTAGAGGGTTCGTCAGCGGACTTTGGATCAAAACCACACCGTTAACATTAATGATATTGTGAATTCTTCCGTTGGATGATGGATGATGCATTCGTTGATCTATAATCGTCGAGAATTATTGATTTTATCGATTTGGATTTGGATTTGGATTCGTAATTCGACACTCGCTCTTCATCCCCCTGAATCTTCCTTGACATATAAATTCTCTGCCATCTGCCCCAAAGCATAGTCAACAATAGAGGACGTCTCATTACTATCATACCATCATTATATTTCGCAAACTCGATCTCAATACCAACCCACCATGTCTCAGCTTGAAGCAAACGACCTTTTCTCCGTGAAGGGAATGTACTTCCTGATCACCGGCGGCGGCTCAGGTAGACCACCCCCTCCATCCCCTGGGCATCAACTAACACACCCAGGAATCGGAGAAATGATGGCCAACGCCCTGGACGTTAATGGGGCCGCCAAAGTCTTCATCCTCGGCCGGCGCGAAGCAGCCCTGAAGAAAGTTGCCTCAGCAGCCGTTCGTCTCCCTGCTCCTCTCACTTTACCATTTCCCCTAATTATCCTCAGAAAAACGGCTCCATCGTACCCATAGTCTGCGACGTAACATCCAAAGACTCCTTAACCGCCGCCGTCTCCCAAATAACCCCTCTTGCACCCTACCTCAACGCCGTGATAGCCAACTCCGGCGCCGCAGGCCCAGCAGACGCCCTCACAGCCCCTTCCTCGCCCACTCTTTCTGACATCCAAAAGCATCTCTGGTCCACTTCACACTCATCCGTAACCGAAGTGTTTGATTTAAACATCACGGCCGCTTATTTCACCTTTCTGGCGTTCTTGCCGCTGCTGGAGAAGGGAAATACGCATCCAGATTCGATTTCGAACGCGGGGTATGTGAAGAGTCAGTTTATTACTGTTGGTAGTATTGCGGGGTATAGTAGGAATAATATGGTCGGGTATCCGTATGGGGCTAGTAAGAGTGCGTCGATGCATCTTACGAAGACGCTTAGTACTGAGTTTGCGAAGTATGGGATTCGGGCGAATACTATTGCTCCGGGGTTTTTTGTTAGTGAGGCAACTGAGGTAAGATGTTTGTATCGCTGTGTGAGAGGGGGTGAGGCTGATATATGTAGGGTCTGGGTATGATTGATGGGAAGGATGTAGGGATTCCTGGGAACTTCCCGGAGATTAATCCTCTTCAGAGAGCTGGAAGCAAGGAGGTGAGTTTGCAAATGTGAATTGAAATTCTTTGGCTGATAGTTGAAAAAGGAAATGGCTGGGGCCATTTTGTACCTCACCAGTCGGGCTGGTGGCTTCTGTAATGGAAGTGTGACTGTTGTTGATGGTGGCGCTTTGAGCACCGTGCCCTCCACTTATTGAGGGTCAAAAGTCTCTGATAGATGAGGTGATGACGTGGAATAAAAGTTTAGAACAGAGTTTGGAACATAGCTTTCAATGAATTTGATTTTACATATGTGAGAGAAAGTCAAGATCGAGAGCGGCTGCCTTTCGAAATAACTGCTTCCTTGGAAAGTGAGATGGACGAATCAATTGAAAATTGGGAGACAGCCAAAATACTGGTAACGATTAGCAGAAGTTGAACATAGAGGCAAATTCAACTCACCATCCACGGGTCATTAAACCTCAAATTTTGATCCAACCCATCGATCTTCTTGATCTCCTCATCCGTAAGATCAAATCCCTTCGCATCCAAATTCTCCAGTAACATTGGCAGAGTATCACTCTTCGGAATGACAGCAATCCCTTGCTGCGTCGCCCACCTCAGTAGAACTTGCGGCGGCGCTTTCCCATGCTTCTTCGCAATTTCATTGATGACAGGGTGTTGAAACAAATGCGGAGTCTTAACAGCATGTTCAAGATCCATCTCCACATATCCCTGGGGCCCAAAGCTACTATATGCAGTGACAGTGATACCTTCCTTCTTGGCAAAATTAATGAGTGGTTTCTGGACCAGGTAAGGATGGTGTTCGATCTGGAGCGTCGCGGGTCGAATGCGTGCGTAACGCAGGAGATCGAGGATAGCTACACAGTTGAAGTTGCTGATACCAATTGAGCAAGCGAGTCCGGTATCGACTAGATGCTCCATTGCTTCCCATGTCTCTCTGATAGTGGCGTTTGAGGTGCGGATATCGGCGGGCGTTACACCATCGAAGAACCAGCCTGGTGGGTAGCGGACGGCTGGGTCAACGTATTGAAGACCGATCGCTGCGATAATAAATGAGCGGCGGGAAATGACACAGGTCATGGAACTTACGGAAATGCATTATGAAGAGGTCGAAATATTCAAGACCCCAATCCTTCAGCTGTTTCCTACATGCAGGCTCAACGCGCTCCTTTTCGTGGAAGGTATTCCACAGTTTTGAGACAATGAATAGCTCTTCTCGTTTCACTAGGCCGTCTTTGATAGCTCTTGCTACTCCTTGACCTGCTTCGACTTCGTTTCCGTAGTCTGGAAGAGTTAACGAGGGTTATACGAAGAATGACTTCCAACTTACCACAAGCACCGTCGAAGAGACGGTATCCGGCTTTGATGGCATTGTATACGTGATCGGCGACAGTGTCATTGCTGATTTTCCAGAGGCCGTGGCCTACTAGAGGCATTTGCTTGCCGTTGTTTAATGTGATTTGGCTGGACATGGTGGTTGGTATCGATGGATTGGGATTCTTTCATGGAGGATACTGGCTAATGGCCGTGTTTAAATACTCCCCCATGATGAATCCCTCGTTCTGTAAGTTCAAAATTTGCCTACGAGTGGCGTGGTATTATGAATGAGTGCCCTCATTGTCATCAGATGCTTTCTGGTTGGCGGCTAAATCAGCAACACGTGAGGACGGACGGACTTCGTGAGGAATGGCTCTTGACCGTTCCACTGTCTCGTCATGAATAGAGTATGTGTTGCATAATAGGAACTTATTTGGAGCAAATCCCTATGCGGACCCGTCTCTTCATAAAGCGTGCCCTTGGATGGATGGTTGGCCAAAAAGGAACCATGTGTCGGACGGGTTAATCCTGGCACAGGTCGGGTCTGAACAAATGGGAAAATAAGCTCCAGTTGTGCCGATAGAAAAGATTATTATCAGATGAATTAAAAGCAGGTGATATAATTCGGGGTGTTTGAGAAGAGAAAGACGTCGCTTGCGGTTGCAGGGTAAAATAGAACTTGGAAAAGCCCGTGAGTCGATGATCTGACGACCAACTACGACCGCGACCTCCTCTGTTCAGCAACTTCTCCAATGTTCGACATGTTTGACGGCTAAAATCATCCTAGACATCGCCACACGTTCCTCTTATCAAAAGGGGACGAAATCAGCTGGGGGTAGAATCAAGTACGCGTTTCAATACCCCGCGTCGCGTCGTTGATCACGAAACTTACGGAAAGTTCCCTTTCTACAGCGCGCCCTAAGGGGACGTACGCTCTCGATTATCACGCGAAAATCCCCTCGAAAATGTGCTGCTAGATCTTTTCTCGAAATCTGCGCCGACTCGGCTCTCTACGAATCCGAAAGGGCCATCAAACGCGAGACTGACAGCCACGTCGAAGGCCCAACACGCCGCGTGCCACATTACGTATCTTACAGTGGATATTGGATGCATAAGCACTAGATGTAGTAATCATGTGGAGTGTTGCATCCAGACGAGCGAGTTCTTACCATTGACGATTATATTAAACTGCAACGATGACTTTCAAGTCACAATACACGGATTGCAAATTTGGGGGACCGACGCGCGAGCAGTCATATATCGTGATTGGAACAGTATCTCTGGCGGTATCTGAGCCCAATAATTTACAGAATTGCAGCTACAATATGGACAGGCAATGCGGGGCACCAAGAGTCTACACGATTCCAAAGAGTCCGGAAGGGCTGTTATATTGTCTCGAGTACAACGGAGAGGCCATTGCAGGTACGGATCAGACGGCCCATTTCACATCTCCACAGGTGAAATAGGATACCACTTGTTGAAAACAAAGTCAGGATCGTACTTCCTCTTGATCTCTCTCAAACGAGGGAGATTCTCTCCAAACATATCCGCCACTTTCTCCGTTCCATCAGCAATGTTAGCATTCACAAAATCGCCCCCTCCTTTGGTCAATCCTTCCTTCTTCACTGCTTCTTTGGCTTTAATCATCGCAGACTTGACTTCGGCACGCATGGCCGAAGGAGAAACGTCTGCTGAATATTGTGCTTCGAAAACGGTGGCAATAGCTGGACGACGAGCAGCCAACGCAGTTGCGGAAGCAGCAACGGAGCTGGACTTTCCATACGAACGCACTTCAAGTATGATTTTGGATGGAGCGATACCGTCGCCATACTTGTCGAACAAGTCATTAAGCTTTTCGATCATCCCTTCTACAACATCGATTCTCAGTGGGGAGAACATCAGAGCGTTGCTCGCCGAGTAGTTCTGGTGCGTGGCAGCGCCAAGCGTCAGTGGGGATGGCTTTGTGATGTCCGCATATTTATGCATTGCTGCCATGTTTGCAACTGGTTCCAAGGCCAAAATTGGGGCTATCAGCCTCCGGGCTTCTTCTTCTGGTCCGTCGTAGAAGATGAGTACTAAAGGATGGACCGAGGGCATATCAGGACCCTTGAGCAACACGACGAAAACGGCTAACTTTCCATTTTCTCCGTCAACTATCTTTTGAATTTCGTCAATGAGCTCAAGAACCTGCACGAGTTAGCTCTTAGAATTTGGGAAAGAATTCCAAGGGCCAACCTTTCTTGTTTTATCAGGCGTGAAAACAAGTGGACCACTGCTTTGATCAGCTCACGTTAATTCCGTCGGCCATTGTTGATGACTTACAAAAATACATCCCCTTGGTTGTGGATTCTGTATGTGAACTCTGTGACAACCCCGAAGTTGGATCCTCCACCTCGGATACCCCAAAAGAGGTCGGCATTCTTTTGTTCAGAGCATTCCAGAACTGTACCATCTGCTATGACGACCCTAGCAGCAAGGAGGTTGTCAATGACCAAACCGTACTGGCCAGTGAGATAACCAGATCCGCCTCCCAGTGTGATGCCTCCAATACCTAGTCGGATTATTAAAGGCCTCCGATGATTGGAACTGGTCGACTTACCGGTGTCATTGGCTGCCCCCATCACTACAGACAGTCCCACAGCTGAGAAGAAGCATTAGAACTTATCTTTATACAGGTACTAGGGGAGGAAGGTACCTTGTAATGGAGTCTCTAGGTCCACGGCTTGACATCCACCTTGGGCCGTGATGCTCATACTTTCTTTGTCGATTGTCACTTTTTTCATCTTTCCCAGATCTGCAGACTCAGTACCTCGACAATTTATTGTGGAAAGAGCACTTACCGATTACAACACCTGTGGTCGAGGATGCACCGTAGTAACTGTGTCGACCACACGCGATGACAAAATCCAAGCTCCATCTCCGGACGTACTTGAGAGTTGCAGCAACATCATCCTCAGACTCGCAGAAAATAACAATGGACTTGAGCTCAGTCAGCATTTTTCGAGGCTCTTACAGACAAGGGTGAACCGACAGCTTCCTCGATAACAGCTTGATTGAATCGATCAATTGCAGCACGATAAGTATCTTCTGGAGCTTCCCCTTTCAAAAGCACTTCACACTTCAAGGAAGTCTTCAATTCCTCCACTGCTGTGGCAGGGAGCAAGTCCCCGTTCTTGGCAATAAGTTGGACGTTCTGCATGTTTGGAGAATGTTTGCAGGCCTCGCTGGTAGGAGGATTTCACATCCTTTTTATCAATTCCAGACGTCCCATACCGCTAGTCATTCCTATGCTTAATGCTCGATTTCTTTCAGCTGCTTGCCACTTGCGGGGACCTTGGCAAAATTACACGAGTGCTGACTGCATACAGTAAGTACACCGCAGCCTATCTCCACAAGCGGCCGCGATTTTGCGACTATATTATTACCCGACCCAAGAACCCTGGATTTGGGTGGAGCTACGGAATATATCCAAGCAGTATTCCTTCTGGAGACGAGAAGTACAGCAGACTAACCCAATGCAATTCAGCCCGAACGTTCTGGGCTTAAGTTTGACGAAAATGACAGCGGACTGATACTCAGGGATGTCACCGACTCATTGCTTTCAAAACTACACCATCCTCCATGAGGAGCCTGAAAAGCTTGGCACGGTACTGGGGCAAGCTTATCAAATTTGAATGTCGTTCTGTACGAGGGCGGCTACGCAAGACCCGAATTCCAACCAAAACAGACGCTTCCCAATGACACTTTCAAAAGCTCCAGTCCTCATCCTCGAGATGTACGGAGAGTATATAATAAACGTTTCTTGAGTAGCAGTCAGAAACACAGCTGCCTCCAATGGTATGATTAGCTGGGTCATGGTCGACTACTTCAAGCACGGTAGGAAATTCAGTGTTGTAGGTGCTTGTGAGCGTGCAATTGCTGGCTTAATTGGAATTACTCAGGCAGCTGGTTACGTTGGTATCTGGCTTTCAGCCGTCATTGGTTTCGTCACTGCCGTTGTCTGCGCTCTCCTCCAAGACCTCAACGTGTAGCTTCACATCGACGAAAAAATGGGCGTCTTCAAGCTCCACAGCATCGGTGGAATAGTTGGCAGTTTCCTGACTGGCATCTTTGCCTCCGAATCAAGTAAGTTCTTCCCTAGGCTTCGACTTTACAATCTCCAATGAAAAACAATTAGCATGCACGATGGTTTCACCCACACACCAGCGGGCATCGACGGCAACGGAATCCAAGTCGGCAAGCAATTTGCTGAAATCACCGCCATCTCCGCCTACTCATTCCTGATGTCCTGCGCTCTCCTCTACATCCTGAAATACATTCCCGGCATGCACCTCCGCGTCAGTGAAGAAGCAGAAATGATAGGTCTCGACATCGATTAGTTCTTTGATAAACAAATCGGCGACTGGGGCATGTTCGCAGAGATGGAGAGGAGGAAGGTAGCTATGGAGATCAGCTCTCCTGCTACCCCTACAATCCAGGAAGTTCAGGAGCCAGTCGATGGCGCGGAGAAGAAAGTTTGAATGTGGCACTCGGTCTCATTTCATTCGTCTTAGACCGTTGCTGCGTTCGATTTCCTCATCAAAGATAGATAGTATCACGTGATGACATTCTCCTTCGGGGATAGATACTAGAGAGCTGCGATGCATAAATAAATCTTTGCTCATCCTAATCAAAACTAGGAAATTACAAATCCGTATGCCTATTCTCCTCCGCCACTTTCTCCATAGGCCCCACCTTTCCCTGCACAATATCCATCACGAATGCCTCCACACTGCCCTCATCGATCACTTTCCCCTTGAACGGGAACGCCTGCCCATACATCGGATTAAACACCGCCAGTCCGTCCTTCCCCTGTTTCAATCCTAATATACTCATCATATGGCCGTACTCATTCGCATCCACTGTCACGAAACTGACGTACTCTTTGAATTTCTTCGCGAGGGGGGAAAGTGAGGTGCGATAGGCTTCTCGAGCAGACTCCGCGGTAGAGATGTAGTAAACGAGGGATTTACCGCCTATTGTTTGCGTAAGTAATGGAAGCAAATGGAACGGCTAAGGGAGGGACACAAGCCTTGAGACACTTCCCCTCATTCCTCCTATTAAACTCTCCAATACTCCTCGCTGTCACCTCCTCCACTCATTTCTCTAGCGCATCTAAACTCGGTAGCCCTTCATAAACCTCATGCTCGTTTTCAGCATGTTTGTGCGCCACGATACTGGAATACGGCGCTCCTTCAGCGTGTGCGAGAGTCTTGGAGGTCACAAAACCGAAAGTATATTTCGTATGGTGTTGTGCAACGAGGAGCGTGAATGTAGAGAGAAGGTGTGGGGAGGGCAGGTAGGAGATGAGTACTGTTTCATCCGTCCTTTTAAACTCTGTAATATTCTTCGAACTTATAACTGAAATCGGAGGGTGGCCTGCTCGTTTTAGGTATGGAATTATGCTGTCGAAGTTCAGTTTTTGGTTTGGATAGAGGGTGGAAGGGTGCTTGCGCTACAGCTTTTCGAGGACCTCTGTAGCGGGTGAGATTCTGGGAGCCGTCGAAGAGGCGGATAGTGGGGTAGGAAATTATTTTTGGGAGTGGCAGTGGGAGGTTTCGGTTGTGCAGTCTATGCTTAGGAGAGGGATGGTGGCTTGTGTGGTTGCGGCGAGCCATTCTGCTTCTAGGGCTTTGCTAGGTTCTCTGTGGACTTCGTCAGTTGAGTTGAGTTCGAGGGCATTGAGATACGAACATCCAGGGCTGAATTGAGAGATTGTGCATTAGCATGGCTCAATAGTGTGATCAGAGGTTTGGAGGAGTGGCGTACTGCGACGACTGAAGAGATGTCAGCATTCTTGGATTACAAGTCTTTGGTGGGGTTCTTGGGCAACTTACAAGCTACGAGTGAGGTCTTTCTTGTTGATAGTCGCCTCGAACTTGGCTCGAGAGACATAATTCCACCCGAATGCCTACTTTGCAGCTATCAGATCTAGAATACAAATGAGGAGAACTTTGGGCAACATTTCTAAATACAGGACTGGGTACTGGCGTGCCATCATCTGGGAGCAGTCAAAAGAGTAGCGCGTGTCGATTTCAAGCACATCACTCTCTATTAGTAGCTGCAGTACTGGCCTCGTGGCTTCTGCTAGCGTGATTCATATACCGTAAGGTCTAGCGCAGATAGATGAGCAGCAGCTAAAGCTCCGTGTGTTTTATTTTCCTTTGGAATCTGTGCAATGTCTTTATCGGAAACAATTTTCTTGTGTGCTGTTGTTCCACAAGAACTCCAGCCTAAACCCATAATATTCCTTAGATCTTAATTACCCAAACGCCGCGAGACATTCTAAATTATCATTTTACATCATGAAAAACGTATGAGCCCACCAGATATTCAAACGAAAGAAATCAGTAGCGTCGTTTCCAAAATCAACGCCGTCCCTGCCTGCCACATACTTTTCTGAAGGGCTGAGCTGGATGATATTCTAAGTTGAGATTAACTCCATCAGACATATGCTCAAGCCAAATGTCTCCTGTGCCCGCAAATAGTTTGATCTGTGAGTTCTGAGGAAACCATGGGTTTGGTAGCTGCTTCATCATCGAGTCGACATAGATGTAAAGCGCGGTTGCCCAAAGTCCGCTCTGAAAGTTGTTCGAGAGTATTCGGAGCGCTTCGATGAGTCTCGAGGTGAAGGAGAACTCCCCGGGAATGGCGGCCTTCTGGTCCTCCCCGCATGCACCTATGAGAATCTGGTAAGAGTCAGCTTTAGATTCAGGGGGAAGCAATTTTTTTGATTTACCTTCGAAGATCGACAGGGAATAGAGTTCATTGCATAGCAGCAATCCATCAGCAATAACACATCCGATGCCGACGATTTGATGAGTCTCTGAACTGGGTCCCAAGGTATTGCAATGTTCCTTTTCGGTGAGCTATTTGTTTATCGAGGGTTTAGTTTCATCACGAGATAGAAAGAAAATAGCCGATGGATAGAATAATATATACCTGCTAAGATGAAAAGGCTCCTTTGTGGCATGGCCGGCGTAAAAGACAATCAAGAGCTCATCACTTCTGGAATAATGAAAGAATGAGTACACGCATTTCATCATTTCAGCAACAGAATCTTGCTCTGGAATGGCGAAAGTTGTTGTCCAAAATCCGAAGTTCTCCCGGAATATAAATTCAAGTCGACGGACTTCGTCGGTGCAACCTGGAAGATTGCCATCGTCTTGCCAGTGAAGGAGCAGAGCCCGGACGGAAGTATACTTTTGGCAGGGGGTGCCACAATTTTCCATATGGGAGTCCACGGATGTGTCCATATCTCTGGCATGGAATGGCTGATAACGGCGCATGTGGTTTCCCGGACGCCATTCACCTGCGGCTGCAGTGGCAATGAGTGATGGAGTCTCAATCATTCCTGTGGCATGGGGCGATTGATAACGGTTGGGTTCCATTGTTGCATTGGTGTGGAAGTCCGTGGGACGATGAATGACTGACGGAGACCAGAGGCTGACTACTGGAGAGCCACTAGTTTCGTAGAGAGGCCAATATTGAGCATTATGCATTGCATAGCTCACCGAGTGTGCGGGCTGCGGCCTCAGAACGCTGATCTGGGATTGAAGTGGGGATACCCTGTAGCTTACGGTGATGTGTTGATCGATTCGAGAAGGGAAGTAGTCGTGTGTGAGGGCTTGGTATGCTGGCGCCGATTGGATTGGATATGTCAAATCACCACCGCTGGGTGGGACATTTCTATTGATTACAGTTATATCCTGGGGCGTATGGAGATTAAGATGAGGCGAGATCGATTGTGGCGCTTGAGAGTTTGCGTTATATTGATGTTCCGAATATAAAGCTGGTAATTTCCATCTTGAATCGTCTGATAACCAACGATTGAGAATTGTTGAGTCATAATCATTGGACATCTATTAAAACAGGTTAGCAAATCGTGATCTTGGCACTGCGATTGCTCAAGGAGTCTTAGACAAACTTTAGGTTGTCATGTGCTTAGCCAAAAAAGTTGTATAGTGGGCGGTGGGATATCCGACGAGCAGAAACAAACTGGGAACTGCTTTATCAAGTATATAATGAATCGGGTATCGATAAGATTTGTGTGCTTCGTTGGCTTTTGGCGAGCATCCTGAATCCATTTCAACCCCGCAATTATCCATAACCAGATACATGGCTTCCATTCCTTTTGAAACTGCTGGAAACCCTCAAACGAATTGGCACATTCAAGGCTGATTTAAATATCGAGGCTGCGAGATGACTGGAACGCGAAAGCTCGAGACACTCTAAGTACAGTGACGAGTAGCATCGAGTAAATGCGAAAAAATGTGCAAGACACGCTCCTTGCGGTTGACTGTTGGAGATACTTGGACGTTGAAAGCGAGGCTGCCAATTATGAAGGGGGTGGAGACGAGACTACCGTGGAAGGATAATTCGAATCAAATAACAGCACGCAAGTGTCTTGCGTCATAGCATCCTTCCATTCGGAAGGCGCCGGACCAAACATCGCACCTACCAAATCAAGGAGGCATCAAGTTCGCACGGCCTCGTGGAAACGTAGGCAATCATTCATGCCACATATAGAGCTTTCCTACTTTGCATCATGCCCTGCAATCGATATGAAGATATGTGAGGTAACGGCTCGATCTGCGGAGAAACGAGGGCAAATGATTTCCAGCCTCACTTGCAGAAAGCCCAGCCAGTAATCAAATAGTAGAAAAAGCTAGGCGGAGAGAGATGATTTCTGATCGACTGGGCGTGGATGAGCAGTATTTATGATTATCGGTGAGGCGATTTGGATGATCATGCAGGCACAACGATCCGTGGAGAACTTCTATTCGATGCTGGCTCGAGGCGCTGCCGATATCCTGCATCTCTACCCAATTTCAATACTCATGTTTCCAAGGAGTGGGTCGATTGGCTAAGATGCAGACAAGGATGTGCAAAATTCTGCGCCATCGCGTGGAAGATTGGTGGAAGCTAGAATCCCGAGCTCCTGCCATTTCCATTTGGGACCGGGATGATCACGTGTAGGGCTGTGAAATGAAGTTGAATTTTACGAATTTTTTGAAGAGATTTGAAGAGTTTGAACCCGAAATTTAGCTTGTAAATTCGTTCTCCATGGCCTCTGATTCGTCGAATTCGAGGCCTGATTTCGCGAAGTCAAAAAGTTCCTGAAGAGATCGTGAAAATCATTGTTTCTGCATTTTAAATATAATATTTTGGCCCTAATATCTACCCCAATTGATGTGCTACTTCTAGAAAGGGTTTACATTCCAAACTAGACAATTCCAGTCAAATAATCTGGCGACGGGAGTATAGCGTTTGTATCCGTAGACGCAGGGTTATCAAGGCCCGTAAAAAGAGATGGTATTCGTGTAAGGGGAGAGGGAGGGGTATCGAGGTCTATTGCAACAAATTCTCGTTATATTAAGGTATACAAAGATGGAATAAATACAACGCAAATACCGGAATGTGGCTATCAATTCTGTCAGGACGAAAGAGAGTACTAAAACACGATCCAAACGTCAAATCAGGCTTCATTGCATCTTGAATCTGTTCTTGGTCGAGTTTATCCTCCGACTGATCGTTGCTACGCAGTAGAGTCAACATCCTAACAGTATTCAAGTGTAAAGCATGTCGCCGTATCCTGTATTCGTCGCGGCAGCCACTGAATAAACGTTCAACGTTAACCTCCGCTGCAGTGCAAGGCAATAGAGTCCTTGCAGCGACGGCGAGATGAGGCCAGAGAGAACTGCTAACCTTCCACCAGTTGCAAACAAAGTGAGGATCGAACCTAGACGTTTCTATCCATCCTTCGGGATCCATTTCAATCCAACGATCAAGTTCGCAAATTGCCCGTGTGACGAAAAGCTCAGTCTCTCGTTCCCTTTTGGCTTGAACCCCGCGCCATTGGGCAATTGACATGCCAAAAGGGCACTCAGCACCTAATCCTAGCGGGGTATGTTCCAAATTCGGTGCATCTTGTCCAGCAACAGCGGGCCATTCGGTCTTGAAGTAGCGCTTGACGTCGTCGATAATCTGGTCAAACTGTACAGGCATCATATCCTTAATCATGGACGCTTTGCAACGAGGATCGAGGATATGCGCGGCGTATATCATCGAATTCGATTCTAGTTCCTTGTCGTAGACCATGTACTTCTTTGGCCAGCTTTGAAAGCGTCGCGAAGTGATTGATCAAGTTGAGAGTAGTCGCCAGCGCCTGTCATAACCTGCTTAAGAAGGTCGTCCAAATCCCAGTAAAGCTCAAGAGATCGGACTAAGGAAGGCATTTCTTTTGATACTTTCAAAGTCAAGTCTTTGAATGGCGCCAAAATGAAGGCCAGTTTTCCGAAAGGCGCAATTCGAATTTTTTGTCTTTTGCTGGGAGGTTGGATCGTCGTTTTCGCCGAACGTTACTTTATTAAGATGCCAGTGAGTTCACTAGTCGCGGGCACCCTTCAATGGTGCGCGTCGATCTTCTACGGCGTCCCCACGCCTTGTAAGTCCCTCTCTCTCTCATTTGCCAATGAATCGCGATAAAGGCGGCTCTCTATTACTAGCCCTCACGGCTTCACCCTTCCCAAGGAGATCGGTGATTAGCTAAACTCTATCGAAGTAACGGACCTGACGGTCTTTACGACAGGCAAATACTTAAATGTGCGCGCGCACAACCCAAATACAACACCAGAAAATTCTGCTCCCACAGTCGTCCTAAAGATGATTTTGTTCACTCAACTCATTGGAGCATTGCTCTGCACTGCAGTCTCCGCCTTGCCTCAGGGTCCAAATACGGTAGCACAAAACAATCCCAATGTGCGTACTCAAGCAGTAAATGGGAGTGAGTACGAAAATAGTTTCCACGATTACACAGCTGAATTTTTGTAGCTTGGTTCATTATTCCTGTCGATACAGCCATCGTCCAAAACGCCGTCCAGTACCCATTGCTCCCAGTTCCGGCTGATGACACATCCCTCTTACCGAATGGATTTCCAGCGGGAAAGCACCCAGTCCTCGTATCCAGTTATTACGGGAGCGATATCAGGTTATATGGGGTTCTTCAAATTGAGGCGCTCTTGGGAAGCGAAGTCTCCGCGATATTTGTTGACAGATTGAATAACAGCAAGACTCCGTTCCAGCTTCCTCTAATCAATGTTATCAGTGGAGTGAATGGTCAAGATCTCGGGGCTCTGGTTCCATGTAAGTCATCTGTACTAAGGTGATTCTCGCCAGCTAATAGTACCGCAGCACTTTTCGGCACTCTTACCAGTGGTGAGACTACCTTAGAAGGTCAATTTACACCCGACAACGCCGCATATGAAGCCCTCACCCCTACCGAATTCCTGTCCCAAGTCAAACTTACTATCGTTACCAACCCTGTCAGCGGACCCGGCGTCATTGAAAGCGTTTTCGAGCTCGATTTCGTTACCGCCTCGAGTCCTTATTATACTGCGCGTACAATCCACGAAGCCATTAATCAACCAAAGATCTTAAACAATGGCCAGTGTGCAAGGAACGAGGTTATATTCAACCAGACATTCTCAGACCCAATGTTGAGAGACGGGAAGGTGACATTGTATAACCCTCCGTTGCCAAAAGGATTCCAGGGGGTCTATCAAGGTGCCGGAGTGGGTGGCTATACAGGACAAGGCGAAAACATTGGATTCAACCCTCAGGACTGTGCGGCTGCAGCAATGGACATGGACCCAGCTGCAACGGCATAAAATTTGTTGAATCTATTATTGATTTCATTCTAAATTCTAAACGATTTCCATCTTTTTTTTCTCACATGCTTTCATTGGCAGCCACCTGTACCTCAAACTTGCGGGATACATCTTTTTTATTATCAAGCCCGAGACTTTGTGATCGTACCAGCGTGCTCTCCCTTCTGGGCATCATCGTTATCCGCGAAGACCCGCTGTGAGAGGTCGAAGACGGGTAGTGGGCATGGGACTCCAGTGGATGCACAGACACTGATGATTGCGAGATACCTGCTCTGCTTAGCTCTGCGTTTGATTCACTACCATTTAGATCACTCACCATCCCATCATCATCGTCACGAATCCAAATCCACCAGCAATCTTGAAGTAATAGATTGCGTGCTCCAATCCCGCGGCAGTGGCATTGTATCCCAACTGGTAGTATCCAGCAGCAATGAAGCTGAACAGGAAAACCAGAGAGAAGAATACGATCACGAATGGTCCGTTGATACGGAGAGATCCACACAAGAAGATGAAAGATATCAATGCCATCACTACGTTGTAGTTTCCTTGTCCAGCGTTGTATTCTTGGCTCAAAGCACCTGGTAGGCCTCCAGCAGCGTAGCTCGATACGATTTGATGGGCAGGGTCAGAGATGTAGCCCAGGTTGACCCAGTGGCAACCGTAGATGATAAATACCACGAAGGGAAATGTGTTACCAAGGATGAACTCTGTGATGCCGGCGATGTTCATGGCGATTCCACCCAAGAAGAAATAGGTTCCTGAGACGGATGTCAAAGAGAGAGGAGAGGATCCTTGGAATTGGAGAAGGCAAAAGATTGTGCTTGAGAATGGGATGAGGAAACCGAGGAGACCGAGAAGAGTAGGGTTTCCTGATTCAAGTTAGAATGAGGCTGTAACCAGCAGAGATCGACGTACCTAAACGCTTCGCGAGATCCCCCTTTGCAGCAGTTGGCTGGAAGAAGAGGCGTTCATATTGTTCAGGGCTCAACGAGACTGTCATTTGGCGTAATAGTTCCGCATGGTTTTGGCCAGGCTTCTCAATGTTGTGATCTGAAGATGCAGAAGACATTTTGTTAAGTCGAAAATTGATATGAGAATAGGAAAGCGTATGGCCGGGGTTGGAAAGAGGGAATCTGGTGATATTTATATAGATTGAGGACCGCTTAATGCCATACTGTATCGTGGAGCTCATACTCCGGCTCCACTTTCCCATGGGGCAATCCACAATATGTCCAAGTCGTTAGTATGAAGCTTCTTGGGAAAATCTTTGGGTCCAGTCGCGGCGACGTTCCGTTTTCGTATAACTAGCTGACATATGGCTTGACCAAGCAATGTCCGGCAAGTGCTTGAACAACTACCACCGGCGTCCCGGGGATTTGGGTGCGTCCAGAACTAAGTAGTTCTCCGTTAGCTCTGGGACTTACCGTTCTGGCGGATCCATCAGACCCCGCTACCCCGCGCACCATGACAGCCTCCAAAAACATGGGATTTCTACTGGCAAGTTAAATGGACGCCACAAATATCAAGCTTTTCAATTGAGCGCTTACAGGCGCCGCGAATGTAAGAAACATGTAGAATTTAGGAAAAATCCCGGGACGATTGCCGATCTTTCTCCGCTAGCTTGGGGAAGTGATCTTGAACTCCGTTCACGGGGAAGCTTGGGAAGCTAGAAGAACGCTATAACGTGGAGAACCAGAGAAAAATAAAGGATTCGAGAATTGCCGTTGGAGATAACCCGGGGTTGAGTCGTGTATTGGCAGAGGCTGACAGCAAATCTTTTCTATTCCCACGTCTCCATCATAGGACGGGAACACATGATAGAAGCCCTTCGACAGAGATAATTCCTTATTGTGTATCTTTTCATATATTTCTAAGCCCAGAACACTTAAGCGTACGCATGCAATACAGCGTAATGTCCTCTTCAATGGCACCGTCCTTGCTGTTTTCCCCGCTTTGTGCCGAAAGGCTCTCCATTATCATGCCATCACCCCTAATTGTATTTATGTAAATGAATTCGATTATGGCACAATACAGGTAATCAAGCAATACGAATAGAAATGACCTCGGTATCCGCCAAAAAAGGACAATGTCAATGCTATGAAGAAGATGATCTGGAGTGTTCGCAGCAGTTCGAGCGCATTGCGGGCGCCGGCGGACACCTCAGACTCAGCCCTTAGTCTGCGGTTACTGGCACCCCCCTTCCACAAAAATGATTCAAGATGGTCTGCAATGACAATAATGGATGCGGAGAGAGTGTAGAAATGAGGCTGAAGCGACACGACCCGTGGACTGTTTTGATATGCGCTGAAATTTACAGGGGCAGGTTGCCGAGATACAGGGATTGAAAGCCTAAACCTGAGTGTTTGCACGCCAGAATTCCAGGCATGTCACGGGATGTGGCGCTGATGACTCAGCGCCTTCAACGACTAGCAATTCTCGAATTCCGTCAAAGAGAGATCATGTTCGGTTTTCACCCGAAGATCTCAAATCAGGCTTCAAAAAGTCCGAATCTATACCGAATGACTTGAAAAGAAGACTTAGAGACCCATTGGCGACGAAGTAGTCCAGGTTTGAATGTTGAACACGTGTCTGTTATCGTCATCCTTGTCGCAGGCATTAGCTAATGTACCCTCAGCAAACAGACGACCTCTTCTTTACATCTATACATCGATCGACGCTGCGACAACGAAGATCATCAACACCTCCAGCCAAGCACGAGTCTTACCAGATTACGATCAAGGCATTGAGGAGCGTATTAGAGAATATCAAGTACTAGTTGGCCTTACAACTCCGATAAACCCTTCACTACTCTCAAGGGACTCTAAATATCGTTACATGACATCTCTCACCCGGTTCTATTCCGAGCTTTATCGCGCGAAAATAGTCCAAGAATACACCGAAGAACGAATAAAACATTCAAACGCCTCTTTCTCCTGCTTCTTGGCCCTACCACTAGAGTTACAAGATCAAATCTGGGAGCATACCATGGCATCAGACCTCAAGCCTCGTGTGCACTGCGTGATGGAGCGCAAGTCTGAATTTGTCTCGAACCAGTCAATTTCCCCTCTTCTCCATGTTTGCGCCAGGTCTCGGCAACTATATCTGTCCAAAACGTGCGCACTGCCAGCTTTCCAGACATACATCAACTTTGAACTCGACACCATTTACCTATTCGAGGGTTATGATACATCGTCCGGCGACGTGACAAGGTTTTGCAAATTTCTCAAATCCAGTCCCGCAGAATACATAAGAAAATTGGCAATGTCCAAGGAGCTCTAGTGTGAGAATCCTCTTGAGGGACACATGTCGGAAGCCCATTTGGAAATGAGGTACCATATGCCGGATTGGGACGAGGCGATTATCGTTTTCGGCGACGACAGATCAAAAGAGGACATCTGGTCTGATATCGACATAGAATTCCGGGACCTGTCAGCCAGAAAGAAACGAAAAAAAGCAGCAATCTCGTATGCGAGGCAGTATTCAAAAGTGCTTGGAGGAATGATGCCTGAGGGACTAGATGCGATACCACATCGATTTGTAGTTGTTGCGGACCTAGATGCACGGAAATAATAGATTCACTGGGCTATTGGATGATCGATATTTGAATGAAGGACCTGGCAGTTGGAGATGAGGGTTTTCCGTACCGCCTGTAATGGCGAAACTGAGCCCGAGATGCAAAATTCAACCTGGGTTATGAGGACACCATCGAATACAATCTCATTGATTTAGATTGGGTTGAAATATTCATGCCGCATGAGGATGTATATATTTCATTGCTAACTCACTCTGCTCTTTCCTTTTTACGCACACTTGAAAGGGCGTAGATTGGTGAGCTACCTCTTTTTTTCTGTTATACTTGGTGCTTCTTGAAGTTTCACATCTCTGGTGCCTAGTCAGCATTGAGACTTTTTTTTTCGCTACTCCCTTCTGGTAGAATGATCTCGCAGTTTCACCTGTCCCCACTGGAGGTATAAGTTGGGCGCAAGGTCCAGCTCCGCCAACAACTTCACAGAAACCATACACTACCAACGATCAAATTTCCGCTTACCGCATCACCACGCATCCTTAAACATCATGTCAGACAATAACGGTTCTCGCAAAGGCGGCTGGGTTTACGACAACCCCCTCACTGATTCGGAGAGGAAGATGAAGAATGACAGATATCCATGGGTCTCGACAAGCTCTTTCAAGAGGTAGGTCGAATCACAATCACTGGCCATCTCTATCATTGACCTAAAGCCTAGTGGCGCTAATCTTGGATTCCATGGCCATGGAAGCGCCAATACGCACCTGATTGTCAAGGGAGAAGTTGCTTTCTTTACTTATGATATAGTCCCGCGAAAAGGTGAGAGGCCTCCACGCAACGATATTCGATCTTCAATGAGTGGTCTCGTTGTGGAAGGCAACTATGTGAACATGAATCCAAAGGACATGTATTCGGCTCGGGTCATTGACGATTGCGACTTTGTGGAAGGACATCGGTGTTTGAGTCCAAGCACTCGTGATAGATTTCTGTCGCGAAATGCTATCAAGCGGAGTGATGATGAGGAGCATGTTGGACCCGTTACCCCTGAAGCTGAAGAACAAGGCAATAACACGCGCTGAAAGAGAATGTGGATTGTGGTGATCTTGCTTAAACACAATGGCAAAACACCATGACTTAGGTATGGGATATGAAGAGACTTGAGATACTATTCTTTAAATTGAGGAGTGTAATCGAAAACTGATCTTCTCTAGTTCTGTCACATCCAGTCTTATTACGCTCTCAAACAGACGGCCAAAGAGCCAATCCTTCCATCGCTGTTATATCCCCGCCACTAATGTCAGTACTTTGGAGCACAGCCGGCTCATTGGCTGTGAGATCAAAAACATCCACAGTACCGATTCCTGTCAAGAGATACAATTTCTCCTGGTACTCCAAATTGTCAAATCCCCCAGCATCACTTCCCGGAAAGTCGAAGAATGTGTAGTTGCTTCCCGACTCTGCGTCTAGAGCCGTCACCTCGGACTTGTGACCATCCGTAAAAAAGACTTTCCCAAGGCTTCGAACGAATGTTGTCCAGCACAAGGCGATCTCTCCCGGTATCTTCACGTGCGCCGTCTCGTGGACATGAAAGTCAGGACTGACTGTGAGTTGAGAAGCCCCGAAAGCAACATCTGCGAGCCAGAACTGCTGATCATTGATGAAAGCGCCACCGAATGGAAGACTGAGAGTTTCTGGCTGCGATACTATAGGTAATGTTGCAACTTTGCCATCTACAATTGGCCAGACGAAAATTGCTGGAGGCAGGTTGGTCTGCGAGTTTCCTTTGATAACTGCGAAAAGAGCCGTGGAAGTGGGGTTGAAGAATATATCTGATGCAGTTTGATCGATAGACAGAGGAGGTGTAGTTTGGTTGAGGGTAGGGGACACTGAGCGTAGAGTTTTGTCAAGTGGATGTAAGCCACTCGGTGAGACTGTAAAGCAAGATACCCCGCCTTTGCTTCCGCCGTTCAACACGCATGCTATTCAGCTTAGCTAGTACTCGAAAATACTCTAATTAACTCACTTTGTTTCAATTTTGATGAGTACGCAACGGATGCTGGAAACTGGCCGAGGGTATCAACGGGGTTGCCAGCAAGTTTTGGGAAGGCGGGGTTGTTTGGGTCTATGTTGAACAACGATAGCGTATTTGAGCCAGCATTGACAGAGAAAAGGAACTACTCCGTTAGCTCAGTCTCTCGAGCGCCTTTAATACGTACATCATCGCCTACGACAACTGAATTTTGTGTGAATAACGTATCGGGCCCTGGGCCGTTTCCATCTGGTGAGCCTACGTGGCTACCATTTCCACCAGTCGAAGTCCTGAAAGGATGGGATATGTTACCGCCCGGTAGAATTGAAATGGAAACAATAGATGCTCCAGCAGGGTTATTATCAAGGGAGTAGAGAGTTGGAGTTGAAGTTGAAGTTCTCCTATGTCAAGCAGGAAATGCAGTGGCGTAGCTAATAATGGCAGAACGTAGGAGAAGATTGTGGACTAGCATCTTCACGAGTTGTAAAGTTGACTTGCAGGAATGTGTTCTTCAACGGAGAGGCAGGACGTATTTATATATATTCAGAGTTTGTCAGGTAAGCAGGATTCCTGTAAAGCACATTCTTGCCGTGGTATCTTCGCGCATGCATCGGTTCGCGTACTGCATTAAAACTGAAGGGTTAGCACAGCATTGGCGATTTCAAAAGAAGTATGTAGTCCGCATAATGTTACTGCAAACGAATAAATATTTGCAAAAATGGAAACTACGCCTTACTGCCAATGGCGTCACCCATTACAGGGGAACTTGACGATTGGCTCGGAGGGGCCTTAATCAGCGGGTAATGAAAACGTATTCCTAAGCATTTTGCTGCAAAGTCAAATCTTACACTTCAAGCGAGGGGGGGTGACGCCGTAATTTCTCTCGCATGTCTAAGAACCTTAGGCAACTACACCTTAGCGTGTTCGGTGTATTTTCTCGTGCTTCGACTTTGTTGACAAGAAGAAGAAAGAGAGCTAGCGAATCATCAGTGCCTAGTGAGAAAGGCTTCCAAACTTGAAAGTATTGTGTCCAGTTCTCGCACTGATATGTCATCATTCGTAGCCATAACTCTCTGCTGTTAAAATCCCTCAATATCCAGCGGCTGTCTCGGTACCCTCCGTAAACCTCACCGACCCGCAATCGGCCCCCCTGTATTCCTTCCGCTCAACGTGACATCCAGAAAGAGGCATACAGCTCCAATAATGTGCTTGAAGAAATTATGGTACGAGACTTGTTGTTTTAAAAAGTTTTAGACGGAGAGAAATGTATGGGATTGTTTCTTGCCACTACGGTCTAACGCTTATCTTCTACCGTATTGAGTAATAGAGTTTCCCCTGAGATCTCTGCCAATAAGTCCAATGTCCTGATCTACTCTGGTAGTCGTCTGTACATTCCAGGATGGCAGCAGGCATCTGCTCCAGGTTCACTATCAATTGTCAATCTACCGAATGGAGAAGGGATAGAGAATTTGTGGCATTTGCAACTACCTTTCTCTTCAAGTGTTTACTTTTTTACTTGTCCTCTAAGATCCGGTCTATAAAGTAGGCATTTATTCACCCTGATCGTCCCCATCATAGCATCAAGTTGATTTCTCCAGCTGCGAGACTTGGGTTTTGTTTCGAGATTGAATGCGTAGAAGCTTCTTCTTGTGAAAGTACCCTTCCCAAATCTAGCAGTGGGATAGGCTGCTGGTTCTTGTCGCGAGAAGTAATCCCTGCATGTACGGAGTATCCTGCTAAAACCGTTTCGCAACTACCTATGTACAAACAAAGAAGTATTGCAGACACACAGATGCTCATGAATATGATTATCTGGTCATTTGATCAGCGTATAGCTTAAAACTTGTAGCATGACTCAGCATCTCATGCACAGCCTTAAATGTTGGTTGACACCTTTACTTCACTCCCCCTTCCAAAATTATTTGCATACACGTTTCGTTCCATTTTCCTTCAAGAAATAAAACATTCCTGGGTGTAGAGTAATTCTTATAGTGCCAAGAACCCTGTGACAACATGTCAGCCCCCGGCTCGTCGTAAAACCCCTTGATTATCGATTCTCGTCCTCATATGGTCGCCTCGCGAACAATGGGAGAGGCATGCGCTTCTGGAGATCTAGCCCTTGTACAATCTGTGCTCGTTCAATGTCAAGATTATCCAACCATTGACGCGCAGGTTCGACCCCAGCTAGGGTTTTTTATGTCTTGTGCGGCTTCGAATGGCCACCCCGATATAGTTAATTACTTATTGGACAACGGGGCGGCATTTGAAAGTTCCCCTGGTTTCGCCATTCAACAAAAGGATACAGAAAAGGCCATCCATGTATTCGACGTACTTTTTGATCACGGATTGGATCTCAAAGCTTATCCGGACCTCATTCAGTACGATGAGTGACACTTCCAAATTTTGTTATCTGATGCGCTAACGTAGTACAGCGGTCTGGTGGGCAAAAATGACAACACGGCATTGCTCAAGTATCTACTTCACAAAGGGGCCAATCCCAATGGCTTAGATCATTGGGAGCATACTCCAATGGAGCTTTCTGACAATTCTGATGCCATCATGGCTCTGATTAATCATGGTGCAAACGCTGCAACCGGAAAAGCTCTGCATAACGCTGCGGTTATTGTCAGCGACGACGAGTGTATGGAAAGAATGAAGCTTTTGGTTGAACATGGCGTGGACATCAACACCCGAGCTGCGTATCCAGCTGATACTCCGCCCGATCCCGAGGCTCCTGGCCATGATGCGTACTCAAGAGGGATGAGGCTGACCGGCAGTGAGGGGACGGCACTGCACTGGGCTGTACGTGGCTGAAATTGGAATCTTCGGAAAGCTAAAGTCAACTTGCTTCCACGGGTAAAATGGTTGTTAGAACATGGTGCGGACAGGACGATCAAAGATAACGATGGTCTCACGCCTCTCGACTATGCCACGGATCCGGAAATGGTTGCTCTGCTCAGTAATTGGGGCGTTTCGAAATGATCACCATAGGCGAGCCTACAGCTTCTCCCAGGTCCAAAGCCAGGTCTCCACCCACAAGTGGATTATCTAGTCTTCCTTACTGTTTCATTAAATGAAAATAAACACCGTCATCGTGGCCTTGTCGCCTCTCTGGCGAGTGTCTCTTTCAAAACTATTACTTCGTCATTTGGTGTACAAATTCTAATTGCCCAAGTAGGTGTTTATTCACCTAGTTCATCCGATTGTGTCACGTCATAAACGCAAGCAGCGAGTCGGTCCCTATTATTTAATTTACGCAATCAGAAGGTTTTGCAAAGCGCAATTACTATCGAGGCAAAGCTAATCTTATGGACAAATCAGAAAGGGAGATTAGTTCATTCGCCACCCCCTTCTCATGTGGTGCGACGTTCCACAACATGGCCCCCAAATATCACTGGTTCCAGGGCACGCCCGGCAATAGTTATTTTCTTGGCCCAGGATTTATCCCGGAAACACTGTCGTATTACCCATATTAAACCTATTCAAGTATGTTCGCCACCCGTGCTGACTTTCCTTTTTCAAGCAAGCCACCACCGAAGATGAATCCGGGATGGGATCGACTACTTCCCCATATTGGAGCTTAGACCACCATTCGTTCACCTAAGCCGCTATTCTCTATGGCTATACCATGGCTTCAGAAAACATTATTACTCTGTATTATATGCGGCATACCTCCACAGAAAGTCAGTATTGCATCTGCAGAATGTCTTCCGGCGGATCCGAAACCGTTTCTCCTACCTCTGGCAAACTGTACTATTCCACCAAATCAATACTATCCCAATGGCATTGACTCTTGGGGCCTTCAACTCAACATTGCGTCGCAATATCTGTGTGCAGTTCCATCTCTAGTAGCCAACAACACTGTGATTATGGGGAGTAGCCTCTGCACGAACGACAATTCTTCCACGCTTGACCAGTGCATTTCGCGTCGCGGCGGAGTCTTCCACTTCGACGATGCAACACTTCCTCATACCAATCTCTCTACTGGCGTACTCGCACCGGATCCAGTATGGGAGTCGTTCAATCCCCCTTTCTCCACGGCAGTTAACACAACAATGGTGCTTCCATCTGGCATCAATCTGCCGAGTTACCCTCTTGCAATTTCGTCTGTTGGGCAGAACTCCAACGCCAACCAGCTAGGCCTTGCGAATCAATCTGTCCTTCTCCACTCCCTCATGTCTGCTGGTTTTTCTGGGTCTAACGCATTTGGACTTCTAGCTGGCAGCCAGTCAGTTCAACGACCTCGCAATGGACATCTTGTTATCGGGGGCTATGATGCTGCGATGATTGCCGGTCCATTCAGAAACTTTTCCATGAGTAATACAACATTGGCGGGCAACCGCGTTTGTTCTCTTCAGGTTGTAGTCGAACAACTTACCCTTCGCCGGAAAGGCCAGCCTGATATCGATCTACTTTCCGAGGGCAATTTGATGCCTTCATGTGTAGAGCCGTGAGTTTCTTCCGCTATGGTGCCTCGTATCTTGTACTGACCTCGATCTATAGTTATGATAATCTTTTTCGTCTGCCAGCACAACAGCTTCAAGCCTTCCGAAGAGAAACCCACTGGATCAATGACTCCTCTGCAGTTTCCGATCAGATATACATTGTTGAGCCGGGGCTATACTACAACACCGGCTTCGAGGGAAGTCTGATATTTACCCTTCAAGACGGATTTGTGGTGGAAGTTCCGCAGTATGAGCTCGCAGTTCCCGTTCGAGGCCTTGATCCGAACGGACAGAGAGTTCTGCAAAGCAATGTCACAGTAGTGAATATTTTCAATAACAGTGCCCCCGAGGGAACCGCCACCCTGGGCAAAGTCTTCTTGTCACAGGCATGTTGAAGAAATGCCTTATGATACGGCATGCTAATTGTGGACTCTAGTTGTATCTGACGGCAAATTATCAGACGCACCAATTTCAATTGGCGCCAATATTTCACAACCAGGACATAAGCTCGGATCTTCGCCCTTTCAAATCCACAAACTGTAACGAAACAGGATACCCGCCTCGAAACGATTCAACCGCAAGTACTAGTCTCCCAATAACTAAAACTCATATTGGTATGATAGTCATTGGCTGCGTACTGGCCGTCGCCTTAGTTGCAATAGTGTGGCTATACATACAACTGAAGCACAAAAGATTTTCAACGGCACACGACAGTGATCAAGCAAGAATGTCCGAGCACAATCGCCATCAAAGGGCGAATTTGACGGAACTTGGGGGAGAATCTAGACGATCCGAATTGGATATCAGACCTTGCCCGTCCAATACTTCGGAATTGCAAGCTAGCTCACCAACCCTTACTCAACAGTTGAGTCATAATTCATTGCGCTCGCATATGGGTAGACAATTTGCACGTCATTGAAAATCTCCGTTTATATTCAGAGAGTTAGGCATGGGGATCTGCGATACGTTGGTGGTCCGAATTGGCGTGGAGGGCAGATGATCAAAATGATGGATGAAAATTGAAGGAATAGAATGACGGAGAATGGTATGTAATAGTAGTAATTGGAAAGCAAAAGGAGAGGGGAAAGCAAAGGGGTGCCGGTGTCGTACCTGTTGTAGTGTCAGCTGAGTCAAGATGACCACTATTTCGGCCGACTAAGCTCGACCTCTCGTATCTTGTAGTGTATTTTATCCAGACGAATGGTCTACTTTCTTCGAGTTTTTGTCAATAATAAAGACTGACTTGAGTCAGAAACTCGACGCTGCCATGGCCTTAGTTCTCTTCCATAATTCCTTCTGCCCAATCATCTCAAGGAGTATATCGAGGTCTTGACCGAAAAATTGCTTGCATTCCCCGGGATGATTCGGAGGACTTCGGTACAATGCGCGCGAGCACGTGTGGGTTTCACCTTTCATCACTCGATCCGTACCAAGCCTTCCCACAGTCCCCGGACACAAAAAGCTTATCTGGTGATAATTACCCGAAGGGTTAGATCAGCCAGACAGGGCTGCAGCAAGTATTCGTGCATGCCAAGAAAGATACACAGATACCATTCTTTGGAGTGCTTGGCGTCGAAGTATCAGCATCAGGAACAATGCTTTCGCGCAAAATCGTACCACAGACCTATCGGACCAAGATGCCAAACCAGCCTATTACAATCGTTACCCTCCCAGAGAATTGACCGATAGATGCATCTAGATCTTGTTGCCATAAATCTGGGCAAATAAAAATCTCGGGTGGGTAAGGAATGCATCATGTGAATCCGAGACTGAGTGCGCGATTTTCGGGACATGCATGTCTCTTAATATCAAGCCACCAGGAATGAGGGGTAAGCCCTGTATGTTTTGCGCGATTTTAAATCTGACATCGCTGTCAATCTCAAGGCCCGGTCAGATGTCAAATCCAATGAGCTGTTGAAAATCGTATGATCCCAACTTGGAACTAGTAGCGAGCTTCGGCCGTACGTCGCATTCAATAGCAAAATTGTCCTCTTTGATGCTCAACTATTCACCCTCTTGCTGTTTTCACGTCTCCATGTAATGATATGGATAAATTCACTGTTTAGTGTAGCGTAAATGTAGCATTTGGGGAGATCTCCGATCCCGGCAAGTGCAAATTTTGAAGACTTGCCAACGAGGAACCTCTCCTCCCTCTTATCACTCACCTAGCTGAGTCAAAAAGTGACCCTCACTACACTTGTTCTGGCCTCGAAAGTCATTTTCAACACAAGGGGCATTTCGCCAATATTCTTCAGGCCCCACATAATGGACAACGAAAAGGGTGCCGTCGAAGAAAACGTGCTGGACAAGACCCAGGACTCCACAGCCGCTGCTGGGGACCACAGGATTCAATTCACTCAACCTGTAAGACCCGATCGTGCCAGAGCTAGTGGTAAAGAAGATGCGTCAACCTTTATCGCCCCGTCGCGACGATCGCAAAGTGTTGGCTCGATAGCAGCACGACGCCAAAGCATCGCTTCGATCCCTCCAGTCCTCTCTGAAAAGGAGAAGGCTCGAAAGAAGCGAGAGAAGGAAGGCGAAGAAAAGCACGTCGACATTAGCGAGCATCTCATGTCGCACGAAGATGTTGCTGAGAAGTACAAGACCAGTATCAGTATGAGTAAGCCCGGAGAATCACTTGGCCTAACGACCGCCCAAGCCGAGGAGTTACTTCTTGAACATGGTCCCAACATCTTGACGCCGCCTAGCAAGAGACATTGGATCCTCAAGTTTTGGGACTGCTTGTCATCTTTATTCAACTTGCTTCTGATCTTGGCTGGTTTCCTGGAGTACATATTGCTGGGTATTGATTTCAAGGACAACTTTCAAAATGTTAGTCTCACATCCATCTTGAGCTCAGACCTTGAAGGTGCTTTCGTGTATTGGTGTTCTTGCTTACTTCTGACAGACATATTTGGGCGCCATCCTTATCGCCGTCGCGTTCATCAATGCCTTCATCGAGTTTTACCAGCAGCAAAAGTCGCAGGCTCTTTTGGAATCATTTCTCAATATGATTCCAGCAAAGTGCATGTGTATCCGTGATGGCCGACTGGCTCAGATTGCTGCTTCTTCCTTGGTACCTGGCGACATCGTTTTTACCCACATGGGCGACAAGACGCCGGCTGATCTCTTGGTCTTTGCTGCCACGGACTGTAAAGTCGACAATTCTTCTCTGACGGGAGAGTCTGAACCTCAGGAGCGCGGCAAGGACAATGACATGCGGAACCCACTGGAGGCGACCAATCTCATGTTCAACAGTACCCTGGTAATTTCTGGCGAAGCCTACGGCATTGTCATTCGAACTGGAGACAGTACCGTCCTCGGTCAAATCGCATTCCTCACGGCAGGAGAAGAGGGCATGGTATCTCCACTATCTCGGGAGATTGACACTTTTGTCAAACTTATTGCAACCATTGCCATCATCACAGCGCTCATTTTCTTTGGTATTTCCTTTCCTGTCAACAACAACAACGCTTCATTGGCGATCAATTTTGCGATTAGTATATTTGTCGCCTGGGTCCCCGAAGGTTTGCCTGCCACTGTGACCATGCTCCTAACTATAGCTGCCAAGCGAATGGCCAGTCAAAACGTTCTAGTCAAGGATCTGAAAGGTGTTGAAACTCTGGGAGCCATCACCTTGCTGGCAACCGACAAAACCGGCACATTGACCCGTAACCAGATGACAACGACCAACATTTGGACCTGCGGTAAGCTGTACGACGCGACGAACCAGGCTAGTTCTGAGAAGGACGTTGCCAGCTTGGATGATCCCGGTGTCATCGACATCTTGCACATCTCCGCATTGTGTTCTCGGGCAAAGTTTGATCGCGTCGATGTACCTATCAAGGAGCGTGAAATTCTGGGTGATGCCACAGAAACTGGACTCATTCGATATGCGTCCGGACAGCTCAGCAACTATGATAACCTCGCCTCAGAGTTCCCCAAGGTTTTTGAGATTCCCTTCAACTCTGATAACAAGTGGGCCATGAGCATCCACAAGAAGCCTCACGCAAATGGCTCCTTGACTCTTTTCATTAAGGGTGCTCCTGAACGTGTGTGGCTTCTCTGCAACCGTGTCTTGACTGGTTCTGACGGTGAGTGCGAACCATTGACCGATGTGCACAAAGCTGCCTATGATGAAACCTACGAAGGTATGGCGAGTCGGGGACATCGTGTGTTGGGATTTGCCGAGATGTTACTGCCTGGCGACAAGTACCCAGAGGATTTTGTTTTCAACAAGAAGGAGAAGAACTATCCGCAGGGTGACTTCATCTTCGTCGGTCTGGCATCGCTTCAAGATCCTCCCAAGCATGGCGTTCGCGAAGCCATCGGACGTTGTCGTGCTGCGGGTGTCAAGGTGATAATGGTCACAGGTGATCATCCCTTGACTGCCGAAGCCATTGGCCGCAAGATCAACTTGATGCTCAGCGAGACAAAAGCTATGGTTGCCAAGCGTAGAGGCCGTCCGATTGAAGAGATTCAAGAAAACGAGTTCAAGGCCGTCGTGGTACATGGTGAACAGATTGACCATTTGACTGACACGGAATGGGACAATATCTTTTGGAAGGATGAAATTATCTTTGCGCGCACTTCTCCGAAGCACAAGCTCGAAATTGTTCGTCGTGCTCAGTAAGTCACGCCCTTTTCCTCTCTCAAACATCCCAGAGTGCCTGTAGATTTGGCCCAGAGGTGACCCAGTGTGTTCTGCATGATCTTCAGAAACTCTTAACATGATCTCAAAGAAGCAAGCTAATTTCTCTTAGATCAATGGGCCACATCGTGGGCGTGACTGGCGACGGTGTCAACGATTCCCCCGCTCTCAAGAAAGCCGATTTGGGCATCGCCATGAACATGTCCGGTTCCGATGTCTCGAAGGAGGCAGCTTCTATGATATTGCTCGACGACAACTTTGCAAGCACCGTTCGTGGAATCGAAGAAGGCCGTTTGATTTTCGTCAACCTCAAGAAATCGATACAATACACAATTTCACACTCGACGCCCGAGGTCATTCCCAACCTGCTGTACGTCATCGTCCCAATTCCGCTCCCGCTGTCAGCAATCCTGATTCTGGTCATTGATCTTGGTTTCGAGCTCATTGCTGCTCTGTCTTTCGCCTGGGATCCACCGGAGACTGAGGAGGGGTTGATGAAGCTACCTCCCCGAAAGCCAGTCACACCTAAGACCTGCAACATGTTCCGCGCCCGAGCTTTGCGCCGCAATCGAGCTCGCGTCGACGAAGAGTCTGGCGCGGTAATTCCTGCTCATCTTGAACACGAAACAAGATTCCACAAATACCTTCACCACGGGCGTGAATTCTTCTCCAAGCAGTATTGGGTCGACATGTTCGAGAACTCTGGTGGCGAGGTTCTGGTTGATGGACCTTTGCTCTCCTGGGCTTATCTGGAGATTGGTATGATTGAAGCAGTTGGCGCGTTGACAGCTTTCTTCGTGGTGATGGCGCGACGCGGAGTTTCTCCTTACGACGCCCATGTCATGCAAAAGGGCAACGGTCCGCCAACAAACTATTGGACCACCAATGCGAAAACTTACAAGGGCATCAACGCACACGAGCAAGCTGACATCCTGGCCGAAGCACAATCCATGTACTACTGGGCCATCATGACGATGCAGATGTTTAATCTCTTCGCCTGCAAGACCCGTCTCACGCTGCCCTTCGGAAAGTACATGTTTGCCAACCGCGCGACCTTCTACTGCATCCTCGCCGGAGCATCGTTGGCTGCCTTTGTAATTTACACACCTGGCGTTGAGGTGGTTTTCAAGACGTCCAAGAGTCTCATTCCTCTGTACTGGCTTATTCCTATGGCGTTCGGCTTCGTCATAATTGGATACGCTTCGCTGCGGTTGATCGTCCGCCGCAAGACGAAGCCGATTGTTTGGAATCCGGAGATCAATGGCTTGCAAATGTATCCCACCATTCGCACCTTCCTGACAATGTCAAGTCGTAGGAGTCACACCAGTCTCTAACATTCGTTTTCTGGATCAACGAATCTGCTTTCTTTCCTTCCGTACATGATATTCAGCGGTGGGACCAACGCGAGCGTGGGTTGAAAGACCATTGACGATGGTAGGAGAAGTTTTCCAGTCGAATGTACAGAGGTCAGATGGGTCTTGCAGTCGTTTCTGATTCCCCATAGACTCAGCCTTTTAGAAGAAACCATGTTGATATCATATCCCGTGATCCAGTTTCGTGATACTTGTGACTTTTTCAAGCTAGGCAAGCAGTGTACCGGTAGTCGTGTGCTGACCTTTGTTCCATGTTAACCTTTGAGCTCGCATGTTTATTTCTTCAAGGGATTTATGGGAAGTGGTGCGCTGTAATGGCCATAGCCCAGCGAGGGAGTGCGCCGCTCATTGTTGCCTGCCGTACGATCTAGCCAACCAGAAACCGACGATTGCTTAGGTTAGCGCAAAATTCGGAAATCCGTAAACGACGATGCAAAGCTCTTTGAGAAGACGAATCTGCGAGATTTTCAAGTTATGAGAGAGAAGAGGTCTCCCGGCCCGCTCGACCTTGCCCATCCCGACGAAGTGGGGTATAGTCTGTGCCTTACCTAAAGTGGTAATTTGCTGGGAGTACCTTACATATCATGTGAACGTCCCCAGAACGGTGGAACGGGGTTCTAAAAACGCCGTCTAATGTGTCTTGTTTGTCAGAATTCCCATTCTCTCGTAGTTCAGATCTCAGAAGAAGATTATAAATCGTTGTGGGCGTGCATAGTCAGCAGAAACACAGCGGCGCGGTCCCGTTTATGATTGGCTACGCGACTGCGGCAAATCTAGGTTCACGATGAGCCTTGGCTGGAACGAGGCCGATCATCCGGGGGGAACGTGCTCATGTCACAATAACTTGCGAGCCCTACTCTGCAAAATCTGATACAATCAAATTACCGCAAATCCGAGAAGTTGTAAACGTCACTTCTTTAACTTCATCAATCAGATTTGTATCGTGTTGATTGATCTGAGTGGGCAACTGGGCGCCAGCCATAAGCGAGGAAAAAGGGGTGGCGGGCGGGGAATCTAAAACGAATAGATCTTTGCAAGGTACCATGCAAGCTAACGGGATCCTCCGACAGTTTGATTCGTCAGCTGTGTGGATATAATTTGCTATCAAAGCTACCCCTGCTAGCAAGGGAGTTTATCCCGAGCTTACATATGCTGCTGGACCCCGGATTGACGCGTACGAATCTTTGGTTCAGCAAATATAATACCTCGATCGCTCTGTTCATTCTTCCTTCATATTCGAGCTTCATTGGCTTCTGATCATTGCCTCTACTTCTTTGACTCCCACAGCTTCACAATGTCAGCCCCATACGAAATCGTCATCCTTGGTGGAAACTTTGGAGGCGTCAACCTCGTCCACCTCCTGCTCAAGAAAACGATCCCATCTCTTCAAAAACTCGATAAATCGAAGACCTTCCATATCACCCTCGTCACACCAAACAAAGACCTTTTTTTCAAAATCGGAAGTCCTCGTGCGCTCATCAATGATACCTTAATCCCCGAATCCAAAATCATACGACCGTTGTCAGAAGGTTTCTCGAAATACAAACCGGAGCAGCTCACCCTGTCCCAAGCTCTCGCAACATCCCACGATGCTTCGAAGCGGACCGTTACAATCAAGCCAGTCGGCAGCGATGCAACCCAGGAGCTTCACTACGATTCGCTTTTCATTTCGACGGGCACCACATCTGCCTCGCCTCTCTGGACCTACCAAGCCGATCCCAGCCTCACTTCCGCAGCCCTGAAATCGATGCACGCTATTCTTCCAACAGTCAAAACCGTCCTTATTGCTGGTGGTGGCGCCGTAGGTATCGAAACCGCAGGCGAGATTGCGTCCGCGTACCCAAAAGTCAAGATCACACTCCTGTCCGGCGGAGAGAAGCTCCTTCCACGTAACGGCGCAGCAATAGGCTCCCGCGCTGAAGCATACCTCAAAGACCATGCCCATGTCGAAGTCATCCACAACCTTCGTGTTTCCAGCAATGATACGTCGAAATCGCCCAACGTAGTCACTTTAAGTGACGGTAGTACTAAGACCACCGACTTGTATATTGATGCGACGGGTGGAAAAGCCAACACGGAGTTCTTGAAGCCGGATTGGTTGGACGAGACGAAGCGTGTGCTCACGCGCGACGCTTATTTCCGCGTCAAAGGAAACGGATCCGATGATGTGGAGGGTGTATATGTGGTGGGTGACGTTACGTCCGGCAGTGCAAATACTGCAATGGAGCTAGATGCCATGATTGCCACAGCGAATTCTGCCTTTGCCGTGGACTTTGCAAGGAAGGTCATTGGTGTGTCTGCTGAGCCGCCGAAGAACACTGGCTTACTTGGCTCGTTGTTGGGACTTTTCTTTGGCGGAAAGAAAGATGCAACACCTGCGCTGGTCGAGTTCAAGCCGATGAAGGATACTATCATGGTGCCCATCGGTACTGCAGGTGGGGTGGGACTGATTATGGGGTGGAAAGCTCCAAGCTTCATGGTTAAGCAGGTGAAAGGGAAAAAGTTCCTTTTGGATCTTGTTGATCCCATGTTGTCGGGCGACAAATACAAGGCATGAGAGGGTGGAGTTGCAGGGCCTTCTTTGCGCAGCGTTAATTGTGCGATTTGTTTTGAGCGATAATACCAAGGGCAAAGGAATTTTAAATTGGCATACGGGCGATGATTTTGCGAGGTTCTTCAAATACGGGTTTGTGATTTGAGCTAGGCTAGTATTACCACCCCCACTCATTTACAATCTTTTCTAGCACCTATGTTCATTCGTCTCCACGTTCTGGTCCGTTTTGTTGAGATCCAATCTATTTCCGATCTTTCAAACTTTCTTTTCGAAAACCCGCCACGCGAGGGAACATCGCCTGCAGGACTAAAGTCCACACCTGCAAGCATGCGTAGGGGATGAAACAGCGATCGAATACCTTCTAGGTTGCTCAAGCCCCAAAGACAGTCCCATCATGAAGTATTCCAAGATACGCATGTTACATTCCGCCCATAGCCAGCGTATCACGTCAAATAGACATTCGTGAAGTCCCACGAATAAACCCGCAGCAGGGTCCAAAGTCTAAAAACAAAGATCCTCGTTTCCATGCAAGGCACAACCCTAAAACGGTGACAGTTCTCCGTCCTCCAATCACAAGCATTCGGATTCGACCCGATCAGTCTCTTGGAATTTAACCTTCGTAAGTTTGAGCCAACCAAAATGCCGGACTCGAAACTCTGTACGTATACTCATACAATAAATCTGTTGTTCTTAACTTCTCTCCAATCATATTTGAGGGCTGAAATGCAATAGCAATGCCCACGAGGGCATGCGGCGATGCTGCTTGCAGGGGAATCTGCAGTGGCTCCTGACAATTAGAGTTGTTAGCGCTGAGGGTCTTAAAAGCAAGGCGATGCCATTCAAAGACGCATCAGTTTCATTGTCCAGATTTCTCTCCTTCTTTGCGTGTATCCGGTATCTGTACGATGTTTCCATTTCTCGTCTTTTGTGTTTCGCTCGGATTTTTGATTCCTGGCGCGGTCGGCGCTAGGCCAATAGAGCAGTTCAAAAATCCACCAGATGCAAGTACCAAGCCAGAAAGTGCAGGCAAGAATCCTGTCTACAAAGTCGGCGATCGAGTCGAGTTCTCCTGGACTACAAACGCCGATAAAGTAGATTTGTACATACTCCAGGGTTCGGACCGTGGTGGAGGCGTAACCATCGATACTGGTAAGCAAAGTGCAGACTGGAGCAGGTTCCGCTTGCGACCCTTACTGATGCCTCCAAGATGTTACCGCCAACTCATTCAAATGGAAAGTCATGATCAACGGCAGTGACGACAGCCCAAAATTCGATTTGATGAAGTCCAACCAGTTTCTCCTCCAGATCTACGAGCCTGGATCAGATACTGGTGCGGATCCCCTGGCCCAAAGCGTTTCTTTCAACATCACAGACTCAGCCGTCGACACGCAAGGGAGAAAGATCTCGTCCTCGTCTTCCTCTTCGTCGCCTTCTTCATCCTCGACGACGGCCTCGACTATATCTTCCACCCAGCTGACTGCATTCATCACTACTTCCTCCTCGACGAGCACGACAGCCACTCCCTCAGCCTCGCCTACGAGCTCTCCTCCACCCAAGAAACTCGACACAGCGGCGAAGGCTGGCATTGGAATCGGTATTGGATTAGGAGCGTTCGCACTTGTTGGCACTGTGCTTTTCATCATGTACCGGGCTGTTAATAAAAGCAGGCAACAGCACGGCGTTGATCCGAATCCGGCGGCATGGGCACGGGGAGAACAAGGAGTGAACATTCCTATGTCGGCGAACACCGCAACTCATGCACCAAATGCGCCATTGCTCGCACACTAGGCTACTGGTACATTCATGTTGGCGCCGTGGGCAATATTTGATCTTTTTGCGAGTACTCGGGAGTGGACCTGAATGATGTTAGTTGTTGATACGGTTGAACGCCTTTCCTAGATTTCGGGGAGTTCGGGATCTAGCCTTTTGAGCGCTTGTATATTGTTGTAGCTAGGTAATGAAACTTGAATGGCGCTGATGGGACTTTCCGGAGAGTCTTGCAATTGCAACCGCAGAGCTTGCGTATGTTAGGCGTCAGCTTTCCGTGTTCCAGGCAGCAGTCATCCCAATGCCATGACTTCGCCGCTTCCAAAGGAAAATAATGTTCAATATAGGAGGATTTTTTGATTTCTAACCCGGCATTGTCTTTAATATTGGTATTGAAGGCTCGTGGGCCTTCGCATCTCGTAAAAGCAAGGGTCGCAATTGGCGGCAAGGTTTCGCTTCCCCTGAATCGGGACTTAGGGCTTACCCAAGCAAAGTTACTGCGGTGTGCCGTATACAGTAATTGCTCGGGAAAGTCAGGATGTTCATTGGATACATATATTTCAAGATTCTTTTGGGATTCTCCACAGCGTCAGCCTTGCAGCCACGTTCTGCTGGGATTCGTCTGCTTATTGCATTTCGCTGACGTGATTCTGCATAGCCTCGTATCGGAGCTTTCAAAAATATTTATCTCTGGGCAGAACCTCGGGATAAAGAGCTCAAGGAAAGTATCAATTCTCAAAATTTCTCTCGTTTGAGACAGTGCCGCAATCCTGAAAGCTGTAGAACGAGCCAAGATATCATTTGGATTAGAGGAATTACGAAAAAGTCTCGAGGTCTTGGCGCCTGAGTGCAATTCGAACAAGAAGCGATTGAGAATGGGCACCAGAGCAAGTACGCCCAAGAGTAGAACCGGATGTCGAACTTGCAAGTGAGTTGCATGTGTATCTTTCCAGCTCTAGAAATTTTTGTGGCTAATATCAGATAGGAGACGGAGAGTAAAATGCGACGAGAAAAAGCCCAGCTGCACGCGATGCCTCACCGCGAACAGAATATGCGAAGGCTACGGCATCCTCATAGACGTCCCAACACATCCAATGGACAACAAACTACGCATAAAAATATATTCAGACAAACAGGACTCCTCGTTGGTGATCCAGCCCAAACCAATGAAAAGCCTGCAAACAATTCCATTCCTCAACCACTCCGAGTCCGCGACTTTCGAGCTCTTCAGATCCGAGGTCGTAATAGAGTTTTCAGGCGTGCGGTCGTCCGGCTTCTGGCAGAACGTGGTTCTTCCAGCATGTCATTCGGAGCCTGCTATTCTGCACGCATCAATGGCACTTGCCAATGCGGGTCGGAGGTTTCAAGATGCGAGAAGCAAACTTGATACGGTCAATGAGTACAACAAAGCAATTCAGCACCTCAGGACACACACAGATAACAGTCCCTCGTCGTTACGAACAACTCTCATAGTTTGCGCGCTCTTCATTGCTCTCGAGTTGACGACCGAACGGTTCGAAGAGGCGATTATACATCTGAATGAAGGCAGGAAAATGTTGTGTTCATCTTCTCTATGCAATTCTGAGCCTGGTGATGCTCCAACGCTGACTCTAGCACCAAACCCGGAGACGACCGAGGATGAGCTTGTAAGCGTATTTGCGGATCTGGATCTACAGTATACTTACTTTGGATCCGAGAGACCCCAACTCATTCTCAGTCCCCAGAAATACAAGCAAACAGATTTTGCCGAGTCGCGGTTCTCCACGGTCTTCCCGGAAACGTTTTCTTCCATTCGAGAAGCGAATCAGTATCTGGTTATTGTAATGAACAAGTGCTTGCAATTCGTAGGATGGAAAATCCAGCCCGAGCGGCACTCACGAAGCAACGAGCTCCACAACTTGCAACGCCAGACGCTCTGCGAGTCACTCAAACACTGGAAAGCTGTTTACAACCGCTTTCACTCACAAGTACTTGCCGCCAAAAAGGAGCAGTGGGCCTGGAAACAGCAATCAGATGTGATGCTCATTCAACACACCTGGCTCAGCATTCTCGTCCCCAATGCATATTCGGAAGCCGAAGAAACGGTATTCGACCGTTACCTGCAAGAGTTTGCCGAGATTACGGAGCGATCGTCTAGCGTTCTGCTGGAAAAGAACAAGACCCCGGGACGCTTCACATTGGAGTTGGGGTTGGTGCCGCCACTGGCTTGGACGGTGATCAGATGCCGCCATCCGCAGATTCGACGGAGGGCTCTGAGCCTTCTGGAAAAGACACCCCGTGAAGGTTTATGGGATCCGAAGCTGGTGGCTTGGCTTGCGCGTGAGGCGGTAGTGTTGGAGGAGGGGGTTGGGTTGGACTCAGTTGGCGGAGAATATTATGATGAGCAAGATTTGATGAAGTTGGTACCACTAGAACGACGAATCAGTGATGTCAACGTGGAATTCGAAGACGGGGACTTTCCTACGCTTCGGATGGTGTTTCAGCGCAAGACTCGCGATCGTGACGGAAAGGTCACTGGCATAGAGGAAGTTGTAAGTATGCATCCCGTACCTGGTCAGCCTATGATGCATCGCCCAGAGACTACACCGGAAGATGGGCGATGTATCATAAGCTGAGCCGGTGTGCAGGATTCCAAACCCTGTTTTGGGCCAAGATTTGACTGCGAACTCAGGCACTTGACCGGATTTTTGCTCATACGTTTTTCCCCACATGAAACAATGTTGCAGGAACTTGAAATGTACTGTATTGCCAAGCCGTTACGTAACCGAATTCCCCAAATATCCTACTCCAAATTATCGTGAAAGGTCCAAAGCAAAACTCGAGAGGTCTAATCAAACTCGATTAGAACTTTCAACGCCTGGTTCTCGGACGCGGCACAAAACGTGCTGAATGCCGTCTCCATATCCTCGAATGCAAACTTATGCGTGATGAGCTTTGAAGCATCCAACTTGCCCGAAAGTGCAAGCTTCAGTAGCATAGGTGTAGTGACCGTGTCAACCAAACGGGTTGTGATAGAAATGTTCTGTGCCCATAAACTCTCCAGATGCAGATCAACCTTTGTCCCATGCACACCTACATTCGCAATCACGCCTCCTGGAGCAACTAGCTTCTGGCAGAGTTCGAAAGTCTCTGGAATACCAACAGCCTCAATGACAGTATCACAGCCCTTGCCATCTGTTAAGCCTTTGATAGCCTCCTCCGTATTTCCATCGCTGGGATCGAATGTGTGGTGTGCTCCCAGCGATTTTGCGACCTTGAGACGATTGGTGTCTTTGTCTATCATGATGATGGTCGATGGGGAATACAGCTGCGAAGTAATCATAGCTGCGAGTCCCACTGGACCGGCACCGACGATCGCAACTGTGCTTCCTGGCTGGACTTTGCCATTCATAACCCCACATTCGAGACCAGTTGGGAAGATATCACTGAGCATAACCAATGCTGCCTCGTCTGCGCCGGCAGGGATAGGGTAAAGAGAGGAATCGGCGTGGGGAATGCGAACATATTCGGCCTGTGTGCCGTCGATCGTGTTTCCAAGAATCCAGCCTGTTTCTGTTAGCATTGCACATTCATCCAGAGAGATTAACCTTACCTCCGGTCTTGCAATGCGAGTACATTCCCTTTCGACAGTATTCACAAGTGGCACAGGAGCAGATACAAGAGATCAAGACATGTTCGCCCTTTTTGAATCCGCGAACTGATTCTCCCGTCTCGTCGACTATGCCTACTCCTTCATGGCCCAGAATTGTACCTGGGGCACAGGTCGCAACGTCGTTCTTGCTGATGTGAAGATCCGTTCCGCAGATAGTGGTTTTCGTGAGCTTGATGATTGCATCGGTGGGCTGAGAAATTCTGGGCTTGGGGCGCTCCTCAAGCTTGACTTGGTTGGTCGCCTGATACACGAATGCCTTCATTGTTGAGTAGGTTGCTTGACGGATTGGAGGCCGGAATATTTGGCCGTTTGAGAGATGGCGGACAGTCCTGAAGGTCTGCATCCTGAAATACCAGCAATTTATTCCTTTTTCCGCCTTGCAGGTTCTGTCCTACATTGAAGTGGAGAAGCTCGTTGTGATGGCATGTCGCCGGTGTCATATAGATCGTCCCAGGAAATTATCGTGCAGGTTCGGTAGCCTGTCCTTGGCTTCATGGGGAGAAAAGTGGTGCGATAGTGACGAGAGATGTTGTCTGAGGTGGTTGTTGGTGTCTGAAGACAAGAGTGGCATGATAGTTGGATGTTTTGACCCTCAGCCTCAGCCTTGCAGTACCTCGCTTACATAAATTTTACATAGGCACCCTCCTTTTTTACGCGCGTCGGCAGTTGGAATTTCTTCCCTTCCCCTTCTCCCCTTCACCTATCGACTCCCAAGTGCGAAGCGCAAGAATTGAAAGCATCTCCAATTATATGCTATCAGCCTTAAAATAGACATTCGTTTTAGAACCAAGATAGTTCAACTCAAGTGATAATCCATCAAACGCCACACGTTTTTTTTATGTCAAACTCCCATCACTAATCCTTTCCTCGCCGAGTGGCTCACCCGATGTCCTCCAGAACACTCAAGATCCGGAACGAACCGGGAGCCTCACCAAGTTCTATCTAGGGAGCGTAGGGCAGGCCAATCGAGTCATTCATCCTGTGAGCTAGTACTCCACGCTAATGGCTTGAGTGAGGATGGCTATTAGTAGGTGGGGAAACTACTTTGGGCCGTTGGACCGGGCCAGGAATCATTGATTTTTTATTGCTTTATCATCCCTATTATACCTCCACGGTCATCTCGTATCTCCTCATCTTGCTTACGCTCACAATCTAAGAATTAAGATTCTTGCCAAGCTTCCCCAGGCACCTTTCCCGCAACTGAATATTTCCCGGGTCACTAATTATAAAATAGTGGGTAGATCGGCACCCGAAGACCCCGCTTCACGTACATCCGCTCACCTCAACTTTGTTATATAGCACTCGTTCACATTGAGACGCTCTCAGTTTACCTATTGTACGCAACATTACAATGTCTTCCTCGGCGACGGCGAGCCCTGCGGCTCGAAAAGCACATCAGCGGGCTCGCAGAGGCGTAAAAGTTGCTGCTGCTTCTGATCAAGGAGAGCGTCAACGACGGACACTCACATGTACGAACTGTCGTATAAGAAAAGTATACATCGATCCCAAATTGAGTCATGTACAGGCTAACGTTCTCAGACACGTTGTGATGGCAACCAGCCCGGCTGTAAGACCTGTGAAGTGTACAAAGATGAATGTCGCTACGAGAAACCACCGCCGATGTCGCAGATACTCGCCATGGCAAAGCGATTACAGGAAGCTGAAGAAACTATGGCGAGTTTAAGAGCAGCCGATGCTAGATTGACACACGTGCCTCGGGAAGACCGAGAGTCAAGAGGGAGCAATTTTGTTCCTCGTATGGATCACAGCGATGCATCTCATCAAGTAGGAGATGTCTCCATTGTAAAAGGTGATACTGTTCTTTCGGGATTGACAGAAGATGAATCCATGTCAGAGGCACCCTTGATATCGGACCTTAGTTTGGATGAAAATGGCAAGGTCCGTCGATATCTTGTATGTCTTTTGTGATTCTAACGTTATCTAGATATGCTATTATGGGCCTACCTCAGCAGTTCATGAGCCACCAAATCTTGAGAACCAACCATCACCCATCTCGTATCAAAGTCAGCCGTCCAAGATTGAGATACGATCAATGCTCACCTCCAATGCTATGGAACTTAGAGCGTGGGAGGGATTCGCGCTGGGAAACGTGGCTTTACAAAATGACATACCCCGCGCCACAATCTCGAACCTGCTTCAAATTCATTGGTCGTGGATCTCACCTATGTTTGGCTGGGTCTACCGGCCTGCCTTCATGCGTGCGTCTTTGCTCCATATTAACTACTAGTAAAAGCTGACTTTCGTAGGCGATATGACGACTGATGGGCCGTATTTTTCTCAGTTTCTTCTGGTGGTTTTGTGCGCTCATGCAGCAAGATTTGAGCCCGCAAGATTTGAGGATAAGAAACTTGGAGACATGTTCAACGCCCGCGCTCGACTCCTACTAGGAACCGAAATTCATCGTCCTAGTTCAATACCAACAATTCAAGCCCTTCTTCAACTCAGTGCGCGTGATTTGGCATATGGGTCTATCTCACAAGCGTGGCTTTACAGTGGGATGGCTTTTAGGATGGTCAGCGACTTAGGCTTGCACCACATTCGCGGTAGGGTCTCAGATTTGGGTCAGCTTTCTTCGGAGGACCTTGAAATTCGGACCAGGTTATTCTGGAGCTGCTATCTTTGGGACAAGTGAGGCAAACATCCGTCTTGTATTTCAGCTTACTAACGCACTTGCAGGGCTATCAGCCTTTACCTGGGCCGTATGCCAGCTTTGACTGATCTCCAATCTAATTCGAAAGACTCGCCTGAACTTTGTAAGCAGATCATCAATACTATTCCTTTGGATATTCCTAACTTGCTATAGTCGACGATTTCACCGAGCATGAATTATGGACTCCATACTACGGTGACTCGGGGAACCTATCTCAAATACCGAAGGACACGTATCCAGCAATGAAGTCCCACGCAATTTCCTGCTTTCAGAATTCTTGCAAGCTCGCTGTCATTTTGAATGATATTATCTTGCGATTATACTCGAAATGTCCCACTTCAGAAACAGAGAAATCGTTGGTTTCCATAAGGAATAAACTTGATACATGGAGGGAACAGTCGCCCAGTCATCTAGTCCTCGACCCTGATGCATTGCCGAATATCTCGCCACCAGCCCATATTTTAACACAGAAGTGAGCACCTTCACACCCATTCATAGCTGAGCTAATCATATGATAGTTTATTCTACTATGCTACAGTCATATTGCTTCACCGGCCATTTTACTCTTCCGACATCCACCACATCGCGTGCCGAAATGCTTCAAACAGCATTGAAAAACTTCTGTTATTACTTGAGACGACTTTCGGTTTCACGAGAGTAACTTATCTCATGGCGTATTGCGTTTACACTGCCGCGTCAGCTATGATCCCCGATGTCAAGGCGGGCGATCTGGAGGCGGAGGCGAAGATGCGCACGTTCCGCAGAGCGCTAAATGGGGCGATCACGAGCTGTCCAATAGTGCAAAGAAGTATCGATATAATTAATAACAGCCTTCAGTCGGATTCCTCAAGCCTAGGACCTACAAAGGAAAACACCGGCGATGGAACCCGGAACTATTTGCCGGCTTTCCCGTACCAGTCGAAATATTCGGATGAGCCAATGTTCGGCAACGTGGATCTCGACACCTCCTTGTTGGAATCCTTTCCCGAAAATTACATCGACAATGCAATGGCAAGTGGCTGGTACTGGCCTACGCAATAACTGCAGCATCTCAGCCAGGAACCATGATTGTATATGCAGGACCTAGCGACATATGCATCATTCTTGCAGCACGCTTACTCACTCGGATCATTTGTCGAAGCCTTGTCACATCCACCATAATGCCATAATGGACCATGACCGCCGAAGGTTGCAATCAAAAATATATCATTGGTTTTCTCTAATCAGACTCGTGGTATTGCCACAACCTTCTAGGATTCTCAACCCACACTTTATACATAAGCTCTTCGTCATAATCACACCATCGTTTACAGTTCGAAATGAAATCCGGCACAGATACCTTCCGATATGACTGGACTTTGTTCCGATCTCCTCCTGGATTCTTCGACACCCCTCCAGAATGCGGCCAATCACTAGCCCAGACGACCTGCGTAGGGGCAGCTCGGAGTACCTCCCGGATATATCCTTCGAGTCCAGGGGTCTCGTAGAAACGATACAGCCCACTCAGTTTCACATAGACCAATTTTTGTCTCAAGAGATCCAGCAACTCCCGGTGTCCGTTTATCTTGCTCGGCACTACATTGCCTTCCGGGGACGCCATATGGTCGAAGACAACTGGGATCCCGAGCGAAGGTACATGAGGGACAATCAGAGCAATCTGTTCAAGCGAGGTATAAATCTGTATAGCCCACCCAAACAGCCGGATCCTATCCGCATACTTGTGAAGTATTTTTCCGAAGACTTCCCCGTCGACCTTTTCCGAGCGAGTCCGCAGATTCAATCGTACACCACGAACACCTAGCTCGTGCATGGCGGATAGTTTTTCGTCTTTGATCTCATCTGGGTCTATGCAAACTACAGCTCTACCTTTTCCATTCAGTCTTTTCAGCGCGTCGAGAATGGATGTGTTGTCGGTGCCGTAAACTGAAAAGGCAATGAGGCAAACGTGGTCAATCCCGGTCGTCTGCTCGAAGGCGAGTAGGTCTTTCAGATCTGCTTTCTGGGGTCGGTAAGGGTGGTCTGGATGCAGTGGAAAGACGGTCTTTTGTATAGCACGGTTAGCTTTGAGACGAAGTACCGGTAGTTGATGCCAGCTCTTACCTCGTCAACGACGTGGACGTGACTATCCCAGGCCCCTCGTGGGAGCGAGTTGTCATAAACAATAGGAGCCATATCTTTGAAGCAGTCGGCGAATTAGTTTGGAGGGGACTTGTTAAGCTGTGTAAAGGATCCTTGAGCGAGGTTTTGTTGTTGCTTTTGGTAGTTTTCGGGCAAGAATGGGACTCCAAATTCACGGAATCTATCCGGGCATCCTCGAGCACGAGCCTTTAACTCCATTCCAGTGAGAAAGTCCGAGAGCCGCAAATGGTTGTTTACGTATAAGTTGGGCGATGTGCCCCGGAGGTTGCCCGTGGGAAATGCGCGGATTTGTTAGCAGGGACTAGGCCATCTTGGCTTTAACCCCACAATATGCATTTCACTAGTCTAAACTCTGGACAGAGAGATCTACCCCAGAGTATATCATGTCAATTCAACCTGCCTCTAGATGGTCATCTGCAGATTGTTGAAGGAGTCCTTGCCAACAAATTTCCTTCGACCTATTTTGTTTTAACCCTTTGAATAACAAACACCATGGGGAATTTGGATGACATTGATCACGTCGAGGACGCGCGAGAATCTCAACAGGGTGAAGCCGAAGGGGTCGACTACGCACCACCAGAAATCCAGAAAGAGGCTCATCTTCTCGAGGACCTCGGATACATTCTCGCTCAGAAGAGATATTTGAGAAGGCTCGATTTGATCATCCTACCCGCTATTTCGGCTCTTTATTTCTTCGAATACCTCGATAGAGGCAATATTGCGGTAAGTCCACATCGCTTCTCAGATAGAACCCAAGTCTGATTAATACAGAATGCCAAATTGCTCGGGCTTAGCTATGGGCACGAGACGAAAAAACATGGTATTGGTCCGGGGAAAGCGAGTCTTACATCCACGCAATGGCAGACTGCCATTATGATATTCTACGTCGGACTTGTTCTCTGTCAAGTTCCTGGCACTATTGGTGAGCTCCTAGTATTTTGAAAGCAATTTCGGTCTAGAATCTAATACACCCAACAGGTTACCGCGTTTTTCCTCCTTCAAAGGTAATGCAATGGCTCTTTCTTCCCTTCGCTTTTCTAATGCGTTTCAGTGGATTGCTTTTGGGGTCTGCTCGTGGGCTGCTGTGAGCCTACTGCAATGTGCGGCATTCAACCTAGCCGGACTGCTCGTCTGCCGTATTTTCCTGGGAGCTTTCGAAGGGCTTTTTGGCACTGGGATAGTGTACTACTTAAGTTTGTGGTATCATCGAGATGAGATGAGTGTGCGAGTATTTTGGTTCCTTGGGCCAACAGCGGTGGCGGGGTCGGTCATACTACAAAACACTTCTGCTATGAATAGCATCAAACTAACGATGCACAGTGCATTCGGTGGCCTCATTGCGTTTGGTGTTGGCCACATCAAAAGCGAAATCGCCAATTGGAAATGGCTCTTCTTGATCGAGGCGCTCCCTTGTTTCCTACTAGGACTCTTCTGTTTATACTGGCTTCCAGATCGTCCCATGAGGAACTCACGATTCGAAGGTCAAGACCAGGAAATTGCAGAAGCTCGATACCACAGCGAAGCATTTGACAAGGCCGGGGCTATCAAGAGGAAGCACGTCATATGGACTGTCACAGATTGGCGGTTGTACGCTCAAGCCGCAATCTACATTCCAACTGCCGCTTTGCTTTCTTCGATCTCAGGATTCCTTCCTACCATTGTTTCCGGTGAGTAGAGTGCTCCTTCTCCTCGTCCGTGCTAACTATTCCAGACTTGGGTTACAAGGACCCCACCACAGCGAATCTCATGACTGTACCACCTTATGCTTGTGCATTCATCGTAATGTACTTGGTGTCCTGGAATTCAGATCGTCTGAAAGAGAGAGGAATTCATATCACATACCTCATGGTCATCGCGGGTGCAATGTATGCTCTACTGGCAACACTTCCAGAGTCCCAACTCCACGGGAAATACGCCTGCATAGTAAAGTCCCCCACTCACAGATGCGAATATAGCTGATTAGAATCTTAGTGCATTGCTGTTGCATGCGTCTATGCCACTTACCCACCATCTCACGCCTGGGCTGCAAACAATTTTGGCAACGAGACCAAACGTGCGATTGGTATGGGCCTCTATACTGCAATTGGAAACTTGGGCTCCATTGCAGGAACATGGGTGTTCCCAGCAAATGAAGCTCCATTGTTTACAAAGGGATTTTTCATTTGCATGGGACTTAGCTTTGCCACAGCTATCCTGTCTTTAAGCAACAGTCTAGTTCTCGGAGCAATTAATCGATACCGAGACAAGAAATATGGCAAGCCAGTTCCGGGCGCCAGCATTGATGTTACGGAATTGGCCGACGAGAGCCCGCATTTCAGGTTCTTTACTTGAGGGATCCGAATAGGGCAGGCACCGTTTCTGGTGCGAAGAATAGAATAGGAATATCAATGAAAAGAAAGTTTTGGCCGAATCTGTCTGAGACGATAGACAGTGAAAAGTACTTGCACTGGTGACTTCCTGCTCTGCTGTCCCACCTGCAAATCCCCTGCACAGTTTCAATCCGATATGAATCAACGGCTATTCGAAGTGCTCGAGCAAACGCCTATATCCGATGATATTTCAATTTCAACGAATCATTTCCAGTTTTCTCAAAGCCGAATAGCCCGAATAGGTGATTTTTGTGCAATGCAATGCTTGATTTCTTTCGCCGGGATTTGTATACTATGATATTACTAAAGTCATGCTGCACTTTCCAAATTTATAGCAGCCTTACGTTGCTACCTGATTCGATGGCCAAAGTTTGCAATGCATCTAGCTCTCCTTTGGTATAAGGAATTCCTTCGGTCTTCCTCTTCTCCTCTGTGAGATGCTCAATTTCCCCAGAGACATATATCCTGTCAACTCCTGCGGCCTTGTCACTAGCTCTGACCTTGGCTGACAAAAGATCCATTCTCTCAATGTACTCATCCGTGGAATCTAAGAAGACATCGGGGTTGAAAACCATGAACCAATGGCCCACACCAGCCGGGTCTTTCAAATTCTTATACTGATCATTGACCGCACCAGCATATGAAGCACCAGAGAGCACACCTCCGAAAAGATCCATCATCATGGCTAATCCAGAGCCTTTGGGCCCACCGATTGGAAGCACAACACCTCTCAGCGCTGCCTCCGGATCAGTAGTTGATCTTCCCTCTCCATCTAGAGCGTAACCCTCAGGGATCTTCTCTCCTCGTCTTGCCGCTTTTCTAATTTTGCCCCTTGCAGCAACACTAGGGCTCATGTCCAGAATAAAGTGGCCCTCTTTCCCACCCGGAAGACCCACAGCAAATGGGCTCGTGCCAAAAAGCGGCTCTTTCGCGCCCCAAGGCGGCATGGACCTCGAGGCATTTGTGAAAGCAAAAGCGCCATATCCTTTCTCGATAGCTCTCAGAAGATAGGTCGCCGCCATGCCATAATGATTACTGTTTTTCACAGCCACGATACCGACGCCATAAGTGCTGGCAATCTTGATACCTTCGTCGATGGCAAGGGAGGCGGCGACGAAACCGAATGTGTTTTTGGCGTCTAAATGGGCCATTACTGGAGTATTCATCTCAAATTTCAGAGATGGGTTGGGGTCTAGCACGCCGTGCTTGATGCGCTCGAGATAACCTCCGAGACGATTGATGCCATGGGTATCTACCCCGCGAAGGTCGGCGAGGACAAGGGAATTGGCAATGAGGAGGGCTCGATCTTCAGGAACTCCATATTGAGTTAGGACTGATATCACGAATGTTGCAGCAGCTGAAGCTGGAACGAGAACGATATCACTGGACGGCATTGTAACGTTTGAGATGACGAGCTAGGGAAAGGAGAAAAGGAAAGGAAAATTGATAAGTCATGTTTGCAGTAGCCTCTCTCTACATCAGCCCTTCTCTACAGCAAAGCTAGGCTGATTCTAGAAACATTGCACGTTTTCAGGCTGGAGGAGAACCCTAGAATGCGGCCACGGAGTTCCCCCGGGCGTTTCGCCGGGAACTTTTCCGTCCCCATGAAGGGAAATGCGGGGTCATGGGATTTCAATCCCGTGGAGCTGAACACTTGCTTACCTTGGTGTGGAGATTTAGCCTTGAACATACGACTATTATCCAAAGGGTTAGGCTATGGTGAGTTTACATTATTTGGGGTTTGTTTCCATCGATTCGCCTCGCGGCGGTGCGGGGCACCCCTTTTAGTTAAGCGAACCCCTATTCATGGAACCCCATGATAGGTGGCATCTCTCTCAAAATTATTTGGGAATTATTACGTTGCTGAAAATTTTGAAAACATACAAAAATCTTGGGGTTCGTGCTAGCCTCAATCAGACTAATTTACCACCTGCTTCCCTCCCTTCTAGAACACCCAACAGTGTTTCTACTACAGATGTCCCACTCCGACTTTGGTTCTCCATCGTGCTTGCTCCAACATGAGGTGTAACTATCACATTGTCGAGGCTGAGAAGCTCGCCGTACGACTCAAGAGTCGGCGGCTCAACTTCCAGTGCATCAAGCACCGCGCCCCAAATTCTCCTCTCTTGCAGCGCCGCCAACAGCGCCTTTTCATCCACAACTCCTCCTCTAGCACAATTTACCAGAATTGCACTCTTCTTCATAATACTCAGCTCCTTCTCTCCAATCAACCCTTTTGTTGACCTCAACAGTGGCACATGCAAGGTGACCATATCGGCTTCCCTCACTAACTCCTCAATGCTCTCCACCCTCACATGCTCCAAATCTGGCCACGCATCTTTCGGAGCCACAGGATCATATCCCAAAATGCGACAGTCAAAAGCCCCAATGAACTTCCGAGCAACTATCTTGCCAATGTTGCCCATTCCCACAATCCCAATAGTCTTCTGGAACATACTGACACCCAAGACCTGCGATCTCACCACCTTTTCGCCTCTCCGAATCCCACGATCAATCTCACAGACTCGCCGACTGAGTGAGAGAGTAAGTGCCATACATAGCTCCGCTACTGCCTCGCTGTTCAATGCAGGTGTGTTGTGTACTGCGATGCCATGCTCACGTGCGGCGTCAAGATCGATATTGTCGACGCCGACCCCTTGCTTCACAACAACTTTGAGCTTGATAGCTTTTGCGAAATCTTCTGCTGTGAGACGCGTTTCAGAGCGCAGAATCACGCCGTCGGCATTGCTATGCCATTCTTTTTTGGCGGGGTCGTCGGGCAGGATGGCTTTCACGTTTGGTGTTTTCTGTAAAAGTGCGATGGCATCCGAGTGGTAAGGGTCAAGGACGTAAATTGTATGAGTTGACATTTTGGCCAATGTTGCAAGACAGTAATAATTCAAAAACTCTTTTCAATAAGTAGAATCTTCGTATACAAGAGTTTCGAATTATATCAAGCGAAACCGGAGAATTCCCCGGAACACGCCCGGCCGGGGATAACCGGCGCGGGGCACGACTGCACCCCACTGCTCCTAAATATTTGACATCAACGCGTTTCTTCATATTGCCCTTGCTTCAGCTCTCACTTTATCAATGAAATTTCATTCTACTTTCCTACGGAAACATTCGAGACTCATGGCCGCTTCCCAAGATCCGATAGTAGCTGCACTGCAGTCTTTTACATCGTGAGAGCATGATCCTTGACCCACTTTATAAACCCCAACTCATGACACTCTCAGATGCGATGTAGCAGACGCGTTGCTGAAATTAAAGCACCCCAATGGAGGATTTCTGGCAAACCTCACTTTGTGGTCACCTGAGCGCCAGAGCGGAAAGACCAAAATCATTGGGCCAGCATATACTGTCAAATATGTGCCGGTAGAAGATACCACGTCGCCAAAACTTTCAGGCCATTATGTATATCTCTTCCCCTAGTGGACTTGAAAGCAGGTTCTCTGATACTCAATTCTAGATTGATACGGTGCCAGCAGGGTCTGTTGTCTTCGTCTCATCTCCCCCGAAGATAGTCAACGCTGTCTATGGCGGCTTAATGACCAACCGTGCTCAGGTTTCTGGGGCCGTTGGGTCAGTTATAGATGGGAGAGTGCGAGATTTACAGGAGCATCGTGATTTAAACTTTCCGGTAGACTACCCATCCTGATATGCTTTAGCACATTCTTTCCTTCGTACTAACTTAAAATCTTAGGTATTTGCCCGGGATATTGGAACGACTGCTCCACATGAGGCCGCTCGCGTCAGCGCCGTAAGTTATATAACTCTTTTTGGCTGCAACAAACTTTTTTAACATAACCGCGCGCAGATAAATGTACCAGTAAAGCTTCACTCAGACGTTCAAAACATCGTCATCAACCCTGGAGACTACCTGATTGGCGATCTGAACGGCGTAGTTTGCTTGCCGAAAGAATTGGCAGAGAAGGCGATCCCTTTAATTGCGCCTCAAGTAGAAGCAGATGAGAAGATGGCCGCGGACATTCAGAAAGGAGTGCTGTTTAGTGACGCGAGTAAAAAGCACCGGGCAGGACTGCCGAAGCCATGAGTGGGGATGTCATCACACACACACTTGGTGCCAGCGGAGAAGCAAAGTCCCAAAGAAAGCCAAAACTTACAAATAAACACCGCTATCATCACACAAGTTACTCAGGTGAATACTTGCCTGTCCAAACTGATAATACACGTGATCTGCTCGTTACCTCGAAAAGCTTCGCAACTTTTTCGCGCCCCTTCCTTTCTCCCCAACATCAACACCATCCCAGGAAATCGCTATCTCGCGGCGATCTTCTTGATCGGCAATGATATGTGTCATATCTCTCACACTAGGCAGCAGCATCGAGAACCTCAAGAGTCTTGAGTCAAGACACGCGATTAATATCACGCGCCGCAGCCAGCAATTAAGGTGGTCAAGACCGTTACTTCCTTGTCGAATCCTTCGAGGAGATTTGGGCTTGCAGATTCCGTTTGTCAGCCCCTATCACAACTTCCATCGTCAGCCTCAACGTTTTCGTGGCGTTGAAACAAGATTTCGATTGGCAGCCCAGCTGGTAAGATGCATGGGGGGCGGCTGCAATATTCGTCCGTGTGCCGTTGTTTCATTCGTCAATTTGTTTTCAGCCCCTTGGCCCAGGATGCCGGACAGTTTTTGTTGTTCGAGATCTGGGAATCATTCGCAGCCAAGAGTTGCCAAGAATATTGGTTTTTTATTCCAGAGTTTGGTGAGTTTACATGGTCCATCGCAATCGCTAGAAGTTGGGGATTCGAAAACAGAATTTACGAATACTTTGAGGGCTTTGATCGCTCAAGGTATTACTCTAAGGCGGTAAAGAATGCCAAAGCGTATGTTTTACTCATTTCCATCCCGAGTTCTTGGGTGCAACTTCCCGCAAAAAAAGAGCTTGAGCTGCAAGGAATCCCCCGCAACCTTAATCAGGGCAGGGGGGGTTTCAGCTGAGTTGGCAAGGTTCCTCGGATTGTCTGCAAGCTATCATGCCAAACCGAGGAGAGGACTTGCAATTGCGGCACGCAAACAAACATTGATATGCGGTGAGATTTCCTTCGCGTACCTTTTATCTGTTTGAATTTGTTTTCCCCCGCCAAATTCCCATTGCACAAGAAAGAGCTTCAAGATGATTTCCTTTCGTATGCCAGTCGGTGTTGCTATAATTTTATTCTCGAGTTTGATCTGGACCGCTGTGGCCGAAGGAGATGCGCTCAATGCACTTCTTAACAGAGAGGATGGTCCCCCACAAGCATTGGTCTTCAAGGCCAAATCTGGCGACGCGTCAAAGTTTGGAGAAATGCCTCTAGATGGGAGATCGCTCATAGCTTCATGGCTCGATAAACGTCAACGTACATGCATAGATACGGGATATTCTCCTTGCGCTAGTAAGTTCATCCGCTTTCTAAACGCATTATGCTAACCACTGCAGACACGTATGGTTGCTGTCCGACCGGAGACAACTGTTGCACGTTTGGATGCTGCAAGTCCAGCCAATCCTGCTGTAGGGGAGGCTCTTGCGCCGATCAAGGAGATACTTGTTGTTCGTTTGGCACTTGCCCTTCCGGTTGGGATTGTTGTGGAGTCGGAACATGCTACCCAAAGGGAGGAGAATGCTGCACGGATGGGAACTATTGCGAAGCTGGGAACCACTGTTACTTGGTGAGAGGGCTACACAGCTGTTGCACGGATTCGAAATGCACCGCACACGTGTCGAACGGTGTGACTACCACTGCCGCTGGATACGGGTCATCTGGTAATACTAGAACCATCGCTCCCGCAAGCATAACAACTACTCGGGGCAGTGACCCAACCGCTTCAGTGCCGGTCCCGCCCACGCCTACAACTACCGTCGTCACAGGCGGTGACACAACTCGTGCTCCATCATCAGTGACAGTCGGTGTTTACCAATACTACTACTTTACGATTACTTGGTAAGATGATCACCCCCAGCTCAAAGGGGTCCTGCTAACTTCTCAGGTGGTATTATTCATACTACTGGACTTTCTATACTTTCCAGTCCAGCACTTCCACAGGCTCCAGCTATTCGCAGATTACTACATCTACGATTGTATCCATTTATGAGACCGACTCTTTCAGCGCGAGGTCGAGCTTCCGCTCGCTGTCGGCAACGTTTCCGACCCCTACGCCGGTAGAAGCAACGCAGCTGTCGACTTTACCGTCCCAAACGAAGGCATCTGCACCGAGTACGCAAACGGGGATTGGGGCGATTGGCACTGGCGCAAGGAGTAGTAGCACAAGCAGCAGTCAGAGCGGAGGGAGCAGCGTTGCGACAAAGTTACAAGCGGGATGGGGTCTGTCTGGGAGTATGGCAGCATTTTTGCTCGCCTCCCTAACTTCGGGGATTTTAATGTTGATGCTATGATACCAAATCTTGTTTGATGTTTGTACTGGCTGGAGACAATGAGCACAACCATCGCGAGGAATATTCTGGATATATCTAATAATCAAGACAACACATTAATGTTTCAAAATCAGGGAACAAGAAAACTGGGCGAAACTGTCTGACCCTACTTCGAGCAGCGCTCAAATTGACAAGATGCGAGATCTTCATCCCTTGGACACTTGCCCATAGATCTCCAAACATTTTGAGTAGTTCGGGTGATTATTGAGAGATCCTCGGCGTTTGAAATTGGAGTCTGCTCATTGGCCCAGCCCAAGACAATAAAAACAAGCTTCACCCCAAAGCCTTGGCTGAACACGCCTCACTTTATTTCCACTCCCATGGTCAACGGCTTCTTTCAGCGGGGCGCTTCATGCAACATTTAATACTTTTTGCATGTTCATCGGAAGACAGCGTCCGCCCAGAGTCGAGCAATTCGTAATTCGGCAACAGAGGGACACGTGCGCCAGATCATCGCTCGTATGGCCGCTAAGATTCGCCTCCGGCACACCAACAACTCCCCACCTTCCGCACAGGTACAACCAGCGCGCTTTTCGCTGGATGTTCGGCAGGAATAATGCGTGCAGCTTACGGGTATGGCACAAAGCTTGTCCTACAACGAGCCTCCCGCCTTGGCTATTGGCCAGTCAAAATGTAGTGCCTGGGACATGTGCAGGAACACTTCAGAATCTGGCAGGTCGTTAACTCGCATTGTGGCAAAATTTTCACTTCCAGGGTCCATCTTCGTGGATTCTCGAAGTCGAACGCCCCATTTTCGAAGCCTCAACCCCGCTGTTAATTCCCGCTCGTTGCATTTGATGAAAATCTTTGGCCTATCGCAGTAAACACGTGCATTGGAACTCTCCATTTGGCAAGGTTGGTCTCACAACTTCAGATAATGGTTAGAAATATATAGTCAGGCTGAAACCTCTCCTGTTTCACGACAACCATTTTCAAGTCAAGTCAATATGGTTGGCCTCAAAATCGCTGTTGTCGCAGCCTTGTCCAGCCTTACGCTGGCTGCTCCCCAAGGAACTACCTTCAAGCCAGGAGACTGGAGGAGCAAGATTAAGAATGTCGTGGTTTTGGTCGAAGAGAATCGTTCTTTCGACACCTTTGCTGGTGGTCTTACTTACAACCCATTCATCGATGGATTGGTTCACCACAACTACTGCAATTCGATGTTAGAATGTCGTCCCAATCAATCGACCCCGCTGATATTTTCAGGAACGCATCAGATCCCGCACAACACGACGATGTTTGCGCAGGGCCTCGCGCCAACGATGTGGCACCAGATGACCCAAACCACAGTATTTCCGGTGTCAACATGCAACGTGAGCTCTACCTACAGTTTTCGCAACCTTTCTAACACCTGCTAGTTTTCAGCACGTGGCACCCAGATGAGCAAACAGTCGACCAATACCACGAGGCTGAGAACATGCGCGGATTCGTGACTGAACAATCCGTGACATTCAAGACATTGAACAAGACCCGTGCAGCGGAGGCAATCAACTATTATACCCCTGACCAAGTCCGCATTTTCAACACAATGGCCGAGAACTTCGTGCTGTTTGATCGCTGGTTCGCCTCTGTTCCGGGCCCTACCAACCCCAATCGTGCGTACATCACCTCTGGTACATCCCACGGTCACGGCCGAAACGACAATGACTTCAATATCTACGGTTTGCCCCAAAAGTCCATTTTTGAGCAATTGTCCGAGAAGAATATCACCTGGATGAACTACCAGAACTCCACCACTGGCCCAGGACTTGGTTTCAACCCAGATGCTGCATTTTATTCCTGGACAGCGACTTCCGGAGCAAATGTCACGAACATTGCTCCTCTGGATAAGTTCTATACCGATGCCAAGGCAGGCAAATTGCCCCAATTCACCTATATTAACCCTGAGTGCTGCTCCTACCAATCTTTCCACCCTCCTTCCCCAATCACTCTCGGCGAGCAATTTATTAAGGGAATCTATGAGGCAGTCCGCAACTCCCCTCAATGGGACGAAACCCTCTTCATCCTGACCTTCGACGAGCACGGAGGATTTGGTGACCACGTCCCACCACCCGTCAATGTCCCAGCGGGTGACGATCTCACCTACACCGAAAAGGCACCCGATGGACGCAACATCACGTTCGATTTCAAGCGTCTTGGTGTCCGTGTCCCGACCTTGGTCATCAGTCCTTGGGTTGGCAAGGGTTGGGTTGAGAAGAAGGGGATCAACAACGGCGGCGAGTATACTCATACTTCTATTTTGAAGTTCGTGAATGAGCTTTGGGGGTTGGATGATTTGACCGAGAGAGTCTCGTATTCGAGTACGTTTGAGCATTTGATTACGGATTTCAGGAGAGACGATACGCCGGCTTCCTTATAATTAGGGACGGGATGAGTCATGAATTATGACAATAAAAGGGATATAGAAAATGAGAATTCTCATAAAAGGTTCATCGATCTCTGTTAGATAGATGATTACCTAAGCGTCATGTTATTTTTCTGTTACTATTGGACTCAAGTGACGGCACCCATTTCTATTGTGTTCAACTTCAACATCTATTCGTTTTTAATGTTCGTAAATTGTAAGTTCTTGGGGCGAGTCTCCTGCCGTATCGTCAGGACAGTTGTGAGTCGGGCAGTACTCCATATTTCTTGCCCCGCCAGGGGAAGTTGTCTTCTACCCGAAGTAGCAGGTGCAAATGAGAAGCTTTAATGGTATTTAAAGAGTGGGCAGGCACCTTAACACTCTGTACTTAGCAAGGGAAGTTGAAACGGACGATAACAGGTTCCTGGTTGAGACTACCCCGCCATCTTCACAAAGCGGGGTAAGAGCTCATACGCCCCTTATTCCAAGCTACCCCCTTTCTAATGAATTACAATTTCTTTCCATCAATTCTTACTTCAAATTTGCTGTCAATCATGACTTCATTCATCGCCAGTCTGCAGTCGAGTTCGAGCTCGCTCGTCACGGCCACTTCGTTGGCCGTTGCAAGAGTCCAGTGCGAAACGCTTGGATAGACATTATTAGTGGTGGTGGCGTCGTCGAGCCGTTTCTAATCGCGCGGGCATCGTTGGTTGACATGGTTATGTATTTCAGCACGTTGTTCCTCTAACTTGCATCTTCCTCTTTCTAAAATTACCATCCCATGGCCTCGTTCCAGTCGTGGTGGTTCAAGGAAGAGCCAAGTGATGTGCTTCTCTACTCAAGCTTTCTGAAGGCAATGAAGGCAATCAATCACCAAGTTGCAAGGCATCAGTAACGTCTACAAAAGTGGCTCTGCAAAAGTTGAAGGCTGAAGTAGACATATTACCTCTACAATTGGCTCATAGTCACCTTCCCCCAAACTACATTGGCGTTTGATCTACCAAAGTCGTCGGAGGCCGTCACACTCTTACGCCCATCTCTTTGTATCATTTTACCACCGGAGGATAAGATCGCTTGTTGCACTCTGTCGCTTGCTCGTGATTTGCTGTCAAGAAACTGTTTGCTGTCCCCTTTGGGAATTGTGCATGGCTTAGTTCCATCCACCACTTTCTGCATAAGGAGTACTTGCAAACATCTTATTTGGGAAAACAGCCGTCTGCGGTTGTGGAATTTGATTTCCCCCAAAAAGGGACCCGCATGTGGTCGACCTAACAGAATTGTGGGTGGCGTCTGAGAGATGCTGAACCTGCCACTACTGACCTTTATACACAATCTACAAGTTGAGCTCAATGAAACACTTGCCAATATAATAAAGTTGCCAAAAGGATTTCCTACAAAGCTAAAAGGTCTGAGTCTCATGATATGATGGCGTGAGAGCATTCATATGTTTCCTGAAGTTGAAGTGACGATCAAAATTTCAACTGAAATCCATTGCAATCCTATTTTCATTCGATTCTGCCTCCCATTGGGCCAAAGTCGTCATGAGTTTCAATTCCAGGTGTAAAGACCCATCAAATAACTTTCACTTTGCTCTTTGACTCCATCAGCAGTGATTTTTTGCTTGCTGTCACTGAGTAAATCACTGTCAAGTTTTAGTCACAGTGCCTTCGTCACTTGTCACAAGTCGCTGCTCGATTTGGTCCCGGTCCCCTGCAAGATATTCAAGATGAGTCCTAGCTGATCTTTGCATTCTACAAATTTGATAGTTTCGACCGAGTCCGGGTACAGGGTGAACATCTTGCCAAAGCCCCTATTGGCAGACACCTTGATCTAGACACAGAAAGTTAAAATATTGATTAGTAGGTCAACGTCGTGAGACCTGGCTTTTTTTGGGGTGAAGAAAAGCTTGTCGGGCCTCAGCGTATTAACAACTCTCTTCCCTATTTCCCTGGGTTAATCTGACAATCGCAGAATGGTCGAAGGCAAGCGCGTTCATCAAACCGTTCGATGAGCCAGAAGGATGGGTTGCGTTTAGAAAGAGCTTGATTCACAACATATTATCGGAAAGCCTTTTTGTATGGATATCAGCATGACCACTTCATTTCTAATGTACGACAGTTCAAAGTCCCATAGTCTTTTGCTGTCAGAAGCTTCGTTGCTGTCAAGTATCAAAACACTTCCAAATTCTCCACGCTACAGAATCAAAGCTGACGGAGAGTCTACAGTGGTAGCCAAACTTCCAGATTCCCCAATAATCCATGGATGTGAAGATTTTATGGTGACAACCTCTTGAACAGAGCAAGCGAGAGCAAGGAATTTTTCGACAGTATTCCACGAGGGGGGGTAATTTGTACTTCTAGAGTCTATTCTTGCGTAATTTAAAATCTGTCAGATCTCAGTTCTTTTCGTGTTCACTAACTCCAACTTCAGAAAATGTTGCTCAAGCGACACAGTCCTCCTTTTAGTGTGAGAAGGATAGGCACTCAAACATAGAACTTTAGAGTAGGGGTAGTCCTCATCATACCCCTCCATGCGGGGTAGTAGTAGTTGGCTGGCTTATCTAAGAGTATCTGGGGGAAACCTTTTAGGTGTGAGCTGTCAGTCTACAAGCGCATAATGATTTCGATGTTTTCAGGGCTCCTAGTTCTAGGTAAAGGACAGGCGTCTGCTCTCGACTGACAAAGGAAAGTGGTATCAAGGTGTATCGGAAATTGTGCAGGGAAAATGCAAGAGACCCTCCTTGCTGTGACGATCGACTAAAATGCGCATCGTTGACTGCAGAAAAATTGTGACAGCAACAACTGAACCCAGATTTGTGGCTGCTCGGGGCAGCGTATGATAGAAAACCAAAGTTATAGATGATGCTGGGTATAGCTATTCTCGAAACTACCAAGTAATTGGAGGAAACTCGAACGTCCGTGTCTCAATCTCCAATTGAGTCCTATTCAGTAATGAAAGAGATGGAATTCTACTAATTAATGTCTCCTTGTTGACTAGCTGGATGAGGCAAAACTCTAACGGCCGCAAACATACAATTCTCCAGAGTAACGGAAAGCTGCAACATTAAGACCTGCTAAAGTACCAAATGTCCATAGATCACAACAGGTCAAGTAAACTAGAATGACATGTTCTCGTCTCCGTATTTCCGTAGCGCCGTTTGTCATGCCCCGCAAAGGTCAACAAATTTTCTCTCTGGGCCAATCTCATGACGTTGATGACCCTTCTCGGACCACTAGTTCATCAAGCTACTTCGGAGTACCTGGGACTAAGCTACCTATATTTATGCATTACGCCATCCGAGCTGCATAACTTTCCACGCGTCATTTATTCTCCGGAGTAGTTTCCGAGCCAAAATTTCAAAGTGAACCTGGGGAAAAGTGAGACACCGAGGTGTCGGTTCTTCGACATTGGACTTCGACCGCGCTCTTGAGCTTCAAAGTTTAAAGAAACACGCAAATGAAAGCACGCGATCTCGTCCCCTAGGTATGCAGAAACCCGAGAGTCTGTTCTCGCAATCACGGCAATTCCCCTGTGACATATCACGATCTATCGAAACCTAAAAGATGGCCGGTCGTCTTAGACTGCGAGACCGAATCGCCGGACTTCGCACCACGCCATCAAACAGTTCGCGCAAAACTACTTGATGCGGCTCTTGCGCCAAAACAACGCGGCGTTCGTATTAGTTAGCCAGGCACAAAGCCAAAAGAAATTTGTTAATCTTGCGGGTATGTAAGCTTCGTACTTCACGTGCTGCTGAAATTCCGACTCTTGCGGACGAAGGCGGGATGCACGAATTGAGCCTAGAGAATTCTACGAAATGCGTACCTACTTAGGTACGAAACAAAACTGCGCTTGCAGCGTAAAAGAAAGGGCCGAAAGTGAAGGGAAACCAGGGGCAGATGTGACCGAATCCTAAAACATCGCGATGTGGGATTTCTTGGAAAGTCGCAATAAAACAAGATGGGAAATAGATGAGTTTCTCTGGTAGCGAATTGTAAGGGTGAGGAATAATATGGGAAAAAGATCATCCTTAACCTTGCGTTTCCAGGGGGAGGAGCGAAACGGGAGGCAAAACAAGATTGAGTTTGGTGACCGGCACTTCCCCAAATTTGACATGGGGATTTTGGGGATCGTGATCTTCGCACATTCCTATTTGCCACGGCTGGGATACAGCCGGGGTTCCCGAACCCGCTGCGGAAGGAACAGCGTAACAGTGAAAGCGATGATCATGATCTTGATTTTTTGTCATGTTTGGTTTGGACGTTGAAAAGATGGAGAAGAAGGATGGTTTGGTGGATTGAGGATTGAGGCGTCGTGTGGAGTGATCTCGGAGTAAATTACATTTTGTTTACTGGTCTGAATTTGCGGGGAGGGAACATGAGGGAGTTGCGGTATAGAAGATGGAAGATGAGATATGTAAATTCATGCAGAGGGAAGATGAAGTCATGAGGCTTAGAGTCCCAATCTAGGGTGCGATCGCATCTTATCTAGATACACACACTAGAGGAAGTTGATGAGACGATTGGGGTTGGACGTGACGATACATCATGAGGAAGCAGAGGATTGGGGTTGATACTTCGACTCCGACGATCGCTCAGGAGGCGAAGCAAGAATCCTTCAAAGCGATGGGAAGAGACAAGACTCATGATATGTTTTTGAATGTTTATTCAATTCTGGTGAGCTTCATCGTAGTACACTCTATGTACAAGACATTATTGTTGGAACATTAATGCAATCATTACCGTGCAATGCAACCCAATCCTATTAATCCTCCGCCCAATACCGTTGTATCAAAATGCCTTCTTATGCTACATGCATGCATCGCTCAGAATGAATGACCTGGTAGAGCTAACTCCATATCACTTACGAACCAAAACTCCCAATCCTTTTTTCGTCCCCCTAGTCACAAAGGCTGAAGACCTCAATTTTACAAGAGAGCAACAGCGGCGACACCAAGAACAATAGCAGCGAGCTGGCTTCCAACCTTGAAGCTGCTTCCGGAGCTGGTGACCTGGAGAGGAGCGGTGGAGTTGGCCTTGCCAGTGGCTTGGATTTGTCCGTCAGAAATCTGGGAGATGACAGGCGCGCTGGTCTTGCTGGCCTGGATCTGTCCGTCAGAGATCTGAGAGATTGGGTTCTTGGGAGTACCGGTAGCCTGAATCTGTCCATCAGAGATCTGGGAGATGGGAGCAGATGGCTTGGGGGCAGCAGTGGTAGCTTGGATTTGTCCGTCGCTGATCTGAGAGATGGGGGCAGGAGTCGGCTTGCCAGCTTGAATCTGTCCATCGGCGATCTGGGAAACGGCAGCGGTGGGAACTTGCACTTGACCATCACCAATCTGGGAAATAGGGATGGGTACGGCGGAAGGAGCTTGAGCCTGTCCGTCGGAGATCTGGGAGACTGGCTTAGGAGCGACAGCGGTACCAGTTGGCTGACCATCGGACTTCTGACCAACAGCAGTGCCAGTTGGCTGTCCATCAGTCTTCTGGCCAACAGCGGTACCGGCTGGCTGTCCATCAGAACCTTGGCTGACAGCGCTGCCGGAGGTAGACCCGCAGGGAGTGATGCCGAGCAGGATAGGCTCGCACTGAGCAGCCCAGTGGCGGTCGTACAAGTTGTAGAAGCCACCGCTCAAGCACTCGTAGAAGACAGCTGATCCACCAAGAGCAAGAGATCCGTTGTTGCATGCAGAGAAACCGCTAGTGTAGATAGCACCAGTTTGTGGCTCAGGGTCGAATTGGAATTGATAGTTGGCAACAATCTCTCCAACACGGTTCTTAGCATCGGTAAGCTTGCCATCCTTCAAGGTGATGACAAGAGTTCCGTCTCCACCGCAGGCAGCGCGCTGTTCTTCGTTAGTTGAAGCTTGGTAAATCTGTATAGACGACGTACCTTGGACAGATCACGCTTGACGGTAGTGTTGTAAGCACTGATCTCAAAGGTACCAGAGTAGTTGGGAGAGCATCCCGCGGGAGCTGCGGATGTTGGTGCAAGCGAGGCTTGAGGAGCAGCGTAGGCCACGGCGGCCAAGCCAAGAAGAGCGATTGTGGTCTGCATGTTTAATAGCGAATGAACAGGTGCAGGTAAGAGAAGAAGAAAAGTAGTCAATAGAAAGCGAGTGACAATTGACTGCGGGAAGATGGCTTAAATAGAAATGGAAGCGTGTTGAAGGAAGTTTCAAAAAATCAGGAGGCAGGGCTCCCTTATGTAGGGGTGGTTGATCTGACTACGAGAACTCTACCCAGACGCTACGGCACAAACACGCTTTGTGTGGGAAGCCAGGCCGGAGAAGGGCGGTTGGATCTATGACGGATCCATGGGCCTCCAGGCTGCACCAGCTTCCAATGGGCGTTCATCGATATCCCCTGAAATAGCATCAATTAGCAGTGCACTAAGCATTAATATGGAATATGACCAAAAGCCGAAAGGAAATGACCTATCAGGGGCTAGGAGATGACTGAATTTCTTTGTTGACCTGCCCAAATGAGGCCGGTCTCGTCTAGAGCTCGTTAGGGGAGCTAAATCGTGATGGTGGCAGGACCTACTGCATGTTGTTGAGAAGGAGCCTAGGAGGGAAGGATGTGTGAGGGAGACGAAACGGACATTTTACCGCGGGATATGTGGTTGGTTGGTTCAGTACGGCGGGGTAGACGATGCAGTAAAGATGGTCCAAAGTGGAGTTCTCGCGTCTAGGGGGGCTTGCGCCAACCCCCTAGCGATGCGCCGCTACTGCAACAGACTTATTCCGTGGCAGGAAAGTGCGGAGTATCGCTATAAAATCTACCAGGGGGCTGAACAGACTAGGATACGAAAGGCAGAGCGTTTGATGCTTGCTGGACGGACCATCCATTGGAATCCCAGCAAGGTCATCGTTGAATTATGGGGAAGTGAGACATTCACGTTCATCCCCATTTACGAGAGATTTCGAGGCTCTAGCTCTAAGTTGGAATAGAAGCTCCGGAGCTCTGTAGTGAGCGTAGCTCTTCGTATTATTTTGATTGTCGATGATTTCGCTGTTGATTATCCTGAGTGCTGCTGCATAGAGTAGGGGGATGCCCAAGCCCGGTGGGCCGTCGGCCGTCCTCTTCTCAGCCGGGAGCCGTGACTGTACTGCACTCCTCGAAGGTGCATGCTTAGGGTTACATGCGGCGAAGTTTGAGCGAGAATGCCATTTTAGCGGGCTTGCGTACACAAATTCGAAGAAGACTTTCACTCTTTGGGACCGAGGATTCGACCCCTGACGCGGCATGAATTATTGTTGGTGAACTTTCTCTCACCTTCGGGGTCGGGGTCAGCGACTCAGCTCAGCGTAGGTTGTCGGTCCGAGATGATAACAATTGACCCAATAAAATATCCAGCGGATGCCAACTCCAAGGCCAAACAGGCCCAGACAACAAGACCATAAGCTTTCAAGTTGGAAGCTTCGTTCCGTGGCTTCAAGAATGGGCCGTGAGATCAATAACTGGGTCCTTCCCGTGAGTCGATTACGAACCATTACGACTGTCAGAATAAAGATGGCAGGAAATGACCCAATCAAGAAAATAGCTCCAACTGTGCCGTCTTCCATTTTTTTCTCGTGTTGCGTGTTACCTTGCGAAGTTTACAAGTAATGAAGGCAAATAGTTGAGTTGCGAGGATGTCACCGGCTGGCGAATACGGAACTCAATTGCGCACCACTCGTGGCCTGACTCTCAACCTCCTCGTTTTTCCTGCTGTCCCGCTTTTTGAGGAGTTTAGAGGCGGGGTTGCACAGCGCTTGAGGCTGCCAAGCTGCGCACAATCCAGGCCAAGAGGCAAGGACATGCGTCGTATCAGAGCACTGATCAGCCCAGGGATGATGGTATCGATAGCGGTGGAGCATGTGGTGGAAGCTCAAAGAAAGAACTACCGCTCGATTTCCATGTGGTTGATGCGAAACCCTCAAGCTCAATAGTCATTGACATCTGATGACGGTCACTCACTTAGCTCTCCACGTCGCCGACGACCTGGATCTCGGGCTCCTATTCTCCTTGCATCACTGCATGTTTTGGCGTTTCATAATGTCGTGGTTGCTTTTTCGTTTCTTTGCTCCTTATCTGGATCACGACCCACCCTCAGCCTTGTCTTTCCCACAATGTCTCCCAAGTGGCATGCAACTGAGACACACAGCCTTGTGCTTTTTTTGCGGTGCATGTCGTTTATCTCGCAATGGATCTCATGTCATATTTGCTTCTTTAATATGCAACACACAAAGTGGGCTGATGGGTAGCAGCACCGCAGTGGAACTTGGTTCCACGGGCTTGGAAACATGAGTTTAAAACAACCAGACTGCTATCCAAACTTACCCCACAGAAATGTACACAGATACCAATCAATCATACGATATTTCCAAAGTCCAATCACAATAACTTCAAGATGCCTCTTCCAGGGATCTCATACCCGATGGACTATCTAGTCCAACAAATCCAAACAGACCTCAACCGTGCTGTGAGTGTCTGCCAGCAGATCAAGCAAAACAGACATTGCGGGTCCTCACATGTTCAGTTGGACAACCTCAAAGACGCACTACTCAGCGGATCAAGCTTCGTCCGGAATCAATGGGAGGGGGCAAAAAGTCCCCCAGGCGCAGATGCCGACGGTGGAGATGGTAAAAACTATCCTATCTCTACGCACGGTGCTTTTAGCAATAACCATATACTAACTAATAGAGCAGCTGTCTCCCGCTCCAAATTCGCAGCGTACATCTCCCAAGTCGAAGAAATAATCACCCGGCTGCAAAACATCGCCTATCCTCCGACACACCACCAACACCAGCATCACGAACACCTCCTCTTCCCCTCTTTTTGTGCCTCGCATCACAGAGAAAAAGAACACCCGCACCTCCACGATCTCTTGCTCAAGTGGGAAAGTATTCGTGATGGTATCTTACAGACTTTTCTCGAGCTAGACGACCGGCTTCAGAACGTCAAGAAAACCAAAGAGAAAGAAGACAAAGCCAAGGAAAAGGCAGAGAAGGAGAAGAAGGAAGCGGTGGAGAAAGTAGAGAAAGAGAAGAAGGAGTTGGAGAAGAAAATGGAAAAGGTTGATGAGCACAAGGACGAAATAATCGAGAAAAAAGAGAGGATGGAAGAGAAAAGGGATAAGGCTGTCGAGCGAGTTGTAGAAGACAAGCTAGGCCAGGATCCGATTAGAGAATTGGATCGCTTGGGGACAGTGATGGGGTGAGTGAGTACTTTTGCATTCCCTTACTCTTACTGTATCTGGCGCGAAGTCGTTGCTAAACAGCTACCTCGTCTAGAAATATCCAACGCTCCCTCACGCCTAGCCCTTGGGATCGCCGCGGCCGTGGACGAAGCTGCGGACCGGTGGTAATTCATAACTCGAACGCTGCTCGCGCAGACGCAGACGCAGATGCCGAGACTGTTTCATCCTTTCCTCACCATCGTCGACACTCGCATCACCATCCACATCGGCGCAACGCGCATCATCACCATCATCATGATTATTCGGTCTGGAGTCCGTCTTCCTCAAGTAGTGAGTCTGAATTCGACACACCCTCTGGACCAACAATGATCACGAATGTCATTGAAGGCTCTGTTTCCGACTTGGAGGAGGGGAACGGGCATGTGATGGTACATAACAGCCACAAGAAACATCATGGTAGCATGGGGAGAAAGCCGCCGCAGAGGATAAGTCACCATGGACAGGAAGGGGCATTCTTTCCTTTTGGGTATGGTTCTCACAGTTTTCACCCTCATTGACGTTTGTTTCGCGTTTCATTGGTCGACTACAGTCCTCACTTTTGCTTCTATAATACCCTGGAAAACCATTTCGGCGAGTTCTGTAATACATTACTTCTTCATCTTTCAACTCAAAGAACTAAAAGTTTTGTTCACGATGTCTGAATGGCAAAAATAAGCATGTCTGTTATCTTCGCGAGTGCAGTTTGAGTGATATACCGGGGCGACTTGGACGTAGTATTTTGAGCCCAATCTTTGTGATTACATCAGAGCCAGCGACAAGTTTTAACGGCAGTGGCATGTCTATTTTTTCAAGAGAATTTGGCTTATAGCCAATATTTACATTTCAGCTCCTGTCTCAATGTGGCTCTCGCATCACCCGATTTCTTCCATTGCCCTCACGCCAGTATCATGTGGCACGACTTGTTCCCTTCATCAAGATACTCACGACTTTCCTCTATACAATTTGTACTTGCCTAGCAATCAAAATGTCAAATCAATCTGAATATACTCTCGTCAACGTCACTTGCGTTTACCCACTGAGCGGCCAATACGGCGTCCTTCAGCGCTCAAACTACTATACACTCCTCCTCCTCACCGTCATCTTCACAACATCAACATGGATGTTGTCCGTAGCTCAAGGCGCAATAATGACTTACGCAGGCGTCTCAGCCATCCACGGCATTCTTCTTGCATTCGTACATGCATCTCACCCAAAAGTCGTCGACTTGGATGTCTACGGTGTTTACGGTATTGTGGGCATCACGGCTCCGGTGGTGTGGTACCATATGTTTTTCAATCGTGCATTTGAGTCGTATCGACCACGGTTGATGCTGAGGGCTTGGTCAATACTTGTTACTGTTGGCACGATAGCTGCCGCGGGGAGTATTTTGGCGGGAAATAGTGTGGACTCTTGCAAGTTGCCGAAGGGTAACGCTACTCTTGCGGCTGTGCTGGAAGAGTGTACTATTCTGTGTTTGCAAGACCCGCCGGGTGTGTTTCGAAGACCGTCCGAGGCAACAATCATGGAATCGGCACCGCTTTCGAAGTATTTTGCTGGGTATGCTGACCTCATACTCTTCGTTACACTGACGGCCACTGTCGTTAACATTGGGAGCATCCTTGTGGGCCTAGACCGAAATTGGTCGGAGCGGTTCAATAAATTGACCGACTATGAGGGTAATAATGGGTTCTTACATGCTGTGGCCTGTTTGGGAAGCTGCGTATGCTGCTGTTATACATATTCGATTGGGAGTTTGCTATTGTACAGCGTCCCGGCTGCTCTGTTCACCCTCATATATGGCGAAGTCTGGTTCAGTAAGCCCAGTCTGCCGCCGTCAGAGCCAGCGTTTGCTGTTGGTCAGTGGAGTTGCTGGGTCGCTACTGCTCTTGTTGTTAGTGGTGCTGCTTGGGATTGGGTCGCAAACGCGGGGCCAGAGAGGATCGTGCGCAGAAGTTGGGATTACTTCATGAGATCGAAGATGTTTGAGGCATTTGTTCTTTCTGTTTTGAAAATTGTTGGGAAGCATAAGGCCTTGATACGTATCTTCAATTTCATCCTGGATTGGGGTTTGAAACAGATTAGGTCTATGGGTAACAGTGACGTTGATGCCCAAGAAGACGAGGATGTAGAAGCGAGACCGCTGAGAGACACCACTTGAATGTTGAAAGTTCTTGGTCTCAAATCATGCAGTATGTTTGGTTCTACGAAGAAGCAGTGATAAGTGATAATCTGGAGTGGAAAGGCAATATTCACCTACCAATATTGAATTATTCGCCCTGCGCCCTGCAGATTGGATAAGTGATATTTGAGATTCACGTGCTTATCTTATATTTTGTGCGTTGAGGTAGTGCCTCCTAATCTATGATCTTTATGTAGTCCCATTCTTACCCTATGTAAATGCTTCGGTGAATTCGAAAGAGTATTAATGAGCTTCTACTTGCCTCCCAGATCATATAAACTCCTCATTGATCATTCTATTTCTGGCCCCCATACACCAGTCCAGTGCCGACCAAGCCTGTTCATTGCTGGTACATTTGTGCTTCAAGAACTTCAGCAGAGTAATGTTTCCGCTGTAAGTTTTGCAAAGAGGGCTTCGATGATTGAGTCAAAACTTCGGAAATGTTTGGGGTAAGACGAGTGAATCGACTGCAAATATTTCTTGACAACAATTCATCATCGACATCACATTCGCCATTCCCTCGGTGGCCATCTTTTCCCGAGAGGCTTTGGTATTCTCAAATAAATTGTGGATGCTTAAGGAAGTTCGAGACGAAAAGTCACGTCGTGGAGGTTGGGGCAAATCATTACTCCCCCACACTTTTGACTCTTTCAGTCATACTTTTTGAAGAAGAGGAGTCTTCAATTTATACTTTTTATCTTTCTACTTCAAGCTCCCAAATTAATGGGATCATTTGAGTCCAGGTCGTTCTAACTACAAAGCCTCACGCTCTCGGATCTCATTGAAGAAGGAGGAAACCCCTAGAGGCTGCGGCCGAAATGACGAAGGGAAGGGCATTAAGTTCGTCATATCGGCCCTTCTCTGCGCAATAAGTATGCTTAAAACTGGAAAGTTGCAAATACTGACCACTCGGTCTCTATCTCCAATGAAGGATTTGGCCGGGGTGTTTCTTGACAGCAAAATACTCTTTCACAATGCCACGACTTGAGCTTCTGGTCTTTTTTTTCTTCCTCAATTGGAAGTATGGTCTACCGGATCAGATCAATGATGATATCTCTTGGAGACAATTTATAGATAAGGTAACTAGAAATATTCTCCTACCGTGTATCATCACGAGGTTTATCTGAGTTACCGTTCCGAAGTCAGGATAGAAAGTACTTTTAGCACTTTTCTTTACGTTACCTTCTCCCCTGATATTTCAATTTGCATTCCATTCCCACTATCTAGCCTACTTTACCACCTCTCTCCCTCCTCCCTGATCAAGCCCCATTGCAAAAGAAGTCAAAGAGAATCCAGTTGAGTCCATTTGAGGTTGCTGTGCTCCAATCGCGGGGTACACGCGGAAATAACCCCTCACACAAATCAATACACTGGAATCACTGCGGCAGAATTCAACCATTTTTAATGAAGAAAGCATTGAATTGACAGCAAATTATTCCTCGACTGCAACCTAGAATTCATAATTAGTGCCCATGCCACCTCGTCCCATCTCATTTACATACTGTTCCACACCACAACCTCCCCCGTCAACAAACGAAAACCTATCAGACTGGATATCCGACAACTCTCATCGGCACAGCCATAGTCCGTTTGCTTAAATGTGCGGATTCAGAGCCTGCTCATACCTTGAAAGCCTCACGGTATCTTCATACATGTCCGTTGCTCGTCTTTCGTGCTAATGATTCACGTCCTCCTCTCCCATACAACGGGAGGGGTGGTGGTATGAATTCCCAGCTATTGAAATCAAGACTCCCCATCAAAAATCTAGAAATCAAACATTTTAGTTCTCTCCCGCTTCTTCGGTGAGCCTGATGAGGGAACACGGCTCGTTCTTCGTGCATATTCAAACCTGGTTTGCTGCCTGTACAAGTGATGTATTATTCGAGTTAATATCATGAAGTGAATATCTAAAGCTCCCGAATTCGACAGCAAGTATTTCTTGACAGCAAATGAACCCCACTTTCTGTCGTTTCCCTAAGTCTCATTCTAGCCCAAAACCCTTCTTTCATTACCACCATCCTCACGACACCCCCCTCACGCTATAGATCCCATTAATATTTGTCTCACCACACCCATGTGGTGGTACTTGGTATGCCTCTGTCGGATATCTGGTCATAACCAGACCAACTCCAATGATGCAGTTTTATATCTCTTCTATCCTCATCGTCCCGCTAGATGCCCCACACTTCAATCTCAGTTTGAGCAGCTATAAGCCCCCAGCCATGTTTCTCACAATTCCAGTCCCAAAGAGCCAGGAACAAATATTTGGTTTCTGTTTAACCTCTTTGAATGGCCCAGCTCAGTACCTAATGGGTCCCCTATTATACTAAAGAGGAAAAAGCATTTTTCCTCATTCACCCATTCTTTCCAAAACTTGGACAACCAAAACGAGAACTTGACAGCAACTCGGTCTTGACAACAACTCATTCCCAACCCACATCTCCACACTTTGCTAAGCTCCACTCCAAGCATGACTTTCTCGTATCGTAAGTCCTGGTTCAACATCAAATTCCAATTCCGACCCAACGTACGTTCGACATCACGAACACAAGCATGCCTTTCGTTTCTCAATCGCAATTCTCGAACATGTATCCAGTATTAAGAGGACCTAGAAGGTCTTTTATACATCACCCTTGACAGCGCATTGTCAGTATGACCGAAATTGAATACGCACCTCCCACTCCGTACATTTTCCCTTCTCCAAGCAGCGATAAAAACTCCGCCCTACTCCAAGTCACCCCTCCACGTCTGAAGCAGGTCCCGCTTCCGAACAATACGATGGGTGGGCAGAGACCGTAACCCACCCATCCATCCATTATTCTTCCAGTCCCCTCATTTCTCACTCACTCACACCTTCGCATAGACAGACACCTCAAACCTGCTTCCAGTACTTCCATTCAGCCAAACAAAGTTGACAGCAATCCCCTCCTGACAACAACCTCCACATCACCCCCCCTTCCCTCTTCTCTTTTCAACCCAGACGCCCGACTCAAAAATTCACAACCTCCCCGCAGCAACTGGAACTCTCTCGTCGACGAAAGCCCCCCGAAAACAATGTACTCAATGACAACTGCTGTCTTGCGGTTGTGATTTCAACTGTCGAGGGATGAGGAGGGGTGTTATATACCCCAGCTCCCATCACCCCACGAGAAGGTATGGACGCAGTCCTACGCAGCTTCCAATGCACAACCACTTAGGAAACGGGGACCGGAATCCCACAATCAAGGCAGGAATGCAGCAAACAAACAAACAAACAAAAAAGCCTAGGAAGGAGGAAAACGGGGGTAAAAAAAAGGAAAGGAAAGGGACCAAGATTGGGAAGTTGAGAAAGAGACATGAACATCAGAATTACACGAAACCTGATCTAGATCAAGACCTTCATTCAATTAAACGCCCCTCTTCTCAAGCATTCTATCTACAATCCCCAAGCATTTAATGCATTCCCTTGCATCTCGTCATCAACCCATTATAATACAATACATCCCATAACATAAAAAGCAATGCCCGCCTGCCTGCCAGAAAAAGTTTCCATTTCCCACCAAAAATAACGCCATACCAGAGCAGACCAGCTTGTTTCTTTCGTTCGTATCTCGTTGACCTTTAGTTCTTTCTCTATTAAGACCTTCGTTCTTTTATCGCCCAAATACGAGCAGATGAAATGCTCCTCAAAATGGTTCGCGCAACCTCGCTGCGCTCGCTCCCTCACACAGTCTTCCCCCCACAATCTGGAATGCTAACCCCCGGCTTCAAATTCCGATCAACGTCCATCAGACCCCACTGATCCTCCCACTCCTTCCCCGGCTCATTGAACTTCCATTTCCAGGGCTCATCAAAGGCCTCGAACCAAAAGTAATTTGTGCCGTTGTTCAGCGCATCGCATACCCATCCATCCATAAAAGAATTCATCTCGGTGATACCAGCTACAGAGCCAGCGCCAGGACAAGACGTAGCCTCGCCGCAGTCTGTTCCGCCTTTGGAGGGCCAGCCGGTTTCGGAGATGATGTTTTTGGATTTGTCGGTTTTGAGGACGACGTCTTTGGTTTGCCAGAAGTTGTAGGTCCATGCTGAGGCGGCTTTGGAGTCGACGCCTGCGAAGAAGGGGTGGATGTTGGCCATTACGTAGTCGACTTTGTCTGCGAACTCTTGGGTCCAGTTGTCGCCCAGATCTGCAGATGCTACTGGGATGTTGATGCCTTTGGCTGTGAGGTTGGATTTCACGCCTGTGATGAGCGTGCCAAGTTGGGAGATGGTCATGTCTTTGCGGAAGAGGACTTCGTTGCCGACGATGAGGCCTACGAAGGGGTCTGCGCCGTAGGTATCGAAGATCTTGTACATTTGCTCGAGTTGGCGGGCATTGGTGGTAGTGTTTGTATCTTGCCAGACGCCCATCCATATCTTGACTTTCCCTTTAAGGCCGAGTTGGTTGATGGAATGGATTACCAGTTCGGTCTGGTTGCAGTCGGTACCATAGAGCCGAATGGTGTTAGTCAGCTGGGAGAGAACTGCCATATCTCTAGTGACGTTGTTTTGCGAAGCTGGGTAGGAGAGGCAGTCGGGGTATTGTGTATACATTGGGGTGTAGTCGATTCCAGGGAAGACCTTGTGTAGGTTCTTGTTATTCAGGAGCTTCTTAATCTCATCGGAATTGGAGTTGAGATCCCCATTGTTCGACGTATCCGATTGCGCTGATTGTCCAGATCCTCCTGGTTTGGTCGAATTCGTTTTATCTGTGCTCTTCTGGCTACTGAGAACCCCTCCAACAACACCACCCACGATAGCACCAATAATCACAAATCCCACAAGAAAGATGATCAGCAATCGTAGCTTCTTGTTGCCTCCGGACTGTTTCTTCAACCATGGACTCTTCTCTCCAAGATCGTAATTGCCTGCTCCAGCGACAGGGTCGTATTGTGAGGCGCTGCCTCCATTCTTGCCAACCAGTCCTCCCAGTGTTCCCATAATGCCACCCGCAGCGGCCCCTCCAGCAACTGCAGCCGCAGGAGGTATTGTTCGATCAGAGTTGTGGCCTAGACTCATCATCGACCCTCTATTCTGATTTCTATATTCCAATCCATCGTCTCCATCGTCCTCGATGCTGTTCGGGTCGAATTCACTTAGATTCGGGTCAACATTCCGCGAGTATCGGTATGGGGTATCTGAATATGTCTCTTGGAAGCTGCGCGGGGGTGAGCCCGTCGATCTAGATTGTGGAGTCGCCATCCCAGGAGGAAAGGCTGCGGCGCCGAGAGGAGTGAGGGAGGACGTGGATTGTTCTTGCCGTGGCGGTGGCCTTTGGTAGGCTTCGTAGGGCGGCATTTCTCGCGAGGGGTCGTAGCCCGGTGTGTTCCTCATAGCTTCTAATCCGCTCTCCCTTGCGTTGGCATCTGCCACACTCATCGCAATGCCGGTGAGGCCACCTCCTGCTTGTTCTCCGAAATTGTCGACGCCCGGCGTTATGTTTGATATGCCAGAATCAGTGTAGCCTAGTTCTCTTCCCCAGATTCTGCCTTCTTGGTCGCGGTGGATGGGCAACTCGGGAGGTCCTACGGGACTGACGGGAGCTGCGTATGCGGCATAGGATTGTGGTGATGTCCCTCTGTCTCTGCTATATCTTCGCTCTGCTCGCAATCGATTAAATGCGCTGTCGGGATGTGCAGCGGGATTGAGTGGAGGTGAGGCTTGAGGAGGATCGTAAGGCTGTGAATGTAGATTCGAATGATCGGGTGGTGAATATTGTTGGTATTGCGGTTGAGGTTGAAATTGAGATTGAGATTGGGGAGGGTCGTAGGGTTCTTCGAAGGAGTAGCGTCGGCTCATGTTGGACAATCAACTTGAATCAAGGCAGTAGCTACTCAGTGCCAGTACAGGTGATGTGTCTGCTGCCGGTAGCCGTGACCGTGTCGGTGTTTCTTCGCAATGTCTTACGCTCTCTCTCGTATTGTGTTTGAGCTAGCCGTGGAATTCAAGACCTGTGTGCAGCCGTGCAGTTGTACTGGTACGTTCCTTGTTTTGTCGGTCCGCGTCGCAACCAAGAATTATGGAGTGGATATTCGAGCAACGAGTGTTGGTATGGATGCAGATGCAGATGCAGAAATGCAGGAAAGAAAGGCTTGTCTAAGTAATAAGCATTTGGAACATTCAGATGAGGCTGTAAGAATATGGTGCTTTCTCTCTCTTCCGTTCTTTTCTTCAGCTGTGCCCGCTGGCGTTGCCAATACGAAGCGCCCCCCAGCCAAGTTTCTCGATTTTGCATCGGCCATTGGTTGTGAGGGGCAACACTGAAACCGACAGGGGGCGCAGTCCAGCCACGGCATTGAGTGGGCAGAATGTGCACCAAATATAGAAACGTGGCTGGAGACAATTCTTGACCATCTGACTGACTGCACTTTACGCAGTACACGAGGAAGCACTCATGATTTGAAGATATACATCTCCATCTACATATACACACGCCGTGGTTCCTCGTTCATTCTGTTCTTCTTCATGACCCATTCTCCCTTCTCTGAAATCGCCGCATTTCGAACCGCATAGTGCACCAAACAACCTTTCGGCCGAACACCCAAGCCGCAGATCATGGCAAGTGCCCGAACTACTGCTCTAGAAGAGGGGGAGGGGCAAATCGGCTCCCAAATCCCCGCAATGATCAAATAAGCATAAGTTGAACAAGATTTCTCATCAGAATCACACCATCTATATCAATATCTCCTCATTTTCCTTTCTACATCCATCTACATCCGTTTCGTTGTATATATCTTCCAAACCAATCTCCTATTCTTTCTCCCCACCAGCAAAAATGGCAAAGTCCTTCAGAGAACTAATCGGCGTATCGCCATCGACTGCTTCAACCAGCGACAGCGTCCTGGTAATCATCGATGCACAGAATGAGTACATCCCCTCCCCTCCCCTTATACCGAAACCTAACTAACAGCAACTCCAAGATACGCAGACGGCCACCTAAAAACCAAAAACGTCTCCTCAACCCGCGCGGCAATCTCCACCCTCCTCGAAAAATACCGCTCCACCTCCTCCCCCCTCGTCCACATCGTGCACCAAACCCCTCCCGGGGCTCCCGTCTTCACGTCCGGCACACCCCTCTTCGACGAGTTCTCCGAACTGACCCCAAAATCCGGCGAGAAAGTGATTACTAAACAATACCCAGGAAGTTTTACGGGCACAGATTTAGATGAGTATCTGAAGGGGACGGGCAGGAGCAAGGTGGTGTTGACGGGGTATATGGCGCATGTGTGTGTTAGTACGACGGCGCGGCAGGCGGCGGAGAAGGGGTATGATGTGCTGCTTGCTGAGGAGGCGGTGGGGGATAGGGATATTCCGGGGGTGAGTGGGGAGGAGGTTACGAGGGTTGTTTTGAGGGAGTTGGGGGATGCTTTTGGGACTGTGGTTAAGGTGGGGGATATTAATTAGGGGGGTATAAAAGGGGTTGGAAGGGGGAAGGAGGGGTTAGAGTGTCGAGGGAAGCAATGATTCTTGGGAAATCATGAGAGGAGAGTGTGACGGGTTGGAACGAGAACGTGTTTGTATGAGCTTTCTTGTGTGGGAACTGGAATATGAATTGGCATTAATCATATTGGTTGAAGTACTCGATGAATGAACGAACGACTGCCTGACTGAATGACACATACTGATGACAGCAACTTCTTTCACTCTTTGAATTAAGATCCACTACCAAGCAAGTGCTTCCAATCTTCCAAACCCCCCCTTCCTCAGCCTCTCTCATCCTCCGACCCAAAATACCAAGCCGCACGCCAACGCCCATCAAGTCCTCTGTCTTCGTCTCCAGAATCTTTATGATATTCCCTTTCACACCCCCCTCATCCTTTTGTACCCCATTCCCTCACCATTTGCGGTCCCCCCTCTTTCCCTCCTTACACTAACCCAAATTAATCATACCACGCCAGGCCCGGTAGCCTATAAAAGCAACAACAAGTGCTTGCGTTGAAGACACAACAATCCCCATCTTACCATGCCTGTACATGGAGCGTTGCAACCTTGCCAGTGCCGGCAGTACAGATGGAACTTCCTCGGAAGCCTTGGAGGGGAGTCGTGCAGCTTTTACTTTTTGAAGCTTGGTACTGATTTCAGTCGCGGTTATTGAATGAATGGATGGACAGGCTTATTGACAGCATTCCATTCACTCCTTCCTTCAACCGAGGAAATAGTTCGCCTGAATCCGTCCCTCCCTTCTTGGGCTCAGCGATCGAAGGCCAAATTGGAAGGTGGAGCTATTTTTAAGACGGCAAGATTTCGAGAAGCCTTATCGAAGAAGGAACAGTTTCTTTTCTTGTGTTTGGGGTCTTTGGGATTGGGATGTGTGGGATTTTTATACCCATCTTCGAAGTACAATGATGGGGAAGGGGGATGTTTGAGGGGGGTTAGTGAATATGGAATGGGGCTTGAGAGGAGTGGGAGGGGTATATAAATCGCTATGAGAACCTAGGGGCCTAGGAACAGGGAAGAGGAAAACGGGCAATCTGCCGAAAAGATGGTGCTCGCAGTCTTTGATTGACTTTATGGTTATTTGTGTATACCAGGCTGGATGTACCTAATGCCTAAGCTGGAGTGTTGTCAGTGAATCAATGATGGTATTTTGGTTGAACAAGGGAATGGGGTTGGTGACTGCAAGAGTCTTGTTGACAGCAACTTCAAGCGGTCTGGAAACAGAAGTTTCACTTCTGACTGCCCTCCTATCTGCACAGCTCGCTTGAAAGTTCATATTCTGTCCTCTGCTATCTATTTCATATAAAACAAGCACACACAGCTCTAAGCTTCGAACATATCATTTGCCGGGTTAAAGTTCAATCGTTTACTTGCTCTCCCTTCCCTCGTAACTGCACTGCTTATATACCCAGTCTCTACGCCTTGCTCCGTCGACAGGTAGTCTTTCTAACCAAGTGAATACCCCTCTCCGTCTCTAGAACTCCTATTTTGGATCTGCTATGACGTGAGATGTCGGATAGTGCGGGGTATAAAAGGTAATGGGAGTTTCGAGATTTTCGAAGTAGAGAAAGAGGATTCCAAAGGGTTCGAATTCAGCGACAGTGGAAGTTTGGCTTGCTACAGTATGTAGCATGTCTTCATGGTCGAAATTACATTGAGAAGTCTTCACTATGGCGACCTTTGCTAGGTGCAAGTGTACTGGCTCGGAGATTGACTGAACGTGAAACGAGAATGACAGTGAAGATATTTTCGACAGCAACACCTTCTAAGTTAAGGGAAAGATATTCATTAGTACGCCGTATTTTTCTATCTTGGTACCCTTCTGTCGCGTTGTTATTATATCTACCTTGCTTCTGAATAAGTGGACAGGGCTCCAAACCTGATATTGAGTTCGGCATTGGAATTTTCATGCTTGGTTCTGACTTGACTCTCTCTTCTTATATCCTGAAAAATCGGTAGAAGAATTCTTTCATCCGCACATTCAGTCTGATGATTGGTTTGTCCGGAGTCAGAAGAATCTTCTTGAGCTGGCATGAAGTTAGAGATTGCAAGTGCGGGGTATATAAGAGATGGCTGTTACGTCAACGTTCGATAACATATGGATGCCAGAGGGTGAGAAAGACATTATGTCTCTGTTTGTCCTGGTATGCACTTATATATTTAATATTGAATCCATGATGGATTATCCTTCTACTTTCGGTGCCAAGTGATGTGAATTAACATGTTTCACTCTCATTGAACGAGGGGAGATGATGACAACAGCTGTATGCTTGGCAGCAAATATACAGATTCTCCTGATGAGAACCTTCCATGAGATGCAGTTTTGTTCTCTCATTTATCGCCACTCTAGAATCATTCACTCATCCTCCTATCCCCTGCCAGCTATAACAGAACACTAGCATGTCCCACGCGTGCTTTGTCGTTTTCTCTGTGGTACCTCATTTCTCGCGGGCCCCTTCTTTTGTAAGCAGCTGAACTCCTCATCCCACATTCAATGCGCGATGCCTACATCATCACAAGCGTGACTTCTCTTCCCAACTTTCTGATATAAAAACGAATAACAACACCAGAGGTAATCCAACGGCGAAACAAAGCGAAGAAAAACCCAAAGGGGCGGAGGGAAAGTGCTCCCATTTCGCTCAAGAAATCGACGCGAAGATTGTCTAAAGCTACATTATTTCTTGTCGATGTTTGGAGGTAGCTTGAGGGTTCCCATCTCGGTTTCACTGAACGAATGGATGTTTCAACAGCAAAGAAGTCGGTCGTTAACAGCGATTCATTCATCAATAAATCTAATCAAGAGCTTCACTCAATGCTCCCGGCTGTTTTTTCGCGAATACTACGATGAGGTCTTCGAGCACCGATGTCTAGATCTGTTCTTTCACGCCTCATGCAGTTGTACAGCGGAGTATGCAAGAGAAACCGACCCCTCTGTATCGCATAAGGTATGTGGTTTTATACATATGATAGTATAGGGTCTGAAAGTGTCAAGCGAGGCGAGATGCACAGTAAATCGCAATCCGGGGATGAGGAGGGTATAAAAACAATCAAGGTCTCAGAAATCATTCCAATCAATATTCTTGAAAACTCCGCAAGAAATGCTTGATGCTGGTGCTGGTGTTCTTCCATCGGCTTGGGTGCATGCCGGATCATAATTGACTGTTCCTCAAGCAAGCCAGAAGTGTTGAGCAAGCGCCGTCCGTTACCATAGACATCGTTCCTGCCCCGTCAAAGGTTGAAGCAGTCCCGACTAAGCCATCTACTATGGAAGCTACACAGCCGGTCGCTCAGAAGGTCATCGAGGCCAATTTCTGTCGCTTCGACTGGTACAGGAGTTTCTCCTTCTAAAGAGCCTGTCAAGACCACCGTATTTTTCAAAACCCTATTTGCTGTCAAGAACCTCATTTACTCGTACGACTGAATGTATGAAAAGTCAGATGGATAGTAAAATTCACTTCCTCACTTCCACAAGAATTCCCCTGTCATCGATCTGGCAAACGAGATCTTGAGAACGACAAAACAGCGATGGCCTTCTCAACCTCTTGCACGGATTGAACGTATAGGATATCTCCCTGCTTGCGTGCCAATTTATACAGGCAATTTACCCGCTCTTTCTACTAAAGATTCCGTGTCCGAAGTCTCGACGTCGGTGAATATCCCTGAGTGGGAAATTGAGAAATCTATCAAACAGCAACTGGTGGCTAGTCCTAGATGCCTCAGAGTAAAATTGAACTAGACGATCAAAGGATCATGGGGAGTTGACTCTACCAGCACAAGCATTATTCGGGCCTGTGGACGAGGGATACTGGTGTCAGATTTCTCCTCGGCCTTGGCTATTTTCTTTGAATGATTGATCTTCGATAGTTTGAAGATTTTGACAACAGCTTTCTATTTGACAGCAGATGTATATTATTATTATTTCCTGATGTTTGAGGTGTTGTGCTGTCCATTGGATGTCGATCCCGAGCTGTTTTGCTCTCTCGAATTCTCACCTTTGAACACTTAACCCTTCTTTTTCAAAGCTGCCCAAGCACATGAACCAGTAGTATAGCGTCTTCATACAGTCTTCATACTTAGTGGTAGAAGATGGCCGTCTTTCATACCAATACCTCTCCCCAATTCCCCACCCCCCGCCCGCCAAACTTCCGATGATTGATTAGAGCTTTCTATCCACGTGAAAATCATTTTTATTCTTAAACGCAGAACCTTTCCTCTATAAATATATCAGATCTCCAGCAGTGTGTTGCTGCCCATAGCTCTATAGGTTTACCAATGAAGTTCAACAATAGACGGAGCTGCAACATTCTGATATAGGTAAGTGATTACTTCCACGCCAAGACCTGGTGGACCCACTCTTTTGTCTAGAGATCTCTAATAAACCTTCCCTGTATACAACCAAGTTGTGGATCTTGCTGTCAAGAAAGCAGCTACTGTCATATAATCTAGATGTTCAGTCATTGACGTGTACTGGTGGTCATCATGGAGAAATCCCTCGTCCATACCCCGCCGACCCGCGGGCAACAGACAAGCCAATGTCATACAGTGACGCCGCTGCTAACAAGCGTGTTGAATAATTGGAGCCCGAATATTGTGGCCGATATCAAGAAACTACATCGTAAATAGCAGAGTTTATGTATTGCAGACTCCGATCTTTCTTGCAGGTATCCAGGGCCGAGGTGAGGTGGGGGAACTTCGCTGGGACAGAAATTGGGCATTGCTAAGTTTGTTATAACACTTATCAGTTCATCTATTATCGAGACAGTATTGGAGGCATTATTTTGGGAAACGCAAACGTGGAGGGGGTATTGCTCCTACAAGGCGCAAGGGTTGCCGCTAGACAAATATACTCGAGGGATCGGCCTGACTATGAAATTTGGAGGTACCCAAACTCAAACTACCTATTCTTCACCGAATGAAACTTACCATGACAGCAGATATTGATTCATATTGATTATTCATTCGTTGGCGAAAGTTTGGCGAGGATCATTGCTCCCGTGAAGATCCTATCTCGATCAAGGTTGGCTCGCGCTGAGCATATCCTTTCCAACTTTAGGCATGAGCACAGCAATGATTTTGGCAGTTTTATGCTGCTCCACATATAGGTGTTATAGCTGATATTTATACATAGTTGCACTGCTTTCAAGCAATTAGGGATCTCATGTGAATGCTCCTCTTTGTGAGTGGAGAAACAAGTACTTCGTATAAATCTACCCCAGAATTCCTAACGCTTCCCGGTCACTCTGATATGCAGCTAATCAAAGACACCAAACATGTCGTAGTGTTGCATTTACTAGGTAAAATGGCTCAGTTTAACAGTCTACAGGCTGACAAAGTTATACTGTCCATCGTGAACGGGACTGGACTGCTGAAGGCTTTGGAGTGCGAGTCCAGAGATTCAAAATGGATATGTTGTCAATTTCTCTTCCATTCGACTTGCATTTGCTGTCATTCATCCATATTGAAAAGCATGTCGAGTGAATCGTAACTTTTCTCAAGATCGACGAAACTGGAATCGCGGCCGCCGAAACAGTTGCACAATAGCCCCAAATAGAGGCGCCAAGCTCCTTTGCAATTTTGTACTGTGGCTGCTCTCAATACTGCAGAATCTTTCTTTCGCCTTCTTCCAGGAAACTTTATACAAAGCTACTGCGACACAATTCAATATTTAATTACAGGACAATCCCCAGTATACTCTTATTTCCCCCTCCCACTTTCCTGCCACAATTTCTTCTTCTCCTCGTCACTCATCCCCTCCTTCAAACTTCTCAGCCTCATCGCCTGCAAGAGAATCCAATCTTTACTACTCATCTCCTCCTCTTTCTCCCTCTCCCTCAACTCTGGAATAACATCACTCCCCTCCAATCTCTTGAGTACCACCTCATCCCCCGGCCTCGCAAAATAAACCACACTATATCTCGTCTCCGTCACCTGTTCTCCAGGAGGCGCCACAACACGATGGATGTTACTCCTCAATAGCCCATTCGTGAACTTTACCATCGCGTCCCCAAGATTGACAATACAGTGACCTGGTAGCGGTTTTACGTACGTCCATTCCGGTTCTTGGCCCTCTGGGACGAGAGAATGTGGGGGTAAGATCTGCAGACCACCGAGGCGGTTGAAGAGGATAGTTATGCTGCCGAAGTCGGTATGTTTGCCAAGTGCGGTGCGGAGATCTGATGACGGCTGGGGAGGCGATTTTATGAGGCGGATCTGGTCGCCGGAGGGGGTAGAAAGGGCGTGGAGGGATTGCAGTGTTTGAGGTGGGAGTTGGAGGTGGGTATTTAGATGGGATAATATGAGGGTTACGAGAGAGTGTGCAGAGTAGATGTATGATTTGATGAGGGGTTCTTTTTGATAGAGGAGGGGTGGATGTTGGAAGGGTTCTTTGGAGATTTTGAGGAAGTCGTCTTTGGGAATCTGCTTCCTATCAGTAATTCCCTGGCACTGGGGAGATGCGTGAGCGTACGTTGTAGAATTCATTCCGGTCCAAATTGCCTTTATCGTCTACGACCGCTGTTCCGAACCCTTTGTAGCCCATGTAGCTACCTCGGCTTTTATAGTCATACTTGCTAAGTTCTTCTCTTCCTAAATCATAGAACTCCGGGGCGAGCTTGAAGAACTGATCAGCTTCCTTGAGAATCTCTTCGCCCTCAGTATCACCACGTAAGTCTAGATAAAAGAAGCCCAGATCTTTTGAGGCCTGGAATAGACGTTCAGACTCTGCCGAGTTGGATCGGAGAGCTGCGAGTGAAAGTCGGTAGAGCGGCGCCGTGGGTATATCAGAAGGAAATGGAGGAAGGCTGGGGAAAGTGAGAGTTTCTGGCTTCAGCGTTGTTTGCGTAAATGTTTCTGTCGCCATTGTTGCAGATTTGATGTTCTCAATAACGAGGAGTAATGCTTGAAGAGGGGTCAAGAAGAAAGTATTACCCCACAGATACCCCACCTACTAAGTCGGGAAGACGGCAACGTAAATCCGGGGTATTTCCAGAAAACACTACCAGAGTTTGAAAAATACCTAGGTACGTGCTACTTGACGGCCAAAAATATATGACTGGTCTTTCTCGATATGTGTTACAACGTGATCATGATAGATAGTATGGATTGTATGTTTGACATGAATTCAAGCGCGATAGCAGAAGCCCAGCAACACTTGCTCTTAACTCGCCAACTATCATCATTTGTATCATCCATTGAAAATAAAGCCCTGCCGGAGCCACCCTAAGGTTCAAAGCAAAACACGAGCAATAACTATCTAGTCCTGAGAAGCTCGCAGGCACAAAGGTAATTAAAGGTTTCTCGAAAATCACGTGGCTGCAGCTGCTCAGGTGCTGGGCCTCGTTTGATAGATACCTTTTCATCTATTTGAAGTGGACAGTTATATTATTTGTAGTTCGGAGCGGAAAAATGAAGCTGCACTGCATATATTGCCCTGCATACTTGGCGATCAGGAACAGTTCAGGCAAAGCGGGGATGGGTAAAGGGGCTGGAGTATGGCCTCATCAAACAAGAGAGCGCAAGTTTCATGAATTCAAGAGACTTTATGTAAGACGCATTATTTATTTTTTGATGTCTTTCAGAGTCCTCCAATGCCCCTTTCGCCGCCAGCTTCCGAAATTGGAAATCGAGAAAGGGGGCGCCGTCACGTGCTAATAGGGCAGTTTTGCCCCCGCCATCGCTTGGCAATTTCATGCCCTTCCAACGACCTTCCACTTTCCCCAACAACCCGCCGAGCCTCGATCCTCTCTTATCTGCTCAATTCGGGACAACCTTGACATTAAAATCGTCAGATTTGCAGCAATCAACAGCGAATCGCCGTCACGCGATGGAGGGAACCAGGGGTGCGAAGTGGCAGGAGCGATCCATTACTCGCAGGTCGTTGCGATCCGGATTAATTGACTTGCCTATTCGAGACGTACGGCAATCACCCTCAATGCAGATCTCCGCCGAGCGTCCAACACCAGGCCAATGCCGGCAGCTCCTCCACTTTGCTCGATCGAACATCCAATTGCTCGCCACAACCGATAAGCTTAATGTATTAGCCTGCGGTTGTGCGCGGGAAAGGTACCAGGTAAGGAAGCTCCAAGACTTTTTATGATAGGCGAGCAGACAAGCAAACTTGGAAGAGGGGAGCCCGATCACAAAAGTCCAAGCGGCAGGTACAGTACGTACTGGGGTTGGAGATCTGCACCTCATAAATGGAGAATCCCCTCATTTCATCATGGCCCTCCAGCCCTTTCTCTCGTTTCTTCTTTCGAGTGCAACTCGGCATCATGGTTTCATTCAAGAGTCTTTTCGTTGTTCTCGCTGTCTCAACATGCAGCATTGCTTCCCCCTTCTACGGTGGATCAGCTCGCCGGGATGAGGCTTTCAAGAGCAGTGTTGCTGAAAGTCTCTCGGGACCTCCCCTTGGATGGGCTAAGGACGAGAACGTGAAACTCGATAAGGATGAGTTGAAAATCAGCTTGCGGATTCATTTAGTCCAACAAGATATGGACAAGTTCCATGATTTGGCCATGAAGGTACAAAGCCCCGCGCTCGATCCGCGAGTCCTATACGTGATGGATTCAGGACAAATTCGAGGATCTGGTTTGTGCACAAAGCTAACGCACTATAGATTGCCACTCCGGGCCATGAATTATATGGAAGCCATATGCAGCAACATATAATCGACGCGATGATTGCGCCCAAGGATGAATCCAAAGATCTCGTCATGCAATGGCTCGAGAGCAAAGGAATGAGCAGTGAAGCGAGCTTGTCACCGCGGTCTGACTCCATCATTATCGAATCTACTGTGGACAAGGTTGAGAAGCTGTTGAATGCAGAGTACAACGTTTTTGGTAAGAGACACCCGCTGAATTCTCGCTTCCAATCTTTTCTAACTCTCAAATAGTTCACTCGGCCTCTGGAGATGGTCTCCTGAGGACGCTTGAATACAGTCTTCCAGATGTTCTCAAGGGTCATGTGGATATGGTCCAGCCAACGACATTCTTTGGTCTCCGATCCTTGCGATCCATGATCTCCGAAGTGCATCCCGTCACTGATGAAGAAGTGAATACCGAAGCCGTCTCGGCGGTGACAGGTTGCACAGGAAGCCGAATTACACCAACGTGTCTCGGCAACCTCTACAACTTCGCATCTGATACAGCCAACCAAACTGCCGGAAAGCTGGGCATTGCTGGATTCCTTGAGGAGTACGCAATCAAGTCAGATCTTACAACTTTCATGAACAACTACGCTGTGTTCAACAACAAGGCTCAGAGCTTCACATGCACAACAGTCAATGGCGGCTCCTGTCCCTCTTCAGGTACTCCAGGAATTGAAGCCAATCTCGACGTGCAGTATGGACGTGCTATCACCGAAAATATCCCCAATACCTACTACAGCACTGCTGGACGAGGACTTTGGGTTGGTTCAGGAACGAATACCAACGAGCCATACTTGGAGTTCCTGAACTACATGCTCGCACTCTCCGATGCAGACCTTCCAAATACACTATCCATCTCGTACGGTGATGACGAGGTCACAATCCCAGACAGCTACTCCACCAACGCCTGCAACCTATTCTCCCAGCTAGGTGCCCGCGGTGTCTCCGTTCTTGTAGCTTCAGGTGACAGCGGTGTGGGAACCACGTGCTCCGTCAATGGAAAGAAGCAATTCACGACCTCGTTCCCTGCTGCCTGCCCATGGGTTACGACCGTCGGAGGCACCACTGGAAACAGTCCAGAAGGAGCCTGGTCCGGCGGCGGCGGAGGCTTCTCCAACCTGTTCGCTCAGCCCAGCTACCAAACGGCCGCTGTGAGCAGCTGGTTAACATCAGATACCACTCATGCTGGCGTTACGCAGTACTTCAACTCATCTGGACGCGCGTATCCTGATATCTCTGCTCAATCAACAAACTTCATTATCGTAGCTGGGGGTTCAGCGCAAGGTGTGTCTGGAACGAGTTGTGCGACGCCGACGTTTGCGGGTGTTGTGCAATTGTTGAACAGTGACCGGATTGCGAGCGGTAAGAAGGGGCTTGGATTCTTGAACCCTTGGTTGTATGGAAATGCGACGAGCGGGTTGACGGACATCAAGAGCGGGAAGATCACTGGATGCAGTGGGGTGATCAGCGGTGCTGGATTCAGTGCTGTCAGCGTAAGTCTTTCTCCGAATCATTGATTACTGATATACTAACATGTAGTAGGGCTGGGATCCAGCTACAGGTCTTGGAACGCCGAACTATGCCAAGTTGTTGACCGTCTCCAAAGCAACTTGAGAATTTCGCAATAGCTGGTAATAGAGTTAAGGTATATACTTGTAAATAGTGTAGGGGATAATACCTTCATACTATACATATAGAATCCAGATACTCACAATAACGCATTGTTGTCTCGCTATCCCCTGGGGCCGTACTATTCCCCCATACCCCCCATCCGTTTCTTTCATCCCAGTTCATGTATGACGTTTTTTGCGCTTCGCTTCTTCTCCGTATTTCCTCCCAGCTCAGCAATTCTCCTCTGTTCCTTTCCTTCAAGTTCCCTCGGCAACTCTTGCTGGGTTGCAAGTTCCGGTATTGTTCTGTCACCCGCAAATGCTACATTTTCAGATTTTGGGGGTACTGATGGTGTCGATCTTCGACGGCGTTTGAAGATGTAGAAACCTAAGGCGGCGGCGATTGTGAGAACGAGTATTGGGACGAGTATTGCGGGTACGAGGGTGCTTGCGGAGGGTCCCGACCGTACTGGGGGAGAAGATGCGGAGGGGCTTGAAGTCGAAGGACCTGCTCCCAGCGAGATGGATACAGGAGAGGTGGTGCTCGGTGAGCTGGTCGCAGCACTTGGAATTGATACCGTCACTACTGGTATCGATGCCGACGTGGATGAGAGTGTAGTAGTCGTGAAATTCATGAAACTCGACCCGAATCTCGTCTCATCAGTGTCCACGGAGTCGTGTTATCATGGACGATGAAGAAATAGACATTGGGAGTCTTAGGAAGGTTCCCGGTCGTCACAGTCCAGTCATAGTCCGAATCCGTAAGGTTTGCTGGATAATTGTCAACGCCAACCAGACAAGAGGGGTTTTCATGCTTACCAGCAATTACGTACGGACCAACTATACAGTCACCACACTCGGGTTTTCTTTCCAGCTGTTGGAAGAGTAGCAGATTGACAGATGTGATGTTCGTAATCCATTTTAAGGATAGCCGGCTCCCGATACTGAGAACAAGGTTGTTGGGTCCGTTCGCGCCGGTCGGAGGAGGAGAATTGAAGAAATTTGTCAACTGGTCCGCTCTAGCAGACAAGTCGAAATTGAAATCCATCTGGGATGCCCCGTCAAAATCCGTCCACGAATCACTGAGCTAGGTCAACACAATTGATGAGACATCAATTCCACGGGAGGTAGGAGAGACATAGTTCGAGGGGGAAAGGGAAAGGAATCTTATGGTGGGATATGGGAAACGAAGGTGCTCGTATCTGCAGTAAAATCTCTAGTTCCAACAGAGTACCAACATACACGTAAAAGTTTATCCATGAAAGCTCATTGGCCGCTCGCACGCGGTCTTCTCATGGCTGCAGATTAAGAATCGGCGAAGCGCGCACACCTTGTAGAAGAAGCTTAACAGGCGGCCAACTACCGGACCCGCATACGTTCAAAGCGTGCTCGTGATGTCATCGAGTGATGAAGGGAACCGTTTCCAAAGATCACAGTAGGGTCCTGCACGTAAGGCTCCATTTTCCACGCAGGATTCGTTCAGCGCTTCGCTAGGCCAATGAACGGTGACGACCAACCCAGCAACTTCCATTTCTCCCAATTTGAAATGAAACACCAACAGGAGCTTTGCTGGGCTGTGCAGCTTGGTCTCCAGCGACCGAAATGCCACAGTTGATACTATAATTCTGCGGCAGTGTCCATCCAGCCCACCAGGTGGCATCAAGAACGAAAACGAGCGAACTTCAAAACATCGCAAACTGGAGAGCTTTTCGAGTCTGAAAATTATGAGTGGCTTAACCATTGCAGCGTACAGCGAAGCAATGTCGAAGGCCTGAAGACGACCTTGCATAGCTCTATCTGGGCAAACTTGCTTGGGAGCTTCAAAGTGCGCACCCAAGAAGGGAAGGACAGGGGCAGATAACTGCACAAAGCCTCCCGCGAGAACCTCACCTGGATCCCTCTCGAAGTTGAAGTTGACGTGTGAAACAATCATCAAGAAGCATTGGCCCTGCATATGATAGATAATAAGTGAGCTTTCTGCGGCGGGTTGTAAATATGACTGGGGTTAGGAGATTCAGCCTCCGCCCTAAAAACCCCTGTTTTTCAGTGTCTCACCTCGGTTGGCGCACCCGAGAACGCAAACGCCTCACTCCCGACTTCACTTCAAATGCTTTCGAGCATTTCAATAAAAGCAGGACGCCAACTTCAGCAGGCCTTTAATAGCCATCATAAATATTCTTATCAAACCCCTAGATTGCTTCAAATGGCTGCGTCAGAAGGCGCATCGTCCAAAGCTCGCGTCATAAAAGCTCCTTCCCCTCTCACCAACCTCACAACCCCAACGCTCTTTCTCTCTGGCTCCATCTCCGCCCCGCCCACCTGGCAAGAAACTCTCACCACTAGCTTTTCCCATCTTCCAATAAACATCCTCAACCCTTTACGTCCGGACTGGGATTCCAGCTGGAAAGAGGAGCTATCCTCCCCACAATATGTGGAGCAGGTGAACTGGGAGCTGGATGGACTTGAGCGGGCGGATGTCGTGGCTGTTTATTTTGGGCCAGAGGCGAAAGCACCGATTACTTTGATGGAGTTGGGGTTAGTGGCGAAGGAGAAGAAAGCGGTTGTTTGCTGTCCAGTGGGGTATTGGAAGCGGGGTAATGTTCAAATTGTGTGTGGAAGGCTGGGGATCAAAGTCGTGGACACGTTGGAAGAGCTAAAGACTGAGGTACTGGGAAAGCTGAAGGAGCTTGGGGTGGCCGCTTCCTGAATCAGAATAGGGAAGCGACGACCCATGAGGAACGAATGCAACGACGCTAGGGAGGGGACTTTCCAGGAAGTCCTTCGTTCAATTTTCCAAATACCAACTCTACGGTACTGACTTTTCCCTGCTACCACAAAATGCTTCTCGACCAAGTACTTATTACAGAGACGCTGCAGTGTATCATCCATCACCAAGCCTTTTTCAACCAATACAAAAAACCCCTACTTCTCATCCACCATTAAACATTATCCATCAAGGCAATCCCCGTAACATACATCAAAAATCCTACTCATTCTGCGTCCTGTTCTCAGTTTCCGACAGCTCCGTGGTCCGTAACATGAAATTCTGGCATGGTGTATGGTCCGTCCTCCTCATTTCGGCGAGCGAAGTAAGCTTGAAGACGAGCACGAACTTCATGGACATGTGACGAGGCGAACTCTGCCATAATCTCTGCATAGTCTTTGTTTTTGTACTTCTGCTTGGTCACAACAAGTTCCACATTCTCTAGCTCTCTGAAGAACCGCAAGGCTACATCGGGCTTTTCTGAATCACCCACTTCAATCAATCGGAGACCCGCATCGCTCCAAAGACGGTCAATAATCTGAAGGTTCTTGATCCCATCAAAACATCCCGGATTCCGTTCAAGAAGGTCGCTGGCCCAGTCGATATCAGAACCCGCTGCATCCATCAGTTGAAGGCCGAAGGTATCCCTCGCAACGCTAAAGCTCAAAGATGCAAGCTTGGCCGGTTGCGAACCATCAGTCTGAAGATTGCGGTATATAATTTTGTAATAATTCTGTGCCACAGTACGGCTTTCGACATTCACGGATAGCATTGCGGGGTGTCGAGTCCGAGGAAGATGATAGAGGGGGCCAGCAACTCGGCCATGAATGTCTCGCTCAACACATCCGGGTCCGAGATCGATCTGTCTGCCAGGCGGAAGCGCCTCCTTCCAAATCATAAGACGTATTTCAGCTGGGAATCTTCGGAACTGGGGGAAATATGGCCCAGTTTGAAGAAAGAGCTTTTGCTTGAAATCCGGAAGTTCAGAGAAGAAGGATTGGGCAATATCCTCATCTCATGTCAGCAACGAAAACTCATGTACCAGACGAAATACTCACTCCGAAGGGATCAGTGGTCTCGTCTGACCCTGATACTGGAACCTCGGTACCCACGAATGAATTGACGTGAGACTTGGTCACGTCATCTGAAGATGAGACTGAAAATGCTTTGATGGGTGAGAGATCGGATCGCAATCGAATAATTCCACAGTTGCAGTCGACAGCAGATATCTCCGAGCCAGCCGCCGCCGTCTGAACCTCCGCAACAATCATGTCCAAACTTTCTTCGTGGGCGTTCTCTCATCCAGGGGTCGCATTGATTGTGATTGATTGCAGAAGGTTTGAAATTTTCAAGCAGTCAATTTTTGTTAAGAAAGAGCCGCGCGCTATCTCCGTATTGACCGACATACGGATGTAATCAATTGAATTCAAGACGACGACAACGACCCCAGATTCACATCTTAGCAGATATATTTGCATTACAAATAATACAGTCTCTAGCACCATCATCTATAACGCCGAACAACTTGGGCATATCTTGCTTTTCACCGCATCAAGGATCTCGCAGCCAAATAGGAGTTTGAAGGTACAGACAATTAAATATCCTTTTCCACCGTTACATTATATTCACCCAAATTTCAAAGTCCTCTCACTCTCATTAACGGCCAGCGTTAGGAGAGTTCGGCAATTCTTGCGGGCTTAAGGGATTGGCGGGTGCCTCGTACGTCGGTGCTGGCGACCAGGGGTTGGCCTTCGGCTGAGCTGCCCAGTATGAATTATTTGGTGTCAGTGTTGCCACCGGCGTAGATGGCCCATTTGAAATATCAGCAGTCTGCGAAGGGTTGTGGTGATATGTTGTCCCCGCAGCTCCAGCCAGTCCATTCTGGGCCATCGAGGGCCATCGGGTAGAAGAGGCACCAACTTTCCTATTCCTGCTCTCCCTCCAGAACAAGAAGGTCAGGATTCCAATAGCCAAAACACCAAGCGGAACTCCGACTCCCACACCGACTTTGGTTCCCAAGTCTCCATTCGAATTTGCGCAATTTTCTTCAGGAATTCTCGAGCTCGTCGCTTGAGCTGCATTTGCAGAGGCGGAGCTTGTCGAGCCTGCCGTAGCTGAAGCAACAGCGGCCCGTGAGATAGATTGAACAAGGGCATCAAATCCAGGCTTGAACGCAACGCCGGTAGTTCCAAGTGTGAAAGAGCTGTTACAGCACGATTCGCTGGAATATCCACAGCAAAACTCTTTAACTTCCTCACCGGGCGGCGAGCATGACCATACGGCAGCCCAGAAGTTTTCTGGTGCGTGTGTTTCGGGATCTGCCATTTCATTAGAATGCCGCGCTTCAGCACCATACTGTTTGGAGCTCTTACTGTTCAGACATTGCTCGAATTGCTTTGCACAATTTGCTGAACCCCAGCCTTGGTCCGTACAGCTACCACGGTATATCCATCCTGATCTTCCCAAGCAAAATCCGCTGGTCGAACATGAATCTAGCGGGTCGCAGCACGCTGAAGCTGCTGATATCGTTTGATTACATGGAAGATGATTTGGCTCTATTGTTTTCCCATCTGGGTAGTAACACGTCCCTGCCGCGGCATTTACTGAGGCGCTCAGCAATGAGAGCACGAAGAGTGACAATCGAGTCATATTCGAGGCGCAGGAAATTTGATTGACAGAAAAAAATCAGAGAGGTTTCAAAAAAGAGAGGAAGGCGGATGCTTAATCCTTTTGAAAATCTCGAAGTGTCCATAGATGGCGCCAATTTCGTGAGGAATCTGAGGATCATTGAACTAGGCTTCTGATATTCAGGGCATCCACCTATCACGCCCCTTCGCGTCCCCACACGAGCTTTAGTGATTCCAGCTGGGCAGCCTAAATCAGTAGGCCCAACTAGCTCAGTAGGTGGGGATTCCAGCGTGTTTCGCGGTTTGTTTCATCTGTCACCGACTACAGGTGTACTGCACTTAGGGCTCAAATCTTCTCGCCTTCATTTGTCGGGTCGGATATACAGCGGTGACAGGAATGTACATAGTTCCGAAATTTCCTTTCAATCTCATGCTGACCCCGTCTTATTTTTTCTCGACGGGATTGGGGGCGACAGCCAGGGCGGGGCGCGCTAATTGGTGCTGTCACGATGGATCACTAGGTCGCTAAATTTAGGACTTTTAGCCTCTGAATGGTGGGGTAGGCAAGACTGAGCACATAGTTCGACAGCCTAGCGCATCTAGTAGACATCAACGGCCAGCAAGGAAATGGGATGATTCTTTTACTTAGGTGCTATGCTGACTTTCGATTTTGAAGTTCTTATCAAACTGTGCACGTCCCCCAATGCATCGTGTGAGTATTTAGTGTCGAGATGATTGAGATATTCTCGGTGGGCAACCATTCAAATGGATAAGTGTTGTCCCAGGCTCTGACTTCAGGCTTGAGTAAAATGAACCCGGCACATGTCACAACGACCACAGTTTCCAATATTCTTAGCATGGATGCCTAAAATTGGACACCACTTATTTATTCCTGTATTGAGAGCCCTCAGAGATGAGATGTTGCATTCATTACAAAGTGATTTTAGACAAATTCCCGCGGCCCCTAATCTGCTTTCCGAAAACGAAAAACAAGAAAGGTACTGGAAGCATCGCCACTCCAATCAAGCCAAGCAGAGATAGTCCCCAGTCAATTCCCAATGCGTCTAACATCGGTTCCTACCCATGAGAGTCAGATCTCGTTCATAAAGGAAGAAAATAGGGAGAGGGGGTACTTGCCATAAAGAGAGGGAACGCGGCAGCAAACATGCAACGCATGAATGTGACGGTGGCAACCGCTGATGCCGCAACTGGGACAAATGCATCAATGATCTGGTATTATTGTTAGCAAGACTTTTAGTATGCAATCGCAGCGGTCTATATACATAATTGAGGGATGCCTGGAAGATAGGGTAGAAGCCTCCGCCGATGAGGACAATGCCAATACATGGCACAACCCAGATGACATCCGAGTTTCCGGTCCAGCCAAAAATGAATAGGCCTGCAACAAGGGAGAAAGAACCAACCATCATGGGATAGAGTCTTGCCTCCGGAGCGGGCTTTCCGTCGTTGTTGTCCACGGCTCGTGCGTACAGTTTCGAATTAAAGGTGCTCCCGAAAAGTCCTAGTACACATCCAAGCAACAAAGCAATGAAAGGAAGAGAACCGACCACGGGGCTCCAGCCACGTTTCTCTTCAAAAACCAATGGAATTGCTGACAAGCTCCCGTATATCAAACCGTACACGAAACTGGCGTAGAAGGACATGAGAAAACATATTGGATTGACCATAAGCAAAAATGGTCGCACGAGATATTTGCGACTCATCTCCCGTAGGGAGGCATTCCATTCTTCATGCTTCGCATGGAGTGCCCAGTTACCAGTCTTGTAACGCAGCTGCCGAGCCTTGTGCACGAGAAGCATGGGAGCATAGGACTCATCAAGCATTAAAGCAGCTAGCGCCGTTGCGAATAGCTGTGATACAAGTTAGTCTTTGAGTCCTGTGAACTAAACACCCTCAAGTTCTACCACGAATGGCGACGTTGGATCTGCACCGGAGACTGACCCAATGGAAATATAATGAGAGATCCTGAGGTTGTTCTACGGGGTTACTTACTTGGAATAGCCCCACAGTATACATCGTCCATCGCCATCCGAGAGATGAAGTAACGATAGCACTACCAATTACTGGAGCCAACAAGGGGCCTCCTACGACGCTCAGGGAATAAATGATCAGTGCCGTCCCACGTTCTTTTGGCGGGTAGATATCGCTGAGCACCCCGCTAGTATTTGTGATGACAGAGCTGCTGAAGACTCCTTGGAAGAATCGCGTAATCAAGACCGTTTGTATGTAACCAGAAGCACCGCATCCAAAGGCGAAGCACGCTGACACGAAGTACGGCAATAGGATAACCCATTTGCGGCCGTACAATTCGGACAGAGGCCCCCAGAGCAAAGGTCCCAAAGCGAAGCCTAGGAGGATCATTGAAGTTGCGAGCGAAGTAACAATAGTGCTAACGTTGAATGTGGAAGCAACTTGGATAGAGGCAGAGGAGAAGACGGCTGAATTGAATGACGACCCTGTCGCTATGAGACCGTATAACATCACCGTTGCCATTTTCTTGCGGGCTGGCCAATTCAAAGGCTGATATCTGGCGTGTTGATCAGTGAGTATCAGACAGGGGATCCCCATCGCTTTGACTTACGGGTCATCGTGACCTTGGAAATCTACGATGACATCCATTCCAGTCTTTTCGCCACTGAGTGGGTGGGTGAAAGGTAGTTCCGGATGTCCCAGGCGTATGCGCGAAAGCAACGAGTCCGGATGAGAAGGACGTCCTTCGCTGGATGCATCTGTCATATCGTGAACTCTCGATTTACCTGCAGACAAGGGGTTTTAGAGTTTGTTGGCCACGGTAAGATGCTGTTACCTACCCGCTTTTTCAAGGTCAGATGTCAGTTTCCCTGTCATCACTGGGGGAGAGTAATCGCTGAAGAGGACTCAGGTAGAAATTGAATTTGAAAGATGGTAATCAATGTACGAAGGTCCCCGCAAAAAGTAACCCCGGATCAGTGGATGAGTCCATTTTAGTGGGTAAGGAGTCTATAAGAACCTGTAAGGTCACCCCGCTGTAATTTCAGCATATAAGCAGGAGTATGGAGGGCTCCACTTCCCTATTTAGTCCCTATTACTACGCTGACAGTACCTCCCTTCAGGGGGCTTGAGGCACAGCAACCCCTATAAATATAGTGGGTCTACAAGGGAACTGACCATTCAGGGCATACAGGTTCCCATAGGCTCTTTCTTTACTAAAATTATGCTCTTTCACTAAACCGGCGGAACTTTATGCGGGGACCTTCGTACAAAGACCGGAGAGCCTTTGCTGAACGGCTGTCTGTAATTCAAGAAGTAAATGACTGAGTTCGGATTAAAGCGTTTTGCGGCGGAAGTGTAGTAATGTTTGGGCGAGGTTTCAAGGTCCCTACGACCGTTGGGGGGCGCGTGCATGTACCAGAAAGACGTGCACGTTGTTTGGCGAAGATACCTTGTAATGATAGCGAGTTTCGGGATCTCAGGGCCTGAATGCCAGCGAGTATCCACTTAATTGCAGTTAGGTACACACTATCAAGCGAGGTTCTAGAGTCGACACGCAACCACAGTACTCAATCCTTACCCTTTTCGTACCACAGGAGCTCTCGAACTGTCGTGCGGATAGTGAGACTCCTATGCAAGCCGAATACCCGAAGAATCTTTCTATGTAAACTTCCTCAGTAATCCATGATGTATCTGTTAGGATTTCAGAATGTGTTTGGGTCAGTTTGGGTGCTACCAAAGTATGGTTTTGCTTTGACATCAACCCCATAGCGTAGGAATAGGATTAAAGCCCCATAGCGGCCGGCTTAGGGAACTAGACTCCTGAACTTGGAGATCATCACTTGCCCAAAAAACTTGTTTAGGGGTAAAAAATGGCGGTCCATCGAATCCATCCATCCTCATAGAAACCCACTCTTGGAGGTGATCCCCAAGTTATCCAAAAACCTAGACCCCCTTATATTAAGGAATGATAATTTTGGGCGAGGGTCAGCAACCGCCCCTACAATCTCCTAAAATAGCAACATGCATGGTGTTCAGGAGCCACACGTGATATGCAATTCTACGTGAGAAGGCACTGCTTGTTTTTATCTTTTCATGAAGTCTTGAAAATAATGACTCATATGTTTGTGATCTATTCAATTAGATCATTAGATCTCTGAGCGCTTTCGAGAACAATTTAAGTCACGTATATGCCCCCTCCCGCTTGGATTTGCCTAGCTCCCCAATCCATCGGGAGAGACCAGAACGTCCAATATGAAGGCGGAAAAGTTTACAGTGTAATACTTTAGAATCACTGCGATTAAAAATAGGTTCAGATGTCAATATGAGTTATCAAAGATAATTTAGGATTTAATAAACCTCAATTCACGTCCCTAAAACTACTTCTAAACTTTCTTCCATGCTAGCAATAACTGCTGCGTATTTGCTTCCCGACTTGGCCCGGAAGAGTACCCAACTTCTTGAAACCCCGCTTCCCTGAAATTCTGCATCCAGACATCGGCTGGTTGAAGTGCATAGTCCCCGGAAAGCCACCAGCCGTCCAACAACCCGAACGTGATATCATACCAATCAATCCGCTGAGTCCCTTCAGATAACAACAAAAAACCCCCATCACATAGCAGCTCGTAGAGCCTGGAGCAGGACTGGGATCGGCTGGACGTAGCGTGGACCGCCATGGTGCCAATGACTACATGGTATTTTCCGCTCAGCGCATTGGGCACAGACTTCTCCATGTCGAATGTGGTAAAACGCATCCACTCTGAGTGTTCTTTGTACTTGGTGCTTGCCCTTTTCACCAGTGACGGGGAGATGTCTGTGAATGTGTATTCGACAGGAACCCCCATGGCTTGAATGAATTCGATCAGCCGTGAAGTTGTTCCGCCCAGGCCAGCCCCAACTTCAATGATCTTGAGGGGCTTGTCGGCACCCCTGTCGGCGCTGTTGAGAAGTGGACCCAGCAGTGAGACCATGTGCTCGGTGAGAGTGGCAAATATGGGCGAGTGAAGATAGAAATCCGCAAGAACTTGTGACGCGGCTGGCTCCCGGAACATGAGTGACAACGGGTCTACTTTACCAGTTAAACATTCTCCCAGCCGGGGTCCAGTGACAGCCATCATTCGAGCGTCAACCTCAAATTGAGGATGGTCGGCCACGAGTGTGTCAATTAATCGAGACGAAGTGCCTTCTGAAGGCAAGGTTGCTGTATGTCTCACATATCTAGAGTCCTGATACAATACGCACTCAGCGTTTTCGAGAATTTCGAAAAGACGCTTTACGACCCTTTCGTACTTGGGGAGATGCTCCACCGGTGGAATAAGTGTACCCTTGGGAACGCCGTTTAGGCTTACGCCCATAAATTTGAATGCCCCATTGAGGTACGAAAGAAGAATCTGCTGGAGCTGAGGAGCCACGACATTCCAGTAATCGTGAAAGCCTTTTAGCATCGCCGCGTCCTGGAAATAGCCATCTATACTAGCTAGAATCTTGAGGGGATTTGGTAACAAAATTGTCTTTTTCAAGTCTAGGCTGGTCGATTGCACAGGTCGTTTTCGGATATGACCATTGGTATTGCCGTTCGTCGGGTCTGAATTGGAGGTCATCATATCCTTGACTCTAGTCGTTGTGAGGTTATAAAGTGGCAGTCGAAGTTGTATCAAAAAGCTAGTCTTATGATGCGATGTATTCAAACCGCGCCCCGTCAAGGCGAATATACGTCAATTTCTGCTTGTTGTTGAAGCCGCCAATAATAAGTGATGATAAATGCGGGAGAAAAGTTATGCAAGTTGGCCACTGACCATCCTACATTCGACATTTCTTACTTTAGCCATGGCGAAGCTGTGCCGTGTTAAAACTACAGTAATAAACCATCGGGATTTCGCAATCTCTCGATAGATTCCCCGTTTAGGGAGATCGTCGTGGTAGGCCCTAGGCCGAATGCCATGGGTGGGGTGGGGCTCGAGATTTACAATACTGCAAACTCGCAATTTCGCCGAGGGAGATTTGGGATATATATTTAAATAATAAGTCGACCCCCGGGGTAGTGGGCCACCTTTTACACCAAAATTAAACGATTTTTGGGTTCTATAACGCCACAACTAATTAATAATATTATATATTAAAAAATTACTAAAAATAGTTTATACTAATAGAATTTTACGTTTTAATTTAACAGAACTTTATTCGTTGTATATTGTATAAATAAAGTTTGAAAATTGGGATTTTTAATTTATATATAAATCATATCTAACAACCAAAATTTACAAATCTTTTATTATTTAAATTATTATTAATAGAAAAAAAATACTAAAAATCCTATATATAATTTATATTGGTGCATGCTAAAATTTAAAACTAAACACTACACTAGTATAACTAATGCATAGTATTTTAACAATTTTTTTTAATTCATAATAATTATAATAATTAAAAAAACCTATTTTTAACTATTAATTATTATATTTATATAAAACCAAATCCTATTAAATTTGGTATATAAGCTGGATGTAATATAAAGATTATGAATTATAAATTTTAGACTTTTTTATTAACTAATTAAAAAGTTATAAACCCTAAAATCGGCTAATTTTGGTGGGGAAAGTAGCCCATTACAAGGGGTGGCTCACTACTCTAGGGGTCGACTTAATTTCTTATTTAACTATTATTAATCTTCTTTTCGGCCATTTTACTATTGTTATTGTCAAATTTAGAAGAATAATTATTATAATAAATAAAACAGCATTGAATTGATTTAAGTCATTATTATTTATCAAATTAATTCCTCAATTCTAGATCCACAATAATTCCGTCGAAATTTTCAAGGTGTTAGTGTATTTAGCGGCCACGATCCTGTGATTGCCTCTATAGGAAAAACCTCAACGCGGCGGTCGGCCCTACTACTAATGGACGTTAGCGCTAAAAGATGCTGGTTTAGGCACTAGATCCACTGGAGATCAAGGCGCTGCGGCTGGGCACGATACCCTTAGCAGTCTCTTATCATTCTAGCACCATCAACCTTTCGACACCACATCCCTCTATTAACTTGATGATAAAGTCCTCGGCATAATACAACGTTCAGTCTAGAACTAAATAGAGACGACTTCTCTTTTTGCAAATCCAGTCCTTACGAGAAAGTCCACAATCCCCAGTTTGCTCCATCAATCCAAGATGGATGCCGCATTGGAGCAAGTCTATGCTCTGGCTACGCAAGCAGAGGAAGCAGGCCGCCGTAAGGTCCTCGAGTTCATTCGTAACCTTCAGCTGACGCTGGAAACCCCGCGCGACACACATTTGCGTTATTCAGGAATGGTAAGCAAAAATGAAGGTCTCTTGATTAGCTCTGCAACTTACTCATAGAGCAGCACATGAATATTGCTGTAGCTCGAATTGCTGAGGATCTTAGTATCTTCCAAATCTTGACTGAGAGTAGTGAGCAACCGCTGGACGTTGCAACACTGGCAACGAAGACCGGTGCAGCGCCGGTGCTACTTGGTAAGCTGAGCTTCAGTAGGACTTATATTCTTTCTGACCTAGAGATCCTAGGTCGAATATTGCGTTATTTATCATCAGTAGGGCTGATTCGCGAGACCGGTCCGCATACCTTCACTGCCAATGCTCAGACGAAAACGTTGGCACAACCTGGATATCGTGGTGCTATCTACAACTACTTCGATAATAGGGGCCCCATCATGCAGGCTCTGCCGGATTTTCTCGCTGAGACAAATTATCAAGACATCAACGACTCAACACGTACGCCCTTTAACAAGGCATTTTCTACGGATCTACCTCTTTTCGCGTGGCTTCAGACCCAGCCAAAACGTTTAGATTATGCTCAACAACTCATGTCCGTGAAAGATATTGGTGCGGTGCCATGGTTTTCGGTCTTCCATTTTGAAGAGGAGCTTGGTAGCTTCGCCGGGCCTGATGTCTTCGTTGACATTGGCGGAGGATTTGGTCAACAGTGTAAAAGACTGATTGACGCGTTCCCCCAGGTCAAGGGCAGAGTTGTTCTGCAGGATTTGTCGCAGACCCTAGTTCAACTGCCATCACAGCTCGAGGGAGTGAAGACCATGACCCACGACTTCTTTGAGCCGCAGCCAGTCAAAGGAGCAAAATTTTACTACTTCCGTAACATCATGCATGATTGGCCGGATGTTAAGTGTGTTGCTATTCTCAAGCAGATTGTTCAGGCTCTTGGATCAGACTCTCAAGTTTTGATCGATGAGATGGCGTTGCCCGAAGTGGGAGTACCTTGGGAGGCGACCACGCTCGACATAGGCATGATGGCGTCTCTCGGTGCTCGCCAGCGTACCGTTGAGGAATGGCATACTTTGCTGGATGCAGCAGGACTGCATGTCTTACGTATCGATACTTACTTGCCTGACACATTCGAATCTATCATCCAAGCCGTTGCAAAATAAATATCCAGTATATAGCCTGATATTTTGAGTCCGAATTGCTGAATCCTACTACTATCGCCCTCGCCTCTTCTTACACTCCATTTCTTTTGAGACTATTATGATGCAGATCGGCCTTAAATAAGTGATTATTTTATGGGGACGAACTGGAGATCTAGCTTCCATGGGGCAACTCGGGGATTATTTTCGCCAGCTCTAGCCCCAAATTTTCAGAAAATTGAAGTAGATGAAATACTGTGCGGCCAATTTCTTTTTTACTTGGCTCAGAAAATGGCCTCCACAAAGATGCTCTTCTCCCTTCCAAGTCTCCTCGATTTGCCGCGACACTGAATTCCCCATATTCGCTACAACGACTATCATAGCAGCAATTGGTGTCAGCAGCATCCTCGTCTTCATGCAGACGCCCGCTGAACATAGGGTAGACTGATTGACTATACAATTAGGTGTAAGAGTGTTACACTACTGCGACCCTGAGGTATGAAAGCATCTTACCAACCATTGCAAAAGAACGTTCTAGAGAATCAGGGTTTCATCTTACTCTGTCTCAACTGAATTTTGATCTCTATCTAAAATAGCAAAATTGGTGAAGTAATGAGTGACATTTGTTATCAAGGCAAAATTTGGGGACCCTAGAGACTGAGGAAGCAATTTACTGTCGCACGCATCTGAACCTGGTCCATCTACATGTGCTTGCTCAACTAGTCATGACATTGAGTCATGCATTTGAGTACAAACTCTCTATCTCAGCTTTATATGCTTCTTCGTTCATTCTGCGTATGATGTTGCCTTTTCCTGTCCTAGCAAATGGTCTGTCCGAGAAGACACACACTATCTTGTCTCTGGTGATACGGGCTTGCTCCGACACATATACGTTAGCTTCCTCAACTCGTGGCCAGATCGTTTCAAGGAAGTCTGCAGGACTGGTATCGCCTGGAAACTCTCGAGCCTCAATAAGTAGTGCTGGTTCGGTTCGGCCTTTACCGATAAGTTGCGCACCCTTTACAGATGAATGTCCCTCGACATGCTCTTCCAATGGAACAGGGTTGATTTTCAATCCGTTAGCCAAGACAACAATATCATCCCGGCGTCCATAGTACTTGAATAGGTTCGCTTTCTCGGGGTGTTTCGTGTACAAATCCTTAGTTTCGTAAGTACTAGCGCCTCCCAAATTGTGATATAAGGGAGTCATATCCTTATTTTCTTCGTCAGCGATGATGATCAATTCGTATGTGTCGTTACTGGGATCATAAAGTTGCATCTCATGCTTGAGAAGAGGGTTGAATTCATGATACAGCCAATCGTCCGGAGATTTCGAAAGCTCCGGCAAAGGAAACGTTTCGGTAGAGCCGATGAAATGGAAGAGTTTGACAAGATGAGTAACTCTGTCTCCAATTGCTGGGGGAAGGGGTGCCCCAGCACAAGCAATGAATTCCAAGCTCTTAATCAAATCTATGCCGCCTGGAGCTCGGAGTAGCTGTTCCAACATGGCCGGTATGGCCATGATTCCTCGCAACTTTTGCTGCTTCGATATCTTCAAGAGCAAATCGCCATCTGGGTATATTCCTGGCGGTCCGAGTACCAGTGTTAAGGTATTGCAAATTGCGTGGTCTTCTTCTCATCAGTCACACCTCATAAAGAATTCTACTTCAGAGTTCAACTTACTCATGAAAAACAGACAACCACCAAGCTATATGTCAAGTCAGGATCAGTCTCTTGATATCAAGAGTGGTGTTTAGAAGCCTTACCGTGAAAAATGGCCGCATGACGTACGTTCGTGCTTCGCCGTCGAGTCTAAAGACTGTCGAATCCATCTTCTCGCGGCCAACTGGGGCTGGCAAATTGTGCTCATTATCATGTGCAGCCCAAGAGCTGTGAGTCATTGTTATTGGCTTTGGAAGACCTAGGGATCTGTTATCTCCGTGTTAAGCTTATAATATGTTTGGTGTCTCACCAGTTGATCCGGAGGAATGTAAGACCAGAATAGGATCGCTTTTAGCCTCCAAAAAGCTCTTTTCATAGGGGTAACGCCCTGGACGGCTCTCAAACATCACTTGAAAGTCAGGAACTGCGCTACTGGTGACTGATGGCGCGATAGCTTGCAGTGGTTTGATCAGATGATCAAGCTCCGTAGTATAAAGTAACTTGGTACTCCCCGTCTGATTCATCAGCGACAAATTGGTGGAAGCTGGATTTTGAGGCATTGGCAGAAGAAGCTGTGGGCGTTAGTGAGCTCAGAATCACAGAGGAAATAATCCAAACCTTGTAACCAGTCTTTATGGCTGCTAAAAGGGTAGCTGGCCCTCGAAGGTCGGATAGTCCAATATAAGTGATGGTCTCGAAATTGTCACTTCTACCAAACCTTTCTTCGATCCATTTGGCCATGAAATCAACACAACGCGCGAGATCCCCGACAGTGATATCGCGATATCCATCATTCACATCTGATGTCTTCGGAATGGCAGCATAAACCCTATTGGGATCCGAATCGGCAAGGCGATCCAGAACCTCCGGGATGAGCCTCTTTCCATAGGTCGTCAAGCTGTCTGTTTCCATAGTGATGAGGAAGTCAGAATCGCGATCGATTGGACAGAATGTAAGAATCAAACTCTGATATTTAGAAGTATTAGCAACAGATACGTGAGCAGAACTGCTTAGAACGAACAAAGTCGGCAGAATGCAATCCAAGATGACTTTAGAATTGCCTGCAAATTTTGTAATTTGAAGGGTGTCAACGAAGAAATCCCCTTGAATTCATGTCGATCTCAATATATTTCGTTGTCTAGGAATAGCGATATTATGACTACTTTTGTTGAGAGCCTAAAAAAATGCCGATTTTATGCCTTTTTTGGTTTACAAGAGCTATTAGTATAACTCGAATTTCTAAATATTTCATATTTTCGGATCGGGGGTAAAAAAAAAAAAGGGGGGGGGGGGGGAGGGTTTTTTTTTTTTAATTTTAATTTTTTAAATTTTTTTTTATTTTTTTTTTTAAAAATT
>Ga0247778_1000151_pt1 | contig 120509 bp, 114 predicted proteins | sample UWRJL049202B5_FD_179939 | JGI IMG/M metagenome (GOLD analysis project Ga0247778, IMG submission 179939) | Plant litter microbial communities from Arlington Agricultural Research Station in Wisconsin, United States - UWRJ-L049-202B-5 | ecosystem: Environmental > Terrestrial > Plant litter >... | reverse complement strand
CTGGCGTGCTGCATTACAAGCCGGCAAATATCGACGGACTGCATACACAACAAAGCCAACCCATCTTGGTAACACCAGCGGTAACCCCGAGATCCGACATCTGGAACAACGGATGGAGTGTCTCGCTCAAGCTCTGCGACTTGCACCAAAGGCAACGCTTCAAGAGATAATCAATGTGTTTCGACGCTGTGAAGAGGAACTAGAGACGCAAGTTGCACAAGAAGCCGAGCAAGAAGCCGCGTGGGATGCTCAGGGTGACGATCAAGCTATGCCAGGTGGCTTCACGGTGACTCCGGCGAGGAATACGATTGCTACATCCTCGCGTGCGGCGGAAGAGGCCCCTATGTCTTTATTCGAGCTCTCAAAGGCTAGTATGGGTCGGGCGCAGACTGGACTGGCCTCTCTATCGATGTTCAAGGGCTCTGAAAAGCAAAAGGCTTTGCCAGAGACTCGTACAAGCAATGAGAGCTTCAGAGCTGACGCTACGGATTCTGGTTCGGCGAGGGTTAGGAAGAGAGACCAGCTGAAGAACGTGGCCGTTGGAGGGCTTGCATCAGGAATTGGATGGGTTCTTGGTGCACCGCCGGTCAAGAATGACGAATAGGAGTGGTAAATGTCATATATGCTTACAAACATTCTCCTTTTGAGCATAAATCCTCGCACTTGAGCGGGCGGCGTTGGCGGGCATAAGAGACGGTGTTACAAAGTGTATGAATACGATACCCTGGGACTTCCGTGTATCAATAATCCATTGCAAGCAGCTATAGTAGAATGTTTAATTAGGAATGAGACAATGTGGCAAGGCGCAAATTATCAATTTCTCGTGTCTCTAGGCTCATATTTCACTTCTTAGCATCAGCAGCCATTCCCTTCTGAATCCATGCCCTGCTCTCCTCTTCATGCCTCTTGAGTTCTTCCGGACTCTTCTTGGACAGTTCCTTCATTTTATGCGGATCTGGCACATGCCGTCCCTTCTCCACTCCCGGCCTGGTCATCATGCGATCATCCCACGCCTTGACCGCGGGAAATTCGTTAATATCAAGGCCAGCCCAGAATGCACTGGCAACCCAGCCCCAGGTTGCAATATCAGCGATGGTACACTTATCGCCGACTATGTATCCCGAGGTGGAATTTTCGAGCTGTTTGTTGAGGACGCCGTAGAGACGTCGGGATTCGTTGACGTAGCGGTTTACACCGTATTCGACTGAGGGAGGTTAGTTCAGATTACGGTAGCGAAGGATTGACATGAAGTTGATTCTTCATCGAAGCACAACGAAATCTGGTTTCAAAATTGTAGAGAAGTACTCACTTCGCTCAGGAGCATAGCGGTTGAAGTGGTTCGCTTGCCCTTGCATTGGTCCAAGCCCGGCGTTTTGAAAGAAGAGCTATTGGGTGTATCAGTTTCCACTGATCCATAGGGCAGCTCATGGCAGTTACTAACCCAGTTGTTCATTTCATAATACTCTCTCGTACCTCTTGGGTAAGAGATCTTGTGATCTTTGTCATACTGGTCCACAAGATACTGCATGATACTCCCAGACTCGAACAGACGAATCGTCTTCCCATCTTCAAACGTATCCGTCAGGGCAGGAATCCTTCCATTGGGGTTTATCTCAAGGAACCAAGGTTCCTTCTGGACGTCCTTTGAGATGTCAATTTTAGTGTGCTTGTATGGCAGTCCCAGTTCTTCCAGGGTTATTGAGATCTTGATCCCATTGGGGGTTTGGGTGGTGTAGAGATGGATATCTGGACGAGAAGCCATTTTGAGTTGGTTTGAGAGCTGGGAGACACGGGCTGTCATTTATTCTGGAGGAGATGATAATGGTATTTATTTATATTTGAGGAGTCTACCCCACATCGCCTCCCCCGTCATCGGGTCCAAAAGCGCGCCCGAAGTAGGTGTGCTTGATAATCCACTGCATGAGGTGATGATGGCGCAGGGCGCACTTCTTCTGGCGACCAATTCGCTACACAACGTTTGCTAAGATCAAGAAGTATTACATCACAACCATTTGCTCCAGAAAGAATAAATAAAAAGATGGAAACCCCCTCCACCCACGTGACGAGAGCCCCAAGCCGAAAACAGCTGAAAGCTGGATATGGCTTAGCGTGTAGTTCTAAGATTCGCGCCTTGCCAGATTGGGAAAATCGAACATCGTTCTTTCCCACCTCGATTTTTGAGCCTGAGCCTTTTCCATTCCTCCATCCCTCTTCCACGCAACACAACCCGCGCGCGGCAAACATCCGAAATTTTAAATCCTCAAAATGGCGTGGCGACAGCAAGGAAGCACTGGGTCTAATAACATTCCCTTGGGAAATCGTCGCAGGTTCGGTGGCGACAGCGCATCTCCTCGCGACGAAGGTGGCTACAATCAGTCAGAAGCTCCTGACCGTAGCTTCAAGCGTGGTCGAAGTCCGACTCGAGGTGAATACCCTTATTTTCCCTCCGCAAACCCAATAAATCTAACTGAACTTTTCGCAGCCAAAGAGGAGCCCTCCGACGATGGTTCGAGACGTCGCAAGAAGAGGAACCGCTGGGGCGATGCGACCGAGAACAAGGCTGCCGGCCTTATGGGACTTCCGACCGCAATCATGGCCAATATGACCAGCGAGCAGCTCGAGGCTTACACTCTTCATTTGCGTATCGAGGAAATCAGTCAGAAACTTCGTATTGATGATGTTGTCCCAGCCGATGGCGACAGGTATGTTGACCCCCCTCCCAAAGCCGAGGCCAAAGCTAATGATTTTCAGATCTCCATCCCCACCCCCTCAGTACGACAACTTCGGTCGCCGTGTAAACACTCGCGAATACCGTTACCGCAAGCGTCTCGAAGACGAGCGACACAAGCTAATTGAGAAGGCTATGAAAGTCATCCCTAACTATCACCCTCCACAGGACTATCGCCGTCCCACTAAGACACAGGAGAAAGTTTACGTGCCAGTCAATGACTATCCAGAGATTAACTTCAGTATGATTGCTAACCCTCTAACCTTTCTAACCTCTACTCCTAACCCTCTTTTTCATTCTCGTGTGGTAGTGTGTGGTATTTGAAGAAAATACGCACGCACTGTCATCACTAACCTGTCACACTCACTATTTGCTCTTCAGCTTTTGATCATATACTAACACTAGCTTGCGCTTACTAAAGTTGGTTTACTTATCGGTCCTCGTGGCAATACCTTGAAAAAAATGGAAACAGAATCACAGGCCAAAATTGCCATCCGTGGAAAAGGATCCGTCAAAGAAGGAAAAGGCCGCTCAGACGCAGCTCATACCAGTAACCAGGAAGAAGATCTGCACTGCTTGATCATGGCGGATACCGAGGAAAAGGTCAACAAGGCTAAGAAATTGATCCACAACATCATTGAAACCGTAAGTACCTCGAGCCTGTTCTATGTCAATGATCACATACTAATATCCTATAGGCTGCATCCATTCCAGAAGGCCAGAATGAGCTCAAGCGTAATCAACTTCGTGAGCTTGCTGCTCTTAACGGTACGCTACGTGACGATGAGAATCAAGCTTGCCAAAACTGTGGTCAAATTGGTCACCGCAAATACGACTGCCCTGAACAGCGAAATTTTACCGCGAACATAATCTGTCGTGTGTGCGGCAATGCTGGTCATATGGCCCGTGACTGTCCCGATAGGTTAGCATCACGGTATTATTTTCATAGGAATAGAAGGCTAACGGCTTGTAGACAACGTGGTGCCAACTGGCGCAACGATGGTCCCGGAGGTCCTCCTGCCCCAGCAGCTGGTCGCATTGGTGCTGGAGATGCTGTTGACCGAGAGTACGAGGTAAGCTGAATTATCCTCCCTGATCTGTCTATACTTAGATAACTAACTCTCTACAGCAACTCATGCAAGAGCTTTCTGGTGGCGGCCCTCCGAATGGGGAAGCCCCGAGACGCATCGAATCTGGTCCCTCTGGTGGCTTTGATCAAGGTCCTCCGGATGCCGATGTCAAGCCATGGCAACGTGGTCCTACAGGCGCCGCGGCTCCATGGCAAAAGCGTCCGGATGGGCCAGGAGGCTACGATGGACGCGATGCTGCTCCTTCAGCTGCGCCTTGGGCCAGAGACCGTGGCCGAGGAACCGACAACCGTGGTGGCGATGCTTATTACGGCGGTCAACCTGGCCAACCAGCCTCTGGTGCTGCGCCTCCGTGGCAGCAGCCGGCTCCAGCTTTCCCTGGAGCGGGAGCGGGTACGGCTGCGGGCGCTGCTGGCTATGCTGGCTACCCGGCTCCTGGCTACGCCGGTGGTTACCCTCCTCAGCAAGCTATGGGTGCTCCACCTGGACTTGCAGCTCCTCCTGGATTGAGCAGCGCTGGTATCAGCGCCCTATTGCAATCATTCGCTGGTTCTCCACCCCCGCCTCCTCCACCAAGTTCAAGCATTCCTCCGCCGCCCTCAGAAAATGCTCCTCCTCCACCACCGTCAGATCAACCCCCGCCACCACCACCTCCTTCGTAGAGGACTGCCATGATGTTGATTGGATCATTGCCTGGAACTTTCCTTGAATGGCCTGTACCTTTCAATACGCACACTGCTAACCTAGGATTTCTGCCCATTGAAATCAGACCCAGCTCTGTAGATCGCATGGTTTGATCTGGTTTCGTTTGCTTTTTGCTTTTAGATGGCCTTGCAGTCATACTTATGCCTGTACATTACTTACATGTAGTAATAGAAAAGACTTTACCGTCCCTCTGAATAATCTTGTTGCTGTGACACTTGCCCACAGCGCCCTTCCACTTGATTTTGTGAGTATACTGATTTATTGCAGATTCTTGCCGTCAATGCTTTACAACAACCTTTCATTTCATTTACTTCTAAATGAGGCTGTTGACTTTGCTGACACTCGTCATTCTTGACTTTCTTGGGGACCCTACTCGAGATGTCAATAAGAAAATTGACACGCCATATCGTGAGTCTCAAAATCTCGTTGGGAAGTATCCCATCCTTCATTGTTAGGCCCAGGGTCAACAGACCTGATAGCAGTGAAAAGATAATTGATTCAGATCAATATACCGCTAATTATTAATACCAAGGAAATAATATGCTACTGCAATAGGAACCGCCTTTGTTCGTTTCCAACCATGATTTCTAAAACTGATCCAACAGCAGCTTTTTGGCAGAGGTTCCCTTCTCCACCTTCGTCTTCTTCTCTGGCTTCTTCGTGGCTTCCTCGTGATCTTCTGCGGGTCTCTTAGATGTTGACTTCTTGAATTCTTTTTCTGGCGGCGCTGGGGACTGTGAAACCTTTGGCTTTGGCTTCGTCGCTGCGGCTTCGTCCTCTGCTAACATGGCCGCGGTTGGCTTGTAGCCAAACCACTTCCCTCGTTGCCAATCTCGCACCTGTCTCAAAGCAGGGTCCAGATGCTTTCCAGTCGGCTTCCCACCGACGGACTGTTGTCCTATGTGCCCTGGCTTTGGCTTCTTCTTTTCATTGCCTGTCAAAACACACCCGTTAGCAAAATTCCTGTGCAAATTATTGCGAACGTAATGTCAACTTACAAGCTGCGAGTTTTGCTTTGAGGTCATCTCTGATCTTCTTAGTTTTTGTAGTTCTCCGTGTGCCTTCAATAAATGCCGCGTTTCTGGATCTGATAGCAATTGTTAAAGGATGATCACCTTGATGATCGCCAAGTAAATTTTCTACTTCTGCTTCGATCGCTTGGTTTGCCTCGATTAGGTGTTCGACCTGAACTCCCAAGCTGGCAATGTTAGCTTCATTCGCATTGGACGAATCCTCCACTTCTTTGTATGCTTCAATAGCTGTTGTCAGCTGTTCAATGCTCGCATCACGTCGATCAACTCGTTCGTTCAGCATCTGGATGCGGTCGTTTCGTTCAGCGATGGCCTCATCGAGATGCTCAATATGGTTCTGGCCCAACTCGGCGCCTTCCCTAAGGCCTTTGAGCTCTGCCTGGAGCTGTGCAAGAACTCTATCGTCGTCTAAGCCCTGGTTGTCAATTATCTTCTGAAGATTTTTATTGTCATTTTGTAGCTGTGCGATATTGGCCTTATCAACCTTTGTCGCCCGCTGCCGATCAGTAAGGCGTTCTTGAAGACGCTGGATTTGCTGCTGCAATTGGAAAATTTGGTCTGGTGATCCTTCAACCGTTGCTGCTTCCTTCTTCATGGCGTCAATCACATCCTGAAGATGCTTAGTCTCATTCTCTTTCCCGACAACAGCAGTTCTCAGGTCATCGATTGTCTTATCTCTGGCTGCCAGATCGCCTTTATTTTGGGCTTTTGTTGATTTCATTCCATTTATTAGTGCCTTGTTTTCAGTGGCTGCGATTTGGAGTTGCTTTATCTGTTCCTGCAGAGATTCGACCTGATCATGGCAATCTTTGAGACCGTCTTGCGGGTTTCTTGCCAGTAGGGCCTTGAGATCCTCGATCTGCTTCAAGTAATCTTGTTGCTGACTCAGGAGCGTCTTCTTCTCCGCATTCAGCCCTCCGATCATTGCCGTGTTTGCCTTCAGCCCAGCGCTGTGCGCCTTGATTACTTTGTCTAGAAATTTTATCCGTTCTGCGGATTCGCGCGAACCTCCATAAGATTTTGTTTTCACTTGCTCTTCCAAGGCATCTCTCTCCTTTTTCAAATTTGTGATCTCGTTTCTCAAATCATTGGTCATTGTCTGTAGGTTATTACTTAGATTGGAGAGCTCGCTGTTCTTTTGTACTTCTTTCTCGAGCTCGTCTTTGATACGTTGCAGCATCTTCTCACAGTCGTCTTTACCAAAGCCATTCTTGGTCATCTTTGCAATAAGCTTTTCTAGGCGATCTACCTCCCGTCTCAATTTTTCTATCTCTCCTTTGTATTGATCATTCGATAATTTAAGAGCGTCAATCTCTTTCTGCACTTCAGGCGACTTGGTGCCGTTGTTTTTCTTCGCTTCCTCGAGCGCGGCTTCGAGACGCTTCACTTGTTCATTACAGTTGTCAAGGTCCTTTTTGGCACTGTCAGTGTCACCGTTATCGACTTTTGCCTGTACCTTCTTCAGATCGGCTTCGAGTTGCTTGATACCTCGTTGTCGTGTTTTGATTTGCTGCAGCGCCTCATCTCGCTCCCTCCTGAGCCTCAAAGACATTTGGTCCAAGTCGTTGATCTTGGCACGTGCCTGTCTGAGGTTCTCTTCGCAGTCTAGGTCGCCTCCGCCCGTACCTCCCGTTTCTCTAAGAGTCATGACGCTGTCTTGTGCGCTACGGAGACTGGCGTTTGTGTCGAGAAGCTGCTTTGCCAGATCAGCTGCGGTTTTCGCAGCATCTAGTGGTAAATTGGCAAAAACAGAGTCCTGTAGAGCCAGAATCGCAGCGCGTAACTGCTCTTTAATGTCTTCGAGATCGTCAGCCATAGAAGCTCTGATATTATTGTTATCACCGTTCTCTGGCTCGTTCGATATGCGATCAAACATAGACGGCTGATTAGGAGTAGGAATTAGATCTCTGATAACATGCAGTTGACGAGTAGTGTTGACGACCTGAGCTTGAAGCTCCGCAGCGACGTTCTTCGCATCTCGGTCGCTTATAATCCCATCTCGCGCGAATCTCTTGATAATTTGTCGTCCTTGGGCTAAATCAATATCGGATTCGTCGCGAGCGCCCCGAAGCCTGTGAGCACGTTCTCTTTGCGCAATGATGAGTGTGCGTTCGTGCACGAGAAGTGCTGCTGCCGCTCCATCGACTGCATTGCTGCTAGCCTCAAGTGATGAGGGACCTGTTCCCGCAAGCTCGCCGAGCCTAATAACATCCGCGTTCGATGCATTTGAATATGCACTTATATTAGCATAAACGTCTCCCAACTGTGCGATCTGGAGGTTGCGTGCTGTCGTTGCTTGATCAAAGGCAGCAGTCAAGTCACTGGTCTTGCTTTCACCATTCTGGGCAGCTCTGATATTCAGCACCTGAAGCTCTGCAGCCTGCTGTGCTTGGAGCGCAATGTCAATTTGACTGAGCAGAAATGTGACGTTTTGACTAGAGTCACTTTGTGCAGCGACGGCGTTCCGGATTTTGCTAAGGGTCGTAGCATTCTTAGCTTTAATCGCGTCCTCCGCTAAGTTAGTATTTGACGCCATAGCTTACACTAGTCTCTGAGGACCGATCGAAACTGTATTGGTTATTCGGAAGACTACCTTGAGCTTGGAGGATCAATTTCCGTCAATGCGTTGAAAGTGGAAGACTTCTGAGAATGGACTTTATCTCTACTTATGAGCGCTACTTATCTTTGTCTCTGCTCGAATCTACACGAAGGTAGCAGCAAGATCTTCGTTTGCAGCCATGAAACTTGATATGCATGTCTTGAATGGTTTTCATTCTTTGTTGGGTTAAATAACCCTGAAAGGTAATGCTTGATGCGGCACCGGAAGCTTTAAACTCGAGAGGCAGAGCTAGGCTTCTTTGTGAAGGCAACAATCAGAGCATCACGCGAAATAAGCCACAAAGACTGCAAATCAGATACGTAAGAGGATAATGCTGTCAAGGAAACTCGACTAAATTCTGACTCGGGTGGCTTCACTCGTGCATCAACCACAGAAAGCTGAAGCAGAGTTTCCCAGATGATTCATGAGGACTTTGTCTCAAACCGTTTGATCTTGAATGACATCAGCCACAGATTTTCTTCAACGTAGCTGAAGTCAGTGTACCTTCTCCTATTATACCTCAAGGGGTAAGTGAAATTGTCCAAAAAGCTGATATGTTCCTGTGATAACTGGTTCAATGAGAAAGCTACGAAGGGAAACGTGAGGAGACGAATCATTGCACATGCCTTCCAAAGTCTATGAGAGATATTGTATCCTGCCTCGGCCAATAATCATGAAGATACTGTAATCGTAGCCATTTATAAGATACGCCGGGGGAGGGGAGGCTGAGCTGAGTATGGGTCCGGGAATTATAAGAACCTCCGGTCCCGATCCCCGCAGGCCGCAAGTCACAAATCGAATTCCAAAAATGACAGTGATGCTTACGGAGCTTGATGAATCAGTTGACGCTATTCGCGAGTGGTTGCCTATTCCTTTCATTAAGAAGCAAAGTATCTCAACCTTGGTCTAACATGTGCCAATTTCGAGGTCTTGGTAATTTTCTTTCGCTGAGGTGGTATAAGATTCGCTTGAACTGAACTACTCAACTCAATCTCGAGGAGTAATTATTTGTGACGAGAGCATCAACTGTTCCAAAAATGGCACACCCCAGATCTCCCAAGGCCCTCGAGCATTTTTCGCGTTTGAATCAAGCTGTGTACCTCCATCAACCGTCACCCGCAAATGCCCCTCCTGCTAACTCCAACGGGCCAGACCTCATCCTCCTCCTAGGCTGGATGGACGCGTCGCTCCGACATATTTCGAAATACACAGCAGGCTATGAGAAGCTTTATCCCTCCGCTAGGATTATTGTGGTCACGACGAGCGCGATCGGTCTTAATTTTACGCCTAAAGTAGGGATTTATTCGCATCAGTCGGGCAACTTCGTATGTCTCCCAATCATCATTCATTCACGCAGCGTAAACTAATTTCACCCCAAAGGGTGTTGCTCTCCACCTCGCTATCGAGATAATGGTGGCTACTCTAGCGCTAGAGTCCGGTGCTTCTACTACAAGGCTATACCCGAATGACCGAGTAAGTCTGTGGATCTTTATGAACCCCTCGACAACAATGACGTTGTACGGGAACAAGGAAGCTAAATATCACCTCAGGATAAGAAGCACCTAAGTAGAGTAAGTGAATAACGATCTCCAAGTGAGTATGAGTTGGAGTGAATCATCCTTCCATCAGAGTGTTTAAGTCTCAACTACTTTTCACTTTTCAACTTCTTCAAAAACCTACTCAATCAAGATATCATCAATAGTTATTCGTACACGAAAACCATCAATTATTCGAACAGACAGTCCAAAATGTCTTCAGTCGGTCTCAACATTCCCAAGCTACTGCGTAAGTCAATTTGTACCGAGATAATCAATGTGTCACTTCAAGTCGCACATTTACGCTGCATAATGTCGCCCACTGATCAGAATCCTAGCCATCACTGGGACTTGGGTTGCTCCTTTCACGCTGTACTACCTTCTCCTCTCCGGCAGGATTGTAGGTCTCCGTCTCAAGACTGAGAAATTCATCGGCGACAAGACTTCTGTAAACCCTCCCAATACAGCCACTTCCGCCCCATCTCACAGACTCCAGAACGTCCCCTCCACTGAAGTTGACCCTCTCGAGACAGCCGTCCGCTGTCAAGGCAACTTCCTCGAGAACGTGCCGCTCGCGTTCATCTTCTTGACCATCTGCGAGCTCAATGGCGGCAACAGGAAGAATCTGAACTATGTCATGGCTGCTTTACTTGCCCTACGGGTTGCGCATGCTGATGGCGGCTTGATGTTGAAGGGTAAGTTTGGCAACAATGGGGTTGGACGACCTTTGGGATACTTTGGTAGCTCTGCTGTTTTGGCGGGGTTGAGCGGCTATGCTGCGTACTTGGTTAAGGGGTACTGGGGATTTTAGGCGTGGGAGATGGGAGATGTGATATGAGTGAGATGGGGGTATGGAAATTTGCTTGATATGGGAGGATTTGCGGTGCTCTTCGTTTCATTGCCTTAAATACCACGGGAGGAATTTTTGCGGCTGGGAACCAGGCTTGTGGTCCATTTGTTCACTTCTCTTGCGATGAGAAGTTACGCATGCATTGATTGCATGAATTGCGAGGAAGTCAATATTGACATCGAATTCTGGCTTTAGTTTCATTACTCGGTCTCAAGGGGTATCTAACTCAACGCCGATCTTTCAGAAATCTTGATCATCCAACTTCATCAGGGTGAAACCATCTTCCGTGTCTGTATATCGAATCTGGTGGCAACTCTTGACTCTGCAGCTCAAATCCAGGGCCGCAGACTGCTTTCCTTCGCATGGCAAAGTCGTAGTACAGCTTCAACCAAATCGTTCTATCCCTGCAGTCTGTGGCTCCGAACCATTCGCTCTGCCTGCACTTGGGCATATGCTTATTCAACAAGTCTCTGGGCGCTCGCATCCACGGCTTTGGCACTGGCCAGTCGGAGAAATGCATGAACTTAGCCTCACTTAACACAGCATCAGGATCCCATTTGTCAGACCTTGAGCCGAGATATGCGGCATGATTCCTCCTCCGGAACTCTCCTGTGAGGAGATTGTAGGGTCGTTGGGGGATCCGTAGAATTTTGCCTTTGTATAACTTGTTGATTATGTCCATATCATACTCATCGTTCCTAGCCGCTTGAATTGCTGTTTCGATACGGGCGAATGATTCCACAGAGGGGGTAACGAGCATCATTTGGCTCGAGAACTGCCAGCCTTGCGGTTCCCCCCAATATACAAATGGCATGGCCAGAGGAGCTTTTGGCAGCAGAAATAGCTCGTCCAAATTTTGGAGCACAACTGAATTTGAGTCGATTGCAAGAACCCGGTCGAACTCCGTCAGATTGAAAGCCAGAAGCTTTGTATATGAGTCCGCCCATGTTTCCTGTTTCGTCCCGTTGTGGTGTAGTACGTCGACTGGTCGAAGCTGGACAAAGTAATCGTCTGCGGCAGCTTGTAATAAACGCGCCAGATGAGTCAATTTCATATCAATGTCGTCGACTTCGTTGGGGTCCCAAGTTGAGGGGTACATCATAATGCGCTGCTGGGGTTAGCAACAAGCTCGGACTAGGTTGTATTTGTGTTTTGCGAACCTGGGCGCGACTTCCGATCTCTTCAATCTCAGACCAAACCATCAACGCATTGCACAAGTACTCCGGCGACGTTACGTATTGTACGTAGTAGAGCCTCGACCAGTCTATTCTCTCATCCTCCACCGACATCGTTGGTCGCACGGCGCGGGGCAGCGCGACGTCCTCGTCATGGTTGTGCTGCAAGACCCAGCGGATGGCGAGAAAGAGGCAAAAACATATGGCAACGGCTTGGAAGGCGGGAGTCGAGGTCAGATATTTGACGCGCCGGCTATAATAGCGGTAGCCCGCCATGGGAAGGAAAAAGAAGGCGACGACAGCAACATGGCGATAAGAATCGCAAAGAGAACTCCAAGTTCATGAAGGACCAAGGCGCTAGTGCTTCGACCCCGGTTGAAGCTCTCCCAAATTCACCAGTCCTGCTTCATGCTCTCAGCCACCAGAATTGCTTTTTGTTGGTGCAGTTTCAAGTGGAATCGAGATACTTATTTTATATCCCTTGCTTCTTTCTTCGTCACGTCCAATGCTTTCCCCCTTTTCGCTCGCCTCATAATTCTCTGCTTCTTTCTGCAGCTTCTATTTTCCGCAAAACGTAGCTATCTACTCTGCTATTTCACACCTGAAAATACCATCGCTAACTATCACGGAGATGGCTTCCTAGTTGCGGGCTTAATGCCAGATGCCAGAACTTTCAAATCGCCTAGCGGATACTGAGACGTCTTCAGTACCAAAACGGGCTCATCAGATTCTTTGGACACATATTATAGGCAAAGTCTTCAATTATTCTGTGGGGTCTCAGCCACGGGTATAGATGTCCATCATCCATCTAATGCGAGCATGGGCTTATTTGGCTTGAACATGTTGAATGGCCCTTTTTTGCGAGCCTCAGGGCCTCAGGGCCTCAGGGCCTTAGGAGATGCCAGAATGAAGTCACTCTCAGAATATTCACAAATTTATTTAGAACAGATTGGCATTCAGATTCTGAAACGGTCATCTACTGTCCTCTACTTAGCTGTTATGACGGGAAATCTTTTTGATGGGAATTACGACTGGTCAAAACCACAATCTCTTTCCAGCCACAACTTTTGTGATTCGTCGACGCCGTGATTGCCCCACTTTGGTGTAACATTGGAAAACCCCTTGCGATTTTCTGGTGGCAGGAAGTCCTTCATTTCTGGATATTTTCGCATCTTTTCCGTAGAGTTTCTCTCGTGTCCCTCTATAGGGGCTTCTGCTGGTCAAATAGTGCCTAGTAGCATGCCAACATGGAGCGCCAAACCTCCATCCAAAAACTATTCCTCTCTGAAACGCAGAAGAATGTCAGTCGCAATCCGCGAAGTACATCATATGGCTCCAGTCGTCCAATTTTTGAGATGCCGCCTTTCAATATTCAAGGTCTTCCCGCCGAAATTCGACTTTTGGTCTTTCAAGAGTACATTCTGGCCTGTTCGGAGGAAACGCCTAACAGCAGAACGCCGCCGCTTGTCAAAGCTCTGCGACCATCTCCCGTTCTCTATAATGAGGCCTTGGAGGCTTTCTATCTGTTGACGTATTGCATTGTCTCGCTTCGAAATCGAAAGCAGGTCTTTCCTATGGACCCCCGAATTTTTAAGAGGGCTTCCCTACTTCGCGTTTGGTATGGGTAAGTTCACACTTCTCCATTTGTTGATGGATTTCACTTATCAGACGGAAAATAGTATTGCGATGCCTAAAGGTCGCATGCTCAATACGAGTACCCTCATAGCTTATTGCCCAGACAATTTGGTTGCACTATGTTCCAATGTCCGAGAACTACATATCACTACTGATATGACTCTATCTCTCGAGAATCTTAGCTGGGATAAACGTCTTCTCTCCATAATCAGAAAATTCGTTGTTTCTCTTCCCCTTTTAGAACGATTGATCGTCGATGTTCCGATTCAAAGCACGACAACAATAGCAGAAGGGCCCAATGTCATCTGCCAGCTTATATACCCAGCGAAACCTATCAACAAAGCGACTGGGATCCTACACCAGTGGACAGCTGATTGGCGCAAGTGTGTATCGAAGGGAAGGGTCTCCATGACCTGGGCGTCTCAAAGAGGCCAATTTATTACATGGACCGACGAAGATTACTGCGAGAGTGTGCCATGGGCCAATACATCGTTGCTATCTTACAACTACGCAACATTGCTTCACCGATGGCTCTTCAAATCAGAACGAAATCTTCACTTCCTCGGCCTCAATCCTCGAATATTGCTCCACCTCTGTCGAAAAACAAATTGCAGATGCGAGGGACTTAGAGAGAGGAAGCTGCGGATCTTCGACCCTGTGAGGTGGTTGGAATTGAGTTGCTTCTCAGGGAAAACCCTCAACGAAGAGTCAGATCTCTCAATATATCGGAGGAACGTTGGTACTATCAGGCAAAGATCGTCACGACCTTAAAAAGGAGACAACAAATGTAATGACAAGAGCGGGCAACGGGATCATTTGTCAAACACCCTCCTGGAATGTGCTATAAAGGGGCAAACATTCAAATTGATGGCCCCTCCGTGTCACATCAAATCTCCTCTCAATTTTTGCTTTTCCTCTCCACCACCACATACATATCGTTCGTCTTGAGGATAAATTAGAAGACTATGCAGGCTTAATAGACGTGTGCATGCCGGAAGCATCGTAAGAAGCAACTCTAGGATGCCGTGACCAATAGTCTTCCGTGAAATCATTCACGCAGCCTTCATCAACCGTGATTCCTCTCATGTTTTACCATCGTGACGGCACTTCTATTGCGTAGTGTATATTACTTAAGAACTGAAGTTCGATCTTCATCGCTCTTACCCAACTCAAAATAATCTCTTCAAATGTGCATCACATACACCTGGTAACTGATTCCTCCACAACTAGGTCATAATCATCTCTGACACCTCTAGGGAATATAAATGCGCGTGCATTATGTCCCGCCCACCAGTGCATCGCTGCACAAATTGGTGCAATCGCGTTCCCTGCTCTCCAAGGCCAATTTTCTCTTACCTAGACGTTGACTGCAAAGAACACCTAGCAATGAAACGAGCTTCAGTAACAAGACAATCTTCTACTTGTTCTAGAAATGAAAAGGATCTGCTTAGGAAGAATCAAGCAATTTAGAATGTGGAATTCAACGTCTTGCAAGTTTCGTTGCATTTTGCCTCGATGCTGCAAAAGGAGTGATGCTTTTAATCACCGTGGTTGATCTCTCTCGCTACTTCCTTTCTCAACACCGCTCGATTACACATAGAGAAGGAGACACTCGTGCCCTCGTAGGACCATCTTCTTCTTTCGATAATGTAAAAATGCCGAAGCCCCAAGTTACAATAGGATGTGGTGCTCGACGATCCCATACCTTAAAACGTAATATTCAAAATACCCCTCCACACCCAAGTCCCTCAACCAAACAAAACCCACTCCTCCCCCATCCCATCCCTAATCACCGCTTCCCCTTGCCCTTTTCCAGCCATACCCCTCCAATCACAACCCCCCTCAATCCTGACCATCATCCACTCTATATTCCACATCAGCATTTATTCAGTCCACTTCGCTTTCATTTCATCCCCTTCAAGAACTTACTTTCAACCCTCTCCTCCCCCTCTCCCTTCCAAACTAAAACCCATTCCCCAGTCGCATCCCAATCCCCCTTCCCCTTCACACAACTCTGGCATTCCTCACCCAACATCACAATCCTCGGCGCTGGATCCAAGCTCTCACATATTAATCGTGTGTTCCGGGGAGCTGCCTTGCTTGGTGTTTGGATATCGGGGAGAGGAAAGGGACAGGAGTGCGAGTGGTAGATTGTGGGTTGTGTGCGGGAAGTGAGGGGGTGTGTGCATTTGTGGACTTTTGGGAGACGTTAGCTATGTATTAAGGGGGTGGAAAGGGGAAAGGGGTAGGGACTTTGTAGTGTGTAGTAGCAGCATTTTTCTGTTGTTGCCGAGGGAGAAGTAGCTGTGGAGGTAGGAAGGCGGAAGTGAATTTTTGAGGGACGGGGAGGACGGGGGGACTCTGGCATTTTGGGAGGCAGAGAAGTTCGTGGTTGATGGGTTGGACAGGCGGGGAAATTGGCATGTATGCTCGTTGAGGTGGAGGAATAATTGCATTTGAATGCCTGTGAATGGGAAGTAGATGCTAGCAAGAGGTCGGGCATCTGTCCCTGTGGTCGGTATTGACTGGTCTTTGATCAGGGAATATATTTACTTACGACGTGTGAATTGAGCCATACGCAGAGAGTGTCAACTTGACTTGCTCGCTCCCCTTTTCACAAGCGAGCCCCTTCGCTTTTTGAGTTGGTTTCCTTGGTCCTCAAGTCTTCGATATTCATCTTCACACAGGCATTATACGACCAAGGAAGTAACGAGCAAACAAATTAGTAGTATTCTCTCTTTCTCTCTCGCACGCTCAAACGAATATGCAATCTATCCTATTGATACAATATAGCTCCAACAATCACCCCAAATCTGGCCCGCCGCACTAAAGGTATGAATGCGCTCCTAGATGAAGGAGATGAAGTAACGCCATGCCCCGACCTGTGCTATGCATCGAAAACAAGAATATTTCCCCCCAAACGAAACGAACAATTCCCTCAATCTCCATTCAGCGCAAGCAATTCTGGAATATCCTCAAATCACCGCATATGATGATTGCTCCTTGGTGGACGAATCTCCGACGAGCGTTCCTTCAGAGGATAGATCATCCCCTGGTGCTGAAGCTTCTCCCAGTGCAGATATATCTTCCATTGCTGCAGCAGGATAAAGTAAGTATGTGAGAGCTGAAAAGAAGGAGAGATCGAAGGGTAGCATGTCTTATTGATGCATACTCTTCAAAAACCCGTCCAGATCAAACTCCTCTTCATACTGCTTATCATCCCACAGCTCGCCCAGATCATCCAGCCAACCTTTCTTGCCCTTTTCTCTCACCTCGCCAGTCGCATCGACCATGTCTTCTTCTCTCTCTACTTCTGTGCCGCCATTCAAGGTAGGTTTGTCGAGACCCTCAGCCGTTTCGCCTAGGTTGAAGAGGTCGAGAATTTGGTCTGTTTCCATGGTGCCCAGACCAGCATTTTGCTGATTTACTACTGTGGATGCTACATCGATTTTGAAGCGTTGGAGTCTAGAATGTTTAGCAAAATACAAGTGAAATAGAGGGGGGGAGCATACGACATGATCTTCTCTTCCAATGTCCCTCGAGTGATCAATCGGTAAACATTCACAACCTTCTTTTGACCAATACGATGAGCACGGTCCATAGCCTGCAAGTCTTTTTGGGGGTTCCAGTCATGCTCGACGAAAATGACTGTATCTGCACCAGTCAGGTTCAATCCTAGACCACCAACACTGGTGGTCAAGAGCAGAACGTCGTATGAAGGATCAGAGTTAAATTTGTTGACTATGTCTTGTCGTTTGCTGGCATCAACCGATCCATCCATACGGAGGTATTGGACCGATGGAAGCATCTTCTTCAGCACGTCATTCTGAACCATATCCAGCATCTCTTTCATTTGACAGAAAACAAGGGCCCGATGAGGGGACACATAGGAGGTCTCGGTAGTGAGATCATTCTCAGAAGAAGGCTCGACACCGATCCCACAATCCACCAGCAGATCACGAAGCGCCGTGAGCTTGGGGGCGTGGGCAGTATCGCGGAGGCTAGACCCAGTTTTGGAGAGCATGCGCTGTATCTCATCGTATTGTTTGTGGCCTTCCTTTACTACTAGTGCTGGAGAGTTGCAAAGTTTGCGCATGTACTGCAAAGCTTGGAAGATGTGTTGTTTGGCTTCTTTGTCGCCAGTGGATGCCTTCTCAGCGAGGGTCTTGCCCTCCTTCTTCGTGAAGTCATCGAAAAGCTTCTTCTGCAGGTCGCTGAGATCGCAGTAGTAGTTTTGCAAGATCTTGGGTGGAAGGTCATCGAGCACTTCCTCTTTGAGACGACGTAACAAGAATGGCAAGACTTGCTTGTGCAGCGCCTCAATAGCAAGAGCACCCGCTTCTTGTTCCTTGGAGGACGATTTGCTGAAACGACTCGCGGCGATGGGTTTAGCAAACCGGTCCAAGAAGACCTTCTCTGCACCTAGGAAGCCGGGCATTAAGAAGTCGAAAAGCGACCAAAGCTCCAGGACGTTGTTCTGGATTGGAGTACCTGATAAAATGAGACGATGATTGCTAAGCAGCCGTTTCACAGCTAGGGTAACCTTCGCCCGAGGATTCTTGATCAAATGGCCCTCATCAAGTACGAGATAGTTCCAATTGAGAGGAGTTAAAATATCAGCATCGTTACGGCAAATGTCATAAGATGTGATAACGATATCTGTCTTGTCAAGCTGGTCTCGAAGTCTTGCACGATCGGCTGGAGGACCAACGTACGCGGAACAAGAGAGGAACGGTGCGTAAGTCTTGATCTCTTGTTGCCAATGGCCAGAAAGCGTTGGCGGGCACACAATCAGGGAGGGCAGCCTACGGACATCAGGAGCCCCAGTCTTGGCAAACTCTTCCGCTCGCAAGTGGTGATCACTTGCAACAATGCAAAGAGTCTGCAAAGTCTTGCCAAGACCCATATCATCACAGAGGATACCGTGAAGGTGGTATTTGTTTAAGAAATTGAGCCAATTGACACCCTCTTGTTGGTACGATCGAAGTTCTGCCTTGATTGCCACGGGTATCGTGAAGGGTTCAACCTTGTGGGGATCCAACAATTGAGCAATGAAGGTTCGCTCACGGTCACGACCCTTCAGAAGCTCTTGTGACAATCCAGGAGGGTCTGGAATTCCTGCCTCAAGAGGCACAAGTTTGACAAGAGTAGCAAAGGTTGTCGTTGCAATGAGACGAACATCGTTATCAGAATCGCTCATGCGACCAAGCACCGGTACAATTAGGAAGATGACGTAAGGAAGGATGCCATCACCCATAACGTGGATCAGATGGTAGACTGCCTCGATGGCACCTTGGCGGAAGTTGATGTCGACTGGATTGCTGATGGATGGCAAGACCTTCTCGACTAGCATAGTCATTCCTTCAATGGTGATGACTGAGCATACCGTGGCAAGACACTTAGCGGCCATGTAACGGAACACTGACAGCTCGGAATGAAGTGCCTTGATTACCAAAGGAAGTAATTCGAGCACGAAAGGATGAAGATCCTTGTGCAAAGTAGGCGTCAAGGCTCTCAAGATCGACATGCCGTCAATAGCAGCTTGGCCAGTCTCTTGTTCCGGATCCTTGGTATCGGCTGGCAAATCCCCCGTGAAAGCATGCTGCAGAGGATCTTGCATAATAGATTTGAGCTTTGGCACTTTTTCGAGGAGATCGGCACCAAAGATACTTGATAACTGCTCCAATGCCTCTTTGGCACCTCTTCGAATGATGCGAGCGTCTTTTGCCTCCTTTGCAAATTTGGCCGCGTCTGGATGATCCCTACGATCCTCTTCTTTGCGCAAAGACAAAATTGCGCTCGTGAATGCTGCATTTGGCGAGAATTCTGGTGTCTCTGAGGTATCGATACAGCTGAACTTGGCCAAATTTGCGACAACCTTCTGTGCTGGTCCAGCACGTCCGCCTTCTGCAAATAGTTCGACGAGCCGAGCAACGGATGCAGCAGACCGTTGTTGCAATTCAACATTCTCTTCCCTCTTCACGCTGTCCATCATTCCCTTGATAATATGGGTCGGCTTTTTGGGCGAGACCTTCATAGACACCAAAGCGCTCGCTGCAGCACCTTTGATGCGAATATCGCGTTGCTCCTTGATTGACTTCGCATTTTCGATCACTTCAACAACGCTGTTGCGTGCTTCTGTCAATGATTCGGTGGCAATCAATCGCTGGCCTGGAGCCAGGGCTTTCTTCAACCTATCAAAATCCTCGTTGACACATTTGTCGGCGGTCTGTATCGAGAAAGCATCTGGGCCAGCTTCGGGTTCGCCTTGCACAACTACTGCCAAAACAGGTAGGCGGCCTTGGGAGACCTTACCTACATCCCTGAACGTATTCAAGAGTTGGGAACATTGTGCACGCACAAGTTGCGTGTAGCTCACAAGATCGCGGTAGTGCATAGGACGGTCTGACTCCACGATCTTGATCAACGGATCAACAAATCTCGCAGGTTGGTCTTTCGACGTGCAGTTCTTGGCATATTCGTCAATGATGAGAGATGCGGTTAGCTGGGTTGAAGAGAATGCAGATGTCATTGCAGGAACAATGCTTGCATCGTATGCTTCGAGGACATTTATTGGGACAAGTGACATCAGGAGACCCATTGCGCGAGCTGCTGAAATGCGAGATCTTATCAGAATATCCATTCCAACCAAGTCGACATCGCCTTGCATCATATGGCCATCAACATCGTGCGATGAGGATGTAGGAACAGGCTCTACGGGTTTCGTGGACTTGCGGCGCTGTTTCTTTGGAGGAGGTTCTGCTGTTGGCGATACTGGCCGGGTTGTTATCGGAATGATACCACTCGGCATGGTGTAGGTGCTGCCAGACGGCTTCTGGAACAGTGTTGCATTCATGGGTAAGGGATGGCGAGAGACACCAATAGGGTGGAGTGTTAATTGCATCAGCGGGTCGATATGTACCGAGAACTGTTCAGCCAAGTCGTCGGGATCTTTTGCAAGATAGGTCACCAAGGCTTTCCAGACTTGCAATGAGAGGTTCAGAGTGTCTTGATTCCGTTCCACGAGGATGTTCTGGAAGATCAATCGCAGGATCTTGCCATTGAGCCAGTCTCGAGTGCCTTCGCCCTCAATATTGACGAATGTTATCAAAGCTCTTAACACTGCTGATCTGACCGAGGTGATAGTATGCCGTAAGAATGGGTACAGTCGAGGTACCAAAAGCGCGAAAGATTGTTCCGAGTCCCTGGCCGCGTTCTTCTTCATGGCTACCAAAACTTCTGGGAAGCTGCATAGTTTCGCCAGCAAATCCATGATTTGGCCGGTACTTGCACTGAGATCATCGCCGAGATTTGAAAGGCACTCCCAGACAATGTTGATCAGACCATCCAATGCTTCCGGGCGCAGGTTGACAAATTCTTTCGCGATTGGAATGAGGGTCGCAGCACTGACCGAACGAACGTCGTCGTCGAAATCACCTAGACCTTTCATTACAGCTCTAATGACGCCGTCAATAAGGTCGCTATCCCTCAGCAATAGATCATTTCGGACTGCGACAAGGTAGCGAAGTCCAATCATGCCACCGTGACATACAGCCCAACCAGGCTTTGTGAGTTGAAGATCCTCTTGCATTACCATTCGATATAAGATCCGGTGAACTGCATAGACGCTGCTGCCAGGAAGATGGATGAGCAGAGCACCAAGTGTTTGACCTACAGTCTCTCTGATTGGTGCAACCACGGTGTCAGATACATAGTCACCGAATCGATCTAGCATGAAGACACAGCACAACCGGCAAGCCAGATCATCCAGCCAACGTTGATTCAAGACATCGTTTTCCGCACGCGTCTTCCCCCGTAGTCGGCCTGCACCATTACCATGTACTCGGATGATTTCTCTAAGACCCATCGCCGCACCATGGCGGGTTTCCCATTGAGGATCGAAGAGGTCAACCATGAGGAAGTCGCAAAGACGATCGTAAGGCCATTCACCTCCTGTGTCTTCCTCTTCGGTCTCTAATTCGGATTTTATGGGTAGTACAGGACCCTTGAATTCAGAAACGACTTTCGAGTCTTCATCAACATCACCGGCTCTTTCTAATGAAAAGTAATCTGATACGCCGTTAGGTCCCGTAGGAGGTAAATCGTCGCCGACGATGTCTGACATAGACACGTCCTGGTTGTCGGAACCCATTGTACTGCTGCGTCGAATGGACAAATCGACCAGCCTGTTCTTGCTTCCGGCATTTTGCGCCTCTCTTTTTCGCTTCCTCTTCAATTGATTCAATTGGCGCGCACTGAGCCCAACTTCCTCGGCTGGAGTGGCTGCTGATTTGGGTGTACTCTGGCCACCATGTCCATTGGTGGAAATTTGAGGGGTCGGAGCACCATTGGGCTTGATGAAATCAATGTCCATGTCATCGTCAAGATACTCTCCTAATAATCCCAGGCGGCCAGCAAGAGTCTTCTTCTGGTGGGCCAAGCGTTGAGCGGGGTCGAGTTGGGCGAGCGCATAGTCGATTTCCTTGCCGCCGCCTCTTAAAAGTTCCTTTCCATACTTGAGGATTGAGACGATATCAAGATTGTTGAGACTTAATTGGCCTTCGGCGAGAGGGACTTCATCAATGGGTTCTTCCTTTTTGATGGGGTGTCCATTTTCTTCTTTCTTCTCGCCCTTGATCGACCCATCACCAGAATTAGGATCGTATTTTTCTGCATTTTCGACGATGCCCCCCAAGGCTTTCGATGCCGCTATCCGGGTGTCCCATGTCTTGTGACGCAGATATGGGACTACTCTAGTAAGAAGGTTGAATAGCTCTTCGGGGTGAGCCTTCTGGACATCAGCTAGTTGGGTGGCGGCAGTATTGCGGATCAACTGTGTGCTGCCCGTTTCCAGCAACCTGTCACTTGTGTCAGTAGAGAGTACAGCATGCGGGGTGATGCGCAGGTGAGATGTCTCGGTTTCAGAGACAGGGTAGGACTAGGACTTAGGAATGTGATAAGACGCACGTGACAAGGCGATCGAGTCTGGATCAATACAAGTATTAGCTAATAACTTCATATGCACTGCACGCTCTGAGTGGGGCCGCCGCACGCTCGTGCAGTAGGACCCAGAGCCTGAGCCTGAGCGTGTTGTGGAGTCGTTACATACCTGGAAGCCATCGGTACCGGTGCGCGTCGCTGTTGCGTTCCTTCTCATCGGCATTATCTGAAGGGGAGGTTGTGCTGAGAAGCCATGTATTCGGATTAATGCAGGGGGTGAGTATTTTTACACGGCGCAGGCAGGCAAGGGTGAAGTAAAGGAAATTGTAGTTAGGAGCAGCAAAAATAAAATAATGGCAAGATCGAAAGATCGAATCGAATGGGTGAATGTGAATGTGAATGTGAATGTGAATGTGAATGTGGATTGTCGCAATAATAGTCGACTCGATACTGCTGCGTAGGTGTACTAGGTCGGTGTAGGTATTTAGGTATTTAGGTATTTGTGGGTGGTGGTCGGAGTGGTAGTGGTGGCCGGAGTTGTGGCCTGAGGGGGAAAGAGTGAGCAGAGGCTTCTTTTCTTTGGTGGTGGTGGTGCACCCGGCCTGCTTTTGGTGGGAATCGGTTCTTGTTATTATAGTTGCGTGCTGAAAGTCTTGGGTTGCTTAGCGAGTCGACTATCCCTGTCAATTTTTGCCTCACTAGTCAACGTCCCGGTGGCTCGGTGCGTAAGTCGTCTTCATCTCCATCTTCATCTTCGCCCCGCTGTCATCATCGCGAAAAAGGGGTTGAACTTTGTACCCTCTCGTACATTCGTATCATAATTATTTTTACAGATCCTGTCAACTTTACAAAGGTGACTTTGCATTCCATACCCCCCCATCGCACACCCGCCGTTTAGGCCACGTTTAGAATCCAAGCGACAAACACCCTCAGCGCAGGGCAGGGCTGGATCGTCTGGCCAATAGTATCGCCCCCTGCAGCGCTGCTGCTGTGCACCCAGTCTGGGACGCGTCGGAATACATTTGTGCAGGTTACAATCTGCAAGAAATATTTGGATGAGATGCGACCTTTTCGTTGCGCCTGGGAGCTTCGTCCGGTGCCACTGCAGTCTTGGGGATCTTGGGATCATTTTCTCTGCATTGGTGGATCCTCACAGTCGTTGCATAAGGGAGGAAGTAGGAGCAAGTACTCCTTTCCAACACTTACTCGATTAGGGATTCCAAAACTACAGCAACTTTGCACGATAATTTAATTTAGCAGAGTCATTCCATTTCCATTTCCATTTCCATTTCCATTTCCATTTTCATTCCCATCCATCAGAGCAAATATATTTCAGCTGTATTTTATACATTCTGTAAGATAACACAACGCTAACCACCGCCTGATAGTTGCTAGTACCACATGTGATTGTTTGTATGGTGTCTAACTACAGGACCTATTAATGCTGCCTAGTGTCTTCTACTGAGCAACAGACAAGTCATAGGATTTACTGACTGCCTTGACCCTCAAAATACTGTTGGCTGATTCCCGTGAGGCTTCGACTCGCTGACTCGCAAGCCCACCGTCTGGTGACCCTGCTCTGCCTTGCCTCGTGAATAGACACAAACACACTCCAAAAAGGGGGTCGTGATCTGTTCTGACTTCACCTGTCACTACAGATAAAAGTCTGAAATGTCCCATCGTCTTCAAAAGGACGACTTTTCAAGTTTCCAGAATTGGGGGCCTTCGGTACAGTACAGTACTAGTCCCTTTCGAGCTAAGCGGAGAGGCTGGCGAATCCCCGTCTTCCAACTTGATCTGGCTGTCAATGCTGTCAATGCCAAACTGTTACTCGACTTGGACGCCTATATCTGCCACGACAATATATTCACCTCGCCCAACTTTGCCTGTCATACTGTTAGAAGCGCTTACCTTGCTACTCCTCTCAATGCGGTGACCACCAACCTTCCGAGTCCTAGCTTTCCTTTCCTCGCCGTCGCCAGGGCACCATGGCTTCCTACAACTCAGCGATGCCTGCGACGGCACATCGACCAGCAGTCTTTGGTGCTCCAGTTCCCATGGCTGATCCTGCAGCCCCGGTGGGCACCTTTGCGCCGGGGACGAAGATACAAGTGGGAAGTCACAAGGTGGTCATCCAGAAATACTTCTCAGAAGGGGGGTTTGCCCACGTCTACCTGGTCAAGATGCCCAAACCTATTGATGGGACCGATATCGCCGTCCTCAAACGAGTCGCCGTACCTGACAAAGAGAACCTGGCGAATATGCGGACGGAAGTGGAGACTATGAAGAAGTTAAAAGGGCATCGGCCGATTGTTACCTATTACGACTCGCACGCCTCACAACTGAAGGGTGGGGGATACGAGGTGTTCTTGCTCATGGAGTTCTGCAATGGGGGAGGTCTGATTGATTTTATGAACACCCGGCTGCAGAACCGGTTGACGGAGCCCGAGATCTTGAAGATCTTCTCAGATGTGGCAGAGGGGGTAGCATGCATGCATTATCTGAAGCCTCCACTCCTACACCGCGATTTAAAAGTCGAAAATGTTCTCATAACTTCGACCGGCAGCTCTAAACGGTTCAAACTATGCGATTTTGGGTCCACAGCCCCTCCACGGCCGGCCGCAACCACTGCTGCTGAATGCAGACTTATCGAAGACGATGTCCAAAAACATACCACGCTCCAATACAGAAGTCCAGAAATGATTGATGTTTATCGAAAACAACCGATTGATGAAAAGTCAGATATATGGGCCCTAGGTGTACTCCTCTATAAGCTGTGCTATTACACTACACCGTTTGAAGCGCAGGGGCAACTGGCAATCTTAAATGCAAGCTTCAAGTTTCCGAACTATCCTATCTTTTCGGACAAGTTAAAAAAGCTTATAGGTATGGCATAAGCCTTTCTGCAGACGCCAATACTAACCCATGCAGCGTCCATGTTAAGAGAAAATCCCCAGTCTCGGCCGAATATTTATCAAGCGTTACGTGAGGCGTGTTTAATGCAGGGGATAGAAGTCCCCATCAAAGACGTACGTCAAAACTTATGCAATATGAGATTTAAAGCTCACGGGAGTAGATTTATACTGGGAGGACACAATCAGAGTCGAGACGCAACCAACAGTTACCAACGGCAGAACCAAATGTTGCATCACCACCGGTCGTCGGGGCGGTATTTTCGCCCCCACCACAGCCACAACAAGTTATTCCTGAAGTTGTACCGATGCGTAGGGGGAGGCCTACTGCTAGTGCACAAGGCGCGCAAGGGCATGCTCCTAAACCGAGCCCTTCGCCGTTGCGGGGCTCTGCGAGCGACCCCTTTGCAGCATTAGATTCCAAATCTCCTCCGGTACCAGTGGATGAGTTGTCCAGTCGATTTCCCAGCTTGGATCAATTCTCGCTGTTACACGATGGCGGCAAATTTGATTTTGAAGCCAGTTCCCCAACAAAACCGGCCCATACCCAGAACATTAGCCAGAGAGTAACTGAGAAGTTGGCTGATGATGCTTTTGCCTCACATGCCCCGAGTAGGGCTCCTACCACATCAGCTAAGCCTTCTACAAATGTAGTGTCTAGGGCTCAGAAAATTATTTCAAGCAACCCAGAGTTACAATCTGTCTCAACCTCCCCGCACATTGTATACCAGCCGACTCCCACACGACCTCAGAATAACTCATATGTCTCGCAAGGGACTATGACAACTCCTACACCCCCGCCAACTGGCCAAGTGCCAGTGAAATATGCTCCGTCTCCTGTTCACCGCTTCCCATCGGATCATCATCGATCAGCCAGCCTGCCAAGAAATCAAGAAGCAAGTATAAAGCCGCAACTTCTTCGTCCTGAAGAAAACCAATCTCTTCATCCCGACTCACTTTCTCGCCATCCAGTTCGACCAGTCCATACCAGACATGCCTCTTCATCCCGGCCATCGCTTGAAGGAGGCAGACCCACGGATGTTTTGGATCCCATCACAAGGACGAAATCGAGCAACTCCCGCCCACGACCTACCAGTACGTACTTAGAATCCAATATGGACTTTCTTAGAGAAAAAGAAAAAGAATCCAGCGGGCGACCATCTATGGAAAAACGAAACTCATACATCAAGCCTAACGACACAGCAGTGGCAGATCAAGATTCTGATGAAGAGACAAACATTGCGTCAAATGTAGACTTCCTCCGCACAATGGAAGATAATGATACATCCAAAAAAGATAGAAGGCGGAGCAGCGGTGCAAATAATAAATCTAAGCGGAGTAGCTTACCATCGTTATCTGGAACCAAAAATTTACTTGCCGGAAAATTTGGAGATGCTTTCAAGAGATTCGAGAGCAATACCAATCCCGCGCCAGGACCCCGAACGCCAAGCCCCCTACAGGAATTAGAGCGACGGGATTTGACGCCCATAGCGGGCTCAGAGGCAACAGATGGGCGAAGTGATGACGGGAACGTGCTTGAAGATGCAGACAATCTAGCCCCAGAACAGAGACGGGAATTAGAGCGAAGGCGACTGTCCATGGAAGAGAAGCGCGTAGCCAATGCGGCCGCAGAGTATCGGAAGAGGCTTGCGGAACGTGGGCCCTCGACCGCGCCACGCAGTATAGGAGGCGTAACACGTGCCGCCAGCATTCAAAACAAGGTCAAGAACCTCCTCGACGAGAACCAGCAATCGTCACCCAAGAAGACAGCCGAAGGCTACGGGCGCTTTACTGCCAGCAGCGGGAGCGTTGCGCCAGTCAAGCCTATTGAGCCGCAGCCTTCGAATCCCTACGGCCGTCCAGTCGTCGCTCCGAAACCAATCGTACAGAGCTCCCGAACTCAAATGATGCAAAACGACGACCTCAGCTACCAGAAGCCACGTTCACAGCCCACTCCAGCCACAGTATCCAAAACGGGCGGGCCCCGCCCAAATGCACCCCCGAAGCCCATGCATTTGAACAGTATCAGCACCGGTCCCCAAAACTCGCCTCCAAAGCCAACATCTCTACCCAGTCGACCACTGCAAGCGCGGCCAGATATGTCGCTGCAGGAAAAGGAAGATTATATAGCGGATTTCAGTAAGCGGTTTCCCAGTCTGTCGGGGATAGAGATGGTCGAGACGCAGATCGAAAGGGAGCCGAGACCTGGGGGGAAGGAAATCTGATGTGATGAAGAGGTCGAGGGAGCTTGTATTTGATGGGTGGATAGGACTTGTATATCTAGACACATAGATTTTGGGTTCGGTGAGAATATATGGGTGGCTTTAAAAGCCTTATGATTAGATTACCCCGGAATTTTTTGAGAATACTTTAGACCTTTGAATCACTGTGCTCTCAACCTGACGGTTCGGAAGTAATTCGAGCGGGCTTTTTCTGGTAGCAGGTCATCTATCGTATTCTGAAAATATGTCCCCTTCACCTCCCATATCCTCATTGTCCTCATCATCCTCTTCATCCGCCTTGTCTTCTCCGCCCCCAGTTTCTTCATCCGCTTGATTGTTTTTGCGTGTTCCGTCAAACCTTTCATGTACTCCATTGGAATCTTCGTATAACCCATCAAAATCTCCATGTGCCCCACCGAAATCCCCATACATTTATTTCATCGAAGTTTTCGGAAACATGTTCGACCGTCGGTTGAAGACTCTTCGGTGGACTCATCGAATACAACACAGCTCTTTCCTTGCCTTTCGCTTTACGACGGTCGGCCACTTCTTCAAGATTGTCCACCCCTTCTTCAGGGTTGTCATTCATCTCGATATCATTTTCTTCTGCTCCTTCCTTGTCCTTTATAATTTCATTGAAATTGTCGAAAGGTCAAGAGCCCCGGGTGGCTATCATAAATAAAGAGGGTCTGCTGTTGGATGTGGCCGTTTGAGATAGCGATGGGCGAGGAAATGATGGACTTGATTGATACGGGCCAACCCTCAGACTCTGGGCCAACTGCTGGGGGGTATTCGATCTAGATCATGAAATGATCTAGGAAATGCTGATATCGTGATTCATCCAGGTAGATTTTTTCGCGCAAGAACACAGGAAGTAGCTTCGGCTTCGGCCTCGCGAGCGTTCCGTTGCTACCACGGAGAGGGTTTAGGCGGTCATACATCCGAACTTCGTCTGGCTTGAACGGGAAACTTTTTTGTCCGGCTTCCTTTTCGGGAGAAGTTGTAGCAGGAGTGAAGATTTCATCATCACTCTATAGGCGATCGTCTGCTGAAGTTGTAAATTTTGGAAGAGTTCAATTCACTTGGGAAGAAAATAATTACCCCGACGAGCTTTCTTGGCCAACCGAACATCCTTTTCCACCTTCCACGGTGAATTGGAAAATGTGGACGAGTGATAGAGATGTGTCATCACACTAATAATTGTTCTTAGATTTTTGTGTAATTGGGCCTTCATAATAATGACCAGATCGGCTAACGAGCGGTGTCCATTCCCCACAGGAAAAAAGGGGCGGCCTCGCTTAATTTCGTTCTATTACCTGGGTACTGCCAAAACATCGATCCTCATCTATCTATCTAGCACTTCACTTCTTCCCCTCTGAATCATCAACATGAATCCAATCATTATCCTCCACATCATCATCCACATCCACCTTCCCCTGATCACTAGTCACATACGCCCAATCCCTTCTAATCTGAGCCTCTTTCTCCGTTTCCTTGACTTTTGGGGCAGAGGAGCTGAAGATGCCGGTAATTCTGCTGAAGAGACTAGGCTTACTGCCGTTGCGGGCGCTGGGAAGGGAGAGCCAGTAGGCCTTTTCTTGGTTTCTGAAGTCGGGGTCCGTGCGGAATTTGTGTTCTAGGGAAGCGGTGGAATCCTTGGTGGTTGGAACTTCAGGTTGAGAGATTGCGCTTTGCTTTGAAGCTGCTAGCTTGGATGATGCCACTGTATTTTGTGTTTGTGCTGGCTTTGTTTCTGGGGTTGCATCTTCGAGATTTATGATCTCGAAGCTACCACTAGAAGAAGAAGCCGCCTCGGAAACTTCAAACTTCTCCTTCTTTTCTTTTGGCACAACAGTCTGCTCCAACTCCTTAATTCTCGCCTGTACCATCTCCACCATATTGCCGTTCTGCTTCAATCCCAAACTCGTTGTTCTCCTTGGCGTCTTCGAGGCAAGTTCTTCTTTGCACTTCGGGCAGTCGTCTCGGATATAAACTTCCTTAGACGTGCTTGCCATGTTATTGCAGCGAACCTTGGGTGCGGATTGGAGATTGCAGGGAGTGACGTGTGTGATTTTGGGGTTGCGCAGAAATAACTTGTGCGTGCAGGAGAAAATTTGCATTGTGAAGTGGCATTCTTTGGTGAAGTTGGGGCCAGTTGGGACCGGAGTGTTCACTGTGGTAGGAGTCTGCTTGGTGCGTTTTGATGTGGATTTCACCGGAGGTGGTTGAAACTCTCGTCGGGGCATGACTTTTGTTTGGGATATGTCTTTTAAAGTGCGAAATTGGACTTAAGCTTGCGGTATTTGAACACCAGATGTGTTCGAGACAAAGCAGAGTCTGTGAGAAGAACTTGTAGAATAGATGCTGAGAATACCAGAGCTTTTGGCAAGATGAAGCCCATATTTGTAGTATTTTTTGGCCGCTCAATTCGTGAATAATTTTCGAAGTGTCAAAGTCATGACTGTCTAAGTAGTGGTGATTGCGTCGGCAGTTGGCGCCACTGATGGACTGTACCCTTGGACGAATAACACCAGTTTGTCAGTCGTAGAAAGAGACTTGATCAAGACTTCTGTTCAACATCTGGGAAATGGGTTCAATGATTGGGTTGAGATTTGTCACAAGTCAAGCTCTTGAATTTGTTCACTATTACAAGGAGAACTGATTACCGAGCCCCGAACATAGTCGGCTTAAAGAACCAAAACAAGCCTATTTCGAAATTTTCGGTATAGATATGGGTCGTAAGAGGCTCATGGCTAGGTATTGTCAAGTCGTGAGATGGCACCTAGCCTCCCTTTCTCTCATCTTCTAAGCGACTCTGGCATCAGGAGAGACGGGTCGCAATCTGTGAAAGGGCATCTTCAACATGTTTGTGAGAGATATTCATCATTCTCAGCTTACTCAGAGACGTTAATGTTCTCAGAGCAGGATTGCCAACCCCTAGAAAAGTTAGTGATGAAACGGCTGGACTTTGACAAGCCTACGAGAATACTGTCCTCCTCAACCTGGTCGTCACTTGAAGCCATGCTGGAGTGAGAAAGTTCTACATCTTGCAGTTTGCGCCTCTGAGACTTTTGAATATTCTGTTCGGGAACTGTCAACATTTTACTGTAGAAATACAACTGGGGAATTGGGAGATGAGCGAGGCTTTACCTCTTCTATCGATTCCTTGACAATATATCGATAAATGACAATATCCTTCGTCTGATCAAGTCTATCTACTCGCGCTGCTGCTTGCGCCTCAACCATCGGATTCCAGTGAGGCTCCATCAGGTGGACGTGAGTTGCAACTTCGAGGTTTAGACTACGAAGCTGGTCAGAAATTGTTACTATTATTCGGAAAACTTACCCAACAGAGCCACTTCCATAGGAAAGTAGCATGATTCGGAGGTCTGGGAGGGTTTGGAATTCTGTGATGACAGCACGCCGCTTCTCTGTGGTAAGACTTCCGTCAATGCGAGCATACTTCATCCGGTTTCTTGCAAGGGCTTCTCCTACACAATCTAGTGTTCGAGTCCAATGTGAGAAGACAAGGCTATGTCTGTCAGCTGGGTCGTGGTTGCGGCCTAACGACGAGATACGTGCCTTTTGATTGGCTCCTCTCCAAAGAATGAGGAGGAAATTTCAAGAGTGTGTAGATTCCATAAAACTTTATCTATTTTCGATGAAATTTTTGTGACAGGTGGTGCTGTGACCTCCCATTCTATCCTCGACGTCTCCATTCGGCTCTCCAAACCGTATGCAGGTAGGGTTGGCACTTGACAGACCCAGCAACTCTTCGGTGAAAGATCCGGTCCTAGACTTTCCGCCCCAACTTGCTCGGTTATACACTCAGAACATATGCGGTGGCCACAGGTACCATGAAATGATGATCCGGAACCAGATATTAGATCTCCACATTTATCGCAAGCATCGGTCTCTGGCTGAGTACCAGTATGTGGGCCATCGGCAACAGAATCACCATGACTACATATCTGCCTGCAGGCTGATATGGCTCTCAACAGAATATGCCCCTGAGATTTTCCGGTTGTAAGAACGAGCAATTTCCTAGCTTCGCTTCGCGTAGACACGTAAAGTTGTCTCTCTCGCTCATTGAGTGTGACATATTCGAATTTTTCTTCTTTACGCCGAGCAATGTTTGTGTGCTTAATTCTCCGCAATGAGATACTCTGGAGTGCCAACCGAAGATTTTCCAACCCTTGACCATCGTTTCTGCTCAGTGGCTCCAAGACATACTTCCAAGCATTCAAAGAGTTCTCAAATGGGTAAAAATTGAGGAATTGGGTCAACGAGAATAGGTCGCCGAGTTTGTTTTGCACCGGAGTACCAGTAAGGCACCATCGACGCTCTGCGCGCAATTTCGTGATCTCTTTGAAGCTTCTCGTGGACCGATTTCTGACTAGGTGGGCTACGTACTGGAGTCAATTATCGGTATTGGCAAAGGAGGGGCAGGAGGCCATGCCTTCATCCAAGATAACGCGCAACCAGAAGATTCTTGACAGTACGTTAGACTTGGAAATATCCGAGGCAGCAGTTCCGTAGGTTGTAAGAACAATATCAACCTCTTCGAGCATTCTTTGGGAGATGTTGCAGCCCTGTCCGTGATAAATATGCACGGTGACTGAGTCTGGTCGGATATGTCTGTAGCTGCGTTAGGATTACACTTTTCAGACTCAACATTCATGGTCTTACTTCTGAATCTGCTCCTTCCAGTTGTAGATGGCTAGCACATCATCAGAACTTATACACATATCTGTGGAGCCCAAACTTACTCGACTTTGGGGCGAGGATCAAAGTTGCTGATGAGCAACAAGTATTCATCAAACTCTGATTTCGGGAACTGGTGGGTTGTCTGCTTTGATATCGGGGTATCCTGGAGGTGTGTAACACGAGAGCGAGAACAGAGAGTGATTTCCCCATGCCCATCTTATCTGCAAGAATCCCTCCGCAGCATTCAGGAGGTCGCGTGTTGCGAGTATCATGCGTGATCTAATGCTTAAATCTATAGAAATATTAGTAAGCCCCATAAAGGAACACTAATTGCGTCAAAAAATTGAGCTCGTACATTAAATTACCGTGACTATAAACCGGTCTCCAGAGTGAGATCCGGTCGCCATCGAGACCCTCTTCTCGAGCAACCATAAACTTCAAAGCCACTACCTGGTGCCTAGACGTTGAAAAGTCGCTGTTAGCATGTCCTCGGAAAACGGGCTCAAAGCATTGGTAGCGTCATCGACAATAACCCATGTGCAGGAGCAAGGAACCCAATTCTTACAGTTGTAGTTTAGTCCGGATCCTAACATCTTGTTCAAATTGTATAGATAATTGAGGGGCGGTGAGATCGAAGTCAAGCCTGATGCTCTGGCTCTTATATGGATGAGCCATCATCATTTTGAATTGATTCCGGTTCAACAATGAATATTCTTAGCATTGAATGCACCAGGGCCCGATTAAATTATGCCTCCAGGTACAAATCCCCTTTCGGCGACTTTATATGTGCTGAACACTGCGAAAGATTGCCTCAAAAGTCAGCGACGCGTTCGATGCCTTGCTAGATGCTTATGAAAAGATAGGAATGTCCCTACCAGTGCTTTCAGCAGTCGATACATTATACTGCAGTCACCTTCATGTGAAGCAAGTCCTGATTGATACATTTGAGGATATACTGGATTTCCGTAAGCGGGCAATCGTGTTCTTTAGGCATGGAAGTATGAACACCGCGGACTCCATATTTTGGTAGTGTGCTAATGAGATCGGGTGCGGACATAACCTGGAAGCTGGCATTCAAGTTGACGTATCAGCCATTCAGCGAGATGTTCGAAGATATTCTAAAAAAATTGAGTCGATCCCGGGAATTGCTGCTCCAATCGGCACATATTGCTCATTTCCAAGAATCCCAGGAAGCGCGAAGAGATATCTCCAGGGATTTCCAGATACTGTTAGAGGAACAGCAGCACACAAGGAGGCTTGCTGTGATGGATCGGCTGTCAATAGAACCCACCTGGAAAACACAGCATCGGGAAATTCGAGAATTACGATTGAAAATTCCTCAAACCACTAGGTGGATATTTAAGGAACCAGCGATGATGAATTGGCTTGAGGGGAATGAGAGTACATCCCGCATCTTGTGGATTCGAGGTATCCCAGGTGCTGGTATGCACTCTACGGACGATCCATCGGGTCCCCCATTCCAAATTGTACTACTGTCTGCCAGCTAATACTCACAAGGCAAGACAGTAATCTTCAATTCCATCATACACGAGATCTGCGACAACCAGTCAGGCATGCAAGTCGCGTGTTTCTACTGCAAAAATACCGACCCTCTTCGATCAAGTTCTGCAGAGATTGCGAAGGGTCTTATATTACAAATTCTTGAACAAAATCCCAACTGCTTGAATTTCATTTACGAGTCTATTCTCAAAAGCGGATCAAAAGATTCTTCCATATATATGCCAATGCTGAAGGAGATTCTCCTGACTCACGACTCATTATACGTTGGCATTGATGGCCTTGATGAATGCCCTGAGCAGGAACGCAAGATACTCTCTGATCTCATAATGATCATCTCGGCAGGGGAAAATTCCCACGTTGGAGTGAGAGCGTTGGTGACAAGTCGCAAGGAAAAAGATCTCGAGAAACATTTATGCTCAGCTGCCATACTAGATATCAAACCTCAGAACCTTGAGTACGATATCACAGCGTATGTGCGCATGGAAGTATCCCAGTTAAGCCGAACGTTTTCATTTTCTTCAGAAAGGGAGAAAAGTGTTTCCAGAGAGATCTGCACCCGGCCTCAGGGCAAGAACCCCAATAGAATTTCCAGCTCTGACCTGACATAATTTGTAGGAATGTTTCTTCTAGCCCGCCTCATAATGGACAATTTACATGATCAAGATACACTCGAAGATCTGAATGAAGAACTTAGGTCGGACATTTTACCCCATGGTATCGACCAAGCGTATGTTGAAATTAATTGTTGGCTTTTAAATACGAAATACTCACACGTTATTCAATTTTCAGATATTCCCGTATGCTTGTCAGAATTGGCAAGGCACGCCCAATAGAGCGAGCTCCAGAGAAGCGTATGGCGAGAGCAAACCTGGTCCTGGAGCTCATCACAACGGCGAAGCGAGGGCTATACGTCCACGAAATTCAGGGTGCTCTTGCAATCAGCATCAAAGATCGAGATATATCCTTCGAGCGCCGCCACACGAGATGGCCTCTTGATGATCTCTGTGGACCAATCGTTCAAATACACCAAAATGACCTCGTTGAGATGATACATCCAACCGCTAAGGAGTGAGCCAACCATGCACCAGAAGATTCTTCATATTAGCCAATGTGCGAAGTTATTTGATTCAATACCATAGCGGCTATTACATCAAAGCTTTGGCCGCCGAGGAAAGATTGACGACAATCTGTACTTCGTACCTCACTTTTGAGTGTTTCACTCCATTCTTGTCCGAAGAAAGACTAGAGGAGTGCGTCTTGCGAGGAGACTTTGCGCTACAGGAATATTCAGCTTGTTACTGGCTATATCACTTGAAAGAGTTTCTCCATCGTGAGAACAGCAACCGTCCAACATCCAGTGCATTGGCTTCTGCGACTGAAATTTTATACGAAGGCCATACCAAACAATCAATACGTCTGGTAGATTCACAGGCGATGTCTCCGAACCCAATTGATATGTCATTGTCTCACGTTATAACTCGTTTTCTCAAAATCTACGAGAATATCGACACTATCTATCCAAATGAGGAGGACTTTCGTAAGAGACCCTTTGAACTAGACGTCGTACCATGACTGAAGCAGGCACAGAAGAGCAAGTCCCATATTTATTGGGCCGTATCTACGCAGCCAGGTCCCGCATTGAAGCCCAAATTTCTGCAGGAGTCGATCTAGAGCGTATGATCAAGTTTTACGGCAAAGCACCATTCCGATGCCCTATAATTCGATGCCCTTACTTTGTAGCAGGATTTGAAAGTCTAGAGAAGAGGGAACAACATCACAAAGCCCACCAACGGTCTTTCATGTGTACATACGAAAGCTGCGATCATTCTGTGATCGGTTTGCCCTCGAAGGCGGCTCTCAAATTACACCTTAAGTTATGCCACGAAGAAATCTCCGACGATTCAAAATTTCCATGCGTCAAATCTCACTCTGTGGAAAAATCGCTAGAAGACGCCATCAAGGCGAATGATATTCTGGCGGTAACTGCATTAGCTACAGAGCTGGTAGGCTTGCCAGATAAAGAAAGATCTAAAGGCTTTGTTTTCGACGCCATAAGACTTCAGCACCGAGAGATAGCAAAAGTCCTTCTCGGCATAATCGGGACACCTTCCGAGATCGATCATGTCAAATATAACAGAGCTGCCATACTTGAAGTGTGTGAAGTTAGAGATGACGAATTGTTGACACTGCTTCTGGACAAAGGTGGCGATCCCAACATGGGCTATCCCAAGACGGACACAAATCCTATCTGTAAAGCTATCAGGAACAAACATGTTTCAATTGTCAAATTATTGTTACATCATCCAAATTTTGACATATCTCGAACAAGGGAATTCTCCGCCCAAGAAGGGCCGCTCGTTCTTGCGTCGACCTGCGGCAATCTGGAAATCTTATCTAGAATCTTAGATGTGGAATCGGAACATTACAAGGCGGTTCAAGACTCTTCTTCTAAAGAAGCTAGTCATCTTCTGAGGCTTCTGAAAAAAGCCATTAACTCTGCGATTAAAGAGAGGGAGAAAGAAAGCACTAAATTGCTAATTCGTTGGACATTGGAAAACAAACAAGCAAGCGTGTTGCCTTCTATATTGGGCTCCAGAGTACTTAAAAAAGCAGGGTATGATATTGACAAGATTATGGCCATCCTGTTCGAGGAAGTCCCTGAGGTCAATGCTGCAGGAGGAACTAAAGGCAATATCTTGCAGACCCTGGCCTATGAGGGAGATATCACCAACGTCTCCCGTCTTCTTGGTCTTGGAGCAAACATTGACAATGATGCTGGCCGCTATGGGACACCTCTAGTAGCAGCGGTGTTAAAAGACAAACCGGATATTGTGAAACTGCTTCTTGATAGGGGAGCTGACATTGATAAGGCTGGGAACGGACAGCTACCCCTAATGGTCGCAGTACAGAGCAACAAACTTGATATTGTCAACTTGCTTCTTGATAGGGCCGCAAATATAATGGCGACAGAAGAGACAAAAGAACATCGGGCGCCGCCGGCGGCTTTGGACCTTGCCGCAGTCAGATCCCTAGAGACAATGGTATTAGCACTTTTATCTCGTGGTGCAAAGTTTCTCCATCACAGTACACATTTTCACGAGGGAGGTTATTGCTACTCACTCCAAGTAATAAGCAGAATTGGGACCTCACCACTAGTCGCGGGGCTTCTCCTCGAACATGGAGCAGAAGTCGACGCGCGGCCCCCAAACGCGAAATATTGTGCTTATGAAACTCCTACACAGCTTGCCGCAGGCGAGGGAAACGATGCAATATTGCGTGTACTACTTGAATGGAATCCAGATATAAATTTCCGAGGAGTGGCTGGGGAGCTTGTGAGCCCTCTTTACCTTGCGGCCCAAGGGGGGCATACAAAATGCGTACAGCAGCTGCTATCAGTAGAAGGCATTCACATCAATGTTCACCAAAAGGCTGCCCAGGGAGACACAGCACTTCATGTGGCGATCCAAAAGGGTAGAGTCGAGGTTGTGAAGCTTTTGATTGAACATGGGGCGGACGTCAATGCCGTTAACGACCGACACGAGACTGGACTCATGATGACTATGAACGGCAACCTAAATCTAGCTCCCCCGATGATAATTGAGCTGATCGGCAATGGGGCACTGACGCAAGCCGTTGATAGCGATGGAAACACTGCATTGATGCATGGGGCTCTCCGAAAAGGTTTGCCTCTGACCGCTCTCGAAGCATTCCGTGTTCTGCTGCAGAACGAGGCTACTATATATATGCGAAATACCTAGAATAAAACGGCATTGACCCTCTCTGCTGAAAACAACAATTTTCTGGTGGCTGAATACTTGCTTCAATGTATGGTCGGAATAAGCCCGTTTGATTCCGAGGACCTTCTTGACAATTACGAAGATATATACGACTCATTAGAGACAGGCGTCAGGAAAGGCCATGAGAAGATAGTCAGCCTCTTGCTAGAATTCATCAGCAATGTTCTCGATTCCTCTGACTACTATGCCACTGGTAGAATATCGAAGACACTCCACGAAGCGAGAGAAAATGTCACTGCTGCCGAGGCCTCGGCGGAATCGACGGAGGAGCGAGCAAAGAGCTACTGGGAAATATATTCCATGCTTCTGAAGCATAGCGCAGATGAAAAGTGATCTGGGGGCACCACTGTAGTAGGATATGTTAGGGCCAGCCATGGGTTTTAACTTGATCAAGAGCGATGATGTACTGAACTTCGAGCATTTTTGACAGAAAGATCAAGAATCCAACGACGAAAATGATGTGAAGTGTTTTTGGAAAACAATGAACGATTTGAAACATTAGGAGGTTCTGGTAGAATGAGAAGCCACTATTGCTTCGAGGACAAAGTTTCTGCCGCTCATAACCTGCAGAACTCGCCAAAGAACTTTGCTACAAAATTTCAAGAGCAAATGATATAATTCTGTGCTCAAAAATCACACGCAGGTGAAATTGACTTGACTCTCAAGAATGCTAGAGGCGAGGCCGCTGCTATGTATCGCACTGCAAACTTGAAGAGGGTCGTCCCTGGCGATAAACACAAAAAGCGGCACTACGAATTGCGGATTTTGAATGTTTCACTTGATTAACATTAGTGCCGCTTTTTCTGCCAAAATTAGCTGCTAAAAGTTTTTAATGTACAGTAGGTAGTCACGTGTGAGGGGTCGACGTCACAAGCGATCAACGAACAGAAACACAATAGTATTATTACTATTCAAAAATTTATACTTTTGCTTCTATTCGTCCTTAGTCTGGGAAGCCAGAGACTAAGATATTTTGAAGATTTCCACCAAAAGTGTTTATCACGGATTTCTCGAGAAAACAGTCAGCAACCAGGCCAGGATTTATCTGTGGCGCTAAATCGCCTTTTTTCCCCCACTAAGAAATCCCCCACCTCCTTTCGACCAAGCCTTGTCAAAAAAAGACATCATCAACCTCCTACAATCAGAACTACATACTCGATAAAATGGTTTCTGCATCAAAGGCTGCTCGTGAGGCCAAGAGAGCCGCCGAGGGAAAGGCCCCCAAGAAGACTGTCGCCTCTCGTTCCAAGGCAGGCTCAAAAACTGCTTCAGGCGCCTCTTCAGTCGCCGGCGACGAGACACCACCCCTCCTCGATGGCGATGGAAACCCTCTCCCCGACGATGAACAGCCCGCGACATCTGGAAAGAAGATGGATGAAGTAAAGCGACTAGCAGACCAGATGGACAAGCATGGTCTCTCCGATCGTGTCACTACTGGTGTTCTCAGCTCCCTCAAGCAGAGTCGAGACGTCAAGATCACTTCCTGCTCCTTGGTTTTCCACGGCCGAGTCCTCATCACCGATACCACTCTCGAACTCACCTACGGTCGCCGATATGGTCTCCTCGGTGAGAACGGTTGCGGAAAGTCTACACTCCTCAAAGCTATCGACAAGCGCGAGTACCCAGTACCTGATCACGTCGATATCTACCTGCTGAACGAGGGTGCTCCCCCTAGCGACCTGGGCGCATTGGAATGGGTCGTGAAGGAAGCCGAAAACGAAATGGACCGACTCGATAAGCAAGCAGAACAGATTCTCGAGGACGATGGACCAGAATCGCCCGTCTTGATGGATCTCTACGAGGTAAATTTCCCTCATCGCACACTTGAATTATGCAAAGGCTAATTTATTACAGCGCATGGAAACCATGGACCCCTCCACCTTCGCGACCCGTGCCTCCCTCATCCTTACCGGTCTCGGATTCAACAAGAAGACAATCCAGAAGAAGACCAAGGATATGTCTGGTGGTTGGCGTATGCGTGTCGCTTTGGCAAAGGCTCTCTTCGTCAAGCCCTCCCTCCTCCTTCTCGATGACCCTACAGCCCATTTGGATCTCGAAGCCTGTGTGTGGTTGGAAGAATATCTCAAGAAATGGGACCGAACCCTGGTCCTTGTTTCCCACAGTATGGACTTCCTCAACGGTGTTTGCACCAACATGATCGATATGCGTCAGAGACAACTCATCTACTATGGTGGTAACTACGATTCATACTCGAAGACTAGATCTGAACAGGAGACCAACCAAATGAAGGCCTACCAGAAGCAGCAAGATGAAATTGTCCATATTAAGAAGTTCATCGCCTCTGCTGGTACATATGCCAATTTGGTCAGACAAGCCAAGTCCCGACAAAAGATTCTGGACAAGATGGAGGCAGATGGTTTCATCCAAAAGGTTGAAGAGGATCGTGTCTTCACATTCAGATTCGCCGATGTTGAGAAGCTCCCACCACCAGTTTTGTCCTTCGACGATGTTACTTTCTCCTACTCAGGTGACCCCAAAGATGATCTTTACAGGCATCTCGATCTCGGTGTTGATATGGACTCTCGAACTGCATTGGTCGGACCTAACGGTGTCGGAAAATCTACCCTCCTCCGCTTGATGACTGGCAAGCTCTCACCTACCGGGGGACAAGTCTCTCGACACACTCACTTGAAGATGGGTGTCTACAGTCAACATTCTTCCGAGCAGCTGGATCTCACCAAGTCAGCCCTTGATTTCGTCAGAGACAAGTACGCCGACAAGAGTCAAGATTACCAATACTGGAGACAGCAGCTTGGCAAGTACGGTCTTAGCGGAGAGTCGCAAACTGCTTTGATGGGCACTCTTTCCGAAGGTCAGAAATCCAGAATTGTGTTTGCTCTCTTGGCTATCGATGGGCCCAACATGTTGTTGTTGGATGAGCCTACAAACGGTTTGGATATCCCTACCATCGACTCGTTGGCAGATGCCATCAACGCCTTCACTGGCGGTGTTGTTGTTGTTTCTCACGATTTCAGGTATGTGACCCGCAAATTGGGAATTGATGATTTGATACTAATTTGACCTAGGTTGCTTGACAAGATTGCAAAGGACATTATGGTTTGCGAGCACCAGTCAATTCACCGATGGGATGGGTCGATTGGAGAGTACAAGAACCATCTCAGGAAGAAGATGATGGCGGCCGGTGCAGTTTAGAATGTCTACCTTGAGGAGGCAAAACCAAAAAAAAAGTTGAGGCGGAAAATTTTGGCGACGTGGAGACTGCCACATACGACGATCATGAGTGCGTTGGATGCGCAAAGACCTGGGTTTTCCAAGGCATGGGTCGAGGGCATTGCTAACACTGCTGCATGGTAGCCGCCAAATGGTGGGATAGACTGTTTGTCTTTTAGAGGCGTTGCCGTTAATTGAAATTGTTGATATGGATTATATTAGGCAAAAATGGCGATTATTGACAACTGGTGCGTAATCTGTGATGCAGCTTCGAAGCATGCTTGCCCTGAATCTTTCCAAGACGTGATGCTGGGATCTGCGGCGAGGTTTCAGTGAGGCTTCCACCTCTCACCACATGAAGCAGAAAAGTTTGCAGGCTTTCAGCTGACGGACTTCCCCACTGTGCGGGATGAGTGATGGCTAGATTGTTGGATGTGACACGTTTCGAACGGCCCACGCCAGCAGAATGATAGATCATTCCGTATGGTTCTGTCCGGCTGACGATGACGCGCATCTTGATTTTATTTCTCATGACCGGAGTTATCGAAGTTGTTTAGCTCCTGGCAGCTCCTGGCGCTCTAGATGCTGGGGTGCTGGGGTTGTACCGCACCGCTTTTGGAAATGTGGCGCTGGCCCGGAAGCGGGAAGGTGGGAAAACAAAAACCCAACGATGAGAAACGAAGGAGCGAGGGGAGTGGGAAGTGGGAAGTGGGAAGTGGGAAGTTGCGAGCTTGCGAGCTTGCGAAGCAGATGTGAGCCAAACGATGCGCAACTCGTCGAAAGTGAAGAATATATGGCCATATCAAATGCTTCCGGAGCAGATCATATCGAAATGCAGGGGTACGGACAGGCCCAGCCAATAAGTGCGCGTCGTTGGATGTGCATCATATTTTCAGTTCTTCTCCCCAAAAACGCATCGAGAACGATGGACTACTACTGTCTGATCTCTGGGCTGGGACTTTCGGTAAGAGTATCCAGCACGAGCACCTAGCACGACGACTATCTGACACTGCATGATTGCCTCTCCTTCTATCCATCGACCTTTTCTTTTCTCTCCCTTCTGGCTGCCATCGTAAAATCCCATTGAGTAAATCTATCTATCGTATCCTTATAGTAAAACTCTCTCTCCACCACGACGTCGCGACCCGCGAGAACGTCTCCCACCCAGCAAGCGTAATATTAAGGCCAGACCCCATCGCCGCCCCAAATTGCCAACGTGTGCCACGAAAGAAACTCTGCTTCCATCAGCCCGGCTTGCACCTACATCTATATTCATATTCTATATTCACCTCCATCACCCGCCCCGCCATCATCGCCCCGACCCTTTGCTGCACCACTGCTATAATAACGACGATCGTGGTAATTCGCGAGTGTGCGGCTCACGCCTCTGCTCCCAGGCAATTCCCCTGAGTAGGGACATCGCACCTTCTATGGAGCGGTGATTCCAGCCATTAGTCCTCTTGCGAGTGTCAGGGCGGAAGTGACCGACCGTGACTGACGATGTATCAACGACCGGCCAAAGAAGAGGAAGATGACGCCGGCGTGCTACGGCACGAGAGAGTGAACGGATCAAGTAGCTCAAACACTCGACCCTACAACACCGCCATCTCTCCCACACAATCCGAATTCCACCCGCCCTACTCTCCAACGAATGGAGCTCCGCCGCGTCCGCAATTCAATAATCCATATCACCCTCCAACGCCAGCACCACTGCCGATGACAGTGTCCCCTCACATTCCGGCTCATCCAACATCTCCGATGACTTTGGCAGCTCCACCGTCATATCACAGTGATTATCCGCCGCCGCCACGCGACAAACCTGTCAGCAACTATTACGATCCAACCTCAGATTCGAGCGAGAGACGCCCATCGGAAAATACGGCGTGGAGTGAAGGGCAAACTCAGACACCACAGGTAAGGCGACTATTGGCAGGGCTAATTGATGCCGACCCCAAGTTCAATCGTTGACATATTATTTTACAGAGTCGAGAACCCTACACCTATCCAACAACGTCTGTCGAAGCCCCCAAATATTACGGCCACCAGAACGGGGCCTACACTTCCCCAGTCGCCTCGACGTTTCCGCCCCGATCACCCATCTCGCACTCTCACCCTCCACACTCCATATCGCAATCACCGCGGATGGCGACGATGGCTTCGCCAGCCGTGCGACCTAATGGCGTTCCTTTGGGAGGATCTCCCATCAAAGCAGAAGCACCAGCTCCCGCAACAGTACGTACCATCTCCTTGGAAAATACCACGATCACTTCTAACACACCCGGCATTCAGACACCTAGCAGACCTGCAGACCCGATGGCCTTTTCGAGTATTCTATCGAATGCCGACCCTCCCCCTAAACCAACTCCTCCTCCTGCCGTCGCGAAGCCCCGGAAAGCATCATCAAAGAATTCTCTCCCTCCACCTCTGATCGCCGAATCGGTGTCAAGAGACAGCTCTCGACATTCATCACTGGCGCCCACAGCAACTCCTGGCCCATCGCGCCCACTGAAGCGCAAAGCTAATGGGGAGCCTAAGAAGACCCCCCCAAAGCTGAAGCCATTGTCTAAAGAACAAGAGAAAGACATCCAAGCTCTTCTCGTGAAATTGGATGCGGAAGCAAGTGATGCCGATGCCAATGATTTCGATGAGGACAGAAAAATGTTCCGTGCTTTGAGTGCGAAACGAATGCTCAAAGTTGAATCGAACGAAGTTGCGAAGACGAAACGACGCCGTCTGAATTACACGGAGAAGATGGCCGCCCAGCTAGGGAAGCACGCAGACATGGGGGAACAACGGTACAGAGATATATACGCCGATGACGCCATTACTGCTGTACAAGAAAAGGAGGTCCAGGCCGAGAAAGAACGGAAGAAGGACATGCAGAGGAAACGTCGCCGCGAGAAGACGGTCGCCATGAACATTGAGCAAAAAGATGCGCTTCTGGCAAAGGCACAAGAGGTTAATGACGAAAGTGAGAAACAGAAGCTCATTCGAGAGGCACAGCGAGCGGAGAAGAAGGCACAACAGACGAAGCTCATCCTCGCACGAGGAGACAAGGGCCCGGAGATCAAGGCGGTATCGCCGCTGGAGCCAAATCTCTCTGGCGGCATGATGTCTACTTTCACGGCTATAGATCCTGACCCCGCGCCAAAACCAAAGAGCAAACGTGGAGGTGCTCGACCTAGGAAGTCGAAGGAGCAGAAACAGGCAGAGAAAGATTCTGCGGAAGCTGCCCAAGCTGCTATTGATGCAGGGGAGGATCCTCCCCCACCACTCCCCATCAAGGAGGAACCTATGAAAATTAGACTCAAGGTCGGGAAGGAGCCCAAGGAACCTCGAGAGGAGTCACCAGCAACCTTCGAGCCATATGTATCCAAGGGATACAATCAAATCTATGATCAGATCTGGCGAGATCTTGCACGGAAGGATGTCAACAAAGTCTACAAGTTGGCAGGGGAGTCATTCGCTACGAAGCAATCGAATCTAAAGAAGACTGCGATACTAGCCTCGAAAGAAGCTAAAAGATGGCAGCTTCGAACGAACAAGGGTACCAAGGATCTCCAGGCCAGAGCGAAGCGTGTTATGCGAGAGATGATGACATTTTGGAAGCGCAATGAGCGAGAAGAACGTGATCTGCGAAGGGCAGCAGAGAAGGCCGAGATCGAGAATGCTAAGAAGGCAGAAGCTGATCGCGAAGCCAACAGGCAGAAGAGGAAACTTAATTTCCTCATTTCTCAAACTGAACTGTACTCGCATTTCATTGGCAAGAAAGTCAAGACTCGCGAAGTCGAGAGGTCAACCGACCATCCTGATGAAGCAGTTGCGGAAGCGAATGGTGACGCTGATGCGCCGACTCTCGATATCTCTGAGACTGGCACTGCTCCCGCAAAAGTCACCAATTTTGAAGACCTGGATTTCGATGCCGAGGATGAATCTGCCCTCAAAGCTGCTGCAATGGCCAACGCGCAAAATGCCGTTCAAGAAGCCCAAAATAAAGCAAGAGCCTTCAACAACCAAGATGGTGCGCCAGCAATGGACGAGGAAGGCGAGATGAATTTCCAAAATCCTGCAGGAATCGACGACGTTGACCTCGAGCAACCGAAGATGCTCCAGGCTCAACTCAAAGAGTACCAACTCAAGGGTCTTAACTGGTTGGTCAATCTCTACGAACACGGTATCAACGGTATCCTTGCCGATGAGATGGGTCTTGGTAAGACTGTTCAGTCTATTTCGGTGATGGCCTATCTCGCTGAGAAGCATGGCATTTGGGGTCCTTTCCTCGTCGTTGCCCCGGCCTCAACACTTCACAATTGGCAGCAGGAAATTACTAAGTTCGTGCCAACTCTGAAGGTCTTGCCGTACTGGGGTACAGCTGCAGACCGAAAAGTCCTTCGAAAGTTTTGGGATCGCAAGCACATCACTTATACCCAGGATGCGCCATTCCATGTCCTAGTCACATCCTATCAACTCGTTGTTTCCGACGTCAACTACTTCCAGAAGATGAAATGGCAATATATGATTCTCGACGAGGCTCAGGCTATCAAAAGCTCTCAAAGTTCAAGATGGAAGAGTCTTCTTGGTTTCCACTGCCGAAATCGTCTGCTGCTTACTGGTACACCTATTCAGAACAACATGCAAGAATTGTGGGCCCTGTTGCATTTCATTATGCCTTCCTTGTTCGACTCTCACGACGAATTCAGCGAGTGGTTCTCCAAGGATATCGAAAGCCACGCTCAGAGCAATACCAAGCTCAACGAGGGTCAACTGAAGCGTTTGCATCAGATCTTACAGCCTTTCATGCTTCGTCGTGTCAAGAAGCATGTGCAAAAGGAACTGGGCGACAAGATCGAGCTTGATATTTTCTGCGACCTCACATACCGCCAACGTGCTTATTACAGAAATCTGCGCAATCAGATCAGTATCATGGATCTCATTGAAAAGGCAACGATGGGTGATGACCAAGACACGGGAACTTTGATGAACTTGGTGATGCAGTTCCGAAAGGTCTGCAATCATCCCGATCTTTTTGAGCGAGCGGAGACGACATCGCCCTATTCATTTGGGCACTTTGCTGAGACCGCTTCTTTCATGCGTGAGGGTGCAAATATTAACGTTGCCTATTCGACCAGGAATCTGATCGAATATGAGCTCCCAAAATTGATCTGGCGTGAAGGCGGTAGACTTGACCAGCCTGGGCAGGACAGCAACGCTGGCATGAAAGGCAAAATCTTGGATCGGATGATGAATGTTTGGAAACCAGAAAACATACATGAAAACGCGAAAGACAGCAAAGCCTTCTCATGGTTGAGATTCTCCGACACGTCTGTTGACGAACTCTCGACAGCTTCTCGCAAAGATGTTTTCGGTCGCGCTGTGGATATCGGAAAGAGGCCACGCCAACTCGGTGCCCTGAGCGTCATCTACGACGAAGAGGAAGACAAGAACTTCACGCCAGCTCATGCCATGCTTCGGATTGTCGATCGTCAAGATCGCAAGCCGCTTGCAGAGGTAACCAATGAAGGCTACCTCAATAAGCTCTTTAACGTTTCCAAAGATGTATGGAGCCAATCAGGTCTTAGCAGAATGGAGCAATGTGGCCGTTCTGCAGCCTCAGCTCCGCCTATCGATGTCTTCTGTGCTAGTCGTGGAGCCGTTATTGAGAAGGAGAATATCAGGTTCAACGTCTCGATGCGGCGCGCCCTCTATGGTCCAACGCCGGTTGAGGAGAAGGCTCTAATCACATATAAGATTCCCCCTACTTTCTATCCACCTCCGAAAATGCTACCAGCACCAACATCGGAGAAACAGCGCTTTACGAACATTAGCGTTCCATCAATGCGTCGCTTTGTCACTGATTCTGGCAAACTCGCCAAGCTTGATGAGCTTCTATTTAAGCTGAAGGAAGGTGGCCACCGAGTGCTACTTTATTTCCAAATGACTCGTATGATTGACTTGATGGAAGAGTACCTCACATACCGCAATTACAAATTCCTTCGTCTCGATGGTTCTACAAAGCTCGAAGATAGAAGAGATACAGTACACGACTTCCAGACTAGACCTGAGATTTTTATCTTCTTGCTCAGTACGAGAGCAGGTGGATTGGGAATCAACTTGACAAGTGCAGACACGGTCATCTTCTACGATTCTGACTGGAACCCCACCATTGATTCTCAAGCCATGGACAGAGCTCATCGTCTTGGCCAGACTAAGCAAGTCACTGTGTATCGTATGATTACCCGTGGTACCATCGAAGAGCGTATCAGGAATCGTGCTCTACAGAAAGAAGAGGTCCAGAAGGTTGTCATGACTGGTGGCAGTGGAGGCGGTGTAGATTTCAACACAAGAAGCAAAGAGAATCGGACCAAGGACATTGCAATGTGGCTTGTGGATGACGAAGAGGCTGCCGAAATTGAGCGCAAGGAAGCCGAGTTGGCTGCCCAGGAGGCGAAAGAGTCCGTCACAGGAAAGAAGTCGAAGAGCAAGAAGCGTAAAGCTGAGGCTAGTGGGAGCTTGGAAGATTTGTACCATGAAGGTGAGTTACTCTCCTGCAAAGATTTTGAACCATCAGAGCAAGCACTAACTGATTTGCCAGGCGAAGGTCACTTCGATGATCAATCTAATAGGCCTTCTGGAGCTGCAACACCCATTCCAGGTGAGGCAGTGGGACCGAAGGGAAAGAAGCCTCGAAAATCTGGCGGAAAGAAAGCGAAGACGGCGAAGCAAAGACTCGCTATGGCTGACGGAGATGTCGATATGGGCTAAAGCTCACAAATATTCTTTTTCGGGGTTTTTTGTTTTCGGAGTTCACGCCTGGGGGCAAAAGCACAGTTCTGGACTTCAACCAAACGGATTGAAATTAAAGAAGAAAGATAGAGAGAGATTTGGGGGCAAGCACGCACATTGGACTTTGTATTATAAATTAGGGAGGGGAATGCTTTTGCTTGGTGGGAATGTCTACATGCATGGCAAGGCGAACACCTCTGGGACAGGCTGTGTGTTACTATAGAAGCCACGGCGTTCTTTTCATGGTGTCTACAGGGCAGCGGACAGTGATAGAGTCAAGTAATGATTCTTGTACAACAGTGTGAAACGAGCTAGGGAGTTTTAGTGACGCCGATGCCGATGCTGATTTACATGTCTCACCTCGAGGCCGGCTGACGTTCGTGGGAGCTGTAAGCTTGTCATGCTCAAATACTCACTTAAGATGCTCAATAGCATACAGGATACTGCAGCATATTCAAATCATAAGGCAGTATCATTTCTTACGAAGTCGGACCTGATCCTACATCGAGGTCACGATCCCGCTGCCCAAAACAAGCTCTAGCCCACATGCCCTTGCAGGGATCCAGCCCGCTGTCAAGAAATTCCCCCACCAACCTTGACTCGAGAACTGATCAAGCTTCTCCAGCGTTATCCATCCCGCGCCAACTTATATACATCACCTTCCCCCTATTTTTGCTATGAATACCTGATACCCATCTCCTTCCACGATTATTCTACACCCGAAGGCGTTTTTCGTATCACTATTATTCCCCTCTTACGTCATCGCTCAAATCCAGCATTGTCCCTCTCTCAGCATGCCCGACTGAACGCCCTCGAGACTCCCTCACCCAGGCTCCTCGAGCTCGAGTCTCCCACCTCTACCTAATATTTCAAACATAAAACAAAAAAACAAGATGGCATCCACACGCCCCTCCCTCGACGAACCCTCTCAACCTCCCCCGGCAGCACAAACAAGCACGCCCCAATCCCTCTCTAAAGCCGTCCACGCTCGACGTGCCGAGTACACACGCCCCTCCTCCCTCCGCCTAAAAATCGGTTCTTGGAACGTCGCCGCATGCCCAGGCACAGAGCGCGATTTGGGAGCTTGGTTCGTGTCTGGGCGAGGCGTAGACGAACAGCTCTCCGGCGTCAAGATATCCTCTTCTGAATTTGACTCCTCGCCCGAATCATCGAGTCAGATTGAGAGTGTAGATGCGCAGGAGGCGAGGAGGAACAGGAAGGAATGTACGGTTCCGAAAAACGATAAGGGCGTAGTGCCGGGTGGAGAGGAGATTGGGCTGTATGTGTTGGGCTTGCAGGAGGTTGTGGATTTGACGAGCGCGAGGGAGTATGTTGGGAGGGTGTATACGGATCCTGGACCTACGGCGCGCTGGCGGCGGGCACTGAGTGAGGCTTTGCCGAAAGGGTATGAGCTTGTTGCTGAGCAGCAGCTTTCGGGGCTACTGCTGCTTATCTTTGCATCTGCTTTTGTTGCGCCGACGATCTCGAGTGTGAGTACTGTTAGTGTCGGCACGGGCATTATGGGATATCTTGGAAATAAGGGAGCGGTTTCCACGAGGATTGTGCTGGGGGAGACGACAAGACTGGTTTTTGTCAACTCGCATTTAGCGTCTGGGAGCGAGCCGGCGCATTTGGAGAGGCGCATTTGGGATGTGCAGCAGGTTTTACAGCGAACACATTTTGAGCCTATTAGCTGGGGTGGGGTGCTGGATGACACCCATGAGGGGATCGGAGAGGAGGACTTTGCATTCTGGTTTGGGGATTTGAATTTCAGGTTGGATGGGTTACCTGGAGATGATATTAGGAGGCTGTTGATGCTTCATACAAAGGGCGAATATGATTTGGGCAATAAATCGAGGAACAAGATCGAGGGCGAGCTTAGAGATGCCGATGGGCCGATTGTTATAAGGAGTATTGAGAGCGACGATGAGTCCGAGGAAGAGGAATCGAGGACGAGTAGTAATTTTGATCAGAAAGATGATTCTTCGATTTCCTTGCCGGACCCGGATGATTTTGTTCAAGATCCGAGTCAGGATCCTGCTTCGTTACAGGCTACGCTCGACTCGTTATTGCCGCACGATCAGCTAAAACACGCCATGAAAAAAAAGAAGGCATTCCATGATGGATGGCGGGAGGGACCAATTACATTTTTGCCTACATACAAATACGACGTTGGGAGCATGGGAATGTTTGATTCCAGCGAGAAGAAGAGAGCACCCAGCTGGTGTGACCGAATACTATTCCGAACACGTCGAGATAAGGTTGAATATGATGGGAAATCGCAAGAAGAGGAATTGGCCAGGATAAAAGACGAAGAAATGAAAGCGAGAGGCATTGATCATGCCGCGGACGACGAAGATGTTTTGTTTGATTATAACCCTGATGAGGACGGAACGGACGATACTCCGACGAAAAATGACTATGATGAATATGATGAAGGGGAAACGGAGCAACCGGAGGATTTAATTACGAAAGAGGGGTATGTGGACAGAATACAGTTGGATATGTATACTTCGCATCAGAGAGTACTTTCTTCGGATCATAAGCCTTTGGATGCGGTTTTTACATTGGAATATGATGCAGTTATCCCGGAGCTCAAGTCGAAGATTCAGCAAGAAGTTGCTCGAGAGCTTGACCGAGCGGAAAATGAGGGAAGGCCCGGGATAACTGTGGTTGTTGATGTTCCCCAGGAGCCAGACAATCCTACGCAAGCAGGTAGCTCTCCGGTGCAGGAACAGTCTACAAGCGCAGCTGAAGGCGTGGACTTTGGGGCTGTGGCATTTCAGAGGAAAAAGATTCGCAGTCTGACAATCGCGAATACCAGTCAAGTACAAGCAACTTTCGCCTTTGTGGACAGACCCACTGTTCAGGATGAAGGAGACAAGATAGCCCCGCCATGGCTTTCCGTCTGCTTTGTTGGTTCTGAAACAAACGAAGACGAGCGAGTGGCAAGAGCTTTAAACAGAGAAGTAACTCTAGAACCAGGCGACGCCGTAAACGCAACACTCGAAGTATTCGTCGATGACATCACTCAAGTCAAAGCCCTCAACGAAGGCACCGCCCAAATAGAGGATGTCCTCGTCCTCCGCGTCACAGACGGTAGGGACCACTTCATACCCATCCGCGCCACATGGCTACAATCCTGCTTCGCGCGTTCCGTCGACGAGCTGATCCGTGTCCCCGAAGGTGGTGTGCGCGCCCTGCTTCCACGACGAAATGGTGCCAGCGGCGGTCCGATTAACAGAGGACAAGAAGTGTGCTGGTCTGCACCTCGCGAACTCTTCAAACTTACTGAAGCTGTAGAAGCGCTCACCGACCGCGTGATAGCAGACTCAAACATGCTAACTAACTCGCTAATCCCCAAAGAATCACCTGGCTGGCCCTTTGATTCCTCTTCCTGGCTGCTGCAAGACGCTAAAGTGCGAGAAGGACACAAGGAACACGTGCTGGAAGCTCTGGATGCCGACAAGAGCCTCAATGAATCCTTCCCGGCTGAAGTTCCCGCTATACAGAGACTGGAAATCATGTCTGAAGTCTTACTCGCTTTCCTGAGCAGTTTAACGGATGGCATTGTGCCTGTACCCTTATGGGCGAAATTGGAGTCTGAGATCCTGTCTAGAGGCCCGAAACAGCTTGTTGACGGCGAGGAGATAAAAGCCTGGGTTCTGGACGTTCTTTCATCATCTCCTAATCACAACATCTCCTTCGTCTTCTTAACATCGATGCTCGCGCGCGTAGCTGGCGAACTAGCGCCCCTAGGCCGCAAAGCAGTCCCGGAAGGTAGGGGAGTGAGGAAGAGCATGGATAGTGTCCGCAGGAGTCTGAGTTGGAAGAAGGGCACTGCGCCTGTGCCCGAGGATCCGGGGTTAGTCAGGAGGAGAGAGGTTGAGAAGGCGTTTGGGGAGTGTTGGAGGGATGTGGTGTTTAGGGCTAACATGGAGGGGTTGAAGGATAAGGAGAAGAGAGTGCTTGAGGAGAGGAGGATGTATGTTTTGGAGCCGTTCTTGAGGGGGAGGGAATGATGGGGTGAGATCAAATGGATTGGATTGGAATAGAGATTTTCTTGTAGTTGTATATATTTGGACCGTTTAGAGCGGGGTACATAATCCATAATTGGAAAGAGAGCTTAGATATATACCCTGCGTGTGGGCTTTGTTTCCTCGTTTTGTGAGGACTACGGAGTTCGGAGTACCTCCGTATGGAGTCTCCTTCAAGCCTCCATTCTTTTCCTTTCCGTCATGCCTTCCTCACCTTTCTAAATTGACCAAGAAATAGGAACAAGACAGGACTCACTTTGACTATTACACAGGATCAATGGTGGAAGTCAGCGGCGACGGTATTCATTTCTCAGAATGTCTCTTTTCAAAAGAGAGATTACAATACCATTCATCCTCGACATCTTGTTTGGCGCCATGTTTCCGCCCTCATCGGTACTTGAAACTCCGTGACTTCATGTTCAGTCATCACACATGCAAGCTTCAAAGTAACCATTGACCAAGCCCTTGGCGCTGATGCAAAACTGCGAGCAAAGATGGCAATGATCATCTTCATTAATTAATCAACTCGAGCGACAGGCAGCTCCCATGTTTGTGTATTTCTCGTAATTTCTTCCCCAATAGAAATTTACCAAGTCTGACCGTCTCTTGAGGTTGCACCGCAGCCGCAGAGTTATTCGCTCGTAAGTCGGCCGCAACAGGCTTACAATACTACCATGCAGGTGCCGGTCATGCGGGCGGGGATGGGACGACCGCTGCCGGGGTCCCTGCCTGTGCAGACATGCTTTGCTGCCACATGTTTTTCGCTCCTAGAATTGCGTCTCAAATCGTATAATATGCAAGTTCCCCTCGAAATCTAAGATTCATCTGACTGACTGAAGATGGAGAACCCGATTTTCACTGTAGTAGCGGTTGCTATTATTGCTCAAGTCTACTTCTCTTCCTTACCCGAAGTTCCAACCTTGAATTATGTACTTAGCTATTTCGTTGGCAACGTGATTCTTTTATCCTGTTTAATCATCTCTTCACTTCCAGTCAGTCATTTGCTCATACGGTTTACAACGCTCAACGCAGCTTTCCTCGTCACGGCCACATTCCTGACTCTCATCCGCCGACTTTGTTTCTCTCCCCTCTCGAAGTTTCCTGGTCCACGTGCCGCGGCTCTGTCAAAACTATGGGAAGCAAACGAGTTTCGAAAGGGAATTGCAACATCCACCCTCCAAGCTTTGCACAAACAATATAACAGCGACTTCATTCGCATTGGCCCGAACGAACTCAGCATTTCGAATGTCGACGCAGTAGAGAAAATTTACAGGGGAAAATATGAAAGGGGCCCATTTTATGAGCTTGGGATAATGAATGGGGAATTCAACTTGAATACTACGAGGAACAACGCGGATCACTCTCCCTGGAGGCGCATTTGGAACAAGGCTTTTACCCCAGTGGAAATCAAAGAATACAACCCGCGGGTGGAATATCATGTCTCGAAATTGGTTGAAATACTCCTAAAAACAAATGGAAATGAGCTTAATTTCACCACTTCGATGGACAAACTAGTTTTTGATATGTTCGTGCTTCCTATCTAATCAATTGCTTTAAACTAGAACTGACCTCACTGAGCGCAGAATGGTTGATCTCAGCTTTGCCGACGACTCTGGAATGCAAGATGGTACTGGAGACCCTACTTATTCGGATTTCTTGCACAAATATGTTTTTGCGATTGGGGTTAGTCTTTGTTCTGAGTATCTCTAAATGCACCTCCACTAACTCTTCGGAACCTCAAGATACTTGGAAGTCTACGGAATCTGTCCCAGCTTCTTGCTTACCTCCCTGAAAATGAAGAAGTTAGAACATTTCGTCTCAAGGGGGAGGCTCTGTTAGCAAAAAGGCAAGCAATAGGAATGTCCCGCAAGGATATATTCTCTCACCTGTTGCAAGCGGATACGCAGTCGGGTCGAAGCTTCAATCAGAAAGAATTGAACTCAAATGCCAACCTGATCATTGCAGCCGGCGCAGATACAACATCAAACGTCCTGTCTCAAATTTTCCGTATCCTGACAATTAATCAAGAATCACAGAAAGCTATAGGCCAGGAGAGCATCATTTCCAAACTTCGGAACGAGATTGATGCCATTTGTGACAGCGGACTACAGCTCACACCAGAGACCATAAGGAATGCCAAGTACCTCGATGGTGTCATATCTGAGGCGCTGAGACTCATGAACCCGCTTCCCATGGGCGTGCAGGCAGTTACCCCCCCTCGGGGACTTGAGATTGCTGGTCGTCAAGTCCCGGGCAATGTGGCCGTTCGGGCGCCACCAATGCTGCTCATGTCCGATGAACGATACTTTCCACTTGCAAAAGAGTTTATTCCAGAGAGATGGACGGGCGAACGGCCAGAGTTGTTGACGGATCTGAGCTGGAAAGCTTATATTCCTTTTGGCTATGGAGTTCACAGCTGCGTAGGGAAAAACTTGGCGCTGAATGAGCTACGCCTTGTGATTGCGAGACTTGTGCGAGAGTTCGACGTGTCGTTCGGGGAAAGTTATGATGATGAAGAGTTCAAGAGGGAAACTAAGGATTACATCATTTTGGAGAGTGGGCCTTTGTGGTTGAAGTTCAAGCCGAGATTTCAATGAGGCTTGTATAGTTATTGGATATAGGAGGATTAGTTCCAGGGAAACATCATCTGAATCGTACCTACCTCTGAAAATCATCTCTGTCTTAACACCTTCCCAACAACCTGAGCCTTAACTGTGTTGGCGCAGTTAAGCGAGGAAATAGGGGGAAGGTGCCACGTGATACAATCGTCAAGGTTCACTGTTTATTTCATTGTCTCACACCATATGAGACAATCATAGATAGATAGTGAATCTCGAGAATGATCTAATAGTGGGACTTGATGTCCGTACCAAAGGGGCCCTACCCTTTAGTGTGCGAAAGCGAGTTGTAACGCGAAAGCGAATTGTAGCATTTTTTGTATAGGGAATTGCACCCAAAAAATTGGGTTGGGCACAACTTATATCAAAAATCAAAACAAATTTTTGAGACCCCATGACCAAAATTACACGCAAAATTTGTATGGGCAGACTTGAAAATACGTACCAAACACGCTACAACTCGTTTTCGCGTTACATTTTGCTTTCGCCCACTTAAGGGAAGTGCCCCTTAAGAGGCGTGGTCAACACCCACTATTATATCAATCTCGGGGTAATATTAGTAGCACTACCATAAAGATCGTTGTTACTCTTGGAAATGAATGCCGGTAACAGCCACGAGGGAGTCTTGTCCCTCACAACGGGGACATGTCATTCAATTCAAGATAATTAAATATACTACTACTCAATCCTATTCAAACGCTGGTTGGGAATCTTCCATAGTTGCCGAAACGGTGACCACGCAGATACTGACCCTCCCTCAACAAAGCAAAAAAAAGGTCAAAAACTTCCACTAAAGGAACGTACTACCACCTCTCACCCCAGTCCCGGCCGTCGAAATTACATCGAATTATACTTTCTCGCCCATGAGCTCTGGTTTCAAGATCTCAACCTTCGGGGTCGTGGTCTCTAAGCTGCCCTTATTTTCATCGTTCTCCTCACCAATAATGACATCGCTGGGCTCTCTCCGAAGCTCAACATAATCATACGCGAACTCCCCGAGCTGGGCATCATCCATGCCGAGAGCCTCCTCCTCTTCAGTCGCGCGAAGGCTAAGACCGGGGATGAGATTCATGACGAAGAGAATGATGCAAGTGCCAAAGAATGAATAAACAAACCCAGACACGCAGTCTGCGAGTTGATAGGCGAGTTGAATCCACTGCAACACAGGGGAGTCAGTTATTTCCTGTTCAAGAAGGGTTCGGGAGTGTTATTTCCTCTTTGAGAAATGGATAGAGTAAATGGGAGTACATAAGATGAAACTGAAAGTGAAGGGGGAACATATGAACAAAGGCCCAGAGCTGCTTACGTGGTGATTCAGCCAGCCACCAGGGATCTCAGTGAAACCGTCAAGATGTGCTATGTAATCCCTTTTTTGAAGTGTCAGTATGAGAGATCAAATTCATATGATACGAAGACATACGCAGCGAAGAAAGAAGTCAATAGATTGCCCACGATCCCTCCTACTCCATGCTCACCAAAGATATCAAGAGCATCATCAACGCCGATCAGATACTTCAATTTGGTCGCATAATTGCAAGTGATAGCACCAACAACACCGAATATAACTGCTGACCAAGCGGGAACGAATCCAGATGCGGGGGTGATTGCGACAAGACCTGCAATTTCTCCATGTCAGAAAGCTTTGGTCAGGAAGGATGGCGGGGCACCGGACCATCCACAATTTTCGGTATTTCCTTCAAAATGTCTCAACGCGAGACAATGAAAAGAGATGCTGAGACTTGGGTATTGGTCCGGGCAAGAAAAAGGAAGCAAGTTAAGAAGTCCATACCTGCAACAGCTCCAGAGCAGAAGCCGACGGTGGACCACTTTTTGTCCAAGCGGTAATCAAGAAGAACCCAAGTAAATCCACCAACTGAAGCAGCCAAATGCGTGACGACACAAGCCATCACAGCACGCATATTAGCGGCAAGTGCAGAGCCGCCGTTGAAGCCGAACCAGCCAACCCACAGGAAGATCGTGCCGAGAACAATGTGAGTGACGTTGTGAGGTCGGTATGGGAGACCATTCGTGTCACTGTATCCAGAGCGCTTTCCAAGCATGATGGAGTAGGCAAGAGCTGCAGCGCCGGATGAGATGTGAACAGGAGTTCCTCCAGCAAAATCCAACCCGCCCATTTTGAATGTCCAGCCATTTGGGTTCCAAGTCCAATACGCGATTGGGTCATAGATTATTGTAGTCCAAATGAACATGAAGACAACACACGGCAGCATCCGTCCCCGATCAGCTGCCGCACCAATTGCGAGTGCTGGGCTGTGATTTTGTTAGCTTTGTCAAGTACTCGTACGAATATACAGTAGGGAAACTTGCGTGATGGCCGCGAACATTCCCCTATAGACAAATCAGTATGGGATTTTGACAAAGATTTCAGATTATTCGGCAGCTGAACTCCCGAAGACGACTCCCGAAGAGTTCGGCTCCTAAAATTCTATGAGAACAAGGGCGAAGTTTCACGTACTGGTAGATGGCAAACAGCAAGTCCGGGATCTTAGGGCTTCCCACACTAGGAGCAGCAAGCACATTTCGGAAACCGAAGTTTTCGAGGTCTCCAATATAGGAGCTTCCGGTGTGCGAGAATGTCAAAGAATATCCCCAGAAGAACCACTGGAAGGAGACGACACAGATAGACATGCAAGCCAGCCAAATGAGTGATAGAGCTGACTTTCGGCGTGCGAGTCCAGAGTAGAAGAACCCAACACCCGGAATCATGAGAAGCACGAGGGCGGAGGATGTGAGCATCCAAGCAATGTCTCCAGACTACAAATGGTCAGTCCAGCCCCACAATTTTGAACTAGCAGTGAGTATACTTCATAATAAATGTTACAATCTTCAGTCAGGGAATCACAACCCGCCATTGTACTCCCATTGTAAGGGATTGCGTAAATTGACGACATATTTGTGCTCCTCGGGCTCTCACCAGTTGGTCCACTTGACCAAGAATTTCAACGTCTAACGCAGAAGCACAGAACAAAGGCGAGAATGATATAAGAAGCAAGCTCCAAGCTTACAGCGCGAGAGAAAGAAAAATTCGTCTTTTTGATGAGCTGAATCACGGTATTCCCGAGAGAGAGGAAATGGGAACTGATAAGAATATGGGGGTGGTTCCTGTCCGAGCGGCAGATTCGAGACCCAGGCATATGGGATTGGGTCCAAAGCCAATCTTCGTGACAGCTGCAGGGTAGCTATCCCCTGTAAGATCTTTCGGACCCGGGATCCAGATGATTGGATTGATGCCAGGGTCTGACGGGGTGGGGGAGAAAATGGAGTAGACCCATCCGTACTTTGGTTCAAGATCAATACAAGACTCTGGGATGGGATCTGCCACACTGTCTTTATTGTCGAATGAGAGAGCGCGGACGGGCTCACACCTGCAGGCTCCCTGGCTTTGGAGCTCTGGCAGAGAAGGGACCCAGGCTAAATCGCAATATTGGCTGCTTAGTAGCCTTTGGGTTGGTTCATGCCTCAAGTTTTCTCCCAAATCGAGGCAGAAAACGGGCCACTTGATCACTATTCCGCTGGAGAAGAACCCAATCACAGCTCAGAGAGAGAAAAGCCATGCACACGAGGGCAGATAGAGGCTGACTCGCCAAGAAGCCTGCTAAGACCACAAATGTTGTCGGCGAGATAAGATCTGTAAATATTTGCAGAGAAAAAATGGACGGAATTGGGCGGAAAGAGCTGTCAGAGATAAGAAATGAGGTGCAGTTGGCTGCCCAGGCGTGCCAAGATCTGTGGCTGAACAGGGCACGAGTGCACTAGCGCCCCCCCTGAATGTTCTCGCTTAACTGTATCTCCAGGTTTTAGGCCCGACCCTGTGGGCTTGAAAAGCGGCGATGATTTTTGGAAGTTTCCAGATGAGCTGGACATTAAAAATTCGAAAAATCAGTGCCGCTTCAACTGCGAGCCTGTTGGACAAGACTTCTGTCGTACAGTAGGCGTCCCGGTGGTGCCCGGTATGCTGCCTCTCGACCATGCGGCAATAGCTCCCCTAGCGTGCTGTCAATTGTGCAGAAAGCTTCTTTTCTTGCCCTGGAGAAGCTTGTGTTTTTCTCAGCTCACTGAATGCAAATAGGCTGGGGCAGGTATCTATCGTTAACCCTGAACATTTTTGCTTCCCCAAGGCTAGATTTCCAGAGTGCACAATAATCCGTCATATGCCGCAGAAGTACATTCCGGCGTATCAGGCTTTGGAATCCCAGCTACACATCAGCTCTGATGGCCTATCTCATCAGTCTGAAACCAAAACAGCGCCCCATGACAAGAAACGAGATGCCTTGCTGCAAGTGGGCTGTTATAAAAGCCACTTCCAGCCAACATGCATGCGCCACTTTATCTGGTGTATCTTTCTCGCTTGCTTTTTCCTTCTGTCATCGGTTTCCTTCCATTCCGTGCATGAACCATCCCTATGAATGGGCATAAGCTGTCTTGTAGAATTGAGACATTGCATCTGCACGGGGCACAATTATTCTTCTCTCTGGCGCTAAAACTTACTGTGAATGTTGTCATATGAGTTTATGGGCACAGAATGTCTGACTTCGAGTGGGACATTCAGTTGAACGACAAAATGCCTCGTGAATACTGTGAAATAAAGCCACTATACTCACCTCTATCATGATGTCTCACAAGAAATAAGTCTGTTCTTACCAATCACGCGGCCGCAGGACGCGTGGAATGCGAGGTGCTTCCTCCCGCTGCATGGTATCGCGTGGCACGCGACTTCGAAGTATGGATCTGAATGAAAGCAGAGAACAGTTTTACTTCTACTGTTTTGTTCACCTATAATTGAATATCACGGCATCTATTCCCATCTCTCGTATTGCCTCGCGGTACTTTGCCAAAAATACTATAGATGTGGGAATATCCCGAAGGTATACTTGGCATGCTCTACGGGTCTGGCTACTCTGAGTCGTGCGAGGCGTTCCCTCTCGAAATTACAAGGCGGCTACTGGGTCTTTAAAATCATAGCGCACCAGAAAACCAGAGATGATAAAGGTTAGCATAAAATTACCCTTTACTTCTCGTGTTACCATGATCGGCGAATTGCGTCCCCTGCAGCAATTATCTATAAATACGGGGGAGGGAGAGGAGAGACTTGAGGTAGGATTTCGCGCCGGTTATGGTGGCGGGTGTGTCGCAGCGATTGTAAACGCATACATTTCTGTCATCTACCTTGGGGAACCGATGGAATCAGATTGATTGCCACAACTTGAGATTTGAAGAGATTAATAATTTTCACATTTTATACAAGACGTTTATATCTTACAATATGCGTGATGAGGTTTCGCGCCGGCCACTCTTCTCGTGATCTCGACATCTGGCACTGACCGCGTGCGCAGATAAGATGCGCATCGTCTTCCACTCACACAATCCAAATCCTGATAAAATATTGGGCCCATTAAACGTCGAAAGGGTTCGTCAAACCACCAGAAACTCTTTTGTAATAGCCTGGGCCATCTCCGGATTCCCAGACATCATGTAGATAGTCTGCATGCTATACGCCGCGTCAATCACCAAGTCCTCCTTCACACCTCCTTGCGACTCATTCAACACTTTCCAATAGAAAGGCGTCGCAAGGTGCACAAGACCCAGCATGTGATAAGTCCTGGCCACATTGTAATGCGCTTCTATTCTTTCCTCGGCATGTTCAGATTCGCTGCGAACGTCGTAATAGCGGAAAATGAATGTCAGGCCTTGTAAAATGTTGTGCTGTCTGTTATCTACCAGTCGTTTGTGAGAGTGATGAATATACGCGCTACCTATGCTCAGGTTGATCATTGGATTTTCCGGATCCAAAGAATGAGCACGCAAGAAATAATCTATGATTTTTGGTCAGCAATCATCCCCTGTGTATCAAAACATTCGAAATACTTACTCAGGGCGTACTGGTAGCTATTGCCCATGAAGAGAAGATAGCCGTACAACATGAGGAGAGGGATATCCATATCCTCATTTATTATCGGTTTTCCATCTTCATCCGCAGCATGAAAGATTTTCTCCGCAAAGTTCTTCTTGCGAGTCTCTTCATCCACGAGGTTATAATCCATGTTCTTGACATGGCGCAGAATGAACTTTTGTGTCGGACCCGAGTTATACCATGAAATGGGAACATTATTCATCCTCGTCAAAGCGGCGAATATCCTATAGGAATCTGTCGTAAATTGATGATGTTTCATAAAGTATCGAGCCATAGTGACAAGCGTTTGGTCATCATTTGAGATCAAGGCGCACACTAACACACTCATCAGTTATGAAGACAGGGAACAATATCAACTACATACTGCACCAACATAAGTGTATCAAGAATTGGTTCTCTCGTGACTCGGATAATGGCCATGCGTCTTTTGCGGCTTGGACTATTCCATAGGATTCTTGCTTTCTGCCATTTTTGGCAAGGCAGAGCGCGTATTCCATGAAGATGTCTAGCCAAATATTGAAGGGAATCCCCCTATAATCGGCTGGTATTTCAATAGGTGGATTAGATCCTAGCTCATTGGAGAGGTCTGTGTGAAGACCTATAAAATTAGTGAAGATCGTGTGAATTGAATCTATGTGCTTACTTTTAGACAGCCGATCTGCCATGGCTGAAAGATCGGATGGCAAAGTCATCTGGGCCTCCTTAATTTTCTCTTCAGAATAACCCGTGAATTCGAGGTACTTGTCCCAGGGATAGAACCTTCTGACGCTTCTGAATTCGTCCGTAAATTCTTGGGCAGCAGCCATCCAGGCCTTCGTTGCTTGAACATCACCATTTCTCATGCCCTCAAGCTCGGTCTGCAAAGCAAGTTGATGACTTTCGAAACTGGTTGCCTCTACTTCAACCTGAGCAGGTCTTTCGTGAGCGGTCGTTGAAGGAACGGAAAGTAACACTGTTGTGCGTGAATTAAAATTCTTGCGCTTTCTCCCGGTCGTGGGCATCAAAGTACATTCAATGACCTGGCGGATGACCTCGAATGCAAGCTCATCATCCCCTCGTTCTTCATATAACTTTGCCAGAAGCGTTCGGGCATCGGTATCAGACTCATTGAGTCTTATGGCGTTCAAAAGGCTTGCCTCTGCTTCTTGCGCAAGGTTCTGACCGAGGAAACATTTTCCTATCTGTGTATGCAATGATGCAGTGTTCTCTTTCTCGATAGCTTTCAAGGGCATGTAGAACCTCAAGGCGGTATCGTGAAGTTCAAACTCAAGCAGAGCATCTGCGACGTCTCGGCAGAGACGCGGGGTTTCTTTGATCCTGTTTTGTCCAGTCTTGTTCTCGGGGTCGAGAAAATTGAAATGACGCTATAATTGTGTAAGGAAGCGTGAGAACGAAGGGGAAAAAGAAGGCATTACCATTGCTTCGGTACTGTGAAGATGCAAGCGATATAACCCTAACTTGACCCGAAGAGCCATAGGAAGCTCGTATAAACGGGCAGGAAATTTATCAGGCTTGAATCCCTCAACTCCAAGTCTTCTCGAATTGCTTGCATCCCATTCGCAATCATTGTCAATAACATCATCCCAAAAGGTTTCCTCTTCACGGCCGTTTAACCATCGAGCGATTGACTTGAGTTCCTTAATGGCTTGGTCGTAATATTTAGCATAGCCAAGGAGTTCCAAATACACATCAGCATCATCCCAGGAAAAATACGACGCACCAGCCAGTGGCGATTTTCTGAAATGGGTGATGCTTTTCTTCCAATATTCTATGGCAGTATCAGCCTGATCTATATCGATACAGACCTCAGCTACCAGCTTCAACACAGGAATTTGATGTGGTTTGATTTTGAGCGCTATCTTATATTCGACAAGAGCGCGCTCCATCCTGTTCAACTCGTAGTAGCAGCGTGCTTTTCCAAGATGAGCTTCCAAACTGTTTGAATCGGCACGTATAGCAGCAGCGTAGGCAAATTGAGCGTGCCTTATGTAGTCATATCGACCGGACCCAGTATTAAGGGCATATTCTGCACAGTTGAACCATGCACTTAGAACCCTAGGGCGCATGTGAGCTGCAAACATCAGACATCTAATGGCGAAATCAGTCTCCCCGTAATGGTCCCAGATGGCCGCTAAAAGTGTCCATGCTTGGTGAGTCTCAGCGTTAAGAGCAATGATCTCGGAAACAACCGCCTTGGCTTCCTCATATTGGTGATCTAGAAATAGCCCAGTAGCATTGTTCACTCGCATCCGGAGCTCTCCAGTCAATGGTGCTGCATCACGAGGTCCTCGATGGCTACCCCGGCCAAAGTATCTAGGAGCAGGTCGACCAATACGTTGTCGTCCCTGTCGGGGCCCAGAAAGGAGACTTGCAACCCCTAGATCCTCCAAGCCGACATGCGAAAAGTCCGCATTAGAATCGTAATTTTTCAAGGCTTCGGCTTGTTCGTCCAGGTATGCAATGCGATTGTGGAATTCTTCATAGTCAGAATCGCCATCAGAAATAAAACCGCTGCCAACTGATTAGATATCTGCTCCAATAGGGAAATATATTTTGGTGTGGCTTACTCGCTGTCCCTTCTTACAACATTTTCCTTATTATATGGCCCTCTCTTGCGATGCCGCCTGGAAAACTTCTTCGAACCTGGAGTTGTCGTATTTTGTTCCGAGACCGTTGGTTCCGCTGTTCGACTCGAAGAAGTTGAATCGCGTCTGGGAGGGTTCACTTCCACCGCTGAATTTGGCCGTGTAGGTGACCTTGAGTGGCCCGGAGAACTTGGGGAACCTTGTGATATGGATGCTCTGCGCCTCTCAGGAGATGCGAGCTTTTGAAACCACTGCAATTCAGATTGGTTTGTCGGCGTTCTAGGGCGGCTCGATTGAGAGGTTACACTAGTGCTACTCAGTCGTCGGGCGTTGGGTGCCGCATAGGGAGAGACATATGAAGTCGAAGGGTTCGCAACGGAGGAGTATTTCCGATCCCAATTTCGGACCTCTTCTTCTCTTCCCATTTGTTGAACCTCCGGGTTCGCCTCAGATCCAGGTGTCCCATTCTGTGACTGACCATTGTACGTGAGCTCGTATGAGTGAGGTATCGCGGGATGTAGATATCGAGATTCTGGGGACCAGCCCGAGGATCCAGGGCGCTGGTGGGTGAGCGGAGGGCGTGGCTGAATGGACGGATATCCTGGAACTGGTTGGATTTCCTGAAATGCTTGATGCGATTGTAAAGGTTCAGGCGTAGTCGAAAAGCCTCTCCCTCTCCCTCTGCCTCGGCCTCCACCCCGGCCTCCACCCAGACCTTGACCCCGGCCGCGGGTTTGACTGGAGCCCTCGTCTTGGCTTTGTGCTTGGTCATTCATTTGATAGATGGAATAAAATCTTATACCGAATAAAGAAGCGTATCTCGAGGTTTGTTGGTTGCGACATCCTTAAGTTGTTCTTGAATCATCGTTTTTGTGAAGTTGAAGTAACGAGGCACGAATGACAGCCTCGCCGGAACTTTTTAGTCGATTCACCCGATTGGTCCAACGACTTACTGGTCCTCCAGGGGTCAAATTTGTCTGGCTTTCGAATGTCACATAAGCACGCATTACATGTAGTTGTCTCTGTAATTCTGCGCACATTGGCAGTTTCTAGTGAAAAATCTATGGACCACGGGGGCCGTCACGAGTCTCACCGAATTTCAACAGCGAGTCAAACCAGGGTTTTACAGTATATTGCTATACATTTCCTATGATCTGAATTTTTCTCATTTCCAATCACTCCGCAACTGCGGTTGAGCAAATAGTACCTACGTGGCTCATTCTGTCATAAGATTGCCATAAAAGTACAAGGCGCGTACATAGCCAACCAGCCCCTACTCAGATCCAGATCCAGTCTTGATACATCTTTACTCCAGCAATGACTGAGCCTCCTTGATTTGTTGCCAAAAGCCTCTCTTATTTTGTGGTAATGTAGAAATATTACGCGAGCTTGCCCTCCGCTTTGGCTTCTGTATCATGTTTAGTTCTTGAACATCTCAGAATGCGGAAATATTGCTTACCCTTAACTTGCTCAAATACCTTCAACATCTTTCTTCTCGCACCGAGTGCATTGACACCTCTCTCTTCTAATGCCTTCTCATCCAACTCCACAAGCTCGGTCCAATTCATGTCCTTAAGATTGTCTGTATACTTGTGAAGCCTCAGACTTCTCAGCCAACTAGGGATGTCCTGGAGGAGGCTGGGGTCCGTTGGGTCTTCCGGAGGCTTTGAACTACCTCTTCTACCACGTGGAGATCGACCTCTGGCCATCTCACTGTGGTCGGAGATATATCCTTCGTGACCATTGAGGCCAAATTGGGCCAGATTGAGTGTGCCCATTCCGTTGTTGTTCATCAACGGCGAGGAGCCATCGTAGGCCGTTAGAAATCCATTATTCTGGGGAGATGCAAAACCAAGTTGACTGAATCCGCCTCCTTGCATTGGAATACCGGGAGAGCTGGGCCGAGATCTTCGACCACCAAATCCAGGATTTTGTTGCTGGGCCTGAAGTGCCATAACCTGGTCTCTGCTTAATACCTGGCCATGTTCGTTGATCATAACAACATTAGCACCAGGAACGTTGCCTGGAAGACCAGGAGAAAGTGGACCATTAGACCCCTGGCCGTCATTTGACCTAGCACGGCGATATTTACGGACGTCATCTAAGGCGAAACGATTGTTCACGGTTGAAAGAGCCGCAAGTTTCATAGCGGTTGCATTTGCAACCATATCAGCCTGCGTGGTACTGTTATTTTGGTTGAAAGATGGAACCATTGGTGTGTTAACCATGGATGCCCAGTTTCCATTTCCAGCATTGTAGGGTGACAAAGGTGGTAGACCAGAACCTTGGTTATCAGGAGCGTTTACAGTAGTTGTTTGCAAATTCGAAGAGCCGGGAATTTGGTTAACTGGGGAACGGAGGCCTGCGGAGGGAGGGGGTTGGATGAATTGACCCATTGGCGGCTGCCCGGAGGATGATTTTGGTCTAGCATTTTGATCGTTGCTACGAGAACCCCACGGCGAAGGTGGTGGCTGGCCATTGTTATCATTGGAATCGGCAGGGCCAGATATGATAGGAGCCGCGAGGGAGTTGCGGTTGTCATAAGCTGCGCTATTTCGGTTGGAAGATGGCGGGTTTCCAGTCTGTTGAGTAAACTTTGCTTTCTCTGTGGCTATCGCTGCGGCCGCGTCGGGGAACATAGCATTGATTGTGGATGGGTCGAGCCCAGAGTGTCTCTTGGCCCCAGGGGTGGCAGGAGGTCGGGTGAGGGAATTTCTCGAGCCTTCGACACTCAATTTGTTCATGGCATCACTGAGACGATTGGACATTGGATCTGCATTGAAGTATCAGTTAGCTGCTAATCTGAGATAAGCGGCGATCAGAGGTTTTACCTTTGTCAAAATTGGCAGGAGACAATACACCAGACATCGGATGACTCTTGCCCATTTGTTGCAGAACCTGGATGAAAAAGCGGATTTGCACCTGTGTTGTCTGTTGCAAAAGAGCATACAGAGCAGCGGTCCGCTCAGCCTCACTCAGGACTCTGAACCATTGTTCGATAGCACTCAGCTCATCCTTGAAATCCTGGTCCAGAGTTGCGGCTGCCATCTCTTCCAATGTAGTCTCATATTGGTCAATATCGGCTATCCACTTTTGAGCTGCAACATCATCATTATCCTGTCCACCTTGTCCTTGGCCCTGCTGAGTTCCGTAGAAGTCGGACGCAGGTCGGATTCGATTCTGGGAAGGCGAGGCCGAGTATGCTGCCATGTCTGCAGAAGCTCGAAGATGATGTCCAGAACCGACAGCACGAGACGAAGGTGGGCGAAGAGAGGAAGCGCTGTTCGATGACTCGACAGGTGTGCTGTTTCGATTACCGATGGCAGACATATTGAGCATTGTAGCGTTGACGCTGAAGATGCTGATGTTGAGAGAAATCGTCTGTAAAGAGGAGTCTCGGGATCTGAGAAATCTGAAACGAAGTTCAGATCTAATGCTTCGTTAAATGTCAATGCTCCAACCACAGCCCGAGAAATCTGATCGAGTCGTCGGGGCAGTGTGCGGCCCGTGGAGAGGATGAGGTGTTTCGCAGTGATGTGATTCCAGGACTGCAATCAATGCCTGGATGTTTTAGGATGGAGTCGAGGTCGAATACTCGGATAGGAATCGGTCGTGGGCGCCAAAGATAGAACCCCGGGGTGCAGTGAATGGGAGCCGTCTCCAGTCGATGATCCTCAAGAAGCTGTCTGTGAATTTAAGGCAGTAGAGGTAGGGGTGGCAGCGAGAGTAAAGAGCCTCCTGCAAACCTGCTGACAGGAAGTTTGAAGTACAGTAATGCGTGCCTATCAGCGGCGTCAGTCCGGAAGCTTTGAGGCTGGGTTCTCTTGTTGAGGACACCGCCGGAAGCAGCGGGAGACAAAGAAAAAAGCAAAGCACGAGCGAAACTTACAGCAGCGGAAGAATTACAAACTGCGACCAGCGTGGATATAAGGAAGAGAGACAGAAACTGATGAATGTCGCGAGTCGCAACTGTGTTGGAAGGTTGGTGGGGAGAAGTTGTAGCCTGCAATAGCGTCGGATCATTCCATAGGATAGGTGTCACCGCTTGAAAAATATCCGCCTCACTTGATTAATTTGTGCATTCAGCTTGGGTCAGGAGCTGAGCTACAAAGCTAGGTAGTAGTCGATGGCAATTCACAACTCAGGGGAAATAGGGAAATAGGGAAATAGGGACAAAGGGACATTTAATCCGTTTCTACGCTTTTTGGTTCAAAGCATAATGTTTTTCTTTGTTCAAAATTGCGTGGCTTAGAGTTAGAGTTCGTCTCAACTTCTTAAATCAAGGGCTTGCCATCTTTTACATCATGCAGGCTGCATCCACCGACACACAGATGCTGCAATAATGTTCCACGTAGAGATAGTGGGGAGGCACTTCTAAAACTCCGGATTGAGCACAGAGCAGTGGGTGCAAGAACTCAAGGTTTCATTGAATACGAGACTAAATCCTCCAATCATGGACGTGGAGTAAGACAATGTGCTCCTCTCTCGACACGATGGGAGAGTCGCATTTTTGAAGAGCTGTTATAGTGTATGAATTTCCACAATTCCAAAGAGGAGCGGCTGTAGGATTTCAGGATTAGTTCTTGACACTCGTAGCAAAATCGGAGCTGCTCCGACTAGCATCCTTCAAATGTCACAGCATCACAATAATTTGTAGCCCAAATCTTCATGCACCATCACCTCATAGAGTATGGAGGGTAGTGTTTGGTAATGAAAGGGCAAATCAATCTTGGCACGATAAGATATAATCCTTCAGCTAATAGGGATGGAGTTGCCCTTTAAAGCTGTACACACAGATGCCATTCAAAATAGTTCTCCCACAGCTCACGTACGCATGTATGAAATCGATGGAGGAAGAAAATTCGGAGACTGGACTTGGTACGGTATGGTTCGTGTTGATTTCTGACCTGAACTATCGTCCCTGAGCGCCTTCGTTGCCAGTGTCGATTCCTCCCAAACCGCTTGTACAATGCAACCTTGCGAATGCCGCTACCGCAGCCAAATATCAAGTCAAAGAAACTTCATCGAGGTGTTCATGCTGTCTCCCGCTTGCCCTCCTTCAACTCCTTCTATAGAAGCCGTCAGCTCAGTCATTCAAATGGCTGGAGGCGCAAATTGGGGAGACCTACCAAGGCCTTCATTGTTCCATGCAGCGCATGTCTGTGGTTTCTTCGGAACTTGGGGTCGGTGCCTTTGAGAGATGGGTATCTTGAGGTCTTGGGTTTCTTGATGCTGTATTCCGACGCTAGGTCAGCGGTGTCTTCGCAGATACGATTTTGGAGGAAAAAACTTGCCCGTTACGATGGGCTTTCTTGCTTTGGTTATGCTGACTGCTGTTCTTAGACTCTGTTGAAGAAACAAGTTAGTAGGGAAATTGTTGAGGTTGGAGGGGAGGGTGAAGCAATGGCAACCCATCACGAACAAGGAGACAGAGGGGCAGGCTCTTTGCGTGCGACAGAATTGGCTATGATAACACAAGGACCAGATAGTAATTACTTACTCGCCATTGCGCCGGCTGGAGGTGGTTCAACAGTTTGGATTTCCCGTAGATCGTGATCGTGAATTTCCTCGACGTCGATTTTCGCGTGGAAGTTGAAGTCCAAAAAAATGTGGGAGCCACTAAGCAAGCGAATAGCCCCATCACGTGACCATACATATCTGTCGATTAGGTCCTTTCTTGAATTCACTTTCATTGACTTTCCTACCTAGGTACATATTAGTCTCAAGGTCTATTTCCACATTCACTTGGCCAATAATCTCCCACAATAAGTGAGACAATGAGAATCAAAAGTGAATGTAGGACTGGCATTGAATAACCGCTGGATGATCATTGAAGCATTCACCCTTTGCTCATATCTTGCTCTCATGAAGAGATGATCAGAGCTTCTCTGAGCTTGAAATCACATCCTGCTCACAGGTGCTTAATTCAAGAAAGATCATTAGAGCTCACACTTTACGCATAACCTGTTCAGCTTAAGCTCACGAATGGATGATCAAACCTCACACTTTCTCTCATCTTCCTCAGCTTGAGCTCATACTTTCCTCATATAGAGCTCATGTATGTTCAGTGCAAGCTCATGAATGGATAACTGGAGTTTGCACTTCACTCAGCTTAAGCTCATGGATGGTTCGATCAGAGCTCACACCTTGCTTAACTTGAGCTCGTGTATGAATGATCAGAGTTTGCAATTTTGGTCTAAGTTCATAGATAGTTAGTCAGAGCTCACGCCTTGCCTAGCTTGAGCTCATGGTGTAAATGTCTGAGGTCAGATGTTTTCTAACAAAGATTGCCGCCGGAGCCTTTCTATCACAACTGGGTAGTGGCAATTACTATCTTCAAGCAATTTTGTAATCACTCCTACCAAGTAAGATTTTATGATTCCATGTGCGAAGCAAATCTTCATCTTTTTAGAGGGTGGAAATTAGGGTCTAGTTTACTTTCTTGGATCGATGGTTTTCATATGTACTCATTCATCAATGGTAAATTTATATTTACAGACACGTAAACTCCATGCCAATATCAGCCTATCTCCAAAACCGAGTCTTGCCCGAATGCAAAATTAAATAAGTTTTCTATCTTCTATCATTTACTTCGTAACTACTGGTAAAACATGCTTGGCTTTTTCAGCCGCCAAGTCTGCAGCCTTCTGGAGTTGCTCAGACTTGAGTTTCTTGAGGTAGCGGAAGAGGACGATGAAAAGGAGTTCCATGCTAATACAAATCAGCAGATGATCAGACGGGACCAAGTCGATAGTACATACCGTTCTTTCGTCATCATCAAAAGTCCTTGGACAAGTAAGCCCTTCGAGATTTGGGGTGCAATGCCCTTGAAAAGTCCCAACAGCCCTTCATTTTGAACGATAAACTGCATCACTTCGATGAAGCCTTTGAAAGGCTTTCCTTGACGGGAAGGAGGCGGTTTTGATTGCAGTCCGACCTTCGCGACAATGAGTGGCTGAGTTGCAATTGTAGCCAACGATTTTGACATCGCACCAAGCACTATAACAAAGTCAGTTCCGTTGTCGCAGAGGAACGGAGGGGGCCTATACAAAATGCTTCCCCTGGCCTGAGATTCAACTTTCCAGGGAAGATGATCTCTCTCAACCTTTGATAGGCACCATATGTGATCGAAGGATTAACAACCAGAACCAAACTAGCCTTAAGCCCTCTCCAAAGCCCGCTCCAGCCATCTTCACTGTTGATAACTTCCTTAGCTGTGTCAATCATTCCCTTCTTCTCACCCTTCCCTTGTGTTTGTTGACGAGTGGTAATAACAGCAACTGGGATGGTGAAGACTTGAGCTATTGCCCCTGAAATGGCACCGAGAGCCAACTCGACAGCTGTGCCTGGTGGTGAAGGCACTTTCTGTGATTTGAGATAAAGCGTTCGGACAACGGAGTACCAGTAGAAGTATGCGAAATTCGTCGATGCAACACCAAGCAGAGCGCCATTTATGCCAGAGTAAAGACCCAGTATTCCATCGTCGTCAACAATCTTTGTGATTGCATCCCAAGTCGAGGTGTAGTGAACGCCCTCAACACCAGTCGGCGCGGGGTCTGTTGGTTTTCGCTTTACTTGGACTTGAAGACGGGTCTTGACTCTGGAAAAGACGAGGCTTGTTAGCAGGGCGCTCTCTAAATCATAAAAGCAGATACGGAATTGCGCCTTGAACAGCTCCTATCTCGGGCCAGAGGGTCAACTTACATGTCTAGAGGGTACACCAAAGCATTGGCAATGACAGCACCAGTAGCCCCCGCAACTGCAAATCCCCATGGGGGCAGTAAAGCCTCTTTGGATTGCACGGCCATCTTGGTGATTGTGTAAAGATTATGTTTGAAAACGGGTTGAGGACGTTTGCGGGTTGATGTACTTTGCGAAATGGGCCGAGGCTAAATATACCGCGGGGAGAAGTGAAACCTGGGACGGAGGGATAATTAGCTCTGAATAGGAATAAATTCTCTCTAAAAAAGAGCCGCTCGACGAGGTAGTTGCCGCCAGTATTGTTACAATTTCAAGGAATGAAATTGTAAGGAACAATCATATTGCAGTCAACCCCAGCACTTTTGAGGGTTGAGAATGATGGACGACCTCGCTCGCGCTCCCTCGGTCTGCAGGCTGGAGATGCCGCCGCCGCCCAAATTCCGCCGTCTGTGCACGGCCACGGCTTCCGGATCGGCGCCTTGGCCTTGCCTTGTCCATGTCTCGCCTTCCTCAAGGCTCGAGCTGTGTCGCAGCCTCGTCTGGATTTCAACGTCAAATCGGATTGTCTATTCCAATTTCAGCATCCCACGTCTACCCACACTGAAGGGTCTTTTCTACATGTCGAGCTCAACATATAGCTCTCGATATGGAGGCTGATGCTAAGGTACTCCTCCATGTTTTGGCCGGTCAACCCTGTGTGCTCACGAGTCATAGGCCGCCGAGTCCAAGGTGGACAGATCACTCACGAAAGAGGAGGCTTTGAAGAATGCTGTTCATGCTGCAGAATTGTACATGAAAGCTACTAAGCTTGCAAGTGCTGATGTAGAGCGAGCAAGACTCCGTGGCAAGTGCAAGCAGTTGCTCTCGAGAGCCGAGGAAGTCAAGCAGACTGCACATTGGGTTCCTGCCGTAAGCAAAGAAGTCCTACTGAAGGCACCCGTCTCAGCGAGACAGATCTCGAAACAAGAAGAAATTATCCTCCTTGAGGGATCCAGATTACATGGATTCATATTCCCACCATGGGCAAATGAACCCGCCGAATCCCTCTTTGTTGAGCGGCCTGATGAGACATCATTTTATACGTAGATCTTCCCAAAATCTCACCAGGTCTCCGTCTGACTAGCTGTAGTGAACCGGCAGATCCAAAGCTCTCAGATGCACAAAGGGAGATTTTCGCGGGATGGAGGAGACCCCATGAAAACTTCCAAAACCCTAGTGACGAGGACTTGACCTCTTCCCTTGATCAAATCGATCTTGTCCAGGATATCACAACAGATTGCTCTGTCGTCGCCAGTTTGTGTGCAGCTACAGCACGTGTTGGGAAAGGTCATGGAGAGGTAAGTGTTCCTAAAGCGAGTATCTCTTCGTACTAAATCTGTTCGAGCTCCTGGGCACCGCAATGTACCCTTATGATCGACAAAAGAAACAACCTCGAGTGTCGAAGAATGGGAAATACATATTTCGTCTACATTTCAATGGCTGCTTTAGAAAGGTCACAATTGATGATCGACTTCCGGCATCAAATACATCACGTTGCCTTCATGTCATAGACCGGAAGAATCCAAGACTGTTATGGCCGGCTTTGATCGAAAAAGCATACCTGAAAGTGAGAGGGGGGTATGACTTTCCAGGCTCCAATTCTGGCACAGATCTATGGGTCTTGTCAGGTTGGATCCCGGAGCAAGTATTTCTTCAAAGGTGAGTCTCCAAGCCTCCGCCGACACTGGAATCTGCTGAATATCCATACAGTGATGATTTACAACCAGAATTGCTCTGGCAACGCATTCTCAAATCTTTTGGATACGGAGATGTCATGATTACGTTAGGAACTGGAAAATTAAGTCACAAGGAGGAGAAAGAACTCGGATTAGCTGGAGAGCACGACTACGCTGTCCTAGACATGAAAGAAGTAGGGCAGCAAAGGCTACTTTTGGTCAAGAACCCCTGGTGTGACGGGATGGTCTGGAAAGGGAGAGTCTGGATACCAGAAGAGGACACCTCAGGGGAAACCTGGACACAAAAGCTTCGAGAAGCTCTTCCAGACAGCAGTGCGACAAAACCTGGCACATTTTGGATGAATATAGAGGCCGTGGTTCAGCATTTTGAATCTCTCTACCTAAACTGGAATCCAGGACTCTTCAAATATCGACAGGACCACCACTTCAACTGGACTATCCCCACTATGAACAATCCAGGCTCTTTCATTCACAATCCTCAATATGCTTTAAAGCCATCAAAAGAAGGGACAGTCTGGATTCTCCTGAGCCGGCACTTCGCGACATCCGAGCACGACATAGCACAAAATAAATCAAACAACCTCTCCGACACCTCAAGCGTATTGGGCTTCATAAGTCTCTACGTCTTCTCCTCGACCTCCGGCCAGCGCGTCTATCTATCAGACGACGCACTCCACCGCGGCGCCTTCGTCGATTCCCCCCAAACACTCGCTCGTCTCGAAGTCAAGCCCTCAGAAACCTACACCGTAGTCCCCGCTCAACACGGCCTCCCCCTCCCAAAATACTCCTTCACGCTCTCCTTCTTCTCGCGCTCTCCCCTATCCATCACCAGCGCACAAGACAGCCTCCCCCACTTCAGCACACACACCGGGTACTGGACACGACACACAGCAGGTGGCAACGCCTCCGCGCCCTCTTACCCCCTGAACCCGCAATTTTCAATCACAGTCCCTTCCCCAAGCCCGCTAACGCTCATCCTCGAGAGCGCAGACCCAGAGCTCGCCGTGCATGTCAAGCTGGTCTACTCGTCCGGGCAGCGCGTAACAAGCATCACAGGAAAAGACATCCTAATCTCATCCGGCGACTACCGTCGCGGCTGCGCACTCGCATCTCACCCCACCGTCCAGCCAGGGAAATACACAATTGTCTGCTCGACCTTCTCAGCGGGCCAAACAGGGTCCTTCACGCTACGCGTCGGATCATCCGTGCCCTGTACCGTCTTACCTATCGCTGCAGAGACCGCAGGACGGCTATCGAGTCGATTGCCGGTGCTGAGGTTTCAGGATGGGGTGGATAGGATGTTGGCGCCGCTGACGGTAAGCCGATTGACGAAGCTGAGGGTTGTGGCGAGGGCAGGGGGTGCGAGTAGCAGGAGTCGGCCGCTGCTGAGGGTTAGCTTAGAGAGAGGCCAGGGGCCAAACAAAACAGTTTTGGATGAGAGTTGTGGGGGCGAGTTTAGTGATGCGCCGATGGGGATTAGGAGTGCGGATTTGGATTTGAGTCCTGGGATGAGTGTTCAAGGAGGACTGTGGATTGTGGTTGAGAGGCTTGGGGGCAGGAATGGGGTTGATGAGGTTGAAGTGGAGGTTTTGAGTGATAGTGCTGTCAATGTTGAGTTCTGGGGCGTTGGACAGGGCTAAGTGGAAATAAAGCTTTCAGATTGCCGTGCTATGTGTACTTTATGAGTTGTGTCATAAACCGTTCTTCATAGCAGCTGTCAAGCTGTTTCCTCACAACAATGGTATTCACAAGAATGTTCCCCCTTTCCATTTCCTCTCCCATCTATCAATCAATCAATCAATCAAACATGCCCTCGCCTCACCGTATGTGAAGTTAATAACGACAGTATCGTACCAGTCAAAATATGCACCCCCAGTTGAGCCCAACGCATAATGAAGCATCTTCCACAGCGCTAATGAAAGCACTCAGGCTTCTGGTATAACCACCGCCGAACCGAACCGCACCACACTCCAAATGCTCCATACTCCGGAATCGGGGATTCATATAATCGTCATATGAATAGCAAAACATAAACATGACGGGGCGTAGATAACAGAAACAAAAGAAATTCAGGTCAGATGACACCCGATCCAGTATCAGACCGAGCCAGCCACTCGTTAACGCCAGTGTAAATACTTGACAGCCCTCCATTTCGGTACCTTGAGTTGAACAAGACACAATGTGATATGTGTTTTGGAAGTATATGTTTGCCCCGTTTCGTCATCGCTACTCGACCTCGGGTTTATAATGTATGGAGATGAGAATTGAGATTTGGGGTCGAAATAGCTCCGAGAATGGTCATGAGGTTCCCCCTCTACGTCGCCGTCCGCGGCTTGGGCCTTCTGGCCTCTGCGAGAGCACTTCTCTTAACTGGGGGTCATCTTTGTCCTTATCCACGTGATGGACCCTAACATGCCTGCGTCTAGTTAGTATTGAGATCACAGTCAAGAGCTATTCAGACTCTTTTCCCAAACAGGAGAAGTATGCAAATGAGGTTGGATCCATAGATCGACGTACCTTTGAAGATTGTCCGGTCTAGGATATTTGTGCTCTCTATCCGGACAAAAGGGACACACGTAACCAGGAGAATCGTGGACTAGACCATGTCTAATCATTTCGTTCTTCCTCTTAAATCCCTTGCCACCTTCGCTCCTGGGACAGCCTTTCACGCTGCAATAGTGAGGTCTGTTTGATGAATGGACGTTCGCATGCGAGTTCAGCAGATACTGATCTAATATTAGTTCCAACTCCCACTACATAAACGTTGCAAAAACTGTAGCTCACCTGAGTTTGAAAAGGCTGTGCCGTGCAGCCTGGATAGGTACACTGGAAACCACCAATTTGTGGATTCGTTATACCATCAATGCTCATCCTATCAATAGCAGGTGTCGCACCTGATTGATCTGTACTGGGAGTCTCGGTGTTGCTACTGCTATACTCCCCTGCACTAGAGTATTGATGGCCTTCGGGCTGCGACTGTCTTCTATGGGGTGCGGGGCCAGGACCGAAGTTATAAAAAGCGCCACGACCAGGTGATGGGAGTTCTCTCCGAAACTCGTTCGGCGATTTTGGTGGTGAACCGTGACCGGGCACAGCAGCAAACTGTGGTGGGGGTCTGCCCGGTGGGGATTGCGCGAAAGGCGAGTTCCCCGCAGGAACAGGTTCTGGGATGTGACTAATGTCCCCAAGTTGGTCTGATATTGATGGCAAGGTAATGGGACCGCTATTACCATTCGAGAGAGCTGAGTGCGGCGAGTTGTGACGAATTGGGGGAAGTTCCCCTGGCGCGGGAGGTTTTATCTCGAGCTTCACAGTTGCTTCTGGTGAGGGATGCGCCCGAGCCGCAACTGCATCGACCAACGTAGCCGTTATAGAGGGGATCGTAGGTTTTATTCCTTCCATAGGTTCCCCTTCTGAGCCGCATTCATCTGGTTTGGGCGCATCGTTTTTGGGGACAGGCGTCGCTTGTGTCGGGGTTGGGGGAGAGGCAGAGCTTCCTTGCGCCGTCCTGAATACATTCATAGCTCTCGCCGCAACAATAAGGGTGTCATCCTTCTCCCCTCCATCCTTTTCGCCTCCCTCCCTATCTTCACAATCCTTTTCCGTACTTTCTATTTTCTCGTTCTCGGCCTCGGCCTTCTCCGCATTCACGTCGACGTGTGTGCCGTTCATTGTGGTATCCTCCTCATCCGGATCCGAGGCCAAAGGCTCATTCCCAGCTTTGCGCGCCGTTTCAGAATACTTGCCTCCTCCCATAAAATCAATCAAAACTGCATCGCTTTGGCTCGGACGGACCTTGGGTTTCTGCGAGTGTTTGCGATCCGGATCTGGGGTGCCAGGCGGGCTGGAATCGGGACTGACTGGAGGTAATGGGACTGCCAGTGGAGGAGTCGGCGACGGTTTGAAGTTTACTTTCATCGGTTCGAGTTGGGGACTGGCGGGAAATCCAGCATCCTCTGCGTAGTAGTCGTCGTCGGTAGTAGTATGTGGAACTTGAGCGTGGTGGTTCGTGACAGTAGTCATAATTATGTCAAAATCGCCATCGGAAGTACCAAATGACAAATTGCACAAGACAGGAACCCGGGCGGATAATCACAGCATATCAGCCAGAGGGGACCATGCGACAACGAGGAGCTGCCACTGCGATGCACCGGAGGAGGCAGCGCAGACGCAGACGTGGAGGAGAAGCGTGCGGACCTGTGCGGTGCGAGCTCTCCAGTAGCAGTGGTGATGGCGCTGGTGCTGGGCGAGTTCTTAAAGGCGGGGACAAGGTTGAACAGTGGGCGGCCAGTGATAGGCGAAACGCGCAGAGCCGTAAAGCGTAGTGGAGGCTATGTCAGGGTAGTCAGGGTATTTGGGGCCCAGGTCCTGGTGGTCCAGGATGGGTCGAGGCACAGCGAGAGAAGTACGAATAGGTGCGCGGATACGGCAAGGTCGCGGCGATAGGCGGACAGGGGACGAGGACGAGGACGGGGAATAATAATATGGACAGAGAATATAGCAAAGAGTACAGAAGAGGGTGAGGGTGAGAGGGAGAGTGAGAGTGAGAGTGGTCAGAGTCGAAGTCGAAGTCGAAATCGAAGTCGAAGGGGGGAAAAGCTGGAGCGTATAGACCGACGGCTGGAAATAGTAGCTAGATCAATAAGTTGCGCTGATGGTGTGTGTGAGTGGGTGAGTATGGTGTGTGTGAGTGTGAGTGTGAGTGTGAGTGTGAGTGTGTGCGTGTGTGAGGTGAGTTCGAGTGGCATGAAGGAAGGATCGAGGGGAGTGCGGTCTTCAAGGTCAAGGTCAAGGTCAGAGTCAAGGTCAAAAATGTCTCAAACAAGATGTGGCCGACGTCTTCGAAGGTTATCTATCCGTCGACAGCAAGGTCCTCGACTTGCTTTGCGCAGAATATCTGCATATCTGCATATCTGCATATCTGCCCTTTGCCTGCACTCTGCTGAGAGCAGCGACGAGCAGCGACGAGCAGACGTGGGGAAACACCACCTTCCTCTGGCATTGCGACTCTGCTGCTAACGAGGCCGTCTCACTGGCCCCAAGGCTCTGGCCCCTCCGCTGAACCTCATTATTACCTCTGTACCTACTCCGCTAGTCTGGGAGCTCCCGTTTTTCCCCTTCTCTTTTCTCTCTCTCTCTCTCTCTCTCTGCAAGTCTGCGCTACTTTGGTGCAGTAGACTCGTAGAGGCACTGGGACTGCATCCCGAGCGGCCGAGCCTGCCAATGCTTCTCTCCGCCAGGTAATAATTTGGGCCTCAAACCTACATTACTGGACGTCCAGCCATACCCAAACGTCGTCACCCAGCCTCACTCAGCAGGGGTCGGCGGGGCCATCGTGCAAATCTCGGACGGCTCGCTGGAACCACGCTACATCGGCGGCGCTCTTTTTGCAACTTTGCATCGTCGCCTTCCTTTCTTTCTTTTGCGGCTTCAATCCAACGGGCCTAATGACAAATATGAGTGGCTTGCAAGTTGCAACCCAGCATGATGAGTGTCTCTGGGCCCTGGAGCATATGGCTGGACGCTGAGCGCTGGAGCTTATATTATTCCTCGAGTCCTGGAGGTGCGGCTAATTCTCCTCCACCAGGGTGAGGGGCAGGCCTTGGGATTGGAGCGGTGGCCAGAATCCGACTGATACACACATACACACCGCACGATACTATTTCGGTCGGTTTACAAAGCAGCTTTCTGCTGTCAGAGCGGATGACATGCACAGCGTATACACGAACCGTGAAGGCTCACTCGACAGAGGGGATCTACAGGGCGGGAGTAAGAATATCGTGTAGGGCAGGAAAGCGGGGAGGGAGTGAGATCAAACATCCAGCCTCAATTTCTTGAATGGGTAGGTCCACCAGGTCCTTCCCGACAACTCACAAGCAGAGGGATCCGTGATCTGTCAGGACAGGACAGGACGGCACGGGTATGCAACGGCGAGCAAGTCTATACATCTCAACAATGCCATGGTGCAATTAATTGAAGGGACAGGGACGTCGTACAGCACCAGAAATGGTGCGCAGAGCAAGCCATCCCCATCAACTTGCATGGAATCTGATTCCAACATCGATCCTATCAATCCTTTCCGGATACAGCTATCAATGCGCGCTGCGATTATTGGGAGTTATGCGATGCAGTCGTAAGGTACTGACTAGTCTTTGGAATACAGCGACAGTACTCGCCGCACCTGTTCGGAGGGTCGTAAGCAGCCTCCTTGTTGCGAGGCTCCGAGTCCAATAACGTGAATCATTGTACGGGAGCACAGCGCCGCGACTGGAACTTCCCACTTGACCGCGACTCTGTGCGTGTCCTCTTCCCTGGCTAGGTGCTGGCTAGGTAGGTACATCTGTACATCTGTACGTCTTTCATCCAAGGCCGTCCCCGTCGCCGTCCGCAAAATGGAAAACTCGTCCTGCCCTGCTCTGCGACGCTGCACCTCGCTCATCAGCCGTTAACCCCCTCTAGAACGGGTCCAATGGGGGAGCATGAGGCTCCCGCTAGGGTGCTGATGAGGCGAATGATGGTCTCGCTCAGGTGCATGAAGTACTAGGCAGTGGGCCTAGCGGGCAGACGAGCCACTAAGCGCACAGTAAAAGTGGCTCGAGCTTCGCAGCCTCTAAACCGATAAACCGACTTTCTCCTTCTGGCTGGTCAAGGACTCAAGGCATGGCCACCGTACATGCCAATGCCTACATGCCTACATGGCCCTCTTCTCTATCCAGACTGACCCGGCCACTCAGAGCGCGGACCGCGCGATTTCTTTGACAGCTTGAGATGCTGCTTCGTATCGGCTGACGCGCTTTCCATCTCCTCACTCGTTGAGTCGTCGATGGTGGGTGATCCCCCTCGTCGTCGTCGTCGTCGTAGTGGATGTCCTATCTGGGGGTTATCTAGGATCCCTCGCTCTCAACCATCATCAGCCGCCTGTAGGATTGCATTTGCCGATGCACCTTGCTTTTTGCTTTGCAAAGTCCCGGGTGCTCCACTGTTCGCTATCGATCCCTCCCAGAAAATTGGGGGCAGCGGACCGAGTCGTGTCCGCGATGTTGGGATTTACAGCTGAAATCGTGGGGAGAGCTTACGACTGGCCTGGTTTCTCGAATCACGACGTGGCTGGGGCTCGCATGAAACGTTCCAAGCCACACCTACTTTTTCCCAGCCTCCAACTCCAGCTCACCACACGTGATCGGGTGAGACGGTGCAATACTCCCATCCCCAAGGAGAGAGTATTTATGGGCTGCATTTCGAGCGGCTGGACGGGAAATTAACGAGCTGTCGGAAATGAAAAGACGAGTCTGACAATTCAACAGTACTAGATGAGCGCAATGGAATCAAGGTTCTAGGCACCAGCATTTGGGAATCCAGATCTTTGACGGCTGCCCGAAGGTTATTGGTCGAGTGGTTGAATTGGAGAGGCTGATTAAGAGGGCCCAAGACAGGGGGAAGGGGAAGTCACTTATCCGTGGGATGACATGAGTGAGACCAGTTCTCAGCCATGGAAGACGTAGGAGATTAGAATCACTGTACTTCGTACGGTGACTGATATCTTCTAATAATGCTGCTATATACCTATCCCACGCTAAGTCAAAACACCTAGACGCCAATCCAATGCCCGTAGATGATCGCCTCCCGTTCCATCCTCTATACTCCTTCCGTGTATCATGTCCACAAATCTTTATGCATGCTCGATAGGTTCCTCTGGCAACAGCTCCTCGACATCTCTCACAATGCAGCTCTTTAGGGGAGGTCTAACGAGACCATTGAAGAGAAAGGTGCCATACACAAGGAGCGCGAAGCCAAGAACCTGAAGCCACTTAAAGGATTCCCATCCAAGGAACAATGACACGATCCAGATGAACAACGTCCTGCAAGTATCGATAGTAGATCGAGAGGTGGCAGAGACAGTCCTCGTCACCGAGAGGCCGAAGAAGTTGAAACCACTGAAGAATTGTTAGTTGACGTCCAGTAAGGGAAGAATGAAGGAGAGGGCATACCCAATGCTGAACATAATCAAGATACTGGAGATCCCAATACTCTTGTAATGCGTCATCTGATACAACCCCTCAACCATATTGAAATACCCATGCTTCCCCGCCTCCGTCCTCCCCACAGCAAGATGCATCACCACCATGCCTATCACCGTAACGAAGAAGCCAAATAATCCCTCCCACCCCACAACCTTCAACGGCTCCAGCGCATAGTTCTCCAAGATATACTCCTCAAGCACAAACTGACTCGCCGTAAAGATCTGCGCGCCAGCAATAAGAAACACCCCAATAATAGCCCTCAACGCCTCTGGCGTCCTGGCCTGCTTCTCCGCCGCAGAAACAGCAGCTCTAACAAGTAATAGAATAGCACCCGCTGGCGTCCTCTCCTTCTCCTTGTAAATAGCGCCCGCGAGTCCTACAATGGCCACGCCGAGCACAACAGTAACCAGCGCAAACCACTGAAACAAATGCAGTTTCCTCCGTAGGAAAATAACACTGAACAGACCCACGAATAATACCAGCGCTCCTCTCGTCATTTGGTAAATAGAAGGCACCACAAACAGCAGGCCTACATTCATAAGCGTCGTGCCACAAATATCACAAATGGCTGGTAGAGCCAACATCAACACCTTCCATCCCCCAAGCGGAATGCGCCCCTCGTCTTCCGCCGGCTTAACCAGTATCTTGGCCGCAGGATTAATAGGTGTATCAGAGCGTATACTATGCGCATCATTCTCCTCCTGTCCGACTTCCTCGTAGCCCTGTTGCTGCGGTACAGCTTTCGGGTAGTATTTCTTGTAGAGAGCAAAAGCGCCGACGAAGAGCCAGCAGCCCATTTCGCCGATGAACATCTGGGCCGTTTGGAGGACGGGCTGCTCGAAGTTTTTGCGTTTCTTGGGGTCGAGATCGAAGCAGTGTCGGACGCAAATGTTGTCCTGTTGGTAGTGTTAGATGATTGATTGTCTACGCCGGGAAGGGAGGATAGCTTTAGGAAGACGGGGAATTACTTGGTATTTGGTTAGGAGCGTATTGCAGACACCGGTGACCAGCATCATAGCCACCAGAAACGGAATCAGGGCCTTGACTGCCATCTTGAGCGGTCCTTTCCTCTATCTGCTCTAGATAAGGGTGTTGCGGCGTTCGCTGCTATCTCATGGAGTTGCGTTTCGCTTTCGACAATGCTATTGTATTCAAGCAAGAAAGATGTGAGAAGGGGTCACGATAGGAACTCGGTCATGAGATGGGAGGCAGTAGCTTTATCGTGGTCGTCGAGCTCATGTGCTTTGTTCACACGCGGACTTGGATCCGCGCTTAAAGTCCGAAGCAGATCGGCATCGGCCCCCAATACAGAGAGGCTCTCTGGTGTCACAGGCTCCACAATTTAGTATGAACGTACGCTTTTCATAAGGCTGAGGCTCTGTGAAATCATTTTCGTGATTTTAAATGGTGGGGCAATTGGCTGCGTTGGTATTCCGCTTTCTATTTTCTTTGAGCATTGCATCTGAGGACGTTTAAGCCAACCTTGAAGTAACGCCCGCTGAATCACAACCCAAATATACAATCAATTGCCAACAAATATGTATCTACCAAGGCTTCATCGCCTTCATCCATTTCCCTTTCCAACTCAGAAGTAACTTCAAATTATCCCAGCAAACTCCTTCGCTACCTTACAATCTGTCCAGCACCTTCCTCAGTAGCGCTCTCCTCAACCGCCACACTCCCGTCCTTATTTTGGTGCTTCCTTTTGAAAAGCCCAGCTTTCTCTTCTTTGACCTTTTTCTCCTTTGGCTTCTCGCCTTTAATGTTATTGTAATGCGTAATACCTAATTCCCCATCCCTTCTCAGTCGCTCCTGGTCTTCTTCTGAAACTGGAACTCCCTCGATAGCCTTCACATGCTTCCCCTCAATGAAACTCATGATTCCACCGGCCGCAGCGACCATGCATGCAAGAGCCACGAATAGACCAGTACTCCAGGATGGACGTTTGTATCGGTTGAGTCCCCACATGAAACCTGAGAGCACGGCCTGGAGGAAAGTGTTCCAGACCATAGTCCAGACCACAAAGTCGAGCTTCCACATTTTAGTTGGTGGAGCACGAATGCCCGTCAGTGGCGCATTTGAGATCTTGCTCAGCGGGTATGGCAAGGAGCTCTCGGGGACGGTGGCAGCTTCAGTCTCAACATTCGCTGGGCCCAATTCCACTGGCAGAGATTCTGATCCAGCAAGTCTGAACCATCCACGATTAATACCAGCCAGTCTCCGAAGACCAGCCTCTTTCTTTTGGAGACGGTATTGCATCAAATAATAAAGATCACGGAATCTCCATGGAATGGTGCCGAAACCAGTAACGCAGAAAAGGGCGTTCAGAATCTGCGAGTCGATTTCGATCCAAATTCTTCGAGGGGAGTTAATGTCGTTGCAAGTAGGTTTGCACATAGCTGGAGATGCATTGCAAAGTAGCAAAAACAACATTCCACCCCATGCAACAACATTGAGTCCGTAAATCGTAACGAGAAAACCAATTGGGGTGATGAAGAAGCCCCAAAATGCCTTCAATCCAATGACCGTCGACTTCTGCCACGTATGTTTCGGTGGGAATTGGTACCCGTTGTCGAATGGTGTCGTTCTGTACTCGGCGTTCGTTTTCACAGAAGTGGAATTCGGCGTGATGTTCGTGTCGCTGCTACTTCGATCTAACCCCTTCTTCCTCGGTGGAGAACTTTCCATCTCTGTAACTTTCGTCTTCTCTGATATCTCTGGTGTTTTCTTGGAATCGACAGGTACGCCGGACGCAATGGTGCTTAAAGCTGGTGGCTCTGTTTCATGCACTGTCTCTGGAACAGTTTGAATTCCACCGGATGGTTCCAAGGGGCTGTTGAGAGTCCCGGAGCTTTTGCGTCTTGGGACCGATGTAGAAGAACTTCCTCGTCTCGACATACTCGAGCGCCGTTCTTTCTCTCGGACTTGTCCTTCACCAGACCAGCCGTCGCTACCGTAGCTCCCTCTCCTGATGTCCGTAAGTGATGGAAGATTGGAAGCAATGGTACCAGTCGCGATCATAAATCCAGTAGGAGGATTCGACTCCTGAAAGGTCTTCGATGCGCTTCGCAGTCGCCCTTGAAGTGTTGAGGTGCTCGATTGTCCCCTGTTTCGAATCGCACTATTTTCTGTGCTAGTTCGACGAGGACTTTTGGGTGAGGGCGGCTCGGTCATCGATGGGAAAGGTTCAGGCTTATCATTCTGCGTGGATAGCCCCGTTGCTGGGGGTGTCGATGAGGAGGTCATGATTTCTGAGAGATTGGTTCCAAGGTTGACCGAGAATGGGAAATCGCGTGTTTGGGGCAACAGGCTTTTTGAGACTCGCCAAGTTTATTTCAGATCAAATCAGACAAGGAGCATTGTTGACGTCAGGATGACAACGAATATCAATGCCAGGATGTAAACTTGATGGATTTCGAAGAATGGATTTGTTGAGAGATGGCAAAGAAAGGGGAAATGGGGAAATGGGAAATGGGAAATGGGAAATGGGATTTCCACCATTATCTGCGCCTCCCCAGACTCGCCCCCAAGATCAACAACTAAAAGACCCCAAAGGCCCTAAAGTTCTCTAATTTGTGAAGGACCTGTCAACTAAACCAGAAGAAGGCCGCTGCGGAGACTGCCGCGCAATAAGGTTTGCGTTGAACGAAGCACGAGAGAGAGGCGTAGCACTTGTCCACGGAAGCGCAAAGTACATAGTCAGTTTGAATTTTGAGAATTTTTGTTATCTATTCTATCTCCTGCAGATAGTTTGATAAATACAGTCAAATCTTATATACGATTACTACAATAGATATTCCAGTAGCTTAATGACCCCTTTGCAGCGCTCGCTTCAGCGATGGCGGGACGCTTCCGCAGCGTTTCTCAAAAAAAAGTCCAGAACACAAATCTAACTCCTTCAATACAAACAAACCAAACTTCTTGAAAGTCAAGCACGACGCCGAAATCTCCAATATTTACAGCATGGCACCCTCAGCTACAGCCCCAGATCTACCTCCAGCTTCAGCCCTCCAAGAAACCATAAATGCCTCCAAACTCACCCTCGAGCAATCCCCTCACCCCGCCTACCTCCACCACCTAGCAACCCAAATTCTCCACGACCTCCAGCACCAACACGACTGGAGCGCCCTCATAATTCACACCCACTCGCCTGTAACGTCTTCGCCTCTCCCGCGTCCCATCATCTCCGGCTTGCCTCCACGCCGAGTCTACATCCACCCTGATGAGCAAATCGAGATCCTGAAAGCTGAGCACGAGACGGGGGAATCTATCAGTCGTGAGCCGGAGCGCGAATGGGTGCTGCCGAGCCAAATACAAGAGAACTGGAGCTTGGCGAAGTTTGCGGCCGTGTTTGATGCGTTGAGTACGGTGCCACCGGGAGGTGAAGAAGAGGAGGAAACTGAGGGCGAGGGGAGTGTAGGATGGCAATGGCAGGGCAAGAATCGGCAGAAGAGATTGCTTTTGGGAACGGTGCATGATGATAGTACCGTTGTTTACTATATCATGCACGATGGGATTGTGAAGCCGAGACAGAACTGAAGGAAAGACTACGGACCAGTTGAAGAAAGATTTGAATGGCCTCAAGATGCCCTGCGAAGGGTGCTCTGGATAAGATCGATACGATACAGAGGAAGCTATGCCATCAGCTCTCCACTGAGGTCTAGAGCCCCTGCTGCTGTAGGAGCGGAAGGCCGGCGGGACAATTCCAAAATCCTCTGGGCATAGTTGCCAGTATAGTGAGCAAGATCCTGCGCGGGGATCATCCAACCAAAAGGTTCAAGTACGCACCAGAGCGGCCGTCCAGCAAGGACCATTATTGTATTTACTCTCCGTCGCATCGATCTCATACCAATACAGAGCCACGTCGGAACCGAAGAAAGGGGTCCCATGACCGCTTTACCAAAGCAGAAGCAGAGAGAAGGCTCGGGCAGACTTGCTACATGCTCCAAATCTAACTACAAAGAATAGACTTGTGTCAAAGTCTTCAGTTATGATATGCTCTACAATTCATATTGACTGATCTGCCAAGACGGTTTTGTCGCGGGTGGGAGGATCTCACCTGGAAAAGGAGCCTTAATCATGTTTTCTGGACAGTGTTACTTTCTCTATGGCGCTCTTTCTAGTCCTCCCTATACCTTTGGTTCCTTGCAAGCTTTTCCCCTTCATATTGATGTTCTACATAATTCAATATTTCTGGCCTTGCGGCGTCTTTATTCCCTCCCCAACGGATATGGCACCATGGATTTCATTTCAATCTTACCCAACTTCGCTCTTCATTCGGGTGTTCTGTTTCAAATTCTTAGTCTCTTTGCAGTCATTCTCAATATCGAACCTCAATTACCGGGATCCTCCTTTGGCAAGCAGCAGCAGTTAAAGTTAGGGCTAGACTCAGCCAGTCAGTCCTACATTACAAGCTTAACTAGATTAACGAGGCTATACTGCCATTGCTCATTTCGATTTTGTTGGCTCATCTGTTGTCATGATTCTTAAAATCTCTTTCGTGTATGCCATTGCTCAAACACACTTTCGAGTCCAGCTTGTTGTCCCTCTCTGACTCTTGTTCGTTATTGGCTCAACTACCTTCTTATGGATCTGTAGCAGTCAATCACTTCTGGTCTACAGAGCCTCCTGCACTCAACTAAAGAAGGTAGCAGATCAATTCTCCCTCACAACACTCAAGGACAAACGTGTCCCAATCGAGCGAACACGAAATAATGCTCTAGATGAATAGCGCCGGTGATCCTTTCAACACTACCGGTCTGAAGGCCAACATGGACTCGCACCATAGTACTGTTGATAACGCAGTCTCTTGAATTTTTTGGGCAAAAGTTGAAGGAGAATGTTTGAAGGTTTAAAATACCGCCAACAGGATTTCATTTTTGGTCTATACCCCTAAGCATCTAATTCTCGCCCGTCGACTTGACGCCGAGTCGATCGCAAGGATACAGTGACAGTTTCAGCAGCTGTTGGTGTATACGTGGATGTTGGTATTACTGTTGGCAACACTGCAGCGATACAATGATCATTATAGCACGGCGACTTCAACACCTTGTTGGTCCGCCGCCCATCCATTTCATTTGTTCAAAATTCAAACATTATGAAAACCAAGAATTTCGTCACATTGAAGAGAACGAGATAATTGAGACATGGCATTCCGAAGAGTTTGAGCTGCTTCGAAGAAGATCCTGGCATTTAACTCAGTCTTCGCCTTCTTTCGCATGGAAAGACGACTCTTCTCAAAAGTTCGGGCTACGAACTTTGTGGGGGGTTTTGAGCCTTTGTCTGGAGCTCTACTACGACTTGCCCGTCAGACCTTCATCAGACTGTGCCATCGTCGACACTCACCTCAAAAGCATACGCATGGTCTGTGTTGGCGATTGGTGGTGACTCCTTGGGTGGTTCTCACACTGTTAATCGTTTTCACGGCTGTTTTTCGACCATCATACACTTATCCACCTGAGCACTACCAGATATTAGAAACGAAATGCAAAGAATCTCAGAAATTGGGCCGAGGGAATGTCAACAACGAGAAAATATTTATCGCCGCTTCCTTATACGATCACAACGGTCTTCTATTGAGCGGGGAATGGGGCACTGCAATTGAGGGGTTGGTAGAATTACTTGGTCCGGAAAAGTACATGTAAGTGTATATAAGAATGATCCTGACGAACTTGCCAAAGCAGCCCTTTCCGATCTTGGAAATCGACTCGATTGTGAGTCTGTGTTTAGTACACCCGCACGCAAGATATGACACTGACAACTAGCGTACTGGTAGGCAACGTATCTCTTGTATCAGAACATCTCCCACTAGTAGATATTTCCCATATCACTCTTCTATCGGGTGAGAGCCGGACGAAGCGTATTGCATTTCTTGCAGAAGTCCGAAATCGCACACTGGGTCCTCTCCACGACAGCTCTTCACAACTCGACAAGCTCTTATATATAAATGATGTTATATTCAACCCCATCGACGCAGTGCAACTGCTGTTTCCCACCAACATTGATACAGATGGGCGGACACAGTACGGCGCAGTGTGCGCGATGGATTTTGTCAATTCGTTCAAGTTCTACGATAGATATGCGACGAGAGATCTTGAGGGTTATGAGATGGGGGTGCTCTTTTTCCCTTGGTTTACGAATTCTGGGGAATCATTCAGTAGGAAAGATCTTTTGGCACAGAAAGACGCAGTCCGTGTGCGTTCTTGTTGGGGAGGCATGACTGCCTTTGAGGCTGGTGGGTTCCAAAAGGGTAACTTGGATATCGAAACCATGTCTAACGCTGGGAAGATGGCCAGCAATATCGCAGATATAAAAATCTCACCTTTGCGCTTCCGGTACGAACTGGATCCTTTCTGGGACGCTTCTGATTGCTGCCTCATTCACGCAGACCTAACTTACCTTCGGCACGGCCGCGATAGCACACATGACTCGAGAATCTATACGAACCCTTACGTGCGCGTTGCATATGATTCAAAGACTATTAGCTAGCTAGCTCACACTCGTCGACTAGAGTGCCTGTATCCATTTATTCATAACATGATTAACGGTATAGGTGGTTTACCTGCCTTCAATAGGCGGCGGCTGGAGCAACCCGGGGAGGAAGTGATAGAGAAAGTCTGGACATATGATCGAGATGGTGATACACCAGAATCTGGTGGGTCACATAATGGTTCGTGAAATGAGGTTAAGAGAATAGCTGGCCCAGAACGGTTCTGTGGGAGAAGAGCTCTCTCAGTCCTGAAAGAAGATGCTGAAGAAAGGGGAAAGAAATGGATGACACTTCCACTGCCATTAACACCAAGATAATATGTTTTTTTGACATTGCTATTGTCTTTCCGACTAGTTGGCGCCACAAAGCTTTGCGTGTGCCATTGTTAGTGCCCGTTCCCCCATTATTCTTGCTTGGTCGTGGGAAAATACTCTGGCGGGCGACAATCTTTGCTGTAATATATTATGAAATAAAGCACTGGCTGACACATACGACCATAGACTGAGGAGCATTGGGCATCCCGTCCGCTCTGCCATCCACAAGCCTCAGATCGGCAGATTAGTAGTTGGGTGGGTGACCACCAGCGAATACCTGCTGTTGTATGTTTTGCATTTTTGATTGTGTTCTATTTTTTTGTTTTGTTTTTTGGGCCGTAATGGCTTGCAGAGTTTGATGGCGAGATACCGTTTTAGATTCACAATGGGCGTGTTACTCTGGGTCTTTTGGCCGTACTTGTATGAGAGATGGCATTCCGCAACCCTTGTGCCAATCTTACGCTTTCGAAGACTGACAAAGACGGAGCTGAAGTTGTGCATTTGTATGTATGGCATATCTTATCGAGTGTCATGCTTCCGAATCTGCAGATCCGAGGTTCTAAGAAGGTTTTACCTAGGTAACACCTGCTAGTAAGACTGAGGCAGCCAGCATCGAGGTCGCTGTGGGGGTCTGGGAATTTGAAGTATTCGGACGAAGTACTATGGGGATAGCTGCTTCTTAAGTACCCCGGATTGGTTGACCTGTACATTCCCTCCCGGGCAGAATATCTCATAGATACATGCCGTTCCTTCTATCTGTGTGTTCCCCTCTGTTCTTTCGATAATGATGGTTCCTTCTTCAGAAAATGGTTTGTGGTTTCAAAACGCGCTGTCCACCAACGCTCCTCCCCCTTTTCGCAACCGATGCAATACAATATATACATTTCACCCCGTTACTTCCTTCTGTAGCTCCCAACAAACTTTTAGTCCTCTTCAAAACCTGCTAATCGCTGGCATGACTTCTGCTGATGCACTCAACCACCCAAGTGCGCAGTTCGACTGATCACTGTTGCCGGAGCGCCTTACTCGCATGCCACTCAATGCTAAGCGCCTAATTCAACACCCGCCCCCGCCCTTGTTTCTTGAACGTGCTCCGCAACGATGTAAATAGAATGCATGCCGCGCAAAACAGTATAGTTCGAGGTTGTATCAGAACATGTAAGCAAGAGAGGTCGAGGCTGACCTGCAACTGAGTTGCGCGCTCTTCTTCACACCCATACCCAGTTACTTCCAAGCAGAAAATCTTCTGAGACTTTGGTTTGAAAGACTCCGATTGCATACAAGTCCTAATAGTATCTAAAACCCTATGAAATATAATTAAGGGGCAATGTGCAAGCAGTCTGTTCCCCCCTTGGGGCCATCAAGTATAAACGAAAATGGCGCTTTGCATTTCCACCACGATCCATTCAAGCCCGCTGATGATTCCTTTTGGATGAGTTCGCCACATTGTAAAATTAGTCATTTTCCTCATCCTGGGTCTCATCTCATCTTTGAGTTTCTGGAAGTATGGCCACGTACTGACCCATAATTGAAGTTTCCAGACGACGTGTGCAATCTAGGCAACAATAACACCATCGCTAAAATGCAAGAAAAAGGGGTGATTTTGACCTTACCCACGAATCATACTGCAACGACCATTAAAAATGGATTGAAAATCCAATGAAGCACATAAAAGGTAATTAAGTCTCTGCATAACAAGCTTGGTAGGTTTTTATTGATAATGTGAACGGTTATGGCTGTCCGAAAAGGTGGTGTCAAAAGTTACAAATCCTCTACCAAAGTAGGTGGAAAACTGCATTTTTACTTTACTTCTTGATAACACCACAACCGAAGTATGAAGTTTCTTTCAACAACATATAGGATATAAACCAAGTGTTTATCTTCTTGATTCCAAATTCCATAATTTTTAGGTGTAGAGAGAGATATAATTAACGATGCGAAAGCCGGCGTCACGAAGACCGCAAAACGCTACAAAACCGCAGTATCCCCACCAAAATCGATCGGATTCCCTCTTTTTACTTTGCCTCTAAAAGTAGCAACAACCGTCTTTCCTTTCCGCTTCGATGTGAGGCTCAGTAAACATTAAGTAAATCTCTCTTTGACTTTTAAATTTGATACCTTTTTATCAAAATGGTGGAAAGTTCTTGACATTCCAAAACTGTATCTTCTGAAAACTGAGATTTGCAACAAACTTTCCCGCAGAACCGCTAGCATTGGCCCAGCAACTCACAGAATTCGAAGTACTTGCTTCCCCAATTCACCTTTCCAGACTCACATGGACTTTAGGCGATGCAGTATGTTTCAAATTCCATTGATAGAGCTGTATGAGGTGGCAATAGCCCAAGCTGACTCCATGATAGTGGAGCAATATGCAAAATGCAACTACACCAAGCTCTTATAAAGTATGAACGCCCACAACGTTCAGTGTCCCAATCGCCATATGATACCAGTCTCCCATATCCCCTATCCTGCCGAGTCCAAAGCCCAAAAACGCCATCTCTCCCCATCATACCTAATCATTCTCTCACCATCCCATCTGAACAGTCTGGGGGAGCTTATGTGACATTGCATAACAGCTCCGCCTCGAGAATGAATTTCCCTTCTTTATACTTCTCACTCGCCTCAAACGCCTTGTCGTACTTCCACCCAACCGTCTCATTGCATTGCCGGCACGCAATATCTCTGACAATATGCCGGCCGGTCGTCATGTTTCGTTCAGAGGCATCACCCGCGGTGACGTTTACGACGCTGTTGAAGAGGTAGGCTTTGCCGTGTTGGCCACGGAAGTTCTGGGGGTTGTGTAAGCGGGGTTCGAGGAGGATCGGTAATCTAGCTTCTGAAGAATGGAGAGCCAAAGGGAGGGCAAAATGCAAAGGGAGGAAATACTTACCCGCGAGATTATATCCTCATGGTTTGCCAGGTGGGCCTTGCAGTTCTTGCAGCCGTAGATCTTGTGGCTGTTTAGGTAGATGTTGTATGAGAGACCCATCTGTAAAGCTTGGGAGTGCGCCTCTTGCGCACACGATCGCTGCGTTTATTCCTAGTTCACCTCCTATTTCTTCCGTTTATTGGCGTCTATGTCCTGGACTGAGATGGGGAACAAAGAGCCGTTCTTGATGCCTATGGTCTGTTCAGTGGTTCGACGTTGACGTTGAGGCTGACGTGGGTCCAGCGGGGGTTTCGGAGGCAGCTTTGGGGTTGAAGGTAGCAAAAGATGATGTCGTGAGTCAGCGTATGATTGTCTCAAGTCATTTCATGAAATATTGTGAATTGCCGGGCATGAGCAGAGCAACTCTGCTCTTTCCTTGATTTCGTGCGGTTGAGGTCACAAGGCAAGGGTGGAGATGATGTCTCGATAAGAGCCAGCCAGCTGATTACGATACCCCGGAAGCCCGCCAAGAACTGTGCATATGGCGGAGGCTTTACCTGCCCTCTTTTAAGACTTTAAAATTCGAAGATACTATGGGGACATTATATGTATATGTATTCAACTTAAATGTAGTCCTGTTGTAAAATCCAAGTTGAAATTACCTAGATTTACAAAGTAGGTTCAGTACAAACCCTGTCTTGGCCTTCACCCCGCACAAAGTACGACTAACTCGTAACAACTCACTACATCAAGTTGATAAATTACCAACACAATACGACTCTGCATAATATTAACAAAGATCGAGATTCCTGTCACCGAGACTATCTAGAAGCTGGTTTGATAGAATGCCGCACGATTTTTCATCAGTGATGAGGATACTTCAGCTTAGTTCGGTAATGTAACATTTTAAACTCTTGACTCGTATGAACAAAGGTATTAGTGGTATTATTGAAAATCCTAAGATAAACCCTGAGCCCCTCTCATGCAGAACTACTAGTGCAGCGTGCATTCGGATGGATCGATAAGGTTCAAGTTTCTGCGACCGTCGGGCCTAGAATCCTTACAGCAATCAAAAGAAAATCCTTCTCAGCCTCTTCGGAACCTATTGGGATCGTATCCACACGCCGCGAACCTAAAGTCTTCAACCCCTCCTTAATTTTCCTTCGGTGACATTGCAGCCCCCACCACTTCTAAGATCCCCGAATTGCACGGAAGTTCTCTTTTAGGTAATCATCTCGCACTCATGCTGCATTCTTGGGAGAAATATGGTAATCATTGTGTGATCCGACTGCTTGCTGCTCTGCATGCCGTACCTATTCATTCCATCCCACACGATGTAATACACATCCCGAGAGCCCTAAAATATACAATGAAGGTGTTTTGTTACCAAATCCCAAACTCAACTATTGACAAAGAAGGAAGTCATTACGCTCCGCTACCCGCATCGTACGACCAAAAAATGTGGACTTCTTCATCCAGTACCTAAGCCCAAATGTCCAAAAGTTCCAAATATAGGAAGGGATCCGAGATAATATCAGGTCAGATTACCACGAGAAAGCTTCCTCAACGAAATCAATGTTACCGCCGTGCTGACGCGTGCGCACCGCCCTCCTCACATCATCACTAAGCGAACCGCTCCCACATACCGAGACGCCCATGGCGCCAACTTGGTTCTCCATCTCGATATCCATGAGCGTCTCAATGTTCGGACGACCAGGGAACATTTGCACGGTTGCGGACGGGCTGTGGATTTCTTTGGTGGAGCGCGGCCGGCTAACGAATAGCATGATGCGGAGCACCTCGCGGCGCTTGTCCATGGCTAAGATGGCTGTCATCCAAGGACGGATCCATTCCAAATGTTCAGGAGATTGGATGATCCAGACCAGGACGACCTTGCGCGCTGCTACGGTGCCATTGGCGTAGCCAGCAACGAGGTCGCGGACGTGGGGTACTTGGTGGGTGATTCCTACTCCTCCTGCAAACATCATGACTGTCCCGTATGAATGCATCAGGTGCATACCTCCATAGGGTCCCTCAGCAAAACATTTGGTATAAAACTTTCCGTCAGGTGAAGCTTCGGCTTTCTTGTAGAGCTTATTCGTGAAACCTGTTCTTGCGCGGATGATAAAAGACATATTCGTCTTCTGCATCTCTAGTATATCTTGTCGATTCATGGCCAGCTTCTCTGGGTCCAAATTTTCTGCCTCTTCGGACCACGCCACTGAAAAGGGGTGGGAAGTCCAGAGGCCGAGAGCAGGCATATACAGATAAGCGTGCTGGCCAGGCTTAAAGGTCCATGGGCGGGCCATCTCGATTGTGACACGGGTTGCGTTGCCTGGAAGGGCCTCCACCAAAGTTTTTGAACCGCCCTTCCCAATGTTCCTGTACATGACCTTGAGAACTCTCGTAGCGCGCTCCAAGGCCCATAGTGATATAACACCATAGAGAATGGTGATCTGTGGCAAATCGTTGAGCTTCAGATGATACCAGATTGTGATAATAGCCAGAATGACCAATGCAATGTGCATGTGCTTGAACGATTCATAGAATGCATGTCGGAGAATGGAGTTAGCTTGAAGTGTGATGGTTACAAAGGCGATAACAGCCTGTGATGTCAGTAAATTCGTTATGCTGATGGTGTAGAAGACTCACAATGAATCCATATGTGACCATGCCTCCTTTCAGGAGAGACGTTTGAATGGCCGCCCATCCACCTCCCTGGTATGCCGCTACTCCGTAGGCAACGGCATGTGCAACCGCTTCGAGCACGACGATTCTGCCAAACCATCTGTGTAATAGGTTAAACGTATCAAAGGACAAGTTCAACCAGTTGATCAATGGGTTGTTACGAGATGCCATGATGAACAAGGGAATCTGTTTGCAGTTAGATGTGCGATACACGTGACGATGAATTTATATGAATTCAGAAATCGGTGTGGCATACCATGTTAACTACGGCAAGTATACCGGTGCGATTCCTCAGCTCCTTGGCAGCAGGTGCTACTGCTAAATTCCAGTCGATGCTGTAAACACAAAATAGGACATTCGTTCCCAAGTATGACAGAAGGAAGAGAAGCTGGAAGCGAGTTGGTAGGGTCCCAACGTTCATTGCTGAAGACAACTGGAATTCTCTGTTGTGTCTTTTGCTGAAGATAGGAGCATATAAGATGTGCTTCTTGAAGCTTGCCCATCGCTTCGATGGAAGTGCGAAGTATCGTTGCGTGTCATTGTTTAGACAGGTGAGCGTCCGGACGTATTTGACACTTTCGATGCCGATCCTCCATATTCCAAATACCAAAATAAACGAGGCCAGGATGATGAAAATGTAATTGTAAAAGTCCTGGTTGAGTCCCGCTGCCTTTACTTGCTCTGCTTTCGCTGCTGCTGATGCTTCTGCCGCACTGGGTGATGTTGCCTTGCCACTACTTGTTGCGCTTGCTGCCTTGCTACTGCTCTGGGCCAGTGCCAGTCTCGCCATTACAAACGCACCCAAGGACCGCGAAGAAGCCATAATGTCTAGTCGAAATGATCTTTATAAGTCGAGTTGCGAAAGAAGTGAATTCCGAGTCCGGAACTCGGGAAGGTTAAGACGTCTTGCGCCAAGAAAAATCGGTGAATGAGCGAGGAACTTCTGTAAATGTCCAGCAAGATACAGAAGGTTCGATGGATATACAATATCTCTAAATAATGAGTGTTGTGGCCCTCATGTCCGTGGAGTCGGTTCGAATAGATGCGGTTTCCAGACTGCGTAGATGACTGTTGCTGAGAAGAACAATCTAAATGCTTCGAGGAACCTCCTCTCTTCGAGAACGTTGTCAAGAATTGCCGGGAAGAAGAAAAGAAGCCTGTGCCTCGAACACCGGAAGTCTCTTCGTCGGAGAATCTTATGAAAAACAATGAAGAAGGCGAAATCTAGAGAGCCAAGGGGGTTACAGAAAGATATTAACAAGGAGGGATAGGGTGTCGGAAGTATCACAAACACGGGAAAGTGGAAGAGAGACGGTGGAGTCGAGTTCTTGCATACCGCGCGGCGTCGAGTGGAGGGTTACCGCATTAGTGGGGACCTTGAGCAGCACAGCGATCCATAGCGGAGCAGGAGCAGAGGCGGAGCCTGTCATTATCATCCAAATCTCGCTGCTCGCATTAACTGACAGGGCAAGCCTGCAAGAACCTTGCGGGGGCAATCGCTGTTCCAGCAGTCATGACGATTGCCGGCCTCCCCACCAACGGTATCCTTTTATTCTCTTTGAGCGTCTTGCTTTTCTCACCTGAAACGATGACAGAAAGTCTCGATAATTTTTATCCGACGATGAGTAGAAGTTTAGGAGAGCCCCTTTTCCGACCCTACAAGCAGTCATTTTCGTGCTGCTGCACGCTGCAGGATGACTGTAACTGTCCAATTACATGCTGTGCCAGCCAGCTTTTTCGAGATCTGACTTGAATGCCGAGCAGTGATTTGACAAGAGGAGCGCCCCAAGGAAGCGGAGCGGTGGAGCCGAGAGGCCAAGGGGGTTAATCCAGGGGTAAATCTCAACAGGCCGGGCCAGGGGCCTGCAGGAACGATGTGCTCGCAAGGGTGCTGAAACGCCTAAACGACACCACAGGAAGCCTGTAACGCCACAAGCATCACGACGAGAATCTTGATAAACCAGCCAGCAGCCACAGATCAGGTTACTGCCGTCAAGTCGTGCCGATAAGTGACATCTCACCACCTGATCTCTTGAGACATCGACAACGAAACATTTCATTGTGGCCTCAAAGATCTTCAGGCGGACCCTGATGACGAGTGCCAATGACAACAATGTCGCGCATGGGTGCAGTTGTAAGAATACGATACGTCAATATTTTGAATGTCCTACGTAGAGGAGACAATTCCTCAGCAAGTAACATGGTAATTAAGGGTTTCTTGGGGAGTTTTTCGAGACAGCGATGGGCCACGAGCCAAGTAAACGTGATGCTGTTCGCTACTTTACTTGCGCTCACAGATGTTTCGCTTTACCCCGCAATTATCTCCTGATCGAGTACTGTAATTAATCTGTGACTGGCAGCGACATTGTATCTCTCAGTGTCCGTATCATGTCTTCTGTGGCAACGTTAAACGGGCTTGTTCATCATCAAAGCGTTGCTATTGATATTTTCGAATTCAGATTGCGCGTATAATTTCAGCATCAAGTATTCATTTCTCTCATGTATAGCTCTGCCCGTGCATTTGCATGTCCAACCTTCCTTTTGCCAAGTGTAGAAGCCTCTAGTTGCGAATTCTTTGCCACTGCTGTCTGACATATCTCAGCTATTATGAGATGATAAAGGCAAGGCTGGCGCAGACACAGGCCACGCAAGTCGATCATGCACGACTATCTAGTTGGATGTGCACCCTTATCCAGATGCACCCAGATGAATGAGACATACTTTGTCGCAGGAACCATATTTTCTAAGCCGCTCCATGCTCAAAGCATTTTTACCACGGCGATCACACAGATGACAAGTACCCCACACCTTGATCGTTGAATGTCCAATGAGGTAGCCGCCTTGATGTCGACTTCGTGTGGATCATGTAAGAGATGTTGGAGTTGACGATCTCAACCTTCTTTGCTACCCATCACCGCAAACGTCCGAACGGAACACTGCTGATCAGGCATTCCGAACCGAGTGTAGAAGAGCTTTGAGATGAATTCCAGTCCATATTTTTCAAGGGAGAGCCACGAAACAGATTCTCCCATCATGACATGCGCGTTTGTGGGTCATATTCCAAGCTCGTCTTCGCTGTCACTGTTACATGCAGTCCAATTGACAATCGACTTCCGCTGTATAGGTGCTGCGGTTGTTCTCTTGCGCAGAGGGCGACTTTTCATGGATGACGTGTTTGTGATATCTCGAAGCGCTGGATCACCTTGAGACGATACAGAGAGACAACTGAGTTCGTCATCACTTTCGTCGAACAGCTGCAATGCTTTACTGGTTCGAAGAGCTCTGCGACCTAATCTTGGGGCTCGATCAACGTATTTCCGTCCCATTCCAACCTCTTCATTCTGACTCGAGGTTGAAGATGAAGCAGTGGAGCTGAAAGATTCATCGAAGAGTTGCCAATCCTGACTCTTTTGGAGCACTTTTCTACTTAACCGCGGGGCTCGGTCAATAGCCTGACGGGAGTTCGTGTATTCATCCTCTCTAGCAATTGATGCTACAGAGCAGAATGATGTTTCGGTCGAATGTATTCCAGCCTCAGAAGCCGAGACATCAAAGCCGGATGAATCGTCATTGGAGAAGCTTGTATATAATTCATCATCACTTGCTTCAGCGTTGAATCCAATCTGTAGTGATTCCGCCATGCTACCCAAGTTTTCTGAGTCATCTGAACCGCTCTCAGAACTCAAAGACACATCTGACGGGGGGAGATTTTGCATCCTGGCTAATGGAACCCTCCGATTCACACTATTTTGAGGCAGGAAAGGTGGGGCTCTAGATGGAGGCTCGGATTCATTTTCTTTGGTTATCGGGTATTCGGCACTGCTTTCACGTTTTGAACGGTTTCCGATGGGAGTCGTCATCACCCACTCGCCAATGCCATCCTCCCAACGAAATCCAGGTCTCATGTCATCGTTTGCTTCAGAAATCGGGCGTAGACTGCGTTTGATGTCCCTGCCTGAAAACTTTGCATCCAAAGTCGATGCATAGTTGAGGTGTTTCTGTTCAGGTAGCTGCTGTGCAAATGCAAATGCACTGTCCACAATAAGTCCTTGGAAGAGGTCTATTCCACCGCTATTGATGCTTAATTCCTCTAGGATGGTGTGTAAGTATTCTAGATACTCGAACCCCTCGTTGAAAGCGCCTCTCCCACAGCAGCGAGCTATAGAGCAAACAAATCCGACGAGATCATTGTAGCTGGTAGAGGCGCTATCCAGATCATCGTCGCTATCCAATGTTTGGTCCTGAAGAAGTTCCATCAGATAACCCTCGGTGTCAGTACACTGTTTAATCTGCGCTCTGGCGATCATGTGTGCAACAAGCAGCAGAGCGCCTTGAGGAGTGGACGCTTTTGACAATCTGTATTGTATTTCGCAAGTGTGAAGTAGGGTGGTGATATGCGTGTAAGGTGCTTGAGACGTTTTTGATTCGCTTTCGTGCTTAGGATTTGTAGCTTCTCGACTAAGGATAACAATCGATACAAGCGTTGTGAGTAAGCTGGAAAACGTGTGCTCGACGGTTGCAAGTAATGAGCTGTCAGCAGAGCTGATCGACTGTCTGGAGCCGGCGAGGAGAGGCAGCAAAGTCTCTAGAAACATCAAAACATCTGGATTGACTGATTCAGGCGAAAGTCTTTGTATCACCCCGGTCCATACTGGACGAAACTCTTTCGTAGCTAGCCATCCAAGAGGTAGAACTCCCTTTGATATCAAAGTTGCTAGTTGATGGTACTGAAAGGAGAAACCCCCGGTATACTCAATAAATTTCCAGAGCATCGAGAATGGACAGGGTGCGGTATCATGAAGAGTTTTGGGCGCCGGAAAGCTACCGGAGGACAGAAGTGATGATAGTAAGACTTTGGCCTCTTCGGTCGCAAATGTGTGAATACAAAGTGTCACCAGAACACCACAAAAGTCGATATCGAGTAAACCGGCTGTGATGGCATCACCAAGTACTTTTATTCCATGTGACCGGACGATTACTTTCAGTTGCCTCCATCCGTGGCCAGAAGAACCAAAGCATTCCAGCTCGTCGTAGATTTCCGTTGAAATATCCCGCGTGTCTATTGCGGATTTAGTTCCGGTCTCCTCGATATTGGCCTCTTCTTCGGTAATGTAACTTGGAACAGCCTTCAGGCACACCGAGAATAGTGACCTGGCGCCCTTCTTCCTCACCACTGGTACATCATTCATCGTCGAGCGAAGGAGAGTTTCTAGTCCATTGTAAATGCCTTCATAAATTGTAAATCGGGAGGCTTGTGTTTTTCGCCGGATCTCTCGCAAAGTTCCAGATAGTTGAAAGCATGGTTCGCCGTCATTTGCTGCGCATTTTGATGTTACTCGCTTGTACGGTCCCAAATGCTGCTCCTCTAGTCCAGAATTCGCAATCATTGAAGGATGATCATCCATATAATGCTCTCCTCTCGCCCTCGCCAGAATTGGAGTTGGCACCAAAACCTCTCCTTGGCCAATTGACTTTCTGCATTTTGAAGCTGGTACTTGAGGTGTCTTTGGAATGCCTCGTCCGCTTCCAGTTCTTCCTCCTCGGCTAGAGTATGTCCGCTTCACTTTCTTCTTGGGCCGTGCCCAATCGTCATCTTCGTTGTCCTGGGTCCTCGCACGCGAGGCTTTGGTGGTCTTGCGAACCTCACTATGGTTCCGGCTCTGTCCGTGGGTAGCTTTTGCCAATCCTGAAAGATCCTTATTCAAGATCGCAACTCTGGACGTCAACGCCCGTAGCAGACGATGGCATCTCGCGGCCGTCCATTCCTTCTCCTTATCTGTATTAAACCGTCTGGCGTTGACTGTGGAATCTGGTCGTCGTACAGGTGTGAAGCCATGCAAGGGAATGCTGGTGGTTAATGTTTTGGACGACATATTGAAAGTCCTGCAACCAAGTCAGCCAATATCGTAGACAATACTCTGTAGCCAATACCTCTCGGTTGTTTTGTTTACGAGTACATTGGCATAATGGAGTGCAAAAGCAAAAGCAAAAGCAAAAGCAAATATGTGTAGCAAGCAAAGGGGGATTCTCGAAAATGAAGCAAGAATATTGAAGCAATTCAGGACTTTCCGGGCGCAAAGAGGTGCAATTTATGAGTTATTTTGGCATTGAGGTTGATGATGATGATGATTCGAGAAGGCTGAAAGTAAACAAATAATCGTCATTGCTCATTGGCTACCTGTGCAAGAGTGGGTCGGGTAGATAGATCCCTGCACCGTACCGGAATGTTGCGGGTAGCGGCCGGAGTTGTGAGCTTTTCGATGATTTTTTTTTTTTGGACTGACACTGACTCCATGATCCATGCTCCTTTGGAGAGGCATTGACATTGAACTTTCCCTTCCCTTCTCTCTGCCCAACCGCACCACCACCCCTTTCTTTCATTGTACACTAATACTACTGCTACTGCTACGGCTCCTCCTCACGTACCGTACCAATTATCTCTCCTTTCCTCTGCATATATTGACTTTCTCTTTGCGCTTCTTGCACCCTCGGATCGACCACTGTATTCTTTGACTTTGCTCCATACCGCGTTGTGCACTTCATCACTATGGCCGAAGCAAGCTCAACCTCTACTGGTAAGGTCATCTCTACACGCTCTTGACTGTTGTATATGACCTCTTGACACGAACTAATTTACTGACTTGTGTGTATCTTCAGACGCTCCCGTTAATGGCACTGCCAGCGCCCAAAACGGTCTCGAGGTTGATCATGCGACACAAAACGAAGCGGACTACGAGGAGGCTGATGGGGGGGATCAAAGTGGTGAAGGTAATTATGCTCAGTACAATTGAGATAGCTATTGCACGCTGCAGAGGTCAATAGAGTGCTGACGTTGTCGCAAGCTATCTTCCAACTGACCGTCGACCTTCCTCGTGAGCCTAAAAAGATCCAGATCATGGTACTCCACCGCGCCCCAAAAAGAAATACCAGAGAAGACTAATAGATCTAGGTATCTACTCAAGAGGCAATTCATGATGTCCGACAATCGATTATCGAACTCCCGAATACATTTCAGTACTCCTGTTTCCATCTCGAACACAAAGGCCAACGAATTAATGATTTTATCCAAATTTCTGAGGTTGAGGGCTTGGCGGCGGACTCCGAGCTGACTTTAGTCGAGGATCCATACACCGAGAAGGAAGCCAGATTACATGTCATCAGGGTTAGAGAGATAATTGGTGCTTCCGGAGACCGGACGGATACTTTGCATGGCATCTTGTCCGGGACTTCCCTTCATGATTCGGTCACACTTGCGGCAGAGAAACCCAACAGCGCTGGTGTAACGGAGGCACACCCGATGGCTGGATTCGATTTGCAGGCTCCAGGGACTCTCTCCACTCTACTCCCCGATATTTTGGAGCCGGCACCCAAAACTGTTAAGGCGATATCAGTGTCACCATGGAACCCGCCTCCTTATCATCTCAGACAAAAAGGACACCTCTTATACCTCCAAGTGACTACCAATGAAGGAGAGCAGCACCAAATCACATCCCATGTCTCCGGATTTTATGTGAATAAATCCTCAAATAGCAAATTCGATCCATTTCCTAGAGGCGCCCCAAAAGCTCACTCGGCCCATTCATTACTCACCTTAATCAGTGAGATTTCCCCCTCTTTCGATGCTTCATTCAAGCAGCTCTTGGAATCCAACAACACCAAGGAACCTCTAGCAAATTTCCAAATCACCAATGCCATTCCTTCGAGTCCTTGGGTGGTTCCCAGCACATCCTCGCCCCTTGTCGCCCACCAATCCGACATTACCCGAACACAAGAAAGCTATTTGATAGCAGGCATCGAAAACACCGAGACTTTGCGAGATTGGAACGAGGAGTTCCAGTCAACGAGGGAGCTACCAAAAGAGAATGTACACGATCGTGTTTTCCGCGAACGTTTGACTTCGAAACTATTCGCAGATTACAATGATGCCGCTGCACGTGGCGCTGTTTTGGTTGCACGGGGCGAGGTGGCTCCTTTGAACCCTACCGAGGGCAGAGATGCCCAAATTTTCGTGTACAACAACATCTTCTTCTCGTTTGGCGCTGACGGTGTCGGCACTTTCGCTTCTGAAGGTGGGGATGAGGCTGCCAGAGTTGCTACAGGCAAAGATGTCATGGGTGTTCGCATGGTTAATCAATTGGATATTGATGGACTCTTTACCCCCGGAACGGTTATTGTTGATTATATGGGGAAACGTATTGTGGCCCAGTCTGTCGTTCCTGGTATCTTCAAGCAAAGGGACCCCGGAGAGAATCAGATCGATTACGGTGCTGTTGATGGTAAGGACGTTGTCGCAGCCAATGAGCAATTCATTCCTACTTTCGAGAAGCTCTCTAAAGCATTGAAAGTCAAGAAGCACGCAGTTTGGGACAAGGAAGGAAAGCGTCATGACCTAGAAGGAAGCGTGGAGACAAAGGGCTTACTAGGTACTGATGGTCGAAAGTACGTCTTGGATCTGTACAGAATCACGCCATTGGATATATCATGGATGGAGGAATTTGGCACAGCCATCGGAAGTCCAGAAGCTACCGACGGTGCCAGCGAGAACGCATACCCGCACAGAATGACGGTTCTGAGACCAGAACTCGTTGAATCATATTGGAGAGTGAAAATGCGGGAGTGGGTGAACGCCGAGTTGGCCAAGAGACGTCAAGGGCAAACAGACGGCGAGGGTGCGGCAAAGAAGCTTGAAGATGGGAAGGAGGAGACCAGAACCGAAGGCTCTGCGGACGGGGAAGCAGCTGAGGATCTGTCCACTGAAGTTAGTAAGCCTGCCGAGGTCGATAACGAACGAATCGACATTTCCAAATTCAACTTCACTTTGAACCCTGATGCATTCAGTGGTCAACAGCCACAGACGGATGTCGAGAAAGAGGAGCTGTCAAATGATGAGCAGGAGGTCAGACTCGCATGTGGCTTTCTTCGGGGGACTGTTCTGCCCGAGCTCATTAATGATCTCAGAGATGGTGATGTTGGATACCCGATGGATGGTCAATCTTTCAGCAGGCTGCTCCATAAGCGAGGTATCAATATGCGATACATTGGCAAGATAGCTCAACTTGCCGAAGGCAAGAGACTCGAGTCTGTTAGAGGTCTGGCCGTGCAAGAGATGGTATCTCGAGCGTTCAAGCACGTTGCTGGCACATATTTGAAATATTTGCCTCTTCCATTAACGGCCTCATGCACTTCTCACCTGCTTAACTGCTTGCTTGGAACTGGGCTCAATACTAAGCCGAAAGCTGAGATCGATGCCAGTATTGCCGCTTTGTATCCCGAAGCAGATTCGGCATTTGAGAAGGTTACTCCCGAGAGTTTGAGAACAGAAATCGAGAGCCAGATTAGGCGTCGCTATCAGTATACCATCGACTCTAGCTGGGCTACAAACATCAAGCCCATGCAATTACTTCGAGAAGTATCACTGAAACTCGGATTGCAACTGGAAATGAAGGAATATCGCTTCACGAGTCAAACTCCTGTTGCGGAGCCTGCAACCGTTGCCAGCGCCCCTGCCCCGAAGGAGAACGGTACCAATGGCCACAGCGCGAACAGCAAGAAGAAGAAGAAGACTCGTGATGGATCTCCTTCCTCTACTGCATCGGCAAATACTCTGCCACCTCAAACTTTCAGCCCGGATGATATCCAAAATGTCGTCCCGGTCATCAAGGAAGCATCCCCTCGCAGCGCTTTAGCCGAAGAGGCTCTCGAAGCTGGTCGAATCTCGATTATGCAGGGTCAAAAGAAGCTGGGGCAAGAGTTACTACTCGAATCACTTTCATTACACGAGCAAATTTACGGAATCATCCATCCTGAGGTTGCACGTGTTTACAGCTCCCTCTCCCAAACCTATTATCAACTAGAAGAGAAGGAAGCAGCATTCGAGCTTGCTCGCAAAGCCGTCATAGTTTCCGAGCGAACATTAGGAATCGACAACCAAGAGACCCTCCTAAATTATCTCAACCTCGGCCTCTTCAGCCACGCCTGCGGCGAAACTAAACTCGCCCTTCAATACGTCAAGCACGCCCTCAAACTCTGGAAGATAATCTACGGCCCCTCGCACCCAGACTCCATCACAACCCTCAACAATGCAGCCGTAATGCTGCAAAACCTCAAAGACTACCACTCCTCACGTCTTTGGTTCGAAGCCTCCCTCGCAATCTGCGAACACCACTACGGGAAGAACAGTATCAACTCCGCGACACTACTCTTCCAGCTCGCGCAAGCATTGGCCCTAGACTCAGACTCCAAGACAGCGGTAAACCGTATGCGGGAATCCTACAACATTTTTCTGAACGAGCTGGGTCCCAACGACAAGAATACTAAGGAAGCGGAGAGCTGGCTGGAGCAACTGACTCAAAATGCCGTCTCAATCGCCAAGCACGCGAAGGATCTACAAGCCCGTCGCATCCGCGCCGGCATTCGAGTCTCGCCGCATGTCACACTCGGACAGACGCATCCCCAGCCGCAGGTTGGGCAGACCGCTCAGGCGGCGTCTGGTCGTGAACCCCTGAATGGGAGAGGCCTTGATTCGAGGACCATTGATGAGTTAGTGAAGTTCATTGAGGGGACGGATGCGCAGACAAAGAGTAAGAAGAGGCCTGGACGTAGCAACCCGAAGAGACGCGGTGGTTCTTCTGCTGCTGTCGCAACGTAGACTCAGTTACTGGCTCGAGGATAAGGGTCTCTCGCGGTGTGCAAGTTAACCTGTCTGAAACCGAACAGCCAGATCTGAGCTGCTTAGTGTCACATTTTGTATTTCCCTCTTTCGCACTGTTGGCGCTGGTTCATCTTGTACATATATGTGTCTACCACCTCGGATCCCACTTTGTACTATAGAGGACGGTGATGATGGCTTTAGATTGATGGTGGTATCATGGCATGGCTACTGTAAAATAATGAAGACATCTTCCCTCTGCGCTATTGGTCCCTCGCAAGTGAACTGTGATGAATTAGGAAGATCAAGTTGAGCATTGTGCGGTAATCTCTAATTGAAGTAAACCTTCATAGCAAATCAAACACTGTCACATCACGAGCACAAAAATCTGAAAAGCAAGCCCTTTCATTCAATTACAATAAATCACGCAAATGCAATATCGCTTTGTCCCATAGCGATACAAACGCCCCGATTCCTATCCTAGAGCCTTACCCAGACCCAGACCTCGCTATGCATTCAAAAAGCAAGACAAAAACGCCAAAACCAGCCGACTAAAATAGTGAGCGCACCACACCATATGTATAGACTGTGTGGACACAATTCCAGAAGAGGAAAGAAAATGGACAGCTTGGGCGGAGGCTGTCTCATCCAGGTTAAAAGCGTGACTTTTCTCCTCGAGAAGACAGCGCGCAGTGCCGTGCACAGCATTTATAAAGATAATTGTGGCAGCAAGCCATATCCAGCAGGAACGCAAACATTTGGGCGGGGGGGCGAGGTGAGAGGTACAAAAACACGAGGCAGAGATTGAAGGGCGAGGAGCGACGACTGATCAAGCACCGCGGATAGGAGGAGCAGGAGGCGGCGCAATAGCAACACCATTGCTGACAGGGGCATGGAATGAACCAATGCTCTGGAAGCCTCTACAATGCGGGTTAGGAGTGATACAATGATCTGTACCCACAACAAACTTACTTGGTTAAATCAAAGCCCCCATCTTCCTCCTCAACTTCCTCAACATCCGGAATAGTCGACTTGGCAGGCGACCCTTTCCTGGTGGGGCTACGAGCAGGAGGGGGAGGGCTGCTGCTGGGTGGAACGGCGGCATTACCCCCCTTAATAGGACTCGAGTCGAGACCGTCTTTCAAGGGCGTGGACCCAATATCAGCGAACTTCCAAAAAGGCGCTGGCGAGCTCGTTGCGATGTATTGGCTCGGTCTTTGAGCAGTTGAAGGTGGGACAAGTCGAGGATGAACTCGAGAAGGGGCAGGCGTGACAAAGGAACCGCCATCGTCTTGCATGTATGAGGAAGACATAACCGGTGGCGATCCAGGGACGTTATCAGATAGCCCGAAAGAGCTGTTGTTCTGTTTACGATGTCGAGGTAGTGGACTGCCATCACCAGGGAGATCTTGCCTGTTCATTGGTAGTTCTGAGTCAGTATTACTTCTTCAAGAACAATTCGGGAGCAAAATCAGGAGTAGATTCAACAGCAGAGACGGGGCATATTTTCGCAATGAGCCGTGTCTCAACTCCAAGATCTGACAGACAAAACAACTTAGCACCGAAAAGTTCACACTTACATTGACGATTGTCCTGATCGATCTGGAGTAAACTGCGGGACATTCGTCGGAAAGGAGCTAGACTGGGGCGATTTGGATTTCGGAGAACGCTTCTTGGCCGAATCCTTGCCTCGATGCGTAAGGTTGTTGGCAGGCGAGCTGGGTACGGAAGATCCTCGGTGACCGCCTCGTCCACCTTTATTACAATTCCTTGCCATGTCTTCTTTGACTTCGGGAACGATGCACCATTTCATACCCTTGCCAGGCTCTTCGGTACCTCGGGCGACCTTGTGGAAGGCTTTGTTCAAAGACAAATTGTGTCTTATTGAATTCTGCTCAAAGTTAGTCCAGCATACATGACAAAATAGATCAGTTGGAACGTACCTGCCATCCACCACCTCCTTGGAACCTATAGTACGCATACTTGTCCGTGATGTATTTGTAGATTCCAGACAAATTCAACTTCTGGTCTTCCCCGCTGAGAATTGCCTGAGTGATCATTTGAGCGTAGCTGTAGGCCGGCTTGATATGCTGGTTGGAATCCAAGCTGAGATCTACGTCATCGGCGTTCATCATCATTGTGCCATGAGCGTAAGGAGACTTGCCACCTGAGTATGGCAGCTTGGGACGAGACGTCGGTGGAGTGCCTGGGCGTTGGTAGTTAGGGGGGGCAGGAGCAATTGGCAATGGGCCCGCCCCATTCTGGACGCGTGATGGTTGTGTTGAAGATGAAGGTGCCGACGACGTGGTAGCTCCTCCGTGGTCTTCATCATTGGCGGCTTGAGGGTCGATGAGGTGAGCTCTGGCGAGGTATCTCTTGCTTACCTGCAAGGTTCTACCTTCTTGCGGCAAAACGAACATCATCTCCACTCCACTAATGTCAATGACTTCTCCGCTAACAAGAGCATGTGTCGCGCCCTTTCGTACGGGGACATTGTTGATGCGAATTCCATTGCGACCATGAACAACGATATTCCATTTCTGGTCATCAGAATCGAAGTAGATCTCAGCGTGGAGCCGCGACACCATCTTGAATGGTCCGAGGTCAATCTGAACGCTTTCATCATCCACATTCTCACCCATGATACCATTGATGTCCGGAGTATTGTTTTTGGATGATTGAGCTCCCTCCGGAGGTCGGCCAATGACATTCCTCAAGCTCTTGACGTAGTAAGTCCAGTCTTTCCCTGCAATTTTCGCATACGCCTGCACTTCCCTATTGTGCTTCTCGTGTAAGGAATTGGCGTGGTCTTTGCGAGCTTGGACGTCGTTCAGTGGGACTTGGAGAAAAGGAGCGACAGCATTGACCAGAGCCTCGTCATCCATTTGGATTCCTTCGCGGTCGGTTGGAAGCTGGGGCTCCGGGGCAGGCTTTGCGACAGGTTCGGGTGCCTTTGGATCATTAGCAAATGTTTAGAAATGTGGAAACTGCAGTGATCAATATCCAACTTGACAAGGTCATGGAGGGCCGAGGATATAACTGAATAGCAACCTCCTCGGAATCGAGGACTGAAAGTGGGTTTTCAGCAGTCCAGAAGCTGCAAATTACAGCGTTTGCCAGTCTCTCAATCGCTCCCTCGGATCTGCAGACGCACTCGAACGTACCTTCTTTCTTCTCTTCGCAGGCCTCGAGGGCGAAGAATCCGGGATGTCGGCATTACTGTTGGCGACTTCCCTTGGAGTCCTGCGCGGGCGTTTATTCGAGCCCGGCATATTTAAGCAGATGTAACGATCGATGCGCCGGTATCTGCGAGAAAGAGGACAGTGTCAGCAAGGGTTGAGCGGTGACGTCGAAACAGCAGAAACCGATTGCTTCCTCTTGCGACAAGACAACAGTGCTCCTGCAGACGGACGTACCTCGAATGTATGTATGTATGTATGTGTGTATGGATGGATAGATGCGACTGAGTGCGCTTCTCTAGGCACTGCGGCGACGGCAGCAATCAGCAGCGGAGAGCGCCCTTGACGTCGTGGTGGTTGTGATGGTGGTGGTGGTGGTGCTCGAACGATGGTCTTTTTTTTATTTGCGATATGTCGTCGCGCGATTACAATCGTGTTGGATTCCGCCGCGTTAAGGCGCGTCGGGACAATGGCTTTGTGGCGGCGAAAGCGCTGCAGAGCGAGGGTGCGGGTGCGGGTGCGGGTGCGGGCGATAGAGATATATGCGCATATAATGTTTGAAAGCGGCGGGGCTGCGGTTTGGGCAATCCTCGACGGTTTGCGGTGGTTTTTGTCGTCGTGGAGAATCAGATCCGTCGATTATTCGGCGGAAGCTTCTGATTGGTCAGCCAGCCTGAGAGTCAACACGCTGCTTCTGCCGTCATAATGACAGCAGATGGTTTACTACGAATATGTGTAAGATGTTGTGCTTATTTTTATTATTCATTGCAATACTTGCTGCATCGACATCGACATGACCGTGGTGTCAATACAAAATAAAAATAGCTACGAAAAAAAAATCATACCCAGGCAACATCTCCAGCCCCTCCACAGCCCGCCCCTTTTCGTGACAGCTCGACAGGTATTAGTACCAGCACAGGCAGGCAAACAGGCCAGCGCCTAGTTTTCATAGCTCCTCTTAATTCTTGGGGCCGATTCGAAAGATCGTTAAATTATCATCCTCACCATCAATGCTTAGCAAACTCCTGGCGCATGGAAATCTTGGTGAGTTTGGTGCCGGACTGTTTACTTATAGATCAGATGGCCCAAGAAGCTCGTTAAAATCCGTTTGATGTGTTTGGTTTGACGTCATGAAATTTTTGCTATGTCTTCTCATTTCTTATGCTGTGTTGCGATTATCTTAGGAGGGTTGATAGTCATTGATATTTTAAGATATATTTCATCGCTTCTTCCATACACGAGACAAAGACTGGAAAACCCCAGCAGTCTACAAATCCGTTGCGTAACATTAGTCTCCGAGAAATGCTCCTAAATTTTCCTAAATTCCCCCTCTTCATGGACGTCAGGCTCGGAGGCTACGTCCCCACCTTGAAGAGACCATCGTGCCATCACATATCTCAACCTCCGACGTCTCCAATCAACTAAGAAGACGGAATGTCATGTGCTCGTTCAACTATCCAAGGCCCGGACCGATGCATTGACACATTCTTGTGATCACGGCAAGGTCCCAGCTCTTGCGGACCACCACAGAACGGTAGGTCGATCCCGCAATTCGGACGCCGCTTGCCGAAGATATCTTCAATCGGAATATGCGGGTAGCATTCTCGGCGAAAGTGCGCGATCATAACGTTCTAGCCTTCGAGACTTGAGAATTACCTGCCACACATCAACCCTGCAACTTGGCCGCGGTGGCTTTTGACAAATCTGGCTTGCTGCAAGTCGTTATCCGAATCACTTTGCCGCACTTGCCTAATGAAGATTGCAGAGCGCAAAATCACTTAATTTCTTTTTCTTATAGCTAGGCTGCTTCAAAGGAGGGGACTGGCTTCGGATGCCTGTGTTGAATGAGGAATTATGAGGACTGCAGATATTCAGAGCTGAGCTCAAAAATGAGTTCGGATGTTGTCTCGCAGAGCCATTTGAGCATCCTCTTCATCCAGATTTCTTCCTATTCGTCCAAATATAACGGATTTTTATTGATTTCCCACTCTATGCCTTTCAAGTATGGTATACAGTTCCGCATCTCAAGAATCAAAACAAAGCAAGACAAAGCTCATCACCTCAAATTATAATATGTAGGAAATGCTTCCAAGGGCCGCGTCTGCCTAGCCACGGGTCAACTGGAATAGGTTCCTTGTGACTTTTTGCTCGCTAGGGTACCGAAGCAGTGCCCGCGAGGGAGATCTACTCCCATGGCAGCGAGTAGCACGGCTCTTACTTGACGCCATTCGGAAGGCTACTCGCTATTAACGGCTAAGCTAGTTGGTGGCGGCTCAAATTAGAAGAGTGATAGGGTAGTACAGATAAGGTGCGTTGCTTTTCTCGCGTACTAAGTCATATGACGATAGAATATTAAACAAAGGGGGGGCAGCACTACTTGTGGTACTTCACCTGAAATGACATACGATTATAGTATGATATGAATCAGTGTAAGGAGCAATATAATCCGCACGTGTACAAAGGACAAAAACGAAGGCGGCGCATTCGAGATAAGAATCACACTGCAGAATGATAAGATCAACCTGAAGCTTGGCACTACTTAGCCGATCTAAATTTAAGACTCGTATGACGCTGCTTGTGGAAGTGTGACGTGAGGAGAAGAATGGTTTTCGTAGGCCGGGCCGACATCTCGGGAAGCCGAAACTGGAAGCAGTCCTGTTTCGGGTTTGGGCGCGGGGCAGGTAACCCTAAGTCAAAGTTTAATCGGGTCCCTTCCCGAAAAAAGAGGGACATTACGAAATCTGATGTGATTTTAACCCACATTCGCCGGAGCTGCTTCTACCTAGGCAGACTTCGTAGTCGACGAAGGAGGAAAGCCGTGGTTCAGGATCTGTATAGTTGCCCGAGACAATGCTCGCGATAATGCGAGGACTCGATGGCATATTCTTGCATGATGAGTGATAAGAAAGATCTTCGATTACCTACTGTAGCCGATGGAGGCGTCCACACTCGAGTACAATTGATCGATCCCCGATCGACGATTACAGGTCAATCCATGCAGGGTGTCGGTTCGTGCGCATAAATCTACCAGTTTCTTTTTGCATTTGTTTTCCGGAGAAAGATTCTGAGTCTCTGTGCTGGAGCTGTAAACGAGGATTAGATGGGTTGAACAACGTACGTGGTGATGTTGGTTGGTATGATTACAACAACAAATCAAAAAGGATTTGTCTGGTTACACAGTACCCCCTTTTTGTATCAAAAGAATGACCGCGTTTACGACAATGTACTGTCGCTGGCCCTGCAACGCTGGCCCCAACAGGAATTTTCCATCCGCTCGAAGCTCGTGGATCACTCGGCAGCAGATAGAGCAGGAAGCCGAGCCTTACCTCGTTACCTAAAAAAATGTTGGATCTCGTTCCATACCAGAGAAGCGTTATATTGGAAGGGTCGGACCGGCACCGTTGCACTGAGTTCATGGGAATGACCAGTTGTTAGAATGCGCTGCAGTGAAGACATTCGAAGCTTGCTGGTCGATTCGACAGCGGCACCGGGCCTCCAATAATTGCAGAAACAGGAAAAGATCTCGGGGGCTTGCTTGCTTGTCGCATGGCGCGATGCGAATGTCCGTCAATCTCATGCTGGAGTTGAGCCGATGCACAGATTACTGGACGCCACGACCCAACAAACCCCAGCATCTGGTTAATGGTCCCGGGAAACCGTTAAGGGCGCTGAGTAGGCAAGATCTGGCTGACAAGTCGTTTCGATATGTGCTAGGTCATACGTGCCCGTCCTCTTTGCAGTTTTGCAGCCCATCGACCTGATATCTGTATCCGCTATTTCCTCACTGTGAAGGTCGGCAAACTCGGCAGGGAGGGACAGCACCTTCGGGATGTAGCCACGGCGCAGATATGCAGTCTCTTGGCCGGCTAAAGGGTCTTGAATCGTGGCAGGAGCGGTCAGAAGAGCCAAGGTTTGGCCGTCGACGTGTAAATGCGATGCCGAGCACACCGATGCTTTCACAATTCGCGTCCTCCCGTGCAGGACATGAAGATGCATGACAGCACCCGAGACAGCAACGACATTATTCACGCCTATGACCATCGACCGGCCAGAAGAGATGCAGGTTGTCTGCAGAGCACGCCGCCTGTAGGCGATGTTTGTGTGACTGGCAACCAACGATGCTCCTGGAATTCGGCCACAAGTCTCGCAGTTCTCTGGCGTTACTGGGAAAAGTAGTTCTGTATGGACAAAGGTTTGACGAGGAGGGAGATACACCACCAGCAGCAGCACCGGATGCGGGGGAAAGGGCAACTCGGAGCTAGGGACGGGACCGCCTTCATTCCTGGCCGGGGACTAGTCCAGGCGAGCCATGCCATGTCCATAGTCAACGCCCCCACAGTTACACTCCACTTCCACCTCTCTCACGCAAGACAGAAGCATCATCGTTCTCTGTGTATGTACCTTCCGTATGTTACCCTCTCACGATGGATATCGCCATCGGTCCAGCGCCGTAGTCGTGTCCACCTTTGCTTTCTGAACGGGGGTTTGCCTGGCATTGGCATGGGCTGAAAGTTTGATGCATCCATAGCCGCCAGTGCTAGTTTTCTTCCTATCCGTTTCCGTCTTGATCCTGATCTCATCTGATCTGATCGACTAAATTTTTGCTCTTATACTGAGTGCTGCCTCTCGTCTCTCGTGCTTTCCACCTTCATTCCTGTTTCGAATCAGGCAAGGCCTTGCAGTCTCTATCACCCGTTCTCTTTATCTGCCATAAACATACACCTCTCTGCACTTTAAGTATCTGCTCGCCCCTTGCCATCATCTTGCACTTCAAGAATTGCTTTTTTATGAGACGAAGCTCCTCAATCGATTGCCCTCTGACCTCAGCCAACAAAATATCATGGCTCCCTCTGCTGTCACCGACTTTGCACCGCAGGAGCAGGACACTATCACTCTTTCTAGCAAGACATTACACCTCTCCAATGGTCATACCAATGGAGTAGCAACTTCCAACGGTCTTAAAAACCCCGAATGTCTTCTTGGCCGCCACCTCCGTAAGGTTTTTCCTGTTGTGACTGGCGGCAAAGGCAACTACCTATACCTCGCCGATGGACGCACCGTCTTTGATGCAACAGGCGGCGCCGCCGTCTCGTGTCTCGGGCATGATAACAAGAGGGTCATCAAAGCCATGACTGATCTGATGAACACTGGCACACCTTATCTTTGCTCTTCCTTTTGGACTTCCAACGTCACTGAGGATCTCTGCAAGGAGCTTATCGACGGAACTGGCGGAGAAATGGATCGAGCCTATCTGGTTGGCTCCGGTGCGTCTTTCCTTCGAAACATCATCCAGATAAATAGCTAAATTATGCCAGGATCCGAAGCAATAGAGGCTGCTGTCAAGCTTGCCCGGCAGTATTTCTACGAAACTGACAAACAAACACCACGCGTAAAGTTCATCGCCCGTGAAGGTTCCTACCATGGTAATACCATTGGCGCACTAGCAGTTTCAGGGCACGTTACTCGCAGAGCGCCATATGAACCCTTCCTCATGGACAATGTCCACCGTGTATCGGCGTGCAATGCTTATCGACAGCGCAACGCCGGCGAAAGTGATGAATCATTTGTGGCTCGAAAAGCTGCAGAGCTTGAGGCCAAGTTCCAGGAGCTCGGCCCGGAGACCGTAATCGGCTTCATCTGCGAGCCCGTAGTTGGAGCTGCCCTGGGCTGTGTTCCCTCTGTTCCAGGCTACCTGAAAGCTATGAGAGATGTCTGCCATAAATATGGCGCGCTTTTCATCCTCGATGAAGTGATGAGCGGTACGGGGCGCTGCGGTACTTTGCACGCATGGCAAGAGGAGGGCGTTGCTCCCGATCTGCAGACCATGGGAAAGGGTCTCAGTGGTGGCTATCAAGCCGTCGCTGCTGTCTTGATCTCCAAAAAAGTCATCAGTGCCTTGGTAAATGGAAGCGGTCAATTCGTCAACGGACATACTTACCAAGGAATGCCAGTGCAGGCAGCCGCCGCGCTAGAGGTCCAGAGGATCATTCGCGAAGAGAACTTGGTTCAAAACGTCAAGACCCAAGGTGAACACCTCGAAAGATGCCTCAAGTCTCTCCTGAGCGATCACCCCAACGTGGGCGATATTCGTGGAAGAGGGCTCTTCTGGGGCCTCGAGTTTGTGAAAGACAAGCGGACAAAGGAGTCTTTTGACCCGAAGTTCGGCATTGCTCAAAAGGTGCATGACACGGCTATCTCGCCACCCTTCAACATGACCTTGTACCCAGGCACCGGCACGGCTGGTGGCTTTGCAGGGGACCACGTTATTCTGGCTCCGAGCTACATCGTCACCAAAGACGAAATTGAGTACATCGCGAAGGTGACTGCAGATGTGGTCAACCAAGTGTTTCAGGAGCTCTGAGAAATCCTTGTAAATATCTTCACAAAAGCGTTGTTCTGCTTCCTGCCGATCCTCTAGAAGTACACGACTGGGTTGAGCTACCTATATTCTCAGTTACATTGTTGCGTCCTAATATACACGAGTCTCTCAATTGTATCACCGTATTTCATATCCCTGTGACGTCCTTTCGCCACTGTTGCGACAAGACTTCGTAGTAGATCTTACATTCAATAATACCTACATAAATCTCGGGCCAGTGGAGATTGATACATTCTCTGAATTTTAATCGAGGCTGTTAAACAAGTATCGTTGGATTTCTCACCAAAAGTCTTGGTACTGAAATCTTCACTGTATATTATTTGACGAAACACCGACCCCTCTCGAATTCAGATAAAGTAGTCGTTCTTAGCAATAACTTTGCACAGATGCCACTCTAGACCCTGTTTCTTACTCCCACAGCTGTTTAAAATGCGAAGCGACTGAATCATTCCTCGCCTAGAACTTCCCACTCCGCCTCTTCCTGGCCTTTCCCGTCCTCTCTCTTTCCATGCGTGTTTGGCGGCGGTGAACCGACAATTCCCATATTGAAGCCTGGGTTGTTATGGCCTAAAGACGGGATCTCGAAGTCAGTCTTCATTCCTTTTATTTGAATCGGGAACAATCGAGGCGAAAATTCATATATTTCCCTAAGTCAAGAAATTCCATGAGTAGATAAAGCTTACCTCCAGTTGCATCCACGTATGCTGCGTTTGTGGCGTATTTGCTCACGTCGTTGGTCTGGTCAATCCCAACTAATGACCACACGAAGAGACCTTGTTCGAGCTTGTTACCCAAGAATATGTACGATGGGAAAGGATCGTAGGCTTTGCTAGCAGCATAGCCAGTATACCCATCTACATCATTACTGGTGCGAGCGATCCTGTTTTGATTGTATGGTGCAGTGGCCTCCACAGCGCTGATCAGTGCTGGGTCAAAAAAGAGCTGTGACAGATGATTTATTTTGCCGCCCGTATAGCTGCCGTTGGGCTGGACTGTTGCGCCGACATGGGTGATAATGTGCTCATGTGTGGCACGTCCCTGATAGTGACCTGGGAAGATGGTATCGAAGTTGACAACGCCGTCTGCGTCGGTCTTCTGCACACCGCGCAAGAAAGCAGTGTTGAGACCTCCTTCGCCGGCGGCGCTGACGCCGCTATAGATACCCATGGCATTGCATGACCAAATGTCGACTAAGATGTTGGTAGCCGGTTTGCATGTCTTGATATCGATGTACTGCATCTCGAGATGCATGGGAACACCTGCCTGGCCATCAACCACGTTGCTTCGGATCTGCTCGCCTGTCACGTAATATGGCCCATTGGCGTTGTCTGGTGTCTGAATGCAAGTTGCATTTGCACCGAAGAGCGCTCCTGGGGGTGAAGATGGTGTGAGTGTGCCTCCAGTCTTGTTATGAGATGCTTTCTCCCAAGATTTGAAGTCATTGAGTGTGCGTCGGTCAAGAATCGGTGCTGTTATATGTAAGCAATAGCTTCAATATGTAATCTTGACTCAAAAATGACTGACTGTCTGTAAGTCCTCGTTCCTCGCGAAGTTTCTGCGCAGTGGCCGTTCGTCGTTGTATAGCCCGCTCGTACATCTCTCGAACATGCACACTATCGTGACAAGCATCTAGCTGTCTTTTCTGGTACTCTGCAATGGCGGCCGTGCGCCTCATCTCTCGTGCAATGGTTTTCGCATCATGACCCTCTTCTCCTGGATGAGCCGCTGTAAGAGAGCCGCAAAGGCCACAAGCAAGTGCTATGGCAGCAACAAAATTCGAAATAGGAGCCATTGCGGAACGTGCTTTAAATAGAATAGTAAGTCGACTTCGTTGAAAGCCAAAACTTCTTGACGCTCCTTCCAGTGAAGAGGACTATTTAAAGCTTTATGTGTAGCTGGAAGTTCGGCACTGGCACCTCGTAAGTCTCAACCCATAGTGGACGGCACTGAAAGACTCGCGGATCCTCGTTCATGGCGTACGCAAAGTCCAATAAGATAGTCGATCTCATGACACGGTGAGCGGTCTTGGCCGAGCACGACAGCCTATTCTCATACCTATGAAAAAGGCGAGGGTAAATGACCAACGAAGCCATTCATCTAAACCCACGATGTGTCGCTATGGCAAAAGTGTGTGACATAGATCTTGGAATGTTTAGATGACTTTAGATTGTGTGGGGAAGTAAAATGCGGGGGACTGGGGTGCCTGTTAGGCTGTGGTAATTGCTGCGCGTAAGCACGCAAATCGAGACGAAGGATTGAAGGTGTGACTTCTAACTTTGTACCTTCGATTAGCCAGGAGGCTAATCCTTCACAAATGCCGAGAATTAGCTACAAACATGATATAGGTATATATATATATATATCCGGGAATGGGACCTTTGTTCTGGGTCCAATAAACTGGATGGTATTTAAGTGCCGAGACGAGGTGACTGTATCGCGGGTCGCCTGGAAGGAGATTTGATTTTGCGGTCAGCTGTGTGGCTAAGCTTTTGTTTGACTCGATCTCTCGAGTGCCGCACAACAGTAGGGGACTCGTGTCGCCAAGAAACCAATCAGCTGGGATGCAATGGAGATGCGGCACGAGATCAGGGGAGCTACCTATCTCGTGTTGGAAGGGGGAAAATCCAAGTCTTGGGTTGCAGTTTCTCAATAAGGGGGAATATCGTCATTTTAGGAAGTGATCAACGTGTTCGACAGGGACCATTTGGAAAATTGGAATATCGTCACCGAAAGGAGTTCTAGGATCAAATTTATCCCAAGTCATGAATAAACATGAAAGCAACGTAATGAAGAGTCGAACGTCACAACACTGAGGGAAATGACATTTTTTCATAGACTTTTCGATTTTTTGATACAGCAGTTGTCTAACTATCCACCGGAGACACTTTCGTGAAAACATTCCGTGAATTATAAAATTAACTAAATTATACTTGAGTCTCCCACCAGAGCAATTACGATTATTTTATTCCTTAATTCATTACCAGCCTGAATTCCAACTTCCACACTTGTTCCCGGCATTGACGTTAGAATTTGCTGAATAACAATCATTCCACTGGTCCTTGCACTTCTGGCTGCCCGTTTGGTAAGAGTCTCCGAACCTGTTGCTCTTGCATCCCTCAGCGTACGTATTCATACAACTCGTGTACTGGTTGTCGCAAGCATCTTTGCAGCCCTTTCCTGGCCCACCATTTCCTCCGCGAGGGTAAGATGGGCAATTCTCGGACTTCGGGTTGTTGTAGAGCTTGAATGGGTTGTTGTTAAAATCAGACTGGAGATTGTTACATGTCAAGCAAGGAATAGGGATGCTTCCAACAGGGGAATTGTAGCTATATCCTTTGTTCGGGTTGTGTGGCTGTGCGCACATGTTGGAGCAAGTCGGGATTGGGAGACAGCTTTTGGTTGATGTGGCTGGTTTTGAAGTCGTGGTAGATGGCTTGGCGGTACTAGAAGCTGGTGGGCACGTGTACACTGATGTAGAGACAGTTGCGCTTGGATGACTAGGAGGAGGCGGTGGGGGATATTTGGTAGTACAACCACTGCAAATTTTCAGAGTCAGCATTGTCTAATAAAGAAACATCTATGCTCTTCGCGAGCTCCATTGTTTATTATTTTGGTGACTCGGGATTTTTGAAACAACCCAGAGAATATCAAAACACGCAAAGTATGCGAACAAGGGAACTGAATGGGCTGGGAATTTGCTTACGGTTTGTTGCACTTGGGCCCAGGGCAAGAATTTTGGCAGTAAGTAGAAACAGACTCGCACCAATTTGAGAATTGGAAACAGTCCATGCTCTCGGGCCAGCCTGCATACAAAAAGCAAGAAGCAATTTGCACAGCACAGTTGGTGTGTGCTGTCCAGCATGATGATTGATCTCCCCAGGTTGGAATAGGCTTTGAGCACCATTTGCCACACTGGTATTCGCAAGTTGGAGTTGCAGAAATCGTAGTTGTGGACGTGCAAAGAGATGCGGTGGTTTTGGTTGAGCTGGTAGTGGTAGGAGGATACGTTGGTTTTGAAGACGAGGTAGAGCTTGTCGAGCTTGTGGTTGGTGGGTATGTTGGCTTTGTGGACGAGCTGGAAACGCTAGACGAGCTGGAAACGCTGGAAGAGCTGGTCACACTGGACGAGCTGGAAACGCTGCTGCTAGAAGTCGTAGTCGGTGGATAAGTCGAAGACGTCGAGGATGCAGTGGAAGATGTTGTTGGGGGATACGTCGACGAGGTCGAAGAAGGTGGATTCGGTGGAACCTCCCCACATGGCTGAGAGGACTCTAGATCCGACGCAACATACAAATTAAGACTGCCTCTTCCTCCACAAGTTTCCGAACTGTTACCGGTACAAGGTATATCGCAACCGCTGGTCTGAGGCAGAGTTCCATTCCCCAGAACAACACCGCAATAACACTCCTGACCAAACTCAACACCGGAAAGAGCATAGCCTCCATCCTTGCAAGCAAAAAGGCATTGCTCGACCGTCAAACTGCTCGAGCTGACCTGATCCTGCCTCCATGCCAAAGAGCGGCCATTGGTTCCCTCAGAGTAGCACCCCAAGGGTTTGTAGTCTGAAATGGTGGTATCATCCACAGTTGGGAAGGTGGGGTCTTGGTAGATGGAAATGATGTCGTTTCCTCCACACACTTCGCTTTTGTTTCCTGTGCAAGGAAAGTTGCAATTTGACTCAGCGATTTGAGGACCATTAACTGAAGCACCGCAAAAACATTGTCCGTAGTACTCCAAACCGGCATATCGATAGTCATTTCCTTTACAGAAAGCAACACATTTCTCGACGGTCATGTTCTGGGAGTCGAGGCCGGAATCATAGAGTAAAGCACGCTCAGGATTGCTTGGGTCCTGGAAACAACCCGCGTAAACGAAAGGGGTGAAGTCGGTACATGATGGTTGAGGAGGTTCTTGGTTTCTTCCCTTGACCAGACCGGCATTGACGCCGGAAAAGAGTGTGAGTGCAGCTGAGGCGAAAGTAAAAGTCTTGAGGCTCAACATGATGTTTGTTGACCTCTCGTGTGCCTGAATGAAACGAGGGAATTGAGAAGGGGGCAGGACAAGGAAACTGCTGAACAGGATGAAGATCAACAACAAGGGAGGAAGTGCCGGTATATATAGAGCTTTCCGTATATATCGACAAGCACTCGCTCGCTCCTTTCCTCCCGATGCTAGTATCGTTTTCGGGAAGGCCATGAAGTCCAATGGCTGCAGGTGCAACCGTGCGGTAAGGGAAAGGACCCCCTTCAGCTATACCCTTGCAACTGCCTTTTTATGAAGCCCCGATCTTCCAGGTACAGATGCGCGTGGCGCCTGCAAGCTGACGGTTAGGGCCAAGACGATAGGCCAACACCAATCACCAGAAGCCTCGAAGCTATGTGCGTCAGCTGGGGAAATGTTTTTGATATTGACCTTGCTGCAGAATTGCCAAGATCCGGAGTCTGCCTTCAAACGTGTTCAATATTGCAATTGATTGCCTGTGGAATTTGGAAAGTTTGCCTCGACCGGTACTGTGGGAGCTTCAATCTCAGCTCCGGCCGTCGTCTTGCTATCGGAGCGTCAGTCCTAATTCGACAACGTCAAGGTACACCTGGTTGTACCTCGAAGCTATGGGTCACCAGCGAGCAATAGTTTGAGCAACGGAAGGCTTCCTCAGGGACCTCCAGAATGGAGCTCGGACGCTGTACCTGGGTGCCTGGAGGGCGAGACCGCCGGAGACTGGTTGGCCTCATTTTTATCCCGAGTTGTGAGTGGGCGCCACGATACTGGGAGCAACAGGGACTCACTCAGGGCGTAGTTGAAAATAAGATGAAGCTGTCGAGAAGGTCCACGGTGGTCACCTCGCTTGCGAGTTAGGCCGCTTCCGTCAGTACACTAACGCTGCAAGTAACGCTGCAGCCGAAAGCGTGCAGGGCGCGCTGTGAAAAATTAGAAGTACTTCGTAGAATGGAGAATAGCGTCTAAACCCCCTGGTAGTATCATGTACGGGATGGGGAAATAATTCGAGAAATATAGTGCGAGGAACAGGGGCAAATCTACTTCGTACTTCGTATCTACTGTAGGACCTAGGTATCCGGAATGAAGCTTCACTACCTACTCTCCACAAGACTGGCACTGGCGGCTCTCAGATCCAGACTTACTAGACCGCTCTGGACGGCAAGAATCAGCGGTAACCTTCCTGAATCATGAACTCGATGGTCGTGGGGCGTCAAGTTGTCAACATTCGGATCCAATAATACTGTATGCTAGCGCTGGGATCGTGGACTGATTCTGCGGCTGACGGTGAGTATAGGTAGGTGTTGTGATCTTGGGTATTGGCCATGCTATGCTATGCATGGCATTCCAATACAGCGCCGAATGCAACCAGGGGTAAATCTTATGTATGACAGCATTTTGGCTCTGCCTCCTCACTGCACCCGCTTCGTATATTTACCGTACTCACTAGAACGACGGTTCGCTCCCGCTGCGCTTTTGCTGCGCTGTGACCCCGCGATGCTGGTCTGTCACCGCCTGTGATGAAGACTGCAGCTCACAAAGTTCAGTGATCACCAAGTCATACGAAGTCCAGAAGGGCTGAGATGAAACGCCACCAAGAAAATCAGATGGAAGTGATCACAATCTTTTCTGTATGACTTTGTGCTGCGTGATTTCGATCGTTGGTGATTGTGGCGGCAGGCGGCTTGCTCTTCAATATTCGCTAAAATAACTTAGAGGACTCGGGACGCCTCCGGGAGCAGATGGCCGAGTACTACGGGCAGGCGGTAATAAGAGCTACAAATAGGTCGCGTAGCCTAGTGTTTTCGTACCTGGATCCTGTCCGCGCTCCGATTTTGAACTTCTACTACCCACAGGCCTTAATAAATGTTAAATGTGAGGTGATTGTGGCCGTGTCT